>Ga0123333_10001002_pt1 | contig 29896 bp, 24 predicted proteins | sample BioC12SIPDNA_3_FD_89957 | JGI IMG/M metagenome (GOLD analysis project Ga0123333, IMG submission 89957) | Anaerobic biogas reactor microbial communites from Washington, USA - Biogas_R2_B C12 SIP DNA | ecosystem: Engineered > Bioreactor > Anaerobic > Unclassified | place: Washington, USA... | reverse complement strand
CTCAAGGCGGCGACCTTCGCATCACCGGTCGCCAAATCACGGTGACGCCCGATGCCCCCAGGCCTGTCGAGGGTCTTGAGCCGTGCCAGTGGGTCTTCCTCAGGTTGGCCGCAGGCGGGACCGGCATCCACCCAGAAGTTCTACCGCACATCTTCGAGCCCTTCTTCACTACGCGATCGCCGCTTGGCAGCGGCCTCGGACTCTCCCAGGTCTACGGTATCGTCCGCCAACACGACGGCCAGATCGGAGTGCAGAGCAAGGTGGGAGAGGGTTCAACCTTCGAGATCTACCTGCCCGCTGTAGCGCTGCCTAGTCCCCCTACCGCTGAAGGCGGTGGCGATGGCGTTAGCCGGCGGACTCAAAGAACCGCGATCACTCTCGTCATCGAGGAACACAACCTGGTTAGAGAGGCATTGAGAATCGCGCTGGAGAACCTCAACCATCGCGCGTGGGCCACACCGACGCTTGCAGATGCCCTGGCTAAGCGAGATCGCTCAATGGAGGACGGGGATGCTTGCCAGGTCAAGCTGATCCTCAGCGACGTCACCAACGGAGATCTGAGTGGGATCGCCCTGGTTCACGAGCTCAACGCACGGTTTCCCGGAGCCCGTATCATCCTGATCGGCGATCGCGTTCCCGACCGCGACGTCCGACCACTGATCGAGGAAGGTACGGTCCGCTGGCTTGCAAAGCCGATCGATCTCGTCAAACTTGTCGAAGCCCTGGCCGACATTGCATTCGAGCGCTAAACCAACCCAATGAGCCCTCCGTCAGTTCCGACGGAATCAGTCGGGGGTGCTTGCTCTAGGAGGATATGTGACGGACAACGGACGTTTGGTTTTCCCCTTCACAGCCATCGTGAACCAGGAGAGGATGAAGCGCGCGCTGATTCTCAACGCCATCAACTTCAGAATCGGCGGCGTCCTCATCCGTGGTGAGCGCGGCACGGCCAAGTCAACAGCCGCCCGGGGGTTGGCGGCCCTGCTTCCAGAGATCACGGTGGTCGCCGACGGCCACTTCAACTGCGACCCCGATCAACCGGCCACCTGGTGCACCGAGTGCCGTACGCGCGTGGCACAAGGCGAGACGCTGCCCCGGTTGACACGCACAGTCCCCTTTGTGGAGCTGCCCATTGGAGCGACAGAGGACCGGGTCGTAGGGACACTTGACATCGAGCGCGCTATTCAGAAAGGCGAGCGGCGCTTCGAACCGGGTGTCCTGGCAGCCGCTAACCGCGGCATCCTCTACGTCGACGAGGTCAACCTGCTCGACGATCACATCGTGGACGTTCTGCTTGACGCTGCAGCGATGGGCGTCAACACCGTCGAGCGTGAAGGCATCTCATTCCAGCATCCGGCGCGGTTCATCCTCGTTGGAACGATGAATCCGGAGGAAGGCGACCTCCGGCCCCAGTTGCTCGACCGATTTGCGCTCTGCGTCGACGTGGGCGGTGTCCACGACGCTCGGGCCAGGATGGCCATTATGGAGCGCAACCTCGCCTTCGAGCAGGACGGGGACGGCTTCTCCGAGGAGTGGGCACCCCAAGAGGAGACCCTCGCCGAGCGCATCGCCGAGGCGCGGCGGCTGCTCCCCGAGGTGCGCTACACGCGGGCTGATATGGCTACCATCGCCGAGATGATGGCCGGGCTGGGCGTGGACGGTCATCGTGGCGACCTGGTGATCCTCAAGACCGCCGTCGCACACGCCGCCTGGGAAACCCGCCGGCGGGTGACCGATCGCGATATCATGCTAGCCGCCGAGCTGGCACTCCCCCACCGCCTCAAGCGTCGCCCCTTCGATGAGGTACAGACCTCGATTGACCAGCTCGACAAGATGGTCGCGACAGCGCGCGAACGCGCGGAAGAAAGCCTCCCCGAAAAACAGGAGACCCTGTACGAGGGCGACGCCACGGGCGAGGGCCGCGAAAAAAAAGCCTAGAGGTTGAGGCGAGCGATCAGCCGGAAGAGCCCTCCGGATCGCCTCAACCGCAGCCTTTTGAGCAGGAAGTTCCGAAGTGGCCCACCGAGGGGAAATGGTGGGAGGGCGGTAAGTTCATCCGGCCCGGCGAGCTCTTCCAGACCCGCCGGCTGGAGACACCTGCCGATCGCGTCGTCCGCTCGACGGCCGGCCGGCGCAGCAGAACGCGCACTAACCGCAAACGGGGGCGCTACTCGGGTTTCCAATCCTCTCCGCGCGACGCATCAGACCTGGCGTTCGATGCTACGCTGCGCGCGGCCGCTCCCTTTCAACGCGAGCGGGAAACCGGTAAGCCCAGGGATCCTGCACTCCACCTACGGCCCGAGGACTACCAGAAGAAGGTCCGGGTACGGCGATCGGCCAACCTGATCGTCTTCGCGGTCGATGCCTCCTGGTCGATGGCGGTCTCGGAGCGTATGGAAGCGACCAAGGGCGCCATCCTCTCTCTGCTAACGGACGCTTACCAGCGCCGAGACAAAGTGGGGATGGTCGTCTTCCAGAAGGACCGCGCCACACTCGTACTGCCCCCCACCAACAGCATCGATCTGGCCAAGCGTATGCTGACGAATCTACCTATCGGGGGGAAAACCCCCCTGGCAGCCGGGCTATGGCTGGCCCACCAGACGATCGATCGAGAGGCGCGCCGCTATCCGGAGCTGGTTCCGCTCCTGGTCATCCTGACCGACGGCGCCGGTAATGTCTCGATGGGCGATATGCCGCCCCAGCTAGAGGCGTACCACATCGCAGAACAGATCCAGGAAGAGAAGATCAAGTCCATCGTCATCAACATGGAGAGCGCCGACTATGACAAGGGATTGGCTCAAGCCCTGGCAGAACACCTGGGGGGCACTGTCTACAACCTCGCGTCGCTTCACGCACAATCACTTCTCACGATGGTCCGCAGGGAGCTGGCGTCTTGAGGGCACTTCGCCCCAAACGCCAGCATACGCGATAGCTCAAATGTCTGACCGCTCAGGGGCAGGCTCGTCCCTAAACCCGTTCGACTCCGGGGTGGCCTCATGATCCTGAGGGCTGTGAGTCAAGAACTGGTAGCCAGGCAGTGGCGGCTGGCCGTCGCCGAATCCGCAACAGGAGGATTGCTGGGCCACACGATCACGCGGATGTCGGGAAGCTCGGCCTTCTTCTGGGGCGGCGTGATTGCCTACGCCAATGACATCAAAACGCGTCTGCTGGGTGTGAGCACCACAAGCTTACAGCGGTGGGGCGCTGTCAGCGCGTCAGTGGCACTGGAGATGGCGCGGGGCGCGCAGGGCGCCCTCGATGTCGAGGTCGCCCTCAGCATCACCGGTATCGCGGGGCCGACCGGGGCCACGCCCCTCAAACCTCTGGGGCTCTATTACATCGGATTGGCGGTTCCCGGCGAATGCTGGTGCTGGCGTCATTGCTTCAGCGGTGACCGGGATGCCAACAACCACGACGCTGCTGGAGCGGCCCTGCAACACCTGCTGGACTACCTGCGCCCCTCACCCCCAGATCAGACCGTTTCATCCTGATCGTCTGGCCCCCCGTCCTCGGCGTCCACTACCTCAGCCACAAGACGCTCCAGCCCTGCGCGGAGCAGCTTGACAGCCTTCTGCCCCGACCGGTTGAAGAAGGTCTGCTGCAGCTCCTGAGCGGTTTGGGTCAGGCTCAGGCCATTGGCGCTCTTGCGGGCCAGGGTGCGAGCGGCGCGGCGCATCACACGCATAAACTCGCGTTGCGACTCGATATCACCACGGTTGATCCACGCAGGGCCGCGGCCCGGGACGATCCCCTTCACGGTCTGCCGGTGCGCCAAACCTGCCATCGTATTCAGCCATGCCTTCGAGTTCGGGGTCGCTTCCATCGCCGGCGGGACATTGACCACAACGGTATCTCCCGCAATCAGCAAGCTGTGTTCGGGAATCAACAGCCATAGGCTTCCCGGCGCCGCCCCCTCGACCGCCTCGAATTGCAGCGTCATGCCGTCGGCGTAGAGCGTGAACGCCGAATTGAACGCGATTGCTGGCTTGCGTGGCCGCGCGCCATCGAGGGCGCCCATCTCTTCAGGATATCGGGAGGTCAGCAGATCGAAGTATTCGCGGCGCGCGCGCTCTTCGCTGTAACCCGCCATTATGCGCAACATCGTCTCCGTCGCGATCACCGGCACTTCACAGAATGCCGTCGCCAGTTGCCGTTCGCGGCCCGCGTCTGTAAACACGACATACCGCAGGGGTCCCCCGGCGGCACGCGCCTGCTCGATCCATGTCAGCGCATGGACCGGGTTCGGGGGGACATCGACGATAATCCCCCCTTTCTCGGTCTTGATGAGCACCAAGTTGTAAGGGGGATAGGAAGACTCAACAAACACGTTGGTGGCGACTTCCTTCACAGGTGGCCTCCTTGCCTCAACCTACCTTGTCTCCGCCTGGGACGTCGTCCAAACCACAGCGCGACAGGGCCTTCCGAAAAGCCACCCGCACCTCCTGAGGTGACTCGTATGGCGCCCCACCCTGAGCCATCGCCGGTGATCCACCGCCGCGCCCTCCCAGGGCCCCAAGCACATCGCGCAGAACGGATGCCGCGTCAATCACAGCACCGTCAGATCGCCCGGCAAGGTCTCCGCTGACTGCGCAGACCAGGCGCAGGCCCTTGGGAGCTCCCCCGGCGTTGTCCTCCGCCACAGCCAACAGAATCATTGTTCTGGGGCGCTCGCGCAGTTGGTTCGCCAGGGCACGCGCCTCCTCGAAATCCCGATCGACCCACATGTCAGTGATGATATGGATATCGGCGACTACCGGCGCCTCACCCCACATCCGGGTCGCCTCGTACGTCACCAACTCGCTGCGCGCGTGACGTAGCGAACGCCGTGTAACACGCAGCTCGTCGTCGAGCCTGGCAATCGCTTCAGGCAGCTCATCCACGCCCACCGACAACAGCAGGCTGGACGCGCGTAGCACGCCCATAGCGCGCTGGTAGTCGTTGAGCGCGCGCTCACCGCACTGAAAACTCACCCTCACGCCGCCCTTATAGCGCTCGATGCCGGCGACCTTGATCATCCCGATTTCCCCGGTGGCGCGCACGTGCGTTCCGCCACAAGCGGAAGCATCGTATCCCTGTACCTGGATCACGCGGATCTCACCGGTGACCGCCGGAGGTTTGCGAAGCGGCATCTCCGCCACTTGGGCATCCGAAACCATGTGCACCGTAACGGGGCGGTTTTCCCACACCACGCGGTTCACCTCGCGCTCGACATCGGCGGCGGCGTCCCAACTCAAGGCGGCGATATCCAGGTCGATCGTGCTGCTTTCACGGCCCAGGTGAAACCCCACCGTCGGCGCGTCCAAGCGCTCATCGAAGGCGGCGGACAGGATATGCTGCCCTGTGTGCTGCTGCATATGGTCGAACCGTCGTCGCCAGTCGATCGTCCCCGTGACCGCGGCGCTCTGCAACGGCAGCGGCTCGGCCAGTATGTGCCAGATCTCACCACGATCGTCTTCCACAACTTCAACGACGTCGATACCGTTCAGGGTTCCGGTATCGTGAGGTTGCCCCCCCGAGGTCGGGTAGAACGTGGTCCGATCCAGCCGTGCGGCGGGTCTCAAGGTCCCGTCCTCCGCGGTCAGCGTGCGCTGTTCAAGCACGTGCGCCGTAAACGTGCGGAGGGTTGCGTCGCTGTAGTAGAGCCTCTCCGTCATTGTCCATCCCTGCTGCGGCAGGTGGCCCGCTTGGGCAACACGCGTGGTATTGTGAAGGAGAATGCCGATCCAGAGCCCTCCACGCTCTCAAACCATATCCGCCCCCCGTGTGCTTCCACGGCCAATTTGCAGAATGCCAGGCCGATACCCGCGCCTCGTTGCTCGCGTGGGCCTCCCCGGAAAAACAGCTCGAAAATGTGTTCCTGGTCGTCGGGCGCGATCCCGCGCCCGTTGTCGCTCACAGTGAATGTGAGCTCATCCGCGTCGGCTTCGACGCGGATGTCGATTCGCCCCTGGTCTTGCGTGTACTTAACGGCATTGCCAATCAGGTTGGTGAGAACCCTCCGGAGCAGGTCGGGATCACCGTTCAGCAATGGTAGCTCTTGCTGCACCTCAACCGTCATAATCTGCTCGCGGCGCTTGGCGCTTGCCGACAACGCCTCAACCGCCTCACGTAGGAGTGCCTCGACATCGATGGGAGCCACAGCAAGGCCACGCTCTTTGGCCTGCAAGCGTGCCGAATCGAGGATGTCACTGATGAGTTGATCCATCCGGTGTGCGCTGCGCAGCCCGATCTCGAGAACCTGCTCCGCCGGCAACGTAACATCACGCTCTCGCCAGGCCGTCAGCACCAGATCCAGGCTGTTAAGGATGTTGCCCAACGGCACCCGCAGGTCGTGAACGATCATGTGCACCAGCTGTTGTCGCTCCTGCTCGAGGTGCACCCGAGCTGTGACGTCGTGGGCCACCCACAGATACGCGGACTCATCCGGCAACAACAGGGGAAGATAGACCAACCGCACCGCCAGATGGCGTGGGGTCGGGCCCGCAACCTCCAGTTCGTAGGTCACCACACCCCGCTCCCTCGCCCGGCGAGCCAGACCGGAAAACTCCTGCGGGTCGATGCCTAGTTGCGAAAGATGGGGGTCACCAGCGTCGGGCTCGCCATCTGCAAGCATGCTGTCGACGGAACGGTTCCCCCACAGAAACCGGCCCTCAGCATCCAGAACGACCATCGGATCAGGGTGCGAGTCGAGCAGATGCCGGTAGTCCATCCCAGCATCCCAAACCTGCAAGTCTTGCTCAGTGGCACTGGCCTCCGTCATGTTCACTGTCCCCCACCAAGCTGAACGACTTCCTTACCCTGCAGGCGCTCCAGGATCTTGTCAACGACCTGATCGAGGTGATCGTGGTTGGCAACGAAGTCCAACCGATCCGATGGTATCGCCAGTACCGGGCAACGCGTGAAGTGCTCGAACCAGTCCTCGTACAACCGGTTGAGTTGCTCAAGGTAATCACTGCTGATGTTGCGCTCGTAGGACCGCCCGCGTTTCTGGATACGCGTCTTCAACGTATCCACAGACGCTTGCAGATAAATCACCAGATTGGGAGGCGGCAGGATTGACGCAACTGCACGATAGAGCTCGTTGTACGTCGCGTAGTCTCGCTCACTCATCAGGCCCTGTAGGTAGAGATTGCGCGCGAAGACCTCGGCGTCCTCATAGACGGTGCGATCCTGAACCGTCGAACCTGGGCGATCCAAGAGCTGGCGATGGTGTATCAAACGCCGGCCCAGGAAGAAGACTTGCGAGTGGAAACTCCAGCGTTCCATGTCCTCGTAGAAATCGGCGAGATACGGATTATCTCCTACGCCCTCCAGAAAGGGCTCCCAGGAAAGGCGTTGGCTGAGAAGCGACGTCAGCGTCGTCTTGCCCGCACCAATATTGCCTGCTACCGCGATGAAATACTTGGTCACCCTATCCATCTCCCGAAGGGGCATGACTACAGCATCTTACAGGGCACCGCTATCGTTCTCAGAGGGATCGAGCAGAACCCCTGTCCGTTGTGCCAGAGCCAGCAATGCACGGTTGGCATCGCACATAGCGCTACGCATCGCCTCCGGCGCACCATCAGGGTGTACGGGCGCCTGTGCTGCGAGTGCGCCTCCTATCCGCCCAACCGCTTCAGCAAGCGCCAGGAAGTCGCCCAAGGCCTGCCAGTTAGCCTCGGTCCGGGGCTCGGGCGCCGGCGCGCTCACCAGTTGCCACGCCGGGCGCGGAGGAACCTCAAACGAGATTCGCGGCAAGGTTGGTTGGCGCACCCCGGCCAGTGTGGTCCGTATCCGCTGCTCGATTGTGTCGAGGTCCTCGGGATTACGGACAAAGTCGAGGGCGTCAGCATCCAGAACCAGAACGGTCGTGGCATCATAGCTGGCAAACAGCGCTTCATAGCCTTGCCGGAGGGTCGCGATGTACTCTCGATCGATTTTGCGCTCGAAGGTTCGGTCGCGCATAGCGATCCGAGCCATCAGAGTGTCTACCTGGGCGCGCAGGTAGACAATCAGGTCCGGCACACGGATGCTCTCGGACAGAGCTTCGTAGAGCCGATCATACATCTCGAGCTCATCAGCGCTGTTGATGTTGACGTGCGCGAAGAGGCGATCCTTCTCAAAGCAGTAATCGGCCAACAGCGCGTTGTGCCGGATTGTGCTGATCGCTTGCTGTTGCTGGCGATAGCGACTTAGCAGGAAGAAGAGCTGGGTCTGAAAGGCATACCGTGCCCGGTCCCCATAGAAGTCCGACAGAAATGGATTCTCGTCGAAAGCCTCCAGGATGGTTTCCGCCTCAAACCGTGAGCGCAGCAGCCGGGCCAACGTCGTCTTGCCGACGCCAATAACCCCTTCGATGGCGATATACGGATGTGTGGGCTGTGTAGCCAACCGTCATTCCCCCTGGTTACCGCCGCGTACGGCTGCCATGCGCTCTCTGTACCCTAAGAGCATACCCCTAGGCCGCCAGATGTCAAAGGTCGGGTCCGCCCAACGGGCGATGTGGGGCTCTCCGCCGGCTACACGCCAGCCGCCGCAGTGCCGGCGAGATAGCCAGTGCTGAAGGCTGCCTGCAAGTTGAATCCCCCGGTGTCGGCGGCCAGGTCGAGAAGCTCACCAACGATATAGAGTCCCTTCACCTTCCGCGAAGCAAACGTCGCAGGATCGACCTCATCCAACGCCACCCCACCGGCTGTGACCATCCCGGCAGCAAGCGGAAGCGAACCGGATATTGTCCAGCGAAATCCCTTCAGCAGCTCGACCAGACGCGCGCGTTCCTCCGCCCGTATCCGGTGGACGTGCCGCTCTGCTTCTATGCCGCTCAGGCCTGCCAGTACATCGGCCAGCATCCCGGGCACCCAGTCGCGCAGCAGCGTGGGCAGTCGGCGGTGAGGATGCTGCTCGAACTCGCGTTGCAGTCTGGCGTGGACGTCGTCAACGGGCATACCGGGCTTCAGGTCGATTGACAGAAGGACCTCGTGCCCGGATCGTAGGGCATCGACTACGGCGATCGAAGCGGTGAGTATCTGCGGGCCCGAAACACCGAAGTGAGTGAACAGCATCTCACCCGTGTCGGGCATTGGATAGGGTATAGGGAGGCGCCGCTCCGCTCTGCCGGCCCGGCGCACGAAGAAGTCACACCGCACATTGCGCAGGCTGACGCCCTGAAGCGCCTTGGCTGTTGAACGCTCGACCACCGTGAGCGGCACCAACGCCGGACGCAAGGGATTCAAGGTATGGCCAACTTCCTGAGCCATCACGTACCCTTGTCCTGTGGAACCCGTCGCGGGCCACGAAGCGCCGCCCGTGGCCAGAATCACAACATCCGCCGGAATCTGAGCGCCGTCTGCGAGCGCGACCCCCCGCAGCAACTCCTCGCCCACCAGCCGTCGGACCTCGGTCTGGGTGCGCACCTCCACAGCATACTGACTAGTGTAGCGCAACAGGGCATCACGGACATCACGCGCATCTCCTGACGCGGGAAAGATCCGCCCCCCGCGCTCGGTCTGAGCCTCAACACCATAGCGCGACAGCAGCTGCAGCAGTTCGTCACGGAAAAAACGGTGAAAGGCGTTGCGCAAGAAGCGCCCGTTGCGTCCATAGTAGGTCAGGAACTGCTCCAGAGGCGCCGCATTGGTGATGTTGCAGCGAGACTTGCCGCTGATGAGGATCTTCTTGCCTGGTTCATCCATCTTCTCGAGCAGAAGGACGCGCGCCCCAAGCTCTGCCGCACGGCCCGCGGCGATCAGGCCACCCGCTCCAGCGCCCACCACGATGACCCGCTTAGCCATAGTACCCTCGGATTCTCGTGCTCAGCTCACTGCTCATCAGAGCTACCCCAACCGTAGAACGATCATCCGCAACAACGCCGCGTCGTCGAGGTTTTCCACGCTGTAGAACTCATCGCCGGAGATGAGCACCGCATCGCCGCGTCTGAGAGGTCGCGCAACCACCGGGCTCGACGCAGAGGGTCGATGGTAGAGCCGGCCCTGGCCCTCAAGCACGTACAAGATGCTATCCTGGCCCGCATGAGCCTGCTGACCGGTGGCGGCGCCCGGGAGCAATGCCACATCCAGCAAGCACTGGAAACAGCGGCCCTGCAAAATCCCCTCCTCGGTGCCTGGCTCCTCGCTGAACAACCAGCGCACCACAGCCTCACCCTGCCCTTGCCACGGCGGCGCTGCCTCAGGCGATGGAGCGAGAGGCGTGTACCGCACACGCTTGATATGGGCGGCGCGTTTGTAGATCACGCCCGAGACACGGTCGAGCGGAGCCCGGTTGATATTCGACAACCCCTCCGGCCCGAGAAAGGCCTCTTGGGAGATGGGCTCGGGCTCCCAGGGCTGCTCATCATCAGCAACGACGGGATCTTCCTCGTCTTCGAATCCCAACAGATCCTCCTTAGCCGTCTCTACCTGTGTCCGGGGCCAGCCCCATCAGGGCACCCTGCGCTGGCGACTCATCATGCCGCCGGCGCGCCGGTGACGGACCGCAACAGCCTCGGCAACGATCGACAACGCGATCGAAGCGGATTCCTTGCCACCGATGTCCAGTCCCACGGGCCCATAGATGCGCTCCAAGTCGCTTTCGCGAAAACCCGCCTGCATCAGCGAAGCGCGCCGTTCTTCCTGAGTCTTGCGGCTGCCAAGGAAGCCGATGTAATAGGCCTCGCTGCGCAACGCCAGCGTCAGCGCGGGGATGTCGAACTTTGGATCGTGAAACAGCACGACGACGGCCCAACTTGGCCCCAGCTCCTGGGGTTCAAAAACATCCTGAGGCCAACCGAATCGTTGTTCGGCGTGCGGAAACCGCTCCTCCTGGAGAAAAGCGCGCCTGGCGTCGCTTACCAACACCTGGAAGCCCGCGACGCTGGCGATCTCGACCAACGGAATGGCGATATCCGTTGCCCCAAAGATCAGCATCACCGGCGGCGGCGGGATGACCTCGATGAAGACCTCTCCTTGTGCATAGGCGTGCTTACGGGCATAGGGGCCAGGCCATGCAGCCGCGATGTCCATCAGCACCTGACCGTCAAGGTCGGGGTTCTCAAGCGTCCCGAGTGTGGTCCCATCCGACTTATGGAGCAGGTGCGAGGGGCGGTCGGTCCGTGAGGCGAACCCCACCGTACGCTTACCTTCGATCTCGTCGACCAACGTATCGTAGAGCGGCGACCACCGCTCGACCAACACCTCGATCGCGCCTCCACACGACAACCCGGCGCTCCACGCCAACTCGTCGGAGACTCCGTAGGAGGGCAGGCGTATCACGGGCCCACCCGCCAGGACGGCCTCCATCTCGGCTATCGCGTCGCCATCCACACAACCACTGCTAACCGAACCGGCGATATCCCCTTCGGCTGTGATCGCCATACGTGTCCCTGGCGGTCGCAGGGAAGAGCCCTTGGTCTCCACGATGGTTGCGAGCGCGATCTGCGTTCTGCCCATCTCTTTCCACCGTCTAAGGTCAGCGACGATCTCCCTCATCAATCTACTCCTCACCTTCAGTCGCTATCCACGGGTGCCCCGGGGGGTTCTCGGGCCTGCGCGGTCGCCACGTGCGCGACCTAACCTTACCGTCGCCGAAGATCCTGACGACCTCAAAACGCACCCGTCCTTCGGCGACCGCGTCGGCAATGCGCCGCTGCTCGCGGCTGAGCATCGACTTGCCCTGCTTGATATCGAGGATCACGATCTCCAAGTCGCGCCCGTCGCTGTGATTGTCCTTGCATGCGCTGTATCCGTCAAACACAACGTAATCCACGGGATCGCCCAGAAACCTGGCATCGGCAGGCCAATACTGAAAGCCCGGCAACAGTGGCGCAACCTGCTCCGCCATCTTGCCCTTCAGAACGGCGCGACTGCGGTCGGCCGTGCTGCGTCGCGTGTGGTCCACTTCGGCACGGTGTCGATCCTGCAATTGCCGCATCTGCATCTCATAGGCGCGAACTATCCGCGTCCGTTCGGTTTCGGCCCGCGCGGCGAATGCCTCTGCGACCTCCTCGCGCAGCGCCTCCCGATCCAACCGCTCACGAGAGCGGACCACGATCAGGGCAATCGCTACGCCTATCGCAACGCCTACAAGAATCAGCAGGATATCCATATAGCGGCCCTTCTAGCGTCCTCCATCGAGCTGGCTGGGTCTGATGCGCACGGCACCATTACGCAGATCCGCGCGGCACGAACCTGCCGCTGCCCTCGTCACCGGCGAAAACGCCATCACGCACGACGAACTCGCCGCGCACCATCGTGCTGACCACACGGCCTTGGGTCTGCACCCCTTCGAACGGCGTGTACCCCGCAACCATGTGCAGATTCTCGGCAGCCAGCAGCCCTTCAGGGGCCGGATCGAACAGCACAAGATCGGCGTCGAAGCCCGGCAACAGCGCGCCCTTCTTCGGCCAGAGGCCATAGATGTGTGCGGGTGCGTAAGCCAGCAGCCGGACCAGATCCAACCAGTCAATGCGTCCCTGCCCCACGCCATAGGTCGCCATCAGCACCAACAGCGTCTCCAACCCCGGAAGGCCGCCCGGAGTCTTGGTGAAGTTGTCGACTGCGAGCTTCTGAGCCTTCCGGTAGTCACAGTGGTCTGTGATAATCATATCGATCTGCCCATCGGAGATCAATGCCCACAACCCATCTTTCTCGGCGGGATCGCGCAGCGGCGGCTGAAGGATATAGCGCCAAGGCTCGTGCCCGTCATAGACACGGTTGTCCAGGAGCAGATACTGCGGCGCCGTCTCTGAATAGACAGGACGGCCCGCTGCCCGAGCGTCAGCCACCAGTTGCGACGTCAACGCCGTCGAGTTGTGCGCGATCACAACCGCAGCCCCCACCGCATCCGCGAGAAACAGCACGCGCGCGGTTGCCTCTTGCTCGGCCAAAGCCGGGCGTGCCGCCCCGTGATAGGCCCAACTGATGTGCCCCGCTCGGACTAACGCCTCAGTCTGTGCAGTGACCAGCGCATCATTCTCACAATGCACCAGGCTGATGAGGTCATAGCGCGCCGCGGCCTCCAGGAGTCGCAGAATGGTCGCGTCGTCGGCATAGTAGTTGGGCCGATAGGTCGTATAGAGCTTGATGCTCTGAATCCCCAACTCGGGCAAGGCGCCCAGTTCGTCCTCCTGTCCGGGAGACACGTCGGTAACCATCATGTGAAAAGCGTAGTCGATGACCGATCCGGCAGCCTCGTCCAGCCGGGTCGTCAACGCCTGCTCGAACGTCTGCCCTTCAAACTGCGTCGCGAAGTCCACGACGGTAGTGACGCCACCAAAAGCCGCGGCTCGGCTGCCCTCGAACCAGGAATCCGCTGTTTGATAGATTCCGGTGTCGAGCTGGATGTGAGCATGGGCATCGATAACACCAGGCAGCACTAACAACCCCTCGGCGTCGACCACCTCGGCGCCCTCTGGCGACAATAGTCTGTCGCCGATCGCCTGAATCTTGCCATCGGCAAGCAGCAGATCGGCCCTGAGCATAGCGTCAGGGGTGACAACCGTCCCACCGCGAATCAACCGAGTGCCTGTATCTCCCATCGCTCTCCTCCGGTGACCAGTACCAAGCAAGCTGGATATATCAAATACGATTATATGGCAATTTACGACCTTGGGTAGGCAGCGGCCTCCCTTCGGGTATAATGGCGCTGTGAATCGGCCAACCGGGAACCACGTAAGGCAACAACGCCTCGCGGTCCTGATCACCGCCTCCTCCCTGATACTCCTGACCTTCGGGCTGCGGGTATGGGGACTTAATGCCACCTCGCTATGGTACGACGAAGCCTTTATGCTGTACCATGCTCGGCAGGGCGTTTGGCAGGGTTTGCGCGGGCTGCTGCAGGAGGATAACGCCCTTCCCCTCTATGGCCTGCTGCTGTCGCTCTGGATTCGCGTCGCCGGCGGGGGAGAGTTCGCCGCACGCTACCTCTCGACGCTTTTGGGCGCGATCACGGCCCCGTTGATGCTGCGATTGGGCGCGGCAGTGGCTGGGCGCCGTGGCGGAGGACTAGGGAGTCTGCTGGCCTACGCGACACTGCCCATCTTCGTCTACTACGCCCAGGAAGTGCGCATGTACGCCCTGGCAATCCCGCTCGCGACCGCCTTCCTCTGGATCGCGTGGCGGCTGATTGCGCGCGGACGGGGCGCCTGTACCTACGTCGCATTGGGGACTGCAATGCTGCTCGCGCACCCCTATGCGGGTTTGGCGTGGGCGTCGGCGGGTCTATGGGGTACCCTCGTGCTCGTAGTGTCAGACCGCCCGCGGCAACACGTCCCTGGCACACCCCGGCTTGGCCCCCGGGCAAGGACCTGGCTGGTCGCCAACTTGGTTCTGGTCGTACTGGCGCTGCCCATCGCCGCCTGGGCGCTCTGGCGCGTTCGAGCCGACGCGACAGCGGTCTCCGCTGTCCCGCTAGATGCGCTACACTGGATCCCGGTCCTTTTCGGAGTTGGGCAATACCTATACAGCCCCTGGCCTGTGAGCTTCGTCCTCGTCGCCCTGCTCAGCCTGCTGGCAGCGGGAATCTGGGGCACGGGGCAGCAGCCTGGCCGCACCCGGCTGTGGCTGGCGGTGAATCTGATCCTGCCGATCATGATCCTGCTCGTGCTGCTGTCGGTCAAGGCGAAGTGGAGCGAACGCTACCTGCTCCCCTCGTGGGGCATCGCCCTCGCCGCCGGCATTGGGATCGGCTGGGAGACCCTCATCGTCGCGCGTCCCGGCCGGTCGCAGCTCGTCCGTGCCGCGCTGGCGACGGCGGGCCTCGTGCTGCTCGGCGCCTGGACCGCGATGGCAATACCGGCCCTGGCCCGTCAGGCAGAGGGGACGTGGGCGGTAGCGCTGCGCGACGAATGGCATCCCCGCCCGGATTTTCGGGGCATCGCGCAGCACATTCTGGCTCGTGGCAAGCCAGACGATGCGATTGTGGTCGTAGGCGGCTACGCCGTGCCAAACCTTGAGCTCTACTACGGAGGTCCCGCTCATCTGTTCGGGCTGCCCTATGACGCCCGGATATTGGATACGAACCGCGCGCTAGATCTCCGCGCGCTGCAAATCCTGGAGCGCGAAACAGTCGGCCGCAAGCGCCTGTGGCTCGTCCTTTGGCAGCAACACCTCGCCGATCCGACGGATCTAGTCCAGAGCATCCTCGTAGAATCCTGCCGGCGCCTGCCTGTGGATGCCGGATTCACCAACGTGAGCCTGCTGCTCTTCGATCTGGAGACCTGCGGCCCTCTCGACCGTCTTATCGAGCCGCCCATACGGCTCCAGGCATCCTTCGAGGCACCCATCGAACTACTGGGATACGACATCCTCACCAACGAGACGCTGTGGGAAGTCGATCTATGGTGGGAGACCGAGGCCCCCCTGGCAGAGGACTACAGGGTGTTCGTGCATCTGCTGGCCGCCGACGGCGAGTTGCTGGCGCAACACGACCACATCGCCGGCGCGGACGCCTATCCTTCCAGTCGCTGGCGACCCGGAACCCGACTGCGCGACCGTTTCTTCCTGGATCTGGAGGGGCCTGCCGCTTCGACCGCGTGCAGGGCGTGCAGGCTCCACGTGGGGCTCTATACCCCAGACAGGCGGCTGGAGCTACAATCCGGAGGCGACACCATCGTGATCCCTCTCGACAGCATCGGGCTCCCGTGAGCCCTGCGAACGTCGCTACAGCGTCTCTACCAGGGCCTTGAAACGAGGATGCTCGCGGATGCTGCTGAAATCGGGGTCACGCAGCGCCATCGACCGGTAGGCTTCACGCAACGCGATGGCCCGCGAAAGCCAGATACAGGCATGGTCGACGTCACCGCCGAGTGCCGCGGCACAGGCCCCGTTGTAGTAGGGCGTCGCCCAGTCAGGCCGCAACGCCATCGCTTGCTGGTATGACGCCACCGCCTGCGCATAGGCCTCGATACGCACATAGAGCAGACCGCGATTGTTGTGAACTGTGGCGGATCGGGGATCCAGACTGAGCGCCCGCTCATAGTCCGCGAGCGCTTCGGCATACCGTTCCAGACGTGCATAGGCCTGCCCGCGATGGCTGTAGAGAATCGCGCGATCGGCGTCCAGTGCAATCGCCTGGTTGTAGTCGCGCAACGCCTCAAGGTAGTTGCCTTGCGCGGCATAGGCCAGCCCACGGTTTAGGTAGGCCTCCGAGCGGCCTGGATCACGGGCCAGGTACGTGGTGTAGTCAGCGATGGCGCGATCATAGGACTCCAGCCGAAAATAGGCATTGGCGCGGTCGTATGTGATGGCGAACAATCCCGGGCGGTGCCGCAATGCGGTGTTGTAGTCGGCGATGGCACGGTCGTACGCGCCCTGCCGGGCATAGGCCAAGCCACGTTGGCGGTAGAACTGCGCTTCCGTGGGAACCCGCTCGATCGCGCGACCGAAGTCGGATATCGCGTTGTCCAGCGCGCCCAGATGCGCATAGGCCAGGCCACGGTTGTAGTAGGCAGCGGCGTAATCAGGGTCCAGGGTCAGGGCCAGGTCATAGGCCTCGATGGCTTCGCGGTAAGCGCCCTCCTCAAGGCGTTCATTGGCGTAACCGCAGTGCTCGCGCGCCGAAGCCTCGCTGTCCTGAACTGCGTTGGCGGGCGGCGGCTCCATCGTGCCACTCGCTGGAGGCGAGGCCCCTGTGTCCGCCCCGTCTGGCTCTCCGATCCCCGCTGCAGAGGCCGCACGCGCCTGGCCCGCCATCGCTTGCCCGGTTTCGGCGACCGGGGCTGCATCGGGCAGCGCACACGCCACGCTAGGTTCCGGTTCGGGAGCCTCTGGCGTGCTCGACGCCCCTTCGCCTGTGCCAACGTCAGCTAGCTCCGGGCTGGCTTGCACTTCGAGGGGCAGCGCCAACCGCGCCGAGACGAGTTGGCGCATCGCCTGCAGCGCCTGGCGCACCTCTGGCTCCCAGACCGCATCGTCGAGACACGCTTGCAGGAGACTGCGAGCGGCTTGCCAGTCCTTGCGAAGCAGCGCTGCCCAGAGATCGCGAACCTGGTCGCCCCAAGCTGAAATCTCGGAGCGCCCTTCGGCGACACGTGAGGCCTCGAGCCAGACCCGCAATACGGCTTCTGCCCAGGGATAGCAAATCCGCACCGACCTGAGAAAACTCAACATGGCCAGGTTCAGGGCCGGAGCTTCTTGCTCTGCAATCAACGCGTGGTATAGGGCCTCCAGGTGGTCACGCTGCCAGCGGGGATCGAAGTAGGGCCAACTGTCCTGCCACAACTCCGACCGCTGACGGTAGTAAGCATACAGCGTACGGTGAGCCGCCTCAAAGGCTGTGCCCATCTCGCGACGGGCAAGACCCATCAGTTCATCCTGGAGGCCGGGGCGCACTGCCCAACCGGCGCCGTGTTTGACTACCAAGGGGGAATGATCGAGCCAGGCCTGCAACTGCTCGACGGACCCTTCGCCCAGTAGCGCCGCCAACACGCCTTCGTCCAGCCAGCGCGCTGCGGCCGCCTGCAGCAGGCCGCTTCTCACCACCGGATCCAGTTCAGCGATGCACGCGGCCAGAGGTGTCGGCGTGCTCGCGGACGGCACCTTGCCCAGCGAGGCGAGAATAATCAGAGCCAACGGATTGCCCGCTCCTTGGGCCGTCAGGGCCGCAGCCAGCTCAGCGTCGTCGATGCCACACTCCCTGAGCAGCAAATCGCTCTGATCCGGTAGCAGGGATGTGAGCTCAAACCGTGTAGTGACCGGTAGGAGCGTCTCCCACGCTGGACTCAGCGGCTCGCGACCGGCGATGGCCCACCAGAGATTGGTGCTCAGGTCGCCCTCCACCAGGAGGTCGAACAGCCAGCGCTCCAGACCTGGCCCACCATCGCCATCCACGGACGCCGCGTCCCCTCCGCTTTCCATCAGCGTTTCCCAATCATCGAAACACAACACCACCCTGCGCACCACGGCCCAAGCGTTCAGGTCCTGGACGAAGCGGTCGGTGAGGACTTGCACAGTGCTCTTGATGAGCGCGGTTCGGCGCAGTGGAAACGCGCGCGTCAGGTAAGTGTCCCAGGCGCGCATCGCCCAGGGATCGTCGTCCATCACCCCGCCCAAGAGGTCCCAGGGGGAGCCCGGTGCATTCGGGTCACCCAGAATGGTGCGCAGGGTCGAGACGATCTCGCGATGGATCTCCCGGAACGACATCAGGGGCATGCCCGAGGCGGAGAGATCGTCAGCGATGGTCGTCATCGCCTGCAGCACCGCGAACTCACGCGGTGCCAGAATCTCCCAGCGGGATACAGAGGCCGTCAGCACGCCGTGTTCTTCCGCAATCGAGCGGTAAGCCGCCAGTAGCGCGCTCTTGCCTATGCCCTCGGGGCCTTGGAGGAAAAAGAGCAGCGATTCTGGCACTTCGTAGAGATAGTTCAGCCGGAACTGCCCGATCTCACGCCGGCGCCCCACCAGGCGGCGCCGGTTACGACGGTCGAGCAGGCCCCTCCACGTCGTAGCCTTCTCACTCATCTCGTGTCTCCCTCAACATCAGCCAAGCGTCTGTGCCTTGGAGATCGGCTGGTGGCGCTCAAGCGACCGCCAGCCGATCTGATGAGACTGCGTGTGGGCGCCTCCGTAACAGGCTGCTATGTGCCTTCCTGCCAGGAAGCGAGATAGACGCGCTGTTCGTCGGTGAGCACGTCAATCTGCACACCCATCGCCTGGAGCTTTAGGGCAGCGATCGCCTGATCGATCAGCTCGGGAACCGCGTAGACCGTGTGTTCGAGCTCCTCGGCGTGGACCAGCATGTACTCTGCGCTCAGCGCCTGGTTGGCGAAGGACATGTCCATCACGGCGCTGGGGTGTCCCTCGGCGGCGCCAAGGTTCACCAGTCGCCCATCAGCCAACACGTTGATGCGACGTCCATCGGCAAGGCGGTATTCTTTCACGAACGGACGCAGGACTCGCGGCTCGTCGACCGCCATCTCTGCCAGGGCCTCCAGATTGAGCTCCACATTGAAGTGCCCGGAATTGCAGACGATGGCGCCGTCCTTCATGACCTCGAAGTGCTGGCGGTCGATGACGTTGATATCACCCGTGGAGGTCACAAACACATCGCCTATCGGGGCTGCTTCGACCATCGGCATGACGCGAAAGCCGTCCATCACCGCCTCGAGCCCCTTGAGCGGGTCGACCTCGGTGACAACGACGTTCGCGCCCATCCCCTTGGCGCGCATTGCGATGCCACGGCTGCACCAACCGTACCCGCCGACGACGACGATCTTGCCGGCGATCAGGACGTTGGTGGCTCGGATGATGCCATCGATCGTTGACTGTCCCGTCCCATAGCGATTGTCGAACAGGTGTTTGGTCATCGCGTCGTTGACCGCGATGATGGGGTATTGCAGAGCCCCCTCCTGAGCCATCGCCCGCAGGCGAATCACGCCGGTCGTGGTTTCCTCGGTGCCGCCGATCACGTTGCCCAGGATCTCGCGGCGGTCCTTGTGCATCACGCTGACCAGATCCGCGCCGTCGTCCATCGTCATATGCGGTTTGTGATCGAGTGCCGCGTTGATATGGTCGTAATAGGTGGCGTTGTCCTCACCTTTGATGGCGAAGACCGGAATCTCATCGTAGCTCACCAGGGCCGCCGCGACGTCATCCTGCGTGCTCAGCGGATTGCTGGCAACCAAGACCAGGTCCGCCCCGCCCGCGACCAGGGTGCGGGCCAGGTTGCCCGTCTCCGTAGTTACGTGCAAGCATGCGGAGAGCCGTACGCCCTTCAGCGGCTTGTCTTGCCCGAACCGCTCACGAATCTGACGCAGCACGGGCATCTCACGTTCGGCCCACTCCATCCGCAGCCGGCCCGAAGGGGCCAGGTCCATATCCTTCACGTGGTACTTCATACGTCTCGCTCCTTGTCGTCAGTCAGATAGGCTCAAAGCGCGCGTCACGTCGTCCTCACCGAAGGACGACGTGTAGCGCGCCACGAACTCCTGCAGCGTGTAAGTGTGCGTCTGCGGGCCCTTGGTTTCCAGGACGTAGGTTGCCGCGAGGCTGCCGATACGGCCACATGCGTCCCAGGGCAGGCCCAGCGCCAACCCCTTGATGAGGCCAGCCCGGAACGCGTCGCCGACGCCTGTGGGGTCGACAATCTCGCGCGGAGGGACCGCCGGCACACGGATCTCTTGATCTCGATGTGGACCAACCCAGAGGGCGGCGCCCTCAGCGCCCAGCGTCACCACCACGGCCCGTTTCACCGCCTGGCGGATATCCGCATCACTGAAACCGGTGCGGTCCTTCAGCAACTCATACTCGTAGTCATTGACAACCAGAATGTCGGCGCCGATCAGCCCTTCGCGCAGACACTCGGGGCTCGTGCGCACGACCTGTTGGCTGGGATCATAGATGTAGGGTATCCCCAGTGCCCGGCACTCCTCAGGGTACTTGTCCATCGCCTCGGGGTCATTGGGAGAGATGATGGTCAGATCCACCGGAATGTCCAGGTCGCGGAAAGATAACTCACGCGCGTAGGCCATCGCTCCGGTGTAAAAGCTGGCGATCTGGTTGAGGTTGCGATCCGTCGTAGCGAAGAACGAGGCTGTGAAGACGTGGGGAACGACCTTGACGGCAGAGATATCCACGCCGTGTGCCTCGAGCCACTCACCGTATTCGGCGAAATCCTCACCGGCTGTGCCCATAACCACAGGGCGCTCACCCAACAGTGCCAGACTATAGGCGATATTCGGCGCGCACCCCCCCCGGCGCTTGACCATATCGTCGACAAGAAAGCTCAAGCTGAGTTTCTGGATGCGGTCCGGCTTCACGTGGTCCAGGAAATCGCCCGGGAAGCTCATCAGATAGTCATAAGCGATCGAACCAGTAATGACGATGTTCATGCAGTCTCCGTTTCGGTGTCAGCCGCGATCACTTCGCTACGGGGCGCCAGCACCTGATCCATGGACACAAATCGATCGCGCACGATCACGCGCAGCGCCCACAAGCCATCCCAGGGCCGTATCTTCTTGCCCTCCTCGATGGTGCGTGGCTCATAGTGGATGGGCACCTCCGCAATCTCGTAGCCAGCGCGCAACAGTTTGTCCGGCAACTCGAAATCCAGGTCGAAGCCGCTACCTTGCAGACGCAGACTTCGGAGGACGTCGGTCCTGACCATCTTGGAGGCCGTTGCCACATCTGTGAGGTGCGCCCCGTAGAGGATGTTCGTCAGCCAGGTCAGGAACCGGACGCCCCAGTAGTTCGCAGCGTACTTGTAGATCGCCCGCCCTCCCAGTGTCCGCGATCCGAAGATGGCCACCGGGCGGTCCGCCTCGGCGCGCTCCAGGAAGAGCGGATAGTCATTGGGATCGTACTCGAAATCCGCATCTTGGATGAAGGCGTAGTCGCCAGTGCACAGCGGGATCGCGGTACGGATCGAGGTTCCCTTGCCCATGTTGCGGGGCTGGAAGACGACACGGGTATCCGGATAGTCGATGCCGCGCAGCAGCTCCTGCGTGCCATCCGTCGACGCGTTGTCCACCACGATGACCTCACGCTCCCAACCGGGGCGCAAGGGCGCCTGATGGACCCGCGCGAGCACAGGCAGGATCGTGTCGCGCTCATTGTACACACAGATGATAATGGAAAGTTTCATCACACGCCGGCCATGAAATCCGCAAAGACCTGCAGGACATAGCCCAGGCGGGCCTCATCCATACCCGGGTAGACGCCGATGAAGAAGGCCGAGCGCAAGACCCGATCGGTCTCGCTCAACGGTGTGGCGACCCTATGCGGGATCGCGCGATACCCGGGCTGCTGGAGGATGTTTCCGGCAAAGAGGTAGCGCGTCTCGATCTTGTGGTCACGCAGGTATTCATTGAGCTGACGCCGCGTAAACGGCGCGGTCTCGCGCACCGCCAGTGTGAAAGCGAACCACGCCGGGTCGGCCTTGGGACTCCACGTGGGCAGAATCAGGTAGGGCTCGTAAGCACTCAGCCCGTCATAAAGAACGCGGAAGTTCCGCTTCCGGGCCGCCACAAAGTCGGGCAGCTTCTCGATCTGCGGGATGCCGATCGCTGCTTGAATGTCGGTCATCTTAAGATTGTAACCGATCTCGGTGAAGTAATAGCGATGATCGTACGGCTCACCGACGCCGGGTATCTCCCAGTCAAAGCGCCGACCGCACTCCCCGTTGCGGTCGCTGCGGTGGTCGCACCAACAGTCGCGTCCCCAATCGCGGATCGCGTGGGCGATGTGATACAACCGCTTATCTTTGGTGGCTACGGCTCCGCCCTCGCCGGTCGTGATATGGTGCGCCGGGTAGAAGCTAAAGGTCGCCAGGTCGCCGAACGTCCCACATGGCGTGCCAGCGTAGAGGCTGCCCAGCGCATCGCACGTGTCCTCGATGACGTACAGGTCATGAAAGCGGGCAAAGGCCATGACCACATCCATCTCCACGGGATTACCGAGAATATGCGGCACGAAGACGGCGCGGGTCTTTGGCGAAAGCGCTGCCTCGAGCAACGTCACGTCGATATTGTACGTGCCCAGGCGACAGTCGACGAAGACCGGCACGAGCCCGTTCTGCACGATCGGTGCGACGGTCGTCGGGAAGGTGGCGGCTGGCGTGATCACCTCGTCGCCCGGCTGCAGCGGACGATCGAGATTCGCCGAACGCAGCGTCGTCATCGCGACGAGGTTGGCAGAGGAGCCCGAGTTCACCGTAAGGACGTGGTCCATGCCAAGGACCTGCCCCAACCGCTCGCAGAAGGTCGCTACCCGCGGGCCATCGGTGAGCCAGAACTCGAGGACAGCCTCCACCGCTGCCTGGAGTTCGCGCTCATCGTAGACGCGCCCGCCGTAGTTGACGAAGGTCTCGCCGGGCACGAAGGGTTGCCCCTGATGCGCCAGCCGGTAGTACTCACCCACCTTCGCGAGAATCTCCTGCCGCAAGCGGGAGATATCCTCTTCAGACATGCTCTGCCTCCGCAACGTGATCGATGGTCAGCCTGAGCCCCTCGTCTAGCTTCACAGCCGCCTCCCAACCCGTCAGCATCCGTGTCCGGTGTGCATTCGCCGGGATCGCGGAGACCTCACCGGGCCGGTAACTCAGCGCCCCTGCCTGGATGCGACCGCGAGACTGCGTTAGCGCCCAGATGCGCTCCACCACATCCAGAACGCGATACAGCGTGCCGGTCCCAAGGTCCAGCGCCCGGCCCTCGACGTGAGGCGCCCGCAGCGCAGCAATGAGTCCACGGGCGACGTCGTCGACATACACAAAGTCTCGCTGCTGCTCACCCCCGGTCATCGGGAAGTCCGCGTCGTGCAGCGCTGCATAGATCGCCGACGGGATCAGCGCTTTCCGGTGCTGTCCAGGCCCATAGACCTGGAACGGACGCACCCAGACCAACGGGGTCTTCCAGCTGTTGTAAGCAGCGCGCGCGAAGGCCCACGCCGCTATCTTCGATGCGCTGTAAGGGTTGAATGGATCGAGCGCATCATCGGAACGACGCGCGCCATACTCATAGGACGTGCCGATCATCACCACGCGCCGCACAGTAGCGACCCGACGGGTCGCCTCCAGAAGTGCGATCACGCCGTCGACGTTGCCCCGGCAGGCGTCCCTCATCGGCAAGCCAATGTTGGCAGTACCAATTGCCGCCAGGTGCACGATGCCAGCCGGTTGCACACTCTCCACTGCCCGGCCCACGGCTACACCATCGGTGACATCGCCTACAAAGGTGCGCACCTCTGGCGGAAGGGGGTAGGTCTCTTCAGGATGCACCAACGCCGCAACCTCGCACCGAGCGTCCAGCAGCATGCTTACCAGGCGCCGGCCAATGAAGCCTGTGGCCCCCGTCAGGAAAACCGGGCACGGCAGCGTTGAGACGCCGGTTTCGGTCGGTACCGAGTGCGGCGATTCAGGCCGGGTCATGAGCGCACCGCGTTCCCCAACACCTCTTCCGCAGGCGTGGCTCCGAGATAGGCACTGTACCAGGCGATCGTCTCGAGCAAAGCTTCGCGACGAGAATAGACCGGCGCCCAGCCAATGTGCTGTCGAATCTTGGTGCTATCCAGATACTGATCGCGAATCTCGTTCTGGACCTCATCCAGAACCACAGGTTCCAGCTCGGGATGGGGCGATAGGGACAAGATCAGCCGCGTCATTTCCAACACACTCATCGGCGTATCGGTGCCGCAGTTGAACGCCTGTCCGTAGAGATCAGTCCTGTCCAATGCCTCGGCGAGCATCAGATAGGCGCGAACGGCGTCGCGCACGTAGAGATAGTCCCGCAGGAAAGTCCCATCGGAGCGTATGATCGGGGCTCCGCCTTGCACGGCACTGCGGATCGTGCCGGGGATCAAGCGATTCCAGTTCAGGTCGCCGCCGCCATAGAGATTCGCACACCGCGTGACGACCACCGGCAATCCATACGTCGTGGCATAGGCCTGGGCGATCAGATCAGCGGCGCTTTTCGAGACGTCATACGGATGCTGACCCTGCAGCGGCATGGACTCGGTATAGGGCAGCACAGGCTGTGTGCCGTAGGCCTTGTCGCTGGACGCCACCACAACACGCTTGATAGTGGGCGACCGCCGGGCAGCCTCCAACGTCACCCACGTACCCCGGACGTTCGATTCGAAGGTCGACAGCGGCGCGCGATTGGCGATACCAACGATCGTCTGCGCGGCGAGGTGAAAGAGCGTCTCGATCTCATACTCGTTGATCGCCCGCTCCACGGTCGCCAAATCGATGACGTCGCCATGCACCACCCGGATGCGGTTCACTGTGCCCGAGCGCACCAGGTGCGACTGCGGCACCTCGTCGCGGATCAGGCCCACGACGAGTGCGCCGGCGGAGACGAGCGCCTCCGTCAGCCAGCTGCCCAGCAGACCCGAGCACCCCGTTATCAGGACGGGACGCTCGCGCCAGAACGAGACATCGATTAGCTGTTTCACCAGATCTTCCAGGGCGCTTGCTCTTCCCAGAGCGCGTTCAGCTCTTGGGCCTCCTTGAACGTGTCCATCGCCCGCCAGAACCCTTGATGCTCGAACACAGTCAGCTCACCATCAGCAGCCAGGCGATGGAAGGGTGTCTGTTCCAGGACCAGATCATCATCGCCCTCGAGGTAGGCAGCGGCCTCGCGCTGAAACACCATAAAGCCGCCGTTGATCAGAGTCTCGACCAGGGGCTTCTCCTGGAAGCCCGTCACCCGCCCGGCTCCATTCGTCTCCATAACGCCGAAGCGCGAGAAGGCTTTCACACCGGTTACAGTCGCCAGACGTCCCTGCTGGCGGTGGAACGCCAGCAAAGCGTGAAGGTCGATGTCGGCCACGCCGTCGGCATAGGTGACGAAGTACTGGTCGTGCGCTACGTAGGCAGACGCCTTACGGACCCGCGCGCCCGTCATCGTCTCCAATCCCGTGTCCGCGAACGTGATTCGCCAACCGACACAATCATTGGGCGTCAGAAACCTGATGCCACCATCGCCGAGCTCCAGAGAGAAGTCACGGCTCTGCCAGTCATATTCCAGGAAATAGCGCTTGATCTGATCGCCACCGTAGCCCAGGGCAAGGATGAACTCCTTGAAGCCTTGGGCGGCGAAAATCTTCATCACGTGCCAGAGCACCGGGCGGTCCCCAATCTCGACAAGAGGTTTGGGCACTGTGCGGTCGCCCATCCGCGTCCCCTTGCCACCACATAAGATGATCACTGGAACGCTGCCATCAGCCATTGGCCCTTCTCCCAGAAGCAGGTCTCGCGCACTTGATAACGCCCACCGGGGTAAGCGGTGGGCGAACGCGCCAATGGTAGCATGGGGGAACGTTTTGTCAAACGGGCCTTGGGGGTATACTCACGCACATTGGCCCAGAACCCTATCCGCCGGGAGGCTCTGACTATGACAACGCCGAATGCGACCACGCATCGCTACCCCGTGACCCGTACCTGCGACCATGTTGATAACTACCACGGCATCGATGTCGCCGACCCGTACCGGTGGCTGGAAGACCTCAACAGTCCCGAGACACAGGCCTGGATCGAGGCACAGAACGCCCTTACGTACGGTTACCTGGATCAGATCCCCGACCGCGACCCCATCTTCAACCGGCTCCAGGCGCTGTGGGACTACCCCAAGATGGGCGCGCCATTCAAACGTGGCGGGCGTTACTTTCAGTTCCGCAACTCCGGCCTACAGAATCAGGATGTGCTCTACGTGATGGCTGACGCCACCGATGTGGGCACAGTCCTGATCGACCCCAACGCTCTGTCCCAAGATGGCACGGTTGCCCTCACAGGTATAGGGGTTAGCTGGGACGGGAACTGGATCGCCTACGCCACCAGCGCCAGCGGCTCGGACTGGAAGACGTGGCACGTGCGCAGCGTCCCTACGGGCGAGGACCTGTCCGAGGCCATCGAATGGAGCAAGTTCAGCGGTGTTGCCTGGCTTCCCGACAGCAGCGGCTTTCTCTATGGGCGCTACGCGGCCCCCGCAGCAGGCACGGAATTCGCGGGTGCAAACTATAACCAGCAGCTCTATCTTCACCGGCTCGATACGCCCCAGAACGCCGATGTCCTTGTCTATGAGAGGCCAGACCATCCCAAGTGGGGCTTCGATCCGATCGTGACCGACGATGGGGCGTTCTTGGTTCTCCTGATCTGGGAGGGCACCGATCGACGGAACCTCGTCTTCTACAAGCGTATCGGAGACCAGGACTTCACCGAGCTCATCGCGACCTTCGACGCGCGTTACGAATTCCTTGGCAACAGCGACACCACCTTCTACTTCCACAGCGACCTCCGGGCGCCGAAGGGTCAGATACTGGCAATCGATCTGGCCCGCCCGGCGTCGGAACACTGGGAGACGCGCGTACCAGAGAGCGAGGACACGCTTGAGTGGGCTACGATGGCTCACGGTGAGTTCGTGACCGTCTATCTGCACGATGCATACCACCAACTACAGCGTTTCGCGCTGGATGGGACCCCCCGCGGCGCGATCCCCCTTCCCACGCTGGGATCGGTCGGGGTTCTGCAAGGGCGCCCCGAGGATAGCGAGCTCTTCTACACGTTCAGTTCATTCACCTTTCCCTCGACCGTGTTCCGCTACGACCTGGAAACCGGTGAATCGCTCGAGATTGCACGGCCCGACGTGATCTTCGACGCGAGCCGCTACGTGACCGAGCAGGTCTTCGTCAAAAGCCGCGACGGCACACGCGTGCCGATGTTCCTGGTCCACCGGGCCGACTGGGTCAAGGATGGCCAGAACCCCACGTTGCTCTATGGCTACGGCGGCTTTAACATCGCCACGAAGCCGGGCTTTGACGTGGGCCGCCTGGTGTGGCTCGAAATGGGCGGCGTGTTGGCCGTGGCTAACCTTCGCGGAGGTGGGGAGTACGGCGAGGCCTGGCACGAGGCTGGCACGATCCACAACAAGCAGAATGTCTTTGACGACTTTATCGCGTGCGCGGAGATGCTGATCTCGAGCAGGATAACATCCCGCGCCCGACTGGCCATTGAGGGACGTTCCAACGGCGGGTTGTTGATCGGCGCCTGTCTCACCCAGCGACCCGATCTCTTCGGCGCGGCGCTGCCGACGGTGGGAGTGCTGGATATGCTGCGCTTTCACAAGTTTACCATCGGCTGGGCCTGGGTCAGCGACTACGGCTCTGCGGAGGACCCGGAGCAATTCCGCACGCTATACGCTTATTCACCCCTGCACAATGTTCGCCCGACCGCCTACCCACCCACACTGATCTTGACCGGGGATCACGACGACCGGGTAATGCCGGCGCACTCCTACAAGTTCGCCGCCACCCTGCAGACGGCACAACAAGGCGACGCGCCCGTACTCATCCGCATTCAGACCAAGGCTGGCCATGGCATGGGAAGGCCCACTCAGGTCCTGATCCAGGAACGCGCCGACATCTGGGCCTTCTTGGTCCGTGCGTTGGGCATGGAGGTAGACCTGGCGTAGAAAGCTGCGCCTGCGCGGCCAGCGCGCGACCGCCACGATGCAATCCACGGCGGGGCTACCACAGTTGCAGCCCCGTCGACGGCTGTCAGTGCAGGGCGTAGACGGACCCGCCTATGAACTCGCGGACGTGGGACGTGGGAGGAATTGCGGACTCATCCTCGACAGGGATCAGTGCCTGGAGCAGGTTGTGAACCCGCTCGGCCCGCAGATAGGCATCCACCCGGTTAGGATCGTCGCGGTACTCGCGCACCCACTGGGCAAAATGCGAGAAAAGCCGCGCCCGCATCACCGGGAACTCATAGGGGGTTGCGCTATTGATAACGTAGTCCGCTGCATTAACGTAGGGAATGATGTGGCGCAGCTCGCTGCTCCGGACGTAGTGCCAATGCTCCAGGGTCTGCCGCGGGTCGTAGGCTCGCTCGCGAGCATCGCGCACCATCCGCCGCATCAGCCGCAGATCTGTGAAGCGCACGTACTCATTATCGGGTCCCTTCATCTGCAAGAGGGTCTCGATGTATAGGCGGAACTTCTGCGACGGCGGAATCGCCGTCGTCATCCCCTCGTAGAGGCCGTGCAGGCTGTCGATCAGGATCATCTGATCACCACGGATCTGCATAGGGGTGGCGTCATTGTGCCGCCGGCCGGTCTTGAAGTCATAGTAGGGAATCATAACCTCCTCGCCGTCGATCAGGCGCTGGAGATGCTCGTTGATCAGGGCAAGGTCCAGCGCCTGGGGCGTCTCGAAGTCATAGTCCCCATACTCGTCACGGGGGTGCACCTCCAAGTCGTAGAAGTAGTTATCGACATTTAGTGCCACGAGGCTGACACCCGTCGCTGTCAGTCGCTCCCCCAGCTTGGCAGTTGTGGTGGTCTTGCACGAGGACGAGGGCCCGGCGATGATGACCAACCGCAAGTCATCGCGGGACTGCAGGATCTTGGCTGCGGCGTCGTCGACGTCCTTCTCATACGCATCATCGGACTCCCGCACGATCTCGGCGAACTCCCCGCGTGCGATCCGCTCATTCAGCCTGAAGATGTTGTGGACACTGTGATCGACCGCCCAGTTGAGCACCTCCCACAGCTTCCGATAGGGGATATTCTCCGAATCACGCTGTGATTTCCCCTCCTGACGGCGCTCGCGACGCATCGCCCGTTCTCTTCGATAAAGAATGTACGCCTTTGCAGTGCGCGCATGGCCGTTCTCGATCAGGACCTTCTCGACAATGTCCTGAATCTCCTCCACTGTGGGAATCCAATCACCCGTACAATGATGCTCGAGGATCTCGACAACCTGATCCGTCAGACGCTCGGCGAGCGCGCGATCGCGCCCGCCGACGGCGACTGCCGCTCGGTAGATCGCATTGGTGATGCGCTCCCGGTTGAAAGGCACGACCGCACCATTACGCTTGACGACGCGCTCTAGACAACCATCCATTCAGCACCTCCTCTCGGCGATTCTCCCATCCTCATCATAGCAGAGACTCCGATTCGTCACAATTCTGACAGGGTTTCCTGTCAGAATTTGAGGTATACTCTTGACATAGAACAAATGTGCCAGTATAATGAGGTTGCGATAGTTGGGATACTTGGGAAACACAGGAGCTCACATGCTAGGCAGTGGCGCCTGAAGGAGGCAGCTATGAAAGAGCTACCGGAGCGTCAAAGGAAGGTCTTGACCTACATACAGCACTATACAGAGGAGCGCGGGTTTCCTCCTACAGTGCGCGAGATCGGTGAACAGATCGGGGTGAAGTCCACCTCGCTGGTGTCCTACTACCTGAAACGGCTGGAGGAGCAAGGGCTCATCAACCGCGAGCCCTCTATGTCTCGGGCTATCCAGGTGACGTTGCCAGTGACCGAGGAGATCCCCGTCCAGATTAGCGACGAGAACCTGCTGTCCGTGCCGTTCCTGGGCTATATCGCAGCCGGTGCTCCCATCAACGTGGAGGCCTTCTCGGGGACCGAAACCATCGAGATCAACCGCGCGCTCTTCGGGCGTGACGTAGCGGATCTCTTCGCTCT
>Ga0123333_10001000_pt1 | contig 29939 bp, 20 predicted proteins | sample BioC12SIPDNA_3_FD_89957 | JGI IMG/M metagenome (GOLD analysis project Ga0123333, IMG submission 89957) | Anaerobic biogas reactor microbial communites from Washington, USA - Biogas_R2_B C12 SIP DNA | ecosystem: Engineered > Bioreactor > Anaerobic > Unclassified | place: Washington, USA... | reverse complement strand
GCGCTCAAGGCGAGTCGTGGTCAACTTGGCCTGCTGGGCAGCGTGGCGGGCGTCGTCGGCACCCCGTCGGCCTCCGCCTACAACGCCAGCAAGTTCGCCGTAAACGGCTTGGGCGAATCCATTTACCACGACTTGGACGAACTGGGTATTTCCGTGACCCTGATCAAGCCGGGATTCGTGGACAGTGAAATCCGACTGCTGGACCGGCACGGCAAGGTAAGCGACAAGCCCGACCCCGTCCCCGCGTGGCTGGTGCTGTCCACGCCCGCGGCGGCGCGGGTTATTCTCAACGCCCTGTACCGGCGCAAGCCGGAGGTGACAGTCACCTTTCACGGCAAGGTGTTCACCTGGTGCAAGCGTTTTCTCCCCGGCGCCACGCGCTGGGTTATCCGCCGCATGAGCAAGGGCAGCCTGCCGAAGCTGTGAGCGCAACCCTGAACAACCGGACCGATCCGACGGATCAGACCGATCTGACGGATCCAATCCCCAAAAAGGCCTTGCTCAGGGTTTTCTGACTACGCGTATCGCCCTGTCTCCCGGCGCATCCTGTTCCACGGGAAAATCACCGGACACGGCATACAAATAGCCTTCACCGGGTGTGTACCGGGCGACAATACTTCCCGAGGGCAGGGGCACTTTCAGTTCCATGGCGGGCAATTCCGGAATGGACGGCGGCGCGACGCGGACACCCTTCCAGCCGGGCGCCGCGGGACTCAGGCCGAACACATACTGCCCAAGAAGATATATGGGGCAGCTGCCCCAGGGGTGCAGCCAGCTGGTGTTCCACTTCTGGTCGGGGCCCCAGGCTTCCATGCAGGTGGTGGCGCCGTGGCGCAGCATTTCGCTCCAGGAATGCTCATCGGTGGCCGTGAGCAGCGCGAAACCGAGGGCGGCGTCGCCCGCCTTGAAACAGCCCTCGATAACATACGAGGCGATGTAAACGCCGCAGGCGAGTCCTTTGCTTCGGATAAGTTCCAGTATGCGCGCCTTGTCCGCGCCTGCGGTCAACCCGAAGGCGAGGGGCACGGCGTTGGCATGCAGGGAATGGTGGTCCGACCCCGGCGCATCACGGTACAGGCCCGTTTCGGGGTCGGCGAGATGTTCGGCGAAACTGACGGCGAGGCGGTCGGCCCGCTCGTTGTACGCGCCGCCGTCGCCGCCGAGCAGCGTCTCCAGTTCCGCCGCCGCGCGCAGGCCACCGTAATAAAAGGCGTTCAGCACGGTATTGCCCTTTTTCAGGGAATAGTCGTAATCATAGCCGTCACGGAGATTTTCGGGCCAATCCACCAGCACCCACTTGGCGTTTTTCTTGTCAATCCCCGCCAGGAGCCCGTTCTTGTTTTCAAAGCCGGCGAAATACGCGAACAGGTCCTGATACACCGTTTTTGCCGCGTACTCAGCGGTCGCCCGATCGCCCGTCAAGCGGTAATATTCAAGAACCAGCACGGGAAACTGGAGGGAATAGTCCGCAATCTCCTGCATGAAGCTCCCGGGCGCGACCGCCATCAGCGCCGGATGTATCACCCGGGAATACACAAAATCCAGGATCGCTTTGCGCAAGAGCGACGGGTCCGCCGTCAGCCACACGTGGGACCGTCCGGTAATAACGGCATCACCGAGGTACTGCCCCTTTTCCCGCGACGGACAGTCGACAAACACCTCCTGGGCCCCCATTTGAACGGCATTGCGGCAGATGGTCCAGGTTCCCTCGAGTATCTTGTTGTCGGAGGTGAACGCCGCCTTTTCCGCATCAAAGGGGTGATGCCGCACGTCCACCCAGACTTCGGGCGCGCCCGGAGCGTTTACCACTTCCAGGTAACGGAAAGCCCGGTAGTCATAAAACTCGACCGGGTCTTCGTCATCGGACAAGGTGACCATTTCTTCATACCGGCAATTGGCGCGCATTTCAAAGCGGGGCAGGCCATCATCACCAAGTTCCTCCGCGTGACGCACCGTGACTACGTGGCCGGCCGGTCCTCGGACGCGCAGCCGCGTGTGGCCGACAATTTCCTGTCCAAAATCATATACATAGCGCCCGTCGCCGAGGTCATCCGTTTTCACTGGATCGTACCGGGTAATCTGCAGGGGAGCCGTCGCCTGGAGTTCAAAGCGGTGGTCCTGGCGGCCCGCCAACGGTGACAGCCAGCCACTGTCGTCAAAGCCCGCTTCGCGCCAGCCCCGGGGTATTGCGCGCATGTCGATGTTTTCCAGAAACTGGGTCTTGTACCCGATGGTGTCGGCCGCAGCAAAAGCCTTGAGCTGGAAGCAGCGCCAGTCCTCCCCCGTAACAAATCGTTCAACGCTTCCATCCCCGTATCGCAGCTCGAGGGCGAGCATGAAACCGGAGCGGTTGTCCGCGCTGTTCCAGACCCGGTTGACCAGCCCCTGGTAATACACGTGGGCGGCAAGACAGTTCACTCCCGCCCGAAGACTGTTAGTCACATCCAGTTGATAATAGGGATAAGCGAAATGATATGCGGGTGCGGGCCCCTGCGCCACATAGCCGCCGTTGATAAAAAACTTGTAGTAGTCATCACCGGTGATAAATAGCGTTGCGGCGGTCGGTGTTTCCTTGAGGATCACGTCCTTTCTGAACAACGTGTGCACATGGGTAGGCCCGGAGATTTCGGGTTTCGGCTCGAATTCCCGATGGAACAGGTCCAGCACGGACACGCCGGCAAAAACCGGGTCGCGAAGCCAGGCCGCCTTGGCAAGGGCCTCAGGCTCCGAAGCCGCACCCACTGCCGCAAAGATACAAAGACCAACGATAAGTGTGTAACGCATTATGCAACTCCTCCGGGTTGTTCAAGGTTAAGTGGAGTCTAATTATAGGACGTATAGGACCTATAGGACCTATATACTATGTCGTGCCAAACCATGAGCCACCTTACGGATTGCCTGAACGATCCATTCAGCGTGTCGGTCTTCAAAGGTTTGGGCCAGGGAGATAACCAGGGTGCGCCCCAATATTTCCAAAGTTTTCGGGCACATGTCCGTGCTGTACGTGCGCGTGAGATCATGGAGCGGCGAGGTCCAGGGCCGTCCGTGCCGGTCCATGGAGCCCTTGTTCATCACGTATTCCCAATAACAATAAACATGGCGGTCGGCAATGGACTTGTCGTAGGTGCCGCCCGCGGGAATGCCTTCCGCCTTTAGCGCCAACCCGAACTCCGTTGCCCGTGTGTAATCCGGCAATTGCAATACCGCCGTAATGCCCAGGTCGCCTTCGGGATCGGGGGATGGGCTGATGGAAACACCCGGCACATCCGCGATGCCCTCGTAAATGCGGCGGCGCAAGGCGCGTGTCCGCGCGAGGATCCCTTCCATCCGGCTGAACTGAACGCATGCCAGGGCGCCTTCCATTTCGTTCATCCGCAAATTTTCCCCGGGGAACGGCGCCACGGCGGCGTCTCCGGCGTTCCAGAAGCGCATGGCCGAATCGTGGCGCAGGGTGGCGCGCTCGTAGACGTCGCGCCGGTCGGTCACCACGATGCCGCCTTCGCCCGCCGTAATCACCTTGTGCTGCTGCAGGCTGAAACAGCCGACATCGCCGAACGAGCCCAGCCGTTGTCCCCGGTAAGAGCCGCCGCAGGCCTGCGCGCAGTCTTCAATGACCAGCAGTCCGTGGCGCTTCGCCACGTCCATGATGGCTGTCATGTCGCACGGGATGCCGCGCATATGCACCGGCATGACGGCCCGCGTGCGCGGTGTGATTTTACGCTCCATATCGTCCGGATCCAGCGTGAGGGAATCGTTGATTTCCGCGATGACCGGGACCGCGCCGCAGATCAGCACCGCCGAAGCGGAAGCGATATAGGTGAAGCCCGGCACGATGACCTCGTCGCCGTCGCCGATGCCCAGCCCGGCCAGTCCGCAAATGAGCGCCGCCGTGCCGCCACCCACGGCCAGGGCATGACGGCGTCCGGTCATGTCCGCGAAAAGGCGTTCCAGCTCCGCGCACTTTGAATGCTCCGGATCCAGGAAGCGGAACAGTTTCCGGCCGCGCACCACGGCCGCCACCGCTTCCACCTCCTCCTCGCCGATGGCCGCCGGCCCCAGCCAGGGCTCCGGAAAAGGCACGGTCGTAACCGGTGTTCCGCCGTGAATTGCCAGTTGTTCTCTCATAAAAAGATTCCTTGTCCCTATTTCTGCAGGTCTGCAAGGTGTTAGAATATGACGTGTCGCACCGGTGTGTATGGTATACGTAGCGGCCGAACACTTCAAGGATCCTGTGGGCCTGGAGGGCGAAAGACCTATAACGAACAAATCTCGCAATTCATGGCGAAAGATTTTCTGCTGAAACAAGAAGGAACGAATCATGCGCCCTTGTTTTATTTTCATTGCACTCTGCCTGTCCCTGAACACCGCGTCAGCCGTGGAAACGGTGGCCCTTCAGCCCGGAGACATAATGCTGCCGCAGGGCCATCGCATGGCCCTGTACCTGGACTGCGGTGATGAGCAGATCAAGGCCAAAGATGACAATTTAAGGATGACGCTGCTTTCCGGCCAAGCCTACGTGTTTCCGGGAATCACCGGCCCCCTGGGTTCTGCCGTATATGATGCCGACCAAGTGACCGTCAAACTGGAGGGACTGGGTTCGGGAAAGGACTATGTGCTGGGATTTACCTGGTGGGACGCTGACGACAGCGGGCGCAACCAGTCCGTTCAGTTTGCCCCCGGAGCATCCGAGGACTGGCAGACCGTATTGCCGCCTGTGCGGGCGGCGTCGTTTCACGAAGACAAACCATCCTGGGCGCGCGCACAGCTGCCGATAACCCCGGAATTCATTCAGGACGGCATCCTGAACGTCGCTTTCGTACGGGAGGCCGGCCCAAACGCCGTGGTGAACGAACTGTGGCTGCTGGAACGCGCGGATTCCTCGGCCGTCAAAAGGGTGCTGATTGTTACGGGCGACGATTACGCCGGACACGACTGGCGCGCCACAGCGCCCGCCCTGGCCGGGGCGCTTCGGGAAGTGGAAGGCCTGGAAGTGTCCGTCACGGAATGTCCCTCCGTGTTCGGATCGCCGTTGCTCGCCCACTACGATGCGGCGGTTATCCACTTCAAGAACTATGATGACCGGCTTCCCCTTGCGGCGGCCTGTGAAAAGGGCTTGCGCGACTATGTGGCCTCCGGAAAGGGACTGGCCCTTTGCCATTTCGCCTGCGGCGCTTTCCAGGAGTGGGACGGGTTCGGAGAAATCGCGGGACGCGTGTACAACCCCGATCTGCGCCCCCATGATCCCTACGGCGTGTTCACCGTGCGGATTACGGGGGAAGACCACCCCGTCACGCGCGGGATGAAACCCTTTGAGGTCAAAGACGAACTGTACACCTGCGTGGATGGCGGCGCCCCGGTGAAGATCCTGTGCGATGCCGTGTCCGTGGTGGACCAGGCCGCGTATCCCATGGCTTTTTTCACGGAAAACACCGGCGGACGGGTATTTCACTGCCTGCTGGGCCACGATGCGGAGGTCTATGCATCCCCCGGCGCGCGCGCGCTGTACCAGCGCGGCATTGCCTGGGCCGCAGGAATGGAATACTGAGCCGGACCGTTCCCTGCTCCCAGTCACTCCGCGGGCATATTATCTTTGACCGCCGCACCCTCCGGCGCGATAATGCCGCCCAGCGTGCCGTTGTGGTAGAGGTTGTCGCAAATGAATAACCCCGGGCAGTCGCCCGACACTTCAATGGCGGCGCGCATGGCGCCCGCCCGGTTGCGTTCCAGGATCTGGCAGCCGGCAATGGTGGTGTTGCGGCTGTTCTCGACATACACGCCGCGCTTTCTCGGTTCAAACACCTGGCAGTCCGCAATCAGGGTTTCCCGGCTGTTCAGCACGGAGACGGCGCCGCCTCGGGCGTCATCCCCGGCACAGGCATCACTCACCAAGTTGCCTTCAAACAAGACACCGTCACAATTTTCGATGCGCACGCCGTTGGCGAGGTCCTTGCCCCGGTTATGGTCCTGGTCTAGGGAGTTGCCGGACACCACAATGTGGCGCGCGCCCTCGAGATAAATGGCGTTCTCCACCCCGGTGTAAATATGATTGCCCGTAATGGCGACGCCGGTGACGTTTTTCAGGTGGATATTGGTGGTCTGGCTGCCGATGAGATTGCCCGTGATGGTCCACAATCCCGCGCGGCCGCGCGCTTCGGGTTTCACGGGCGCTTCAAAGCGGATATTCGCGCCGTTGGGACTGGTTCGCGCCTGAATGGTGTTGCCCGAAATGGTGCCCTCCTCGACGGACCCGTCAGCAACGTCAATCCACACATCGGCGGAAGCCGCCGCCTCGTTGTCATAATTGTATTCAATATCGTTGCCGGTAATTTGCAGGTTGCGCACCTCCCCGCCGAATACGCGCAGGCCACCGCCCTTACAGTAACTGATATGGCTGCCCGTAACAATGGCCTGGTGCAGGTTGACATGGTCAAAGAACACGCCGACGCCGCTGCAATTGTAGACATGGCTCCCCGTAATAATGACGTCGCGGTTGCGTCCGCTTAAAATAATCCCGTTCCGTGTCTCCCGCACCAGTACACCGTCCACCAGAACCTGTACGGCGCCGGTGAATTCCACGCCGTCCGCTTCGGGATGAGCGCCGACAATCTCGATTCTGCCCAAGCAGGGCATGCGCTCCGTGTCCGAAACAACCGGATCAAAGGAAGCCGGTGACGCCGTGCCGGTGTGATTGCCCACAAAACGAAACGCGGGGCCGGGGCCGGCCATGAGTATCCGCGCGCCGCCGCCCGGACCGTCCAGGCTGACCGGCCCCTTGTTCTTGAGTTCGATAAGTATCGTTGATGTGACACGGTAAATCCCCTTGGGGAAATACACCCTTCCCGTAGCGGTTTCCTGGACCGCCAACTGAATCGCCGCCGTATCGTCGGCAATACCGTCGCCCACCGCGCCGAAATCCCGGGGATTGGCCGCTTCGGCCGCGAAAGGGGAAATCATTGCCATCGATAAAATGAAATACCTAAGAAATGACTTTGCACGCATGATATTACCTCTAGTCCGCAAAGAAAAGGCGTTTTTCAAGGGCGTTGGCGACCCACCCGTCACAATGAAAAATCATAAGGATCTATGGTACCGCAATCTGTGCCGGCATGGGAAATCCGGCGCCGGCGCTGATCCGGCCCATTCAATTGTCACCGTCCCCCTATGGTATAGTTGGGTTTGCATCCGGCAGCCGAAAGGAAAATCCCATGCGAATAAGCCGCAGACATTTCGTAAAAACAGGAGCCATGCTCTCCATGGCCGCCGCGTCATCTTCCTACGGGGAGGGGGCGGAAACGACGGCGTCGGAAAAACTAAACATTCTTCTCATTCACGGTGACCAGCACCGCGCCGACTGTCTCGGCGCCTACGGTAACACGGAGCTCCGCACGCCCCACCTGGACGCCCTGGCGAGTGAAGGCATACGCTTTCAAAACAGTTTCTGTCCCTATCCCGTCTGTACGCCGTCGCGCTATTCCCTCCTGAGCGGTCAATATGTGCATGAGCACCGGGGCGGCAATAACCATTGCACACTCGCGCCGGACATCCCGACGTTCCCGCGCCTGTTGCGGGAGGCCGGATATAAAACATCGGCTGTGGGCAAGATGCATTTCACGCCGACCTATCTTGACGTCGGCTTCAATGAAATGTTTCTGGCCGAACAGGACGGCCCGGGGCGATGGGACGACGACTACCACCGCGACCTGATGCGTGAAGGGCTTATCGACGCCAATGACCTCGAAGACCAGCGCTCCGAATACCGCAAGCGTGCCCGCGAGGAATACTGGACAAGTTTCGGCGCGCTGCCTTCCAATCTGCCGGAAGAATGGCACACCACGACATGGATCGGTGACCGCGCCGTTGAAGCGCTGGAAGGATGGTCGGGCGGGGGCAACCTGCTGATGGCGGGCTTCGTCAAACCGCATCATCCCTTCGATCCCCCGGATTCCTGGAAGGACGCGTATAACCCGGATACATTAACCCTGCTGCCCGGGTGGACCGAAGCCTGTTTTGCGCACGACCTGAAACACCACCGGGGCTATTTCCCCCATGAGCAGCTGAACGCGGACGCGCTGCGCCGGATCATGGCCTATTATTACGCCACCATTGAGCAGATTGACGCCCAGGCGGGCCGGATGATTGATATACTCAAACGGAAAGGCCTCTATGACAACACCATGATCCTGTATACCAGCGACCACGGTGAATACATGGGTTTCCACCATATGCTGCTCAAGGGTAATCATATGTATGACCCGCTGGCCAAAGTACCGCTTATTATCAAGTATCCAAAACACGCCGGCAATATCGCCAAAGAACAGCGACAAAGCGCGGTGAAAGCGCTGGTAAACAATGTGGATGTGGCGCCTACCATTCTGAAGCAGGCCGGCATCGCACCGCCCCCTTCCATGGGCGGAAACGATCTTGCCGCATCCAATTCGGGACACGACATCATTTTTTGTGAATCCGGCCGTAATATGGCCATGGCGCGCACCCATACCCGCAAATTGATTGTTGACCGCGACTTTGCGCCGGTTTTATTTTTCGACCTGGAGAAAGACCCGCTGGAAATGGACAACCGGGCCGGCGACCCGGCATACGGGGAGGAAATCAAAGATCTAACCCGTGCCATCGGACAGTGGCGCCCCGACGACAGAAACAGGGAAATACAGTTGGACGAAAACGCGCCTGTCATCCGCGGACCAAACGTGCCGCCCCGGGACCTTTCCCACCGGCCGGCCATTATCGAATACTACGAGAAACAATGGGAACGCCGGCAGGCCTGAATATACGCGAAACGATGAAAATACTTGCATTCCGCCCATAAAATCAGATTTACTAGCGGGGTTGCTTGCGTGGGCGCACACCCGCCAGGCCTGCTTGCTACTGCGCGTTTACACCATAATACATAGAATCCGGTTTACCGTGACAAGGAGGGTGTCCGTCCATGTTTCGCAATATTCTGCTTGCCCTGATCTTTGTGCTGCTGATCGCCGCGGCCGCCCTCGCGGTCGTCAAACATCAATCGGACAAGCACTTCTATGAGGGATATTCCCCGGATTATCCGCTAAACGCCAAGGAAGAACCGCCCGAGCCGGTAACCGATTCAGTAGAGGCCTTTGGTGAAATGCTGCCGGCGCGGTATACGCGCCAGCAATTCGTTTTTGATTCCACTCCCGGCGAACGCGTGCCCGCGCTGCTTACGCTTCCGCTGGACCACAAAGAAGCCGCGCCGCCGCTGCCCGCGATTATCCTGGTGCACGGCAGCCACCAGGAAAAGGAATTTCTCGAACAAATCAGCACGCCCTTCAACGAGGCGGGCTTCGCCATGGTCTGCTTTGACCAGTATATGCGCGGCGGACGCAAAGCCGAAAAAGGCGTTCTGGGCGCCGCCTTCGCCTTCCGTGACCGGTGCCGGAAAACCGTGCATGAAATTCAACGGATGATCGACTACCTGGAAACGCGTCCTGAGATCGACAGCAGCCGGATCTATCTCATTGGGGCGAGTTACGGCGCGATAACCGGCGCGGTGGCGGTCGCCCGCGACAAACGCATCCGCGCGGCCGCGCTGGTCGTGGGCGGCGGCAATTTCAGCCTCCTGGCCAAAGCGCCAGAGGTGCGGGAGGCCATTCCCACGTGGCTTCATCCCCTGACCGCCCCCATGATGAAACTGCTCGCGGGGCCGGCCGACCCGATTCATCACGCGGCACAGACCGCGGGCACCCCGATCCTGATGCTGAACGGCTCCAAGGATGGGGTGGTTTCTCCTGAAGCGGGCAAGGCGCTGTATGTCGTCCTGGGTGAGCCCAAGGAAATACGCTGGTATCCGGTCAACCATCCGGACCGGGAGGAAAACGGCAAGGAAGTGCTGCGCATGCTGTCCGACGGCCTCGCATGGATGGTGGAGCAGGACGCGGCCTTCCGGGGCGGTGAGCAACCGCCTTCCTGATCCTGACCGGCCCGGTTTTTTTTAGATCGCCGTTATGGTTTATGATAACTTTGATCGTACGGGAGCGGGTCCGGGCCTTCCGGACAGGAAAATATAGTTCTTCACACCATAGGAGTACCACCCATGGCATGGATTGATGTTGTTATCTTTTTCGCTTTCATAGGCAGTGTGATTACCTTCGCCCTCTGGAGCAGCAGGCGTAAAGCATCGACGGAGGACTATTTCCTGGCGGGCAGATCGCTGGTCTGGCCGATCATCGGGTTTTCGCTGATCGCGGCTAACATCAATTCGGAACATTTCGTGGGGATGGCGGGCACCGCCTTCAAGGAGGGCGGCCCCGGCCTGGCCATCGGCAGTTACGAATGGATGTCCGCCATTACGCTGGTAATCGTGGCATGGTATTTCCTGCCCAAGTTTCTTTCCGCCGGCATCTACACCATGCCGCAGTACCTGGAATACCGTTTTGATTCCGTCACGCGCACCATCATGGCCGCTTACCTGCTGGTGGCCTATGTCATCGTGCTGCTGGCCACGGTGCTGTTCAGCGGCGCCATCGCCATGTGCAATGTGCTGAACCTGCCCGAGATGTTCATGAACAGTTTCGGCATGGAAGAGGCGGCCGCGCGCACTTGGTCCATGATTGCCGCCATCTGGTTCATCGGCATTATCGGCGGCGCCTACACCACTTACGGCGGCCTGTCCGCGGTGGTCTGGGCGGATTTGATCCAGGGCTCCGCCCTGCTCATCGGCGCCGCCATAACCGGCTTTTTCGCCCTGCGCTATCTGGGCGGGGGCAATATCTTTGAAGGCTGGAACACCTTTACGGAGGGCAGCGCGGACAAACTGCACATGGTGCGTTCCTGGAACGACCCCGACGTGCCCTGGCTGGCGGTGTTCTTCGGCGGGCTGTGGATTCCCAATATTTTCTATTGGGGCCTCAACCAGTTCATCACCCAGCGCACCCTGGCCGCCAAGAACCTGGCCGAGGGCCAGAAAGGCATCCTCTTCGCCGCCTGCCTCAAGCTGCTCATTCCGTTCCTGATCGTTATGCCCGGCATCATGGCCTACCAGATTTACGGCAATGCGCTCGCCCGGCCCGAAGAGGCCTACCCGCACCTGATGAAGACCCTGCTGCCCATCGGGTTCCGCGGCGCCATGTTCGCCGCCCTTGCCGGGGCCATCATCAGCACGGTGAATTCCGGGCTGAATTCGGCGGCCACTATCTTTACCATCGATATTTACGGCAAATACATCAATCCGAATATCACCTCCCACAAGGAAATGGTCATCGGGCGGATTTCCACCGTCATCATCGTGGTGATCGCGTGCCTTTGGGCGCCGATCATCGACTTCTTCCCGGGCGTGTTCCCCTATATCCAGGAAATCTGGGGGTTCATCTCCCCCGGCATCGTGGCGGCTTTCCTGGGCGGGTTGATCTTCAAATACGCGCCGGCCGCAGCCGGCAAGGGCGCCCTTATCCTCGGCCCCATCCTTTACGCGCTGGTGCGCGTGCCCGGATGGATCATCAAGGCGCACTATGCGGATGCCGCAGGCACGGTGACGCCCCCTGAGGGCGTCCTCAACGCCCTGTACCGTTTCAGCAACCTGGCTTTTCTCCATCACATGGCAATCATCTTTATAGTCCTTTTTGTCTTTGTCGCCTTGGTGGCCAAGGCTAAACCCATGCCTGCGCCGGTAACCATGCCGACCTCAAACGTGGACGTCACGCCGGACCCCAAGGTCTACTGGCTCGGCTTCGGCGTCATCGCGGCAACGCTGATCCTGTATGTCATCTGGTTCTAAGGCGCCTTACGGCGCATTAGCCTGCGCGCCCTTTTATTTTGAGAAGTCAAATGCCTTATACTAATGAAATACTATGAAGAGTACTTGGCGCGGATTATCCGGGCTTTATGGGATTAACCGGATTTAACACGTTGCGAAACTCCCTGGAAACGATGCACGCTTAAAACAGGAGACCCATCGGAATGCCAACATTTAGTTATACGGGGCGGTTGCGTACGGGAGCAAAGAAAACCGGCACCTTGACGGCGGAAAATCGGGAGGGCGCCGTCAGACAATTGGCGGCCATGGGCCTGGAAGCCGACAGGCTGATACAAAAACGGGCCACTTTCGGCAGCGCCGCGCGCCAGTTAAACAAACGCGTTAAAAATGCCGACCTGATGATATTCACGCGCCAGCTGGCCACCATTGTCAGTTCCGGGCTGCCGCTGACGCAGGGCCTTGACATTCTCGCGGAACAAACGGAAAACGTTAATTTTTGCGCGATCATTGACGCCATTGCCCAGGAGGTCGAATCCGGGGAAACCTTTTCCGACACATTGCGTAAGTTTCCACGGGCTTTTCCCGATCTGTACACGCACATGGTGCGCGCCGGCGAGGCGAGCGGCGACCTGGACGGCGTGCTGATTCAGCTGGCCGATTACCTGGAAGCCACGGAGGAATTGAAACGCCGCATCCGGTCGGCCATGACCTATCCCACGGTCGCGTTTTCATTGATCTTGCTCATCGCGGCGGGCTTGATCGTTTTTGTGGTGCCCCAATTCGAGGAAATCTTCGGTGCCTTCGGCTCGGCGCTTCCCGCCCCGACGCAGTTGCTCATTTATGTCAGCAACTTTCTGCGCAAATGGTACTCCATCGCCATCATTATCGGCGGCATTATCGGGCTCATCGCCGCGTTGCGCCTGTACGGCACCACGCCCATGGGCCGGTATAATCTCGACGCCGTGAAACTGCGGATTCCGGTTTTCGGCGATCTGTTCCGCAAGGTGGCCATCAGCCGCGCGACGCGTACGCTGAGCACGCTGACCCGCAGCGGCGTGGCCATCCTGCAGGCCATGGAAATCGTCGAACGGACCGCCGGCAACGAGGTATACGCCAAGGCGATCCGGGACGCCGCGGAAGGCGTTCGCAACGGCGAAACCCTTGCCGAGCCGCTCATGCGCTCCGGCGTCTTTCCCGCCATGGTGACCCGCATGATCAGCGTGGGTGAAAAGACGGGCGCCCTCGAGGGCATGCTGATGAAAATCGCCGACTTCTATGATTCCGAAGTCAAGGCCACGGTGGACAGTCTCACAAGCCTGATCGAACCGTTGCTGATTGCCATGATGGGTATCGTGGTGGGCGGCATTGTCATCGCCCTGTTTATGCCGATACTGGAACTGCCGCAACTCATCAACAAGTAAACCGCGCAGCCCGGCACCGACGGCAGCGGCCAGGAAAACGCAATGGCCTGTGAAGCGACAGCATACGCCCGGGCGGGATTGATCGGCAATCCCTCGGACGGTTATTTCGGTAAAACCATCAGCATCCTGGTGCGCGACTTCGCGGCCAAGGTGACGCTATATGAAAACCCGGAACTGGAAATCGTGCCCAGTTTCCAGGACCGCATGCGCTATAACAGCATGCAGGATCTTGCCCAGGACGTAGCGAACAACGGGTATTACGGGGGCATACGCCTGATGAAGGCGGCCATACGCAAGTTTCACGCCTATTGCGAAACCCGCAAAATAGCGCTGCCGGAACGCAATTTTTCCATCCGCTACCGCTCCACCATTCCGAGGCGCCTGGGCCTGGCGGGTTCAAGCGCGCTAGTCACCGCCACCATCCGCTGCCTCATGGAATTCTATGACCTGGAAATATCCCGGGAGCAGCTGGCCAACCTCATTCTCAGTGTGGAAACGGAAGAACTCGGCATCGCCGCCGGGCTGCAGGACCGCGTTATCCAGGTGTATGAGGGCGTGGTTTACATGGACTTCAACAAGGAGTTGATGGAAACGCGGGGATACGGGCACTATGAACGCCTGGCCCCGGCGTTGTTGCCGCCCCTGTTCATCGCATACCGGGAAGATCTGGGCGAGGGGTCCGAAACGATCCACCAGACCGTACGCGAGCGCTGGCTCGAGGGCGACCCGGACGTACGCGCGGCCATGGAAGATTTCGCGGCTTACGCGGAAGAGGCGCGCGACCTGCTCCTCGCGGGGCGTGGCCGGGAAATCGGCCCGCTGATGGACAAAAACTTTGAGCGGCGCTGCGCCATCTTCAAGGTCGCGCCGGAAAACATAGACATGGTGCGTCGCGCCCGTGCCGCCGGCGCCCACGCCAAACTGGCGGGATCCGGAGGCGCCATTATAGGCAGCTATGATGACGAGGATATGTTCGCGCGCATCGAAAAGGCGATGGCCGCTTCTGGCGTCCGGGTTTTCAAACCGCAAATTGTGCCGGCACGCCCATGAGCACGCTGTATATCGTGGCAACACCTATCGGCAACCTGGAAGACCTGTCCTTCCGCGCGGCCCGAATCCTGGGTGAAGTGGACGCCGTGGCCTGCGAAGACACCCGGGTGACGCGCAAAATTTATGAGCGCTTTCAGATTCCTTCCCCGAAGACGCGTTTCTCCTGCCATGAGCACAATGAGCAGCAGGCGTCGCGGCGCATCCTGGGACTGCTGGAGGAAGGCCGGTCCGTGGCGCTGGTCACGGACGGGGGGATGCCCGGCATCAGCGACCCCGGCTATCACACCATCAACCTGTGCCGGGAACACGGCCATACCGTGGAAATCGTGCCCGGACCCAGCGCAGCCACGGCCGCGCTAATCCTGTCGGGGCTCTCGGGGGCCTCCTTCACCTTCAAGGGTTTTCCCCCGCGCAAATCCGGGCGCCGGAAGCGTTTCCTCGAAATGGAAAAGGAACAACCCCATACGCTTGTGTTTTTTGAGTCGCCCCACCGTGTTCATGCGTTTATCGAGGACGCGCTGGAAGTGCTTGGTGATCGTCTTGCGGCCGTATGCTTTGAGCTCACCAAACAGTATGAGCGCATGCACCGGGGCTACTTGTCGGAAATTGTCGCGCTGCTGAAAAATGAGGCCCATATCCGGGGTGAAATTACCGTAGTCATTGCGGGCAACAACCCCAAGTTCCTCAGTGAGGAGGAAAATGAGGAAAACCCGTCACCCCATGCAAACTGGCCGCCTCTGAGATGAGCCATGCCGGCGGCCGACGCCAGGGAGTTTAGTAAGGCATATCCTTGGGCCTGGTATAATTCGGACTGATTATCATGCGTATACATTTGATTGAAGGCGATGCCGGCTGCCGTTTCGCCGTGGAACGCGCGGCGGTCGCCGTGATTGTCGACGCGCTGCGGGCAAGCGCGACCGCAGCCGCATTGCTCGAGGCGGGCACGTGTGAAGTCTGTGTCGTCAGGGAAATCGAGGAAGCCTTTGCGTTAAAAACGGTCTGGCCCGACGCCCTGTTATTCGGCGAACGCGGCGGCCTGCCTCCCCAAGGCTTCGATTTCGGCAACAGCCCGCGTGACGCTTGCCATGCCCGGGGCCGGCGCGTCGTGTTCACCACCACCACCGGCGCGGGGCGGCTCCTGGCCGCCTGGGGCGCGCCCGCCGCGCTCATGGCCTCGGTCGTAAACAGCAGCGCCGTGTCGCGCTATTTGAAGCGGCAGGTCGCGGACGAGGTGGTCATCATTCCCGCCGGATTGATGAATGATCCTGAGTTTGACGCCCAGGAAGATTGGGCCGCCGCCGCATGGATTGCCGCCCAACTCTATGCGCAGGGAGGACATGCCTGGGGGGAAGGGCACCGCCCGTATTGCCGGGTCAAAGAACGTCTTGACGCGGAAGGCGTGGAGGCCCTGTTTCTCACGGCGCCCCACGCGGACAAATTGCGCGCCGTCAACCTGGAAGCGGACATCCCGTTGTGCGCGCGCGTGGACTGTTGCGGCGCACTTCCCATTGCCGCGGAGGCTTTTCACGGCGGGCTCCTGATACAAGATGCCCTGGCAAAATCATCGATTTAGTCAGACGTTGTCAGACACGGTCGGACCTTGTCAGACAGAATTGCTGAATGTCTCTTTAAAACACCCGGTAGGCAAAAGCGCCCGGTTCGCAGCGGAACAGCAGTTTGCCTTCTTCGACGCGGAAGGGGTGGTCCTTGATCGTGCCGTCAAGAGCTTCGCAGGCAACCCGTGAAGGCGTATCAGGACCAAAGGGCAGCGCCGCCAGGTCCAACGCGATATCAAAGGCAGGTTCCTCCGGCAGGGGCACCAGGACCAAAACATCTTCTTCTTCAAACAGGCGACAGGCGCCATTGGTCATCACGCCGCCGAAATCTGCGGGAATGCCCTCCGGATTCATTCTGGCCAGCCAGGGATCGTCCGCAGACGCCGGAGGGGTCAGGGTGACGCCGGTTAGCTGTCCTTCGGCGCCCTCCAGGCGCACGGTGCCCAACACGACCGAAGGATCGCCACGCAACGAGCCTTGCAGGGATCGCCGCGCCTCGCCCGGCTTCCAAAGCCCTGTGGTCAAGGTAAATTCATCACCGGGTTGACAGGCATCCGGAATGCGTCCGCGCCCGATGGTAACCACCCCGCCCTTCCATTGGCTGGTGGGCGGCTCGGGGCGATGATCCGCCTGGAACAGAATCTTTCCGTCCTTGTCCAGGAAGTGGACGTACACGGACAGGTCTTCCGGTACGGGGCCGCTAGCCGTCCACTGCAGCGGCACTTCGTAGGCGCGTCCTTCCGTCAGGTCCACAGAAGCGGCGGTCACGGAAACAGGCAGCGGCGCAGGGACCACCCGGCGTGCGTTCACATACCAGCTGTCGGACGACTTGCTCCACTCCACAAGCCGGCCCTCTTTGCGTTCGATGGCACACGCGGCATCCGCCGACTCCGCGTAAAACCCGTACTGGGGCAGCAGGTGTGGCCCCGCCTGCCAGTCGCTTAGGCCCCGGTTCACCCACACCCGTCCACCGCCTTCCCAGTTTACCTGCTGGCGGTGAATATCATCACCTTCAAACGATACCGATTCGATGCGTTTCAACGCCAGGCGGGTCATGAGATCGTTCAGGAACCAATATTTGCGCACCACATCCCGGTTGAAGATGGCCTTGGACATGCCCGGATGGCCAGTCAGCACTTCTGTCGCGATATAGTCGTCACTGTAAATGCCGTGCAGTTCAACGGGCAACCCGCCCAGGTAGCGGTTTTCATAGCCCGCGCCGTGCAGGACAAAACGGTCATGATGTGCCGTGTCGGTCCAGGGAATCCGTTCCGCGTCAGCGCAATGGATGTTCCAGACCATCCAACTCATTGTATCGGTCGGCGTATCCACGCGCAGGTGGTTCGTCTGCGCCCCGTCAAGACTCCCTATCAGCTGGTCGTGACCGCTTTCCGAAATCTGGGGCGCATTATCGCCCAGAGTTTCACGAATCCAGTTAAACGCGCGGGCCCAGGCATCCCGGTGTTTCAACCGGTCTTCAAACTGTCCGTCACGGGTCCAGGACTCGTAAGGGCCGATGCTTGACCACACATCGATAAAATAACCGTTCGGTTTTGCCAGGTCGCGCAATGCCTTCACATTGGCTTCGATGAACGGACCATACGACTCCGCGCGCCAGCGATAGGCCTGGGACTGACGGCCCTCGTTGAGCCATCCCCAGATGGGCTGCCGGTCCCGGTTGAACCCAATATGGTCATAGGAAAATCCCGGGGCGTCCGGGTAATAATCGATATAGTTGTCATGGGGTGCGAAGATAACGCCTTGTTCTAAGCAAAGTTCCGCCAGCCGCGCGAATTCCACCGGTGTGCCGAAATCGGGATTCGGCGGGAAGATGTGGGGCAGCCGGTAGTCATAGCCCCAGCGCTGCCAGTTGTGCCAGACCAGCACGCTGTGGGTCAGGCCGTAACGAAAAGCCTGCTTTAAGGCGTCACCGGCATCACCGTAGCGGCCGCCCCAGACGTCGAACACGAAACGTCCCGCCAGGCGCTCCACGGCCGGCGCGGCCTGCAACCCGTTCAGATCATGCCAGGCGCGGACGCCCTGCCACACATCGCGTGCGGGTATGAGGGTGAATACCGGCTGAATGGGCGAATGCAGGGTGTACACGCCCGATACCGGCACCGCCTCGAATTTGGACGGCGGGGCATGCACCGCCTGCACCAGCGACATCCCGTTTTCAAAATCGAGGCCCACAAAGGAAGTGGACAGCTGATGCCCGTCAAAATAGAGGGTAAAAGCCTCCGGGTCCTGCAGCACATTGCCCACGCCGGCATACACCCGGCGGGCCTTGCCGTTCCACGGGCCAAGCGCCGCGTCCTCGATCACCGTGTACAGCCACGGCTGCGGTTCAGGTTCGTTCTCAAGGCGAAACGACACGCGCAGGGAGCGCCCATCCGCCACGCTGAGTTCGCCGATCAAGTCAAAAGGGCCGGTGGGTCCGCGAAACCGGTGACGAATCCTGTAGGTGCCGGGAATGGTCGCATCCTGCACCATCAACAGTTCCACGGCGCTGTCACCATCTTCGAGGGCATCGTCCAGCACCGTAATGCCAAACCCTTCGAAAGAGAGCGACGTGTCCCCGTTTATAAAAGCGATTCGGCTGTCCAGCAGCCCCCGAGGACCCGGAGTCACCTGCACCTCATAGGTGTGCGCGTCATCCGCAATGTCACCGAGTGAAACGGGCTCCGCGTCCGGTGCGGGGCCCCTGGGTGGCGGTGTGCCGGCCACTACCATCGGGTCGCCCCACAAGGCGCGGTCGCAGGTGGTGTCGTTCTTTGGTCCGGGATGGGTCTCGAGCTGGAGGCGGACGGATTGCCCGGCATAGGCCGACAGATCAACCGTCACAGGCACCCAGGTCTGGCTGTCCGTATGCAGTTCATACAGCAACGCTCCCTTCTGACCGTCCGGCGCGTCGAAGGGCAAGGCGTACACACGAAAGAAGGCCCCGTCGCTGGGCGGCTCCCCGGCCGCAACTTTGTTCATGGCAAGAGCGCAGGTAAAAATCAATGGCTGTGTATCGGGCAGCGCCAGTGGGAATTCCAGGGTCAGCGACCCGGCGCGGCCCTCGTACCATGGGGGATGAACGAATAGGGTTTTGCGCGGTTCCGGAAGGGAGATAACCCCGTGAACCGACAGCGCCGTCCGGGTGCGCGGTTCCGTGCCGCGCCAGCCGATGGGCAACAATTCAGGCGCTTCGTTAAACACTTCCACCATGCCTCTGTGCACTGGCAGCAGGGCCAAGGATCGCCGGCCGTTGACCGGCACCTTCAGGGGCGCCCATGGCTGTGCCGGTTCCGGGTGCAACACGGCGGGGACATTGGTGCGGACCATCAGGATGGGATGCACCGCCAGCGGCGTATTGCCAAGCAGACATTCGGCATATAAATGTATCGGATACCAGGCATTCAGCGTGTTCTTGCCGGGGATGACCGAAAAAGGAACACGCAGATCCGCACCCGGCTCCACGGTAAACGGCCGGGGGGCCGGATCATCCACCTTCCAGTCATCTATCACAGTCATCCTGAGGGTACCGGTCAGCGCTGTATCGCCTTTGTTGGTCAATACCGCTTCGCAGGCCAGCGGTGTTTCCACGGATTCAATGGATTCCGGCCCGTTGATTCGAACCGTAAGCGGGCCGGACTGGTCTTCCGGACCGTTAAACGCCCATGCGGAAACAGCGCAGGCCAAAATCATGGAAAGCACACCTAGAAATCGCATAAGAATCCTCCTGAACTTGAATATCAAAAGGTCTGGACAGTCGGACACATCCGATCTTGTCCGACTAGTCCGTTTTTCTTGTCCCGTTGCCGTGATACTCGATATGACAGCAGCCGGGGCAGACGGGAAAGAGTCCTGAGCGGCAGGCACGACGGAATCCCTTGGCTTTTTCGGCATTCCAGATCGTTTTCAGGGACTGCTCGCGCACATTGCCGATTTTCATCAGCCAGCAGGGATATACGTCGCCTTTCCTGCCGACAAAAATGGTGTTCCAGGGATTGCGGCACTGGTAGTCTTGTACATCGACACCCGTGCTGTAATAACGCAGCAACTCCTCACTCGGCATGCGCGGCAGGCGCAGTTCGATTCCATGCCTGCGCGCCTCGTCCTCCGTTTTTTCCAGGGCGCGCTGCAGATCGTCGCGGGGGATGCGCGGCCAGTCGAGGTCTTCCGCGCGCCATCGGCCCGGCGGACGTTCGTCCAGCCCGGGCAGATCGTGCATGCGCGTCTCGGTGACGAAATTGAGCACGTCCCCGCCCAGTTCCGCCGTAATGCGCGGCATCTCCGGAAGCACTTCCACGTTGCGCTGTTGTATCACCGAGGTGATGTGCACCAGGGGGCAATGTTTTTTTGCGCGCGCCCGGTGCTCCCGCAACAGGGCGAGGCCGGCGGCGGCCTTGTCAAAAGCGCCCGCCTGGCGCCGGATTTCGTCGTGAAACGCAGGCGGTCCTTCCAGGGACACGCCGATGAAATTCAACCCCCGCCCGCCCGTGCGCCGGGGCGCGAGCCGGACAAAGGCCGCCGCCATGGCGTCATTGAGCAGGGTTGCGTTTGTTACCAGGTGCGTGCGCGTACGGAGGGAGGCATATTCGAGCAGTTCAGGGAAATCCTTGCGGAGCAGCGGTTCCCCCCCCGTAAAAGTTAAAAAACTCATGCGACCGGTCTGGCGGATGACCGATTTCCATTCTTCCGTGGTTAGTTCCCCCTCTTTTTGCTCCGCACCGGGCACCCCTTCCAGAAAGGTGCTGTATTGGCACATCATGCAGCGCAGGTTGCACCGCCGCGTCAGTTCCAGAAAATAGTGCCATGCGGGAAAGGCACGGCCTGACCGCGACAGACGGTACGGCGCCTCGCTGTACAGGCGCTGCACCGCGTCGTAGGACCATTGCATCAACCATTGGTAATTATAAGACATAGTCTCTCCCGGCATGCTGCATGCCGATGATAGGCAAGGGTTTTCTTACCTGTAGTGAAGCGCTTGCATCCTAGGAAAACGTTTCATCTCCTTCGTGTATTTCTCGGGCGGTTGTCTTTCCAGATCCATCGTAGCACACCTCCGCAAGCGCCAGGCCCCGGGCGGGCGCACACATGCCCAGGAACGGGCCGCCCCGTGCCAGGGAATCCACAATGAACGCCTCCGTGAAACGGCCCCGGGCAACTTCGATCAGCGTGCCGGACAGGTTGCGCACCATTTTGTACAGGAACCCGTTGCCGGTTATTTCAAGGGCATAAATGCCTTGAGCATCTTTTGGCGCCATAAGTCCGCCTGGACGCAGCCTGGCCTCGTACAGGGTGCGCACCGTATTCTTCATCTGGTTGCCCGTGCTTTGAAAACCGGCGAAATCGTGGGTGCCGATAATCAGGCCCAGGCACCGTTCCACCAAAGACAAGTCCACCCGGTACGGCACGTGCCAGGCATAGCGCGCAAGAAAGGGATCGGGACACCGGTTGAAATCAAAAGTATATACGTACGTTTTACGCACCGCGTCAAAACGGGCATTGAATTCCGGCGGTACCGCTTCGACAGATTCAATGCGGATCTCCGGCTTCAGCATCCGGGACACGGCATGGGCAAGCCGTTTGGGCGGTTCTCCCGGCCAGTGGCAGGAGAATACCTGGCCCAGGGCATGCACCCCGGCGTCGGTGCGTCCCGCGCCCTGAATGGCCACGGGCGCGGCGGCCACGCGCGACAAGGCCGCTTCCAGTTCCCCCTGAACCGTGCGCCGGCCGTCCTGGCGCTGCCAGCCGGAAAAATTCGTGCCGTCATAGCGCACGACACATTTTAACGTGGTGGGAGTCATAAGCGGCATTTTACCGCACCCGGCTGCAGCGATACGAATCCCCGGGACCGCAACTGTCATTTTTGTGACCACAATCACCGACAAAAAAGCCGTGCCACATGCCCGTCACCTTTCTACCGGCCGGACAGCCTGCTCCCCGGACAATACCACCGGGCAGGCGACCTCGTACCCGGCGCCGCAGCGGGTCAGCACAGGCGTTTCAGATGCGCATTCAGGCCGGGCCATGGGGCAGCGCGGATGAAAGGCGCACCCGGAAGGGGGATGCAGGGGGGAAGGCGGCTCACCCCGCGTTTCCGGGCGCACCCGGGCGCGTTCCGTTTCGGGATCCGCCACAGGAATGGCGGCAAGCAAAGCCCGCGTGTAGGGATGGCGGGGCGCATTGAAAACGGCGTCGGCGGGACCGGTTTCCACAATGCGGCCCAGGTACATGACGGCAATGCGCTGGGCCAGGTGGCGGACCACGCCGAGGTCGTGGGAGATGAACATCATGGCCAGCCCGGTCTCGCGTTGCAGGGCGGCGAGCAGGTTGATAATCTGCGCCTGGACCGACACGTCCAGAGCGGACACCGGCTCGTCGGCTAGCAACAGTACGGGTCGCAATGCCAGGGCGCGGGCGATGGCGATGCGCTGGCGCTGGCCGCCGGAGAATTCGTGGGGATACTTGCGCACAAAGCGGCGCGCCAGGCCCACCTTCTCCATGAGTGTGGACACCTCGGAAGCCAGGTCCTGCCGGGCCAGGCGGCGGTGCGCCCGCATGGGCTCGGCAATCGCATCAAACACGGTCATACGCGGGTTCAGCGAGGCGTAGGGGTCCTGGAAGATCATCTGCACCCGGGGCCGCAGCCGCCGGAGCGCCCGGGCGTTCATGACCGCCAGGTCTTCCCCGTCAATGCATATGCTGCCGGACCGGGGTGTTTCGAGCCGCACAATGGCGCGGGCGAGGGTCGACTTGCCGCAGCCTGACTCGCCGACGACGCCGAGCACTTCGCCCTTTCCCATGTGAAGGGACACATCATTCACGGCGCGCAAATATACCGGGGGCCCCGGCTTCCAAAGAGAAAACGCGCGCTTCACCGGAAACCATACCTGCAGCGATTCCACACGCAGCAGCTCGGACGATTTTTCAGCGGGCGTCATAACAGCGTCTCCAGGCGTTCCCCGCGCTGCACGCGCAGGCACGCGGTGCCGTGGCCGGATGCGCCGCAGGGCTGGAGAACGCAGTCGGCAGAAACACATTCGGCAACAGCCGCCGGACAACGGGGCGCAAAGGGGCATCCCTGTTCGGGTGCGCCCCGCTCCGGGGGCAGCCCCGGAATGGTGCGCAACGCTTTTCCGGCGGCCTGCGTCCCAGGCAGCGATTCCATCAACGCCCTGGTGTAGGGATGCATGGGTGTCTTGAACAGGGAGACTGTGTCCGCGGATTCCAGGATGCGTCCGGTGTACATGACAAGAATGCGGTCACAAAAGCCTGCCACCACGCCCATGTCGTGGGTGATCAGCACCACGGTCATGCCGAATTCCCGGCCCAGATCTTTCAACAACGCGAGTATCTGCGCTTGCACCGTCACGTCGAGCGCCGTGGTGGGCTCATCCGCTATCAGCAAGTCCGGCCGCGCGACCAGCGCCATGGCGATCACCACGCGCTGACGCATGCCGCCGGAAAACTCGTGGGGATACTGGTCCATGCGCCGTCGGGCGTCGGGAATGCCCGCCGCCGTCAGCATGGCCTCGGCGCGGTCCCGGGCCTCATCGCGCCCGCAAATGCCGTGGGCAAGCAGCGGTTCCATGACCTGACGCCCGATCTTCATGCAGGGGTTCAGGGCGGTCATGGGATCCTGAAACACCATGCCGATGCTCTTGCCGCGTATCCGGCGCAACGTCTCCGCGTCCGCCTGCAGCAGGTCCGCGCCGTGAAATAGGGCGGTTCCGGATTCTATCTTGGCCGGCGGCATGGGCAACAGCCCGAGCATGCCGTAAAAGGTGACCGATTTCCCGCACCCGGATTCGCCGACAATGCCCAGACTTTCCCCGTGTTTCACGGAAAAACGGATACCGTCCACGGCGCGCGTAACACCGTCGCGCGTGTGGAACCAGACGCGTAAATCATTTACATCAAGTAGGGGCATATTCGCTCCGTCATCAAAATCAATCCCTCGAAATGCGCGGGTCCAACGCGTCGCGCAGGCCGTCACCCAGTGCGTTCAAGGCGAACAAGGTCATGGTAAACACCAGTCCGGGGAACAACAACAGCCAGGGATACTCTTCCATGGTCTCCACCCCTTCCCGGATCAACAGTCCCCAGGAACTCATGGGCGGCTGCACCCCCAGCCCCAGAAAACTCAGGAACGCCTCGAGCAACATGACCCGTGGCACGGTCAGGGTGGCGTAGATGATGATGGGGCTGAGCATGTTCGGTATTACATGACGCAGCAGAATGCGTGCGCGGCTGAACCCCATAACCACAGCGGCCTCCACAAACTCGCGCTGCCGCAGGGACAGGGTCTGGCCCCGCGCGATGCGGGCCGTGGTCAGCCATTCCACGGCGCCGATGGCAATGAACAGGAAAATGAAATTACGGCCGAAAAACACCATCAGGATAATGACAAAGACGGTGAAGGGAAGGGCGTAGAGAATGTCCACAATGCGCATCATGACCATGTCGGTGCGTCCGCCGGCATAACCGGACAAGGCGCCGTACAGAACGCCGATCAGCAGCGAAACGGAGGTGGCCGCAAGGCCGACACCCAGCGACACCCGTCCACCGTACAGCAGGCGGGTAAGCAGATCGCGGCCCAGGATGTCCGTGCCCAGCCAGTGCCGCGACGAAGGCCCGGCCGCGCCCAGGGCCGTGTCCTGGGTCTCATAACCATACGGGCTGAACCACGGCCCCCCCGCCGCGACCAGCGTCACCAGCAACAGGATGGCCAGGCCCGCCAGGGCGAGCCGGTTCTTGCGCAGCCGGCGCCAGGCATCGAGCCAGAGCGAAACGCCCTTTTCTATTTCAGGCGATGGACTTGTCACTCGTTATTCTCGTCCCGTTACAGCATTAAAAACGAAAGACGGCCTATTTCCACCATTTAATCGCCTGCAAGGCGTGATGATCCGCCGTGAAATCAAGGGAGAAGGCGAACTTGCCGGGAATTTTCGCCCCCTTCACCAGGACCGTATTTTTCCCCTGCTTCAAGGTGACCTGCACGGCGTCCCGTTCAAACTGGTCATGGGGCACCTGCCGTTCGGTCTCATACACCACCACGTTGTTTATCCACACCCGGGTTGCGTTCTGAATGCCCAAATGCATCACCGTTTCCAGCCGGCGGTCGCAGGTAACCTCGGCATAGGCATAGGCCACCGCGCGGTCGAACTTGGGATAATATTCGAACACAGGTTCCAGCGCCTGCTGGAAGTCCACCAGGTACCCCGTGTCACCGAGGGCATACCAGCGCCGCCACCGCGCCGCCTGGTACCATCCTTCATAGACGGCGTCAAAATCAACCCCTTTTTCGGGCGGATACATGATATTAAACCCGCCGTTCCGGTTCCAGTTCGGAAACTCGCCGATGACCATCCAGCGGCGCACGTTCGTGTTGCGCTGCGTGCGCAGCCATTCCACAGCCTTTTGTTCCGGCGGCAGCGGGCCGAGCGGGGGCACGCTACGGCGTCCGAAGTGGTTTAACAGGTTTACGAACAGGCGGGCGGCTACCGGATCCTCCCGCAGGTGTTGCAACAGGCGCAGGTGCGTCATGACGATTCGGCCCGACCCGTAGGAGCGCACTAGAATATCGCTGCCCCACCAGGCGGTGATCCCGTTGACCATGTAGTGCCCGGACGCCGCGGGAGACGCGTCAAAAGTGCCGCAAATATCCTCGTCCCCCGTCTCCGCGAAGGTCTTGTTAGGAACAATGTTGCAGTAGGGCTGCTGCATGAGGCAGCGCGAGGGCAGCTTGTCGAAAACCGGGTGCAGCTTGACATAGTGGCATGCGGGCAGGAACGCGCCCACCGAATCCCTCGGCGTCGCCGTCACCTCCTCGCCGAGCCAGGCGGCCAGGTCATTCCAGTCATCGGGCGGGCACAGGAAAATGGCGATCGCACCGCCTTTCACCTGGGCCAGGATCTGCATCAGGTCGTTGTCCGGATAGGCGCGTATGGTATTCGCCAGCGGCGGGATGATGTGCACGGGCGCGAGCAGGTTTTCGGAACGGCTCAGCCCGGCCAGGATATCCAGGTATTCCCGGTGGGGATCCAGCAGGTGCACGTTCACCTCGGCCGCGGCAGGCGCTTCAAAAACATGAAAAGTTTCCGAGGCCTCGGCAAGCACGGTCATTTCCCGCATCAGGCGCACCACAAAGCGGTGGCAACCCGGCGCGCCGGAGGCGCTGATGGCGCCATGCCACAATTCCTGGTGGTTCCGAGGCAGTTTCACGGCCCGTTTCTTTTTCCAGAGCACCTGGTTGGTGGGACCGACCACCTGAAGCGAGAGGTCCGCCGCGGCGTTGAGCCCTTCCTCGTTGTACAGCACAACGGACACCTCGCATTCCTCCCGGAGCGCCAGGTTCGTTTTTGAGAGACGGATGAGCGGGCGGAGCGGAGACTGCACTTCGGCAAGCGTTGCCATCACCGGCTTGGGCCGCCGCCACCGGTCCAGGAAACCGGCGCAGAATTCATGGCCCGCGTCGGCGAGTTGTGTGTAGCAATAGCCCGAAAGGTTCGGGTTGGACATCATGGCCTCAATCTGGCTTCGCGCCGCGTCACATTGCAGCTGCTGCGCTGCGGCGCAAAAACCCGAAAAATCGCCGAACATCTTGTCGAGTCCCCGCTCCTCAAAGCCCGGCAGGATGGCGTCGAGCATTTGTTTCAGGAACCGGGCATCCTTGAGACGCTCACGGTCTTCTCCATACCGGTCCAGCACCTCCGGAAGATCCTCCGGACCGCCGAAGCCGAATTCCGAAATGAGCGCGAGTTGGCCCGGCTCGCCGTTGTTGGCGTAATAGGCCCGGATCAGGTTGTCCACCGGGGCGCGCTGATAGATGTGCAGGTCGTCAAACTCTTCAAACACGTCACGGTAAGGCCGGATCAGCCGGGACGGTTCCCGGGTGGCGTTGACGCCGGCGGAGTCGTCGATGATCACCCGGGTCGGATCCAGGCCGCGCGCGAGAAGGCACAGGTCGTCCTTGATTTCCTGGGCGCCGCCATGGGTGACGTAGTCCGCATTGCCCGTCTCGTTCAGCATGCCCCAGATAACGACCGACGGGTGGTTGCGGTCGCGCAGGATCATTTCCCGAACGGATTGTTCACACCGCGCCTTCATAAACTCGGAGCTTTTAATCCATCCTATGGAGGGTTCCGCGTACAGCAGCATGCCGATTTCATCGGCAAGTTTCAGGAGGATTTCCGGGGCGGGCCGTATGTGCAGGCGGAGCAGGTTGAACCCCGCCGCCTTGGCGGATTCGATTTCATGGCGGGCGGCTGCCTCGCTCTCCGGGGCGGCAAGACTACGCGCATAATCGGGCTGGTACAACGCGCCGCGAAGAAAAATCGGGCGGTGATTGAGATGGAAGCGGTTGTCTTTCACCCCGAATTCGCGCATGCCGAAAGGCAGGGTGATACGGTCCAGGATCTCGTTTCCAAGCCTGAGCACGGCCGACATCCGGTAGAGCACCGGGTGTTCATGGCTCCAGGTGTCGAAATGTTCCATGTCCACCAGCATCCGGCCGGGCCGACCGGATGCGGCATAGTCGGTGTCCTCCACCCGCAGCTGGACCTCGGCGCCGTCCGGACAGCCCGACACGTACACATCGGCGACCACGCGCTTGCGCCGCAGGTCGGGTTGAATAAACACATCCGTCAAACGGGCATGCGGCAGGCGAGCCAGCCACACCTCCCCCCAGATACCCCCGAAAGACCAGTAGCCCGTTTCCTTGGCGATGGGCAGTTCCTTCGGCTTAAAGATGCCGAATCCTTCGGGACCTTTCGGGTCGATTACGCGGACCACGAGTTCATTGCCGCCGGCCCGCGCCCGGCCGTCCAGATCCAGCGCGAAGGGGGTATACCCGCCTTCATGAAAACCGACCGGCTGGCCGTTCAGCCAGGCTTCGGCAAAATAATTAACACCGGCGAAGCGCACTTCCAGGTGACTGTCCAGCCAGGAGGCGTCCAGTTCAAACATATGGCGGTACCAGCCGACCCCGTCATAATCGGGGATATGGAGATCCCATACCGCCGGAACCGTCACGGGCATCGCCCGGTCTTCCGGAAAGCGTTCATACCAGCCGTCACGGATCCCGCAATCCTCCGGGTCCGTCGCCAGCAGCCAGGTGCCGCCGAGATTCAACTTTTCACGCGAATAAGACATATGCAGCCTTTATGAAAACAACCTTGCGCTTCTTCTCCGTCCAGCCAAAGCACACTTGTGCGGACGGCCTACTCGAGCAGTTCACCGCCCTGCGCCAGGTTTTCTTTGGTATAGAACCGCGAGGGTAACACCACTTTCTTCGAAACCGTTTCGCCCTGGAGAATGGACAGGGCGTACTGGACGGCCTCGCGCCCGCCGGTCGGATACTCGAAAGTCACACTCAAAATGCCCTGCTCCACATAGGCCATACCCTCCTGGGGCAGCCCGTCAATGCCGACAAAAAGCATTTGCTGTTCGCGTCCTGCCGCCTTGGCCGCCAGGTAGGCGCCATAGGCGCCGGGGTCGTTGTGGGCGTACACCAGGTCGATTTCCGGGAAGCGGGTCAAGGCGGATTCCATTTCGCTCTGCGCGTTGGGCTGCAGCCACCGCATGTCGGCCTCGAAAATCACCTCGATGGCGCTGCCCTCGATGCCCTTCCGGAAACCGGCGTTCCGGTCCTGGCCCGGGATGCTCGTCATCAGCCCCTTGAGTTCCACCACCTTTCCCGCGCCGTTCAGCCGGTTCTTGATCCAGCGCCCCGCCGCCTCGCCGATGCGCACGTTGTCCGCGCCGATGAACATGGTGAAATCCTCGCCCAGCACGGCGCGGTCCAGCACGATCACCGGGATGCCGCCCTTGTACGCCTCGGCAATCGGGCCGGTCAACGGCGCCGCCTCAAGGGGGCTGACGATAATCAGGTCCACACCCTGGCTGACGAACTCGCGGACATGGTTCTGCTGGATGGTCGTCTGGTTCTGGGCGTCCTTGAAAATAACGCGCAATTCGGGATGCTTTTTCGCCTCGGCTTCAATGTCGCTATTCATCTGCACCCGCCAGGGCTCGCCGAGATTGCACTGGCTCATGCCGACGGTGAAGGTTTGGTCGGCCGGCGCCGCATCGGACGCGGCCTGGTCCGGGGCGGGCTTGGAACACGCGCCCAGCGTCGCCGCGACCAGCACGCACAACACCGCGCACAACAATCCCGTGATAGGCTTTTTCATTCGGGCATTCCTCATCTTGTTGGTTTCTTGTACTGCTTGATCCGGTTGTAGGCCTCGTTCAGGGCGCGCATGGCATCCTCATCGCCGCCCCGGTCGGGATGATGAATCTTGGCCTTGGTGCGGTACGCCTTTTCCACTTCCTCCCATCTGGCCGAGGGCGAAAGCCCTAAAATGCGGTAGCACATATCCATATCCTGGCTGTTCTGCCGCGGCGGCGGGTCCGGCACATAGTCGCCCCGCAGTTCGCGCAGGGCGCGAATAACAATGGGCCACAAGCCTGTCCAGCTCAGGACAACGATGATGATGACGATTATAAGAAACTCTTGTATTCCGGGCATGATACGCCTCACAGCCCGCAGGGACTGCTTGAAAGTGCTTACTGCTTTTTATGGTTGCGGAATATCCTGTCCACGGCCTCCCGCAGCCGCTCGCCTACGGGATCAGCCCCGGTGGCCTCTTCATCCGCATTATACAGGCGGAGCCGGGCGTCCTGAAAACGCCAGCGATGATAGGCGGGAATGGCCTTCATCAAAACCCCGCCCGTCAACATGCCGCCGAAGTGGGTCGCCACGGAAATATTCGTCGAACCCGAGCCCGCCGTCACCAGGTTGAATATCACCACCAGGATGACCAGCCACACCGCCGTGATGGGAACGGGCAGCGGAAACAGGTAAAACTGTCGATGCGGGTCAATCATGGCAAAGGCGACCAGTACGCCCATGGCCGCGCCACTCGCGCCGATCACCGGGGCGTAAGGCGCGCCCAGCAGCCAGGGCAACACCGTCGCCAACACGCCAACCGCGCCGCAGGCGATATAAAAGCGCACAAACTGGCGTGTGCCCAGAAGGCGCTCCACCTCGGGACCGAACATGAACAGCCAGAGCATGTTCATCAGGAGGTGCATCAGGCCCCCGTGAAGAAACTGGTAGGTAAAGGGCATATACAAGAAGCCCCGAAAAAACAATGCCGGGGAAAAGCCCAGCAGGCGGGTCACAAT
>Ga0123333_10000997_pt1 | contig 29990 bp, 19 predicted proteins | sample BioC12SIPDNA_3_FD_89957 | JGI IMG/M metagenome (GOLD analysis project Ga0123333, IMG submission 89957) | Anaerobic biogas reactor microbial communites from Washington, USA - Biogas_R2_B C12 SIP DNA | ecosystem: Engineered > Bioreactor > Anaerobic > Unclassified | place: Washington, USA... | reverse complement strand
GTGACCAACGTCAAGTTCGAGGAGATGTTCCCCTGGGAGCTGGCACAGGCTGGCGCTGCCCGCCTGGCCACTCATGCTCACGCCCTTCTCCGCTCCGTAACTGACAACGGACAACTGAGAACTGGTAACTCCTCCCGCGGAGGCCCGCCATAGCACTTCATCCCAATATCCTGTTCGTTTTTTCCGACCAGCAGCACTGGCAAGCGCTCGGGCGCGTGGATCCGTGGTTCGAGACGCCCAACCTCGACCGGCTGGCTATGGGCGGTGTCACCTTCGAGCGCGCGTTCTGCACCACGCCACAGTGCAGCCCCAGCCGCTCGTCCATCTTTACCGGGCGCTATCCCTCCGATACCGGCGTGCTGGGCAACGTGGGCGCCTACGGCGGCGACCCGCTCCGCGAGCCGACGGTCGCACCGGCGCTCCAGGCGCTTGGCTATCGCACGGGCTACGCCGGCAAGTGGCACCTTGGGGACACCCCGTGCGCCCTGACCGGGTGGGACGTCGAGCAGGGCGTCACCGATCCCTATAGTTATAGCGATTCGGGGACGACGGACTTCGCCCTCGACTTCCTGCGCTCGGCTGGGGAGGCCGGGCAGCCCTTTGCGCTCTTCCTCTCCTACGAGGATCCGCACGACGTCTATTTCTTCGACCCCGATGTACACGGCGCGCCCGCCGGCGTTCCGCTGCCCGAGAGCTGGCACCGTCAGCTCTTCGAGCAGGTGCCCGCGGTCCAGCAGGCCTTTATGACGCGCGACCAGGGCACGCTCCTCCTCGGGTCAGATCCCGCGCTGTGGCGCGCTTACCGTTGGTTCTACCGTGAGAAGGTCCGGCTCTACGATGCCTATGTGGGCCGTGTGCTGGACGCGCTGGAGCAAAATGGCCTGGCGGATCACACGATCGTCTTCGCGACCTCGGACCACGGCGATATGGACACCCACCACCGCCTGATCTTCAAAGGCCCCTTCATGTACGAACACATGGTGCGCGTCCCGCTGATCGTCCGCGTGCCCGCGGCCCTGGGCGGCGTGCCCGGGCAGAGGATCGACGCCGACGCCATCGTGACCGACTTCGTTCCCACGCTGCTCGACTTCGCCGGCGCGCCACATATCGGAGCGCCGGTCGATGGATTCTCGCTTCGCCCGCTGCTGACGGGCGATGTGCAGGCCGCTGCGCGCGCTTGGCCGCGCGACTACGTCGTCGGCCAATACCACGGTAAGCAGCGCTGGGTCAACCCCATCCGCATGATCCGCACGGCGGACTACAAGTACAACCGCTACCTGCTGCACGGCGAGGAGCTCTACCACCTCGCGGAGGATCCGCACGAGCTGGTGAACCTGGCCCGCGATCCTGGTTACCGGAGCGTCAAGGCCGAGCTGGCCGGGGAGCTGGACCGCTGGATCGAGCGGCACGCCGATCCATTCTACCGGCTCACCGTGACCGACCGCTCCGGCGCGCCACTGAGTGGCTAGGCCGGCATCTGCCTTGCTTCTGTCACGCATCCGCCGGTGAGGGGTGCCTACGTGCGGCCCGTCCGGACACACAGGCTGCGCCGACGCTGGACATACAGGGCGTGGACAGTATACTCCGCGCCTATGGTTCAGCGCACACTGCCTCGATGGGAGCGACAAGCCTGATGGATACCTGCCCGCGTTTCATAGTGCTGTTGCTATGCTTGCTGGCTATCAGTGCCCTGGCGTGGACGTCGCCACCGGCTGCGCTTGCGCAGCAGGGCCCGACCAACCTTCTGGTCAATGGCGGCTTCGAGTCCTGGAACTGGGACGCACCGGGCTGGCCATTCCAGGACGGGGTGCCTGAGGTGCAGGTCTGCCCGGGCTGGCGCGCCTACTATGTGGATTCTCCGCCGGATGGCGTCACGGCGCCTGAGTACTGGAAGCGTCCGGAGTTCCGGGATGTGAAGACCGCAGAGTTCGCCTATCGTGTCCGCAGTGGGTTCCTGGCTCAGAAGTACTTCTCCTTCGGCGGTCAGCATATCGCTGGGCTCTACCAGCAGGTGTCCGGTATCACGCCGGGTACACCCCTGCGCTTCTCCATCTATATGCAGACGTGGGGCTGCATGGCCGGTCTGGGCGACTGGAACGTCTGCCCCACCGGCGCCAAGTCCAACAACCCATCGCCGATGCACACGCGCGTTGGCATCGATCCCTATGGTGGGACGAATCCCTGGTCCCCCAACATCGTCTGGTCGCCCGAAATCAATGCCTACGACGTGTGGACGCTCTTTCAGGTCGACGCGGTGGCGCAGGCGGGCACTGTTACCGTTTTCACCCACTCCTATGCCGACTGGTTCGACTATGTGTTCCGTATGGCCAACGATGTCTACGTCGACGACGGTAGTCTGGTCGCGCTGGACGCGTTGCCCGCCCCGGCAGCCACCCCGACCCCTACGCCGCCAGACCCGGCGCAACCGACGCAGACTCCTGAACCCACGTCGACGTCCGCTGACACGCAGACTCCCGAACCCACCACATCGCCCGCGGCCACGTCGACGCCCGCGGCCACATCTACCCCGCTGCCCGATGGAGCCATCACCTACGTGGTGCAGAGTGGAGACACCTTGGGCGCGATCGCACTGCAGTACCAGACGACCGTCGATCGCATCGTAGCTCTGAACCAGCTTGACGACTCCAACGTCATCGAGGTCGGGCAGGAGCTCGTCATCGCCACGTCCGCCCCGACCGCGACCCCGTCGCTGGTCACGGTCACGGTGGAGCCGGCGGCGCCCGCGGCGACCCTGGTCATGCCCACGCCCACGTCCGCGCCACCTACGCCTACGTCCGCGCCACCCGCGCCCACCGCCATGCTTGCCGCGACCGCCGGCGCTGTTCCGCCTCTGGACGAGACGCCCGTAACGGCCACGGAGACGCTGGCGGCGCCCCCGGCACGTCGGGGCCAGAGTGGCGTGATCGTCTTGGGCCTCGTCGTGGCCACCATCGCCGGCTTGGCGGGTGGATTCGCGCTTGCCGGACGCATGCGTCGCTAGCACCGGTACGACGGCACTGCACCGTGGGCGCCGCGAGCCGGTGCACTGACGCGTAATCCGTTACCGTCGCCATGGCTGGCCTACGAGACGGGACACCCCACAACTGCTCCCCTGCCTGGCGGACACAGATCAGGGGAACGGCCCCGAAGATCTCCGGCTGCCTCGACTTGTCACCGTTCTCGCCCGGGGGTATCCTAGCCCCATAACACTGAAGGAGCCGTCGTCTATGGATCAACCTTTCTGGACTCTGAGCGACCAGGGCCTCTTCGAGGCGCCGGGACTGGTGGCCCTGGTCTTCCACAACGCCTACCCCGAGGGTAAGCAGGGCGGCATCGAGCTCATCCAGCACGGCGAGCGCGTGCTCAGTTGTGGTGACGTGCGCCTCGACACGACGCCCGGGCAATGGGACGCTCAGCCCAGCGTGGGCGAGCGTACGGTCGCCGCCCCCGCCGTCTCGGTTCCTTTGAACTTCGCCGATGCCGGCCTGGCCTACACGGTGCGCGTGCGCCCCGAGGGAGAGAGCCTCCGCATCAGCATCGACCTCGCCGCGCCCCTGCCGGCGGATCTGGAGGGCCGCGCCGGGTTCAATTTGGAGATCTATCCCGGCGCCTATATCGGCAAGACGTTTGAGCTCGGCGGCGCGCCCCACATCGATACGGTGCGGCAGCTCTTCCCGGCCCAGGCCGGGGCACCTCGCTGGCCCGGAAGCGCCGGCACGCTGAGCCCTGCGCCGCTTGGCAGCGGTAGCCGGATGGTCGCCGCGCCCGAGGATCCCCTGCGCCGCTTCGAGATCGTCTCGGAGACCGGAACGCTGGCGCTCTACGATGGGCGGGACCTGGCGCAGAACGGCTGGTTCGTCCTGCGCGAGCTTATCCCCGGCGGCGTCACGGTCGATGCCGTCGTCTGGCGGCTCACGCCTCACAGCGTGCCCGGCTGGCAGCGCGCGCCCGTCATCGCCGTCTCTCAGGTGGGGTACCACCCCGATCAGGAGAAGCGGGCTGTGCTGGAGCTAGACCCGCGCGCGGAGCTGCACGCCAATGCAGTGCTTCAGCGCATCGAGGCCAGCGGTCCGGCTCAGGTCCTCAGCGCGGCGCCCGTTCCCTGGGGCCGCTTTCTCTGCTATCAGTACGCGATCTTCGACTTCACGGCAGTTCAGGAGCCCGGGTTCTACCAGATTCGCTACGACGAGCACGTCAGCACGCCTTTCGCCATCGACCGCGACATCTACAGCAACGGCGTCTGGCAGCCGACGCTGGAGACCTTCTTCCCGGTGCAGATGTGTCACGTGGCGGTGAAGGATCGCTACCAGACCTGGCACGGCGCCTGCCATCTCGACGACGCGCTGCAGGCTCCTCCATCGCACCAGCACTTCGACGGTTACCGGCAACACGCCGAGACCGAGACGCCCTACGCCCCGTTCACCCACATCCCGCACCTCGACCGCGGCGGTTGGCACGACGCGGGGGACTACGACCTGGCGGCGGGCTCGCAGGCGGGCACCACCCGCACGCTGGCCCTGGTCCGCGAGCTCTTCGCGCTCGATTGGGACCAGACGACTGTCGACGCGGAGCGCCGGCTGGTCCTGCTGCACACGCCCGACGGTGTGCCCGACGTCGTGTCGCAGGTGGCGCACGGCGTCGAGAACCTGCTGGGCGGCTATCGCGCCGCCGGACACAGCTTCCACGGTATCATCGCCGGCGCGCTGGAGCAGTACGTGCACCTGGGCGACGCGTCCACAATGACCGACAACCGCGTCTACGACCCCGTGCTCGCGCCGGGCGTGGCGGAGGGCGAGCGGTCGGGTACCCGCGACGATCGCTGGGCCTTCACCAACCACGACACGGCGCTGGAGTATGTGGTGGCGGCGACGTTGGCCACCGCAAGCCGCGTGTTGGCCGACTTCTACCCGGCGCTCGCCGCGGAGGCGCGCTCTGTGGCCCTCAAGGTGTGGGAGGTAGAGCACAGCCAGACCCCCGTCGAGCAGCGTGGCGGCTACGTCCCCCGAGGGGCGGCGACCCAGGAGGTGGTGGCGGCGGTGGAGCTGCTTCTGACGACCGGCGAGCTCCGCTACCGCGAGGCAATCCTCGCGAGCTGGCCAACCATCGAGGCGCGGCTGCTGTACGTGGCCGGGCCGCTCGCGCGCGCCCTGCCCGCCATCGGCGATGCGGCCTTCACCGCGCGCCTGCGGGCGGCTCTCGTCGATGCGCTGCCTGCGTTCGAGGCCGAGCTTGCCACCAACCCCTTCGGTGTTCACTTCCGCCCCCACATCTGGGGCATTGGCTGGCAGCTCCTGGGCTACGCCGTCCAGCTCTACCAGATCTGGCTCGCGTTCCCCGACCTGGTCGATCGCGAGATCTTGCTGCGCGTGTTGAACTATATCCTCGGGTGCCACCCGGCGTCGAGCACGTCGCTCGTGTCGGGGGTGGGGGCCCGCTCCGCAACGGTCGCCTTCGGCGTCAACCGTGCGGATTGGTCCTACGTGCCGGGCGGCGTCGTCTCGGGCCCGGCGCTGATCCGCCCGGATTTCCCGGAGCTCAAGGAGCCCTGGCCCTTCCTGTGGCAGCAGTCCGAATACGTGATCGGCGGCGCCGCCGATTACATCTTCTGCGTCCTCGCCGCTGAGAGGATGCTCAACGGCTGATCGCCGGCACGACCTATGGCCACACTGCGCACGATCGAAGTCCGCGTCACCCAGGGCGTTCCCTTGCCCCTTGAGGTGGTGCTCGCGCAGGGGGTGCCCGCGGGCACGCTCCTGCGGTTCCGTGCCAGCGGCGTCACCATGCTGCGCGGCATGCGCATTGCATCGGTGACGGCGATGGCGGAGGACGTAGTGCTGGACATTGTGCACCGCTTCTCGTGGGAGGAGATGCAGCAGGACTGGATGTGGCATATCCAGACGCTCTCACTCGCCACGGCGCGCGTGCCTGCGGATCTGCCGGCGGGCGCCAGGCTGGCGATCACGTGTGATCCCGGCGCGGGGGCGCCCGTCGCGGACCTCACCTGGCGTCTGCTCGTCGGTCGCGTGGCGTCCGTCGAGGACCTGGAGTTCGCGCCGCTGGCGGCTCCGCTCGATCTGCACTTCGTCGCCGGGCCCTGCGACCACCTGGAGGCCACGCTCAAGCCCGATGGACAGGTCGTGGCGGTCGCGTTCGACGTCCACGGAAACCCGGCCCCGCTCGATCCTCAGACGTCGCTCACGCTCACGCTCGGCGAAGCCGAGGTCCACGCGCAGGCGGGCAAAGGCTATGCCGTCCGCTTCGACCGGCTCGACCCGCCAGTGCCCGGGGTGCGTGGCTACGTCGTCGATACCGCCGGGCGGGAGGCCGTGACCAACGCGGCGCCCGTGGCGCTCGACGGATCGCCGGTCTACTTCGGAGAGTTTCACTGGCACACCGATTTCAGCGGTGACGGGCAGCGCACGCTCCAGGCAGCGCTCACCAGCGCACGTGACGAGTTGGGGCTCGACTTCGCCGGCCCCGCCGACCATATAGGGCCAGATGGCACCTATATGCAGCGTCTGGCGCTGGAGCAGGCCGAGATCTGTCGTCGCTTCGACGCGCCCGGGCGCTTCTGCACCATCGCGAGCGCCGAGTTGAGCGGTCGCTATGGTCACGCCAACCTCGTCGCCGCCGATTTCGAAACCTTCCTGGCCATCGTCCATCGTTTCCCCCACGAGCTGCTGCCTGTCTGGCGCACCATGCCCGATAGCTATCCCCTGGAGGTGCTGGCGGCGCTCTGCCCCGAGGGCCGCGCGATGATCGTGCCGCACCACACGAATATGGATTCGTCGGTCGATGCGGGCGTGGTCCGCGACGACGGGCGCCCGTTCTGGTGTGCGCTGCACTGGCCCCTTCCGACGCCCTTGCTGCGCCAGGGCCTGCGGCTGATCGAGCTGGTGCAGAACCGCGGCGCCTTCGAAAGCGAGGTGCCCGATCCGCTCTGGCATGGGCGCTGGGGTGGGTTCGGCGGCAGTGCGCGGACCGCCCTGACACGCGGGCACCGGATCGGCTTCATCGGTGGCACCGACAACCATACCGGATGGCCCACCCGCCTCGCCGACTCCCCGGGGTACGGGGGGCTCACGGCGGTGATCGCGCCCGAGCTGACCGGACCTGCGCTCTTTGCCGGGCTCTATGCCCGCCGCTGCTATGCCACGAGCGGCGCCCGCATCGTTGCCGATGCCACGCTCAACGGCGCGCCGCTGGGTAGCGAGTTACGGCTTTCGCCTGGGGCGCCGCGCGAGTTCCGCATTCGGGTGCACGGCACCGCGCCCCTTGCCGCCGTCCAGATCATCTCGCTTGGCGCTGTCCTCGCCGACCTGCCCGTCGCGCCCGACACGCTGGACTTCGACGCCACGTGGCGCGATGAGCGCCCCGGGCGCCCGGTGGAGAACGTCGACTACTACGTCCGCGCCCGCCAGACCGACGGTCACTGCGTGTGGCTCAGCCCCTGGTGGATCGATCTGGCGTAAGTTCACAGACCTCAACCGCGTCCCAATCAGGAGGCACAATGAAGACCCGTACTGGTTCGTTTCCCATCGGCTTCCGCCGTGGAGTCGGCGCGTGGCAGCAAGAGTTGCATAGCCTGGTCGCCTGGGCGCAGGCCAACGACCTGGAGGTGATCGATCTGGGCCGAGATGCCGATACCACGGCACAGGTTGTCGTTGACGCCGGTTTGATCGTCGGCTCGGTCGACCTCCCCGACGTGCAAGGCATGATCTCGCCCGACAAGGACAGGCGCGCTGCCGCCATCGCCCGCAACACCGCCTACATCGAGGCGTGCGCGGTCTCCGGCCCGATGAACCACTTCGTCGTCATGCTCCCCCAGGAGCCTGCGCGTCCGCGGCGCGAGAACTTCGGGTTCATGGTGGAGAGCTTCTCAGTCCTTGGCCCGGTGCTGGAGGCGGCGGGCGCGCACCTGGCGATCGAGGGCTGGCCTGGCCCGGGCGCGCTCTGCTGTACGCCCGAGGCGTGCCGCGCGTTCTTTGAGGCCTGCCCTTCGCCGGCCTTCGGCATCAACTACGACCCCTCGCACTTGCTGCGCCAGGGCATCGACCCTGTCCGCTTCCTTCGCGAGTTCCACGCTCGGGTCGTGCACCTGCACGGCAAAGACACCGAGCTGCTTCCCGAAGGGCTCTACGAGTATGGTCACGAGCAGCCCGCGACCTTTGGCCCCGCGCCGGCCTTTGGCGCGTGGGCCTGGCGCTACACCATCCCCGGGCAGGGCGCGGTCCGCTGGCCCGCGATTCTGGCAATCCTTGCCGAAGCGGGGTATGATGGGAGTGTGTCGATCGAGCTGGAAGACGCCCACTTCAACGGCGCAACAGAAAGCGAGCAGTTCGGCATCCTGAAGGGTGCGCAGTTCCTGGCGGGGTGTTGAGGCGGTAGGGGCGTGCAGCGCGGCCCGGCGGGATCCGCGCTGCCGAGAAGATCCGGGGCTGGCAACAACCCCGGAGTAGCTTGGGAGGCGCGGGCCACGGGCGGGGAAAGGCCACGCGCCGCATCGCCCCAGGCTGGCTCCAGTTCCCGGTCTGGTTGTCTGCCAACTGAGAACTGACAGCTGATAACGGACAACTTTCGTGTCGAGGTGAGGGTATGACCAACTACGCGATCGATCCGCGTACCACGATCGGCTGGGTCGCGCTGACCGTATCGAATGTGGAGCGGTCCCTGGCCTTCTACGTGGATGTCCTTGGATTTGTCGTCGAGCGCCGCGATGCGGGCGTTGCGCTGCGCACCGATGAGGGCGAGCCGGTGATCCTGTTGCACGAAGTGCCCGGGGCGTCGCGAAAACCGCAGCGTACCACAGGCCTCTACCACTATGCCATCCGGTTGCCCGCCCGGGCCGACCTGGCGCGCGTCCTCGTGCGCCTGCAACAGACCGGCTACGGGCTGCAGGGAGCCAGCGACCACGGCGTTAGTGAGGCGCTCTACCTGAGCGACCCCGACGGCAACGGCATCGAGATCTACCGCGACCGTCCGCAGGCCGAGTGGCCCATGCAGGATGAGGCGTTGCAGATGGGCACCGCACCGCTTGACGTCGACGACCTGCTTGCTGGCTTGCGCACGGCGCCTATCGAATGGCGCGGCATGCCCGCGGGGACGGACATCGGGCACGTCCACCTGCACGTCGCGGACCTGACCGCCGCCGAGCGCTTCTACTGCGAGGGGCTTGGGTTCACGGTGATGATGCGCTACGGCAGTGGCGCCCTCTTCGTCGGTGCCGGGGGTTACCACCACCACATTGGGCTCAACACCTGGGCTGGGGTCGGTGCCCCGCCGCCACCTCCCGACGCCGTGGGCCTGCGCCACTTCGCGCTCCGCCTGCCCGACGCACCGGCGTTGCACGCCCTCGCCGAGCATCTGCGCGAAGTTGGCGTCTCCACCGAGCCAGTGCCTGAAGGCCTCCGCGTCGTCGACCCATCGCAAAACACCATCCTGCTGACAGCCGCCGTCTAGTGCGACGCCGGGCCACAGCCCGGCCTCCGCCGCGCCGCTGCCGCCTCCCCACGTGCATCAAGATATGGCCTGCGACGAGTGGCGAGCCCGCGATGTCCGTGTGCACTGTAGGGGAGCCCGGCTTCCGAGCCGCTCATTCCCGCAGCAGGAGGTGCACTACCAGGCACCGCTCGAACGCAGCATCACCTACAGGACAAGACGCCCTGTTGGGAATGCCTCGCCCTCTGCACAGCATCGCGTCCGGTGGTAACGTGCGGGGCAGGGGGCGACCCCCCGAGTTGCGATTCGGGCGTTGGGTGCTAGAGTGACGCCCGGCGCTGCCGCGATCACTCTTTTGAGGGGAGGCGTATCTTGACGGTTTCGACTCGCCCCGCCCCGGGGCCCGCGCCGGCCGGCGACAGGGCCCTGCAGCGCTGGGCCGTGGTGGCGCTGCTGCTCGTGGGCGTGGCCCTGCGCTGGGCCGCCCTGGGCGACATGGGCGCGATGCTGCACTACGACGAGGCCTACAACGCCATGGACGCGCTGAGCCTCCTGGCGCACCCGCGACTGACCCCCTTCTTTCCCGGCAATTTCGGGCGCGAGGCCGGGTTCGTCTACTGGTCGCTCCCCTTCGTGGGCCTGATCCCTGGGAGCACGCTCGCGCCGCGGCTGGCGGGGACCACGTTAGGCATCCTGACCCTGGCGGCGGCCACGAAGCTGGGCCGCGAGCTGTTCGGGCGCCGCGGCGCCGTCTGGACCCTGGCGGCGTTGGCTGGTCTCTACTGGCACGTCCACATCAGCCACCTGGCCCTGCGCGCCAACCTCTACGTGCTGCTCGGGACCCTCGCGGCAGCCTGGCTGCTGCGCGCCCACCGGACCCGGCGACCTTCCCACTGGCTGCTCGCCGGCGTGGCCGGCGGGCTGCTCATCGAAACGTACTTCGCTGCCTATGGCTGGCTCGCGCTGACGGGATTCTGCCTCGCGCTTTGGGCGCTGGTCCCGGGGAGCAGGCGTCGCGGCGCTGCCCTAGCAGCCGTCGCCGCCGTCGTGACCATGCTGCCGATGGTCGTCTATGGCGTGGCCAACTGGCGTTCGTTCGTCAGCCGGCCCGGCACGGTCGTGGTCCGGGGATGGACGCCCTTCGCGCAGAACCTCGGGCTCTGGGCCAGGGCGCTCTTCGCGACGGGTGACCTCAACGCCGAGTTCAACCTCCCGGGCAGGCCCATCCTCGATCCTCCCCTGGGCGTGTTGTTCGTGATCGGGATTCCGGCGCTGGGGTTTGCCGTGCGGCGCCGCTGGCACGTGGCGTGGTTCGCAGCCTGGGCGTTTCTGGCGGCCATGCCCTCGCTCCTCAGCGACCAGGCGCCCCATTTCCTGCGCGGCGCGGGCCTTACGGTGCCCATCGCGCTGGTGATAGGTGCGGGCGCTGCCGCCCTCGCGCAGCTCGCAGTGCGCTGGACCGGTGTGCGCGTCCTCGCCGCGTTGCCGTTGGTGGCGCTGGCGCTCGCGGTCCGCCACACGGCGGTCGACTTTCACCGCGTCTGGCTTAACGACCCCGAGACCGTGGTCTTGATGGAGGCGCCCACCCACCGTGCCATCGACGCCATCGCCGCCCGCACGCCGGCGGACGTACACGTCTACTTCTCCCCCTTCACGGTTCAGCACCCTGTGATCGGCTACCGCGCCCCCGATCTGGCGCCGCGTCCGCTGGGCGCCTTCGACAGCCACCAGTGCCTGGTGCTCCCCGGCGGCGATGCCATCTACGTCTCGCTCACCCCGCACGAGCCCGGGTTCCAGGACCGGCTGGCACGCTGGCTCGACGTGGCGGTGTTGGAGGCTATGGAGTACCCGTGGAGCCCGGTGCCCCGGGTTACGGTCTTCGCCGCAAGCCCCCGGGCTGGGGGGCTGCCGGCGGCGTCGCCCAACTACGGCTTTGGGAACGCCCCCGATACCACGCTCTGGCTGCAGCTCCTGGAGCCAGTTCCCGCGGCCGCAGCGCGCGGCGATGTGATTCCCGTGGTGCTCGCCGTGCGCGCCGACCAGCCGCCCGCCCGGCCCCTGAGCGTCCTCGTCCACCTCTACGGAGATCCGCTCCCGCAAGATGGCGGCAGGCTCTGGGCGCAGGCCGACAGCCAGGTCTGTGCCTCCTATCCTGTCAGCGTCTGGAAAGCGGGCGAGACGCTGATACAATCCTTCGAACTGACGCTGCCCGTGGATCTTCCCGCAGGCGTGTATCCTGTCGTAGTCGGTGTATACTGGTTCCCCGATGGCCCGCGGCTGCCGGTGACGGCGCCCGCGACGCCGTCCGCCGACACCATCACCATCGGTGAGATCGCGGTCGACTAGGGGCAGGCAACGTCCTCCCTGGTGCCGCAGTACATAACCCGGCCTTAGGAGGCCTGATGCCTACCCAACCCAATATCCTGTACGTGATGACCGACCAGCAGCGCTTCGACACGATCGCGGCGCTGGGCAATGAGCAGATCTACACGCCCAACTTTGACCGTCTTGTCCGCCGTGGGCTTACCTTCACCAACGCCTACTCTACCTGCCCAGTCTGTGTGCCGGCGCGCTACACGGTGCGGACCGGGTGCGAGCCGCCCACGACCCGCATCTTCTCCAACGCCCGCTCGGCGCCCGTTCCCGGTCAGGCCGAGACGATGCAGGGCCGGTGCGGTCCCTACCTGGCGGCCACACTGCACGACCTGGGCTACCGTACCTTCGGGATCGGCAAGTTCCACACGCAGCCGTGGGACGAGCCGCTCGGCTACGAGGTCCATCTCCACAGCGAGGAGCTCTACGGCAGCCTCGACCAGCGTCGTCGCGACGCCTACGCGGGCTGGATCGCCCGCGAGCATCCCGAATACGATTACATCGAGGCGCTGATGGGCGAGCGCACCGAGATGTACTACATGCCACAGGTGAGCCCGATGCCGCAGGAGGTCACCGTCGAGCGCTGGGCCGCGGACCGGGCGGTGGAGCAACTTCAGGTTGCCGACGCGCGGCCCTACTTCGGCTTTGTCTCGTTCATCGGGCCGCATCCGCCTTTCGCGCCTCCCGTGCCCTTTAACCGGCTCTACGACCCCGACCGCATGCCAAGCCCTGTCCGCGGCGATCCCGAGGTCGACCTCATGGACGAGCAACTCCGCTGGATGAACTACGCCATCTTCGCTGACGACATCAGCGACGCGCGCGCTCGGTCACTCCGCGCTCGCTACTACGGTGAGATCACCTACATCGACGACTGCCTGGGCCGCATCCTCGACACTGTCGAGGCGCGTCCGGATGCCGAGAACACGCTCATTTGTTTCTTCTCCGACCACGGCGATCACCTGGGCGATCACCATAGCTGGCAGAAGGAGAGCTACTTCGAGGCCGCGACCCACGTCCCGTTCCTGGTGAGCTGGCCCGCCGTTCTACCCATCGACACCCGCCGTGACGAGCTGGCCTGCCTCACCGACCTCTTCGCCATCGCGACCCACGCCGCCGGCGCCCCCGAGACGCGCGACGGCGTCGACCTGTTGAGCGTCGTCGCGGGCGAGGCGGCGCCACGCCCCTTCGTCGTGGGCATGTATGGGGAACCGGGAACGCCGCTCTTCAAGGTCATGGTCCGCGATGCCGGCGCGGGGGAGGGGGCTGTGTGGAAGTATATCTATATCGCCAACGGTGGGCTGGAGCAGCTCTTTGACCTGCGCACTGACCCCCACGAGCTCCACAACCTGGCGGGAGCCCGGCCCGACGTCGCGCGCATGCTGCGCACCACGGCGGCGTCGGCCTGCGACGTCCCCGGCGCCCGCGACGCCCTGCAAGGCGGCGACTTGCGCGCCTTCCCGCGGGCCGACCGCGAGCTGGTCCGCATTTACCAGTTCGACTACTCGCGCGGCGTCACGGGCTTCCCCGACCGCCCCGAGGACGCGCTCAAGGCCTACCGCGCCCGGCAGCAGCCTACGTAGGGCGAACTTGTAGTTCGCCTCCGGATGGGCGAAGTGAAACTTCGCCCTACGTTGCCGCTCGCGCCCGGCAGCAGCCTACGTAGGGCGAACTTGTAGTTCGCCTCTGGATGGGCAAAGTGAAACTTCGCCCTACGTATGCATGCGGAGGCGCTACTCCGCGGCGAGTTGGAGCGTCGCGATTTCGACCCTGTCACCCCGTGCGCCATCCTCGGTCACCATCCCGAGACGTCGCGCAGGATCCGCTTCCGGATACAGCCCCACGTAGACCGTGACGTCGCCTGCCGTGACCTCCGCCGGCAGGCGCGCCGTGTGGAAGTCCACCACCCGGCTGCCCGCCTCCCAACGGTTGGTGGGATAGGTCCACAGGACGGGGACGCTGTCGTCCTGCGCGATCAGGGCGCCGTTCCCGTCGACCACGTGGACGAATACCTTGTACGACTCGGTCAGGGCGGACGTCGCTTCCCAATGGAGGAACAGACCCAGCCGGAAAGCCCCCTCACCAGGGCCGTCTCGCGTCAGCGTCAGGTCATAGCCGCTCAACACGAGGCTCTCCCCAAACCGCGCGTCCAGCCCGACCTCCGGCCCGGTGCCCTGCTCGATTCGGTACAGGCACACATCGTGGGACTCGGATATCCATATCGGGGTCAGCCCCTCTGTGCGGGCCGCGGGGTCCAGCAGAAACGCCAGACCCGGGTGTGCCTTCTGGCCTGTCTCCGCGTCGTAGACAATGAAGCGGAACCCGTGCTCCCGCGCCGCTGCAAAAAGCGCGCCGGCAGAGTCGACCGCCGGCGCTACCCAGTACGACTGGGGATAGCGCAGCCGCTCCTGCGTCGTGACGTCGTGGTAGGGGATACCGGTGCTCAGGACCTCCTCCGGCATGCGCATCCCGCCGGCCCTCAGCGTGTTGGAGATCTCCACAATCGTCTCCGACGTACGCGGGCCCACCCTGAGCGCCGTGAGCGGGTTGCCAATGCCCCACAGACACAGCGCCGCCAGCACGATAGCGTTCAGCGGCACCTGCCGGCGGCCAACCTGTATCCGCTCCGGCACAATGGCCCGGAAGAAGTAGGCGACGCAAAAGGCCAGGATCGGCAGGATCACGATCAGGAAGCGCGGATCGTAGCGAATGAGTGCCAGGCCCGCCAGAAGGCCGCCGGTGAACAGCGCCAGCAGCCCCCGCCACAGCGGCGCGATCCTCCGGCCCGCGAGCAACGTGAACACCAGGGCGGCCTGGGTGAAGAGACGGAAGGGCACATCGAGCAACAGCAGCGCCGGGTCCAGCCAGAACGATCGCGCGGTACGCCACCAATGCTGGAGGAGCTTCGCGGGATTGGCGAGCAAGACCTGTAGGGCCGACATGGACATCGGTGCGCCTTCCCACTCCGTCACGAAATCGCTGAGCCCCTCCACGTGCCACCACAGATTGTGCCCGCTCGTGGAGTAGAGCGGATTTCCCGTCACAATCACGCTCGGGATCATCTGCGGTGCCGCGCCGGCCAGGAAGGCCCCCAGGAACATCGCCGCATGGCCCCACCGCCGTCGCTCGCGGGTCACCGCCGCCTGACCGGTGAGGAAGACCAGCAACAAAGCGGTGGGGATCACGGCCGTGTAGCGTGCCAGGTAGGCCAGCCCCGAGAGCAGCCCGGCGAAAAGGCAGTCCCTCGACCTCCGGGCGTCGCCGTCTCTGTTGATCAGGAACCCCAGCGACACGACGGTCAGGCTGGCAGACACCATATCGTTGCCTTCCAGCGTCCCGAAGAATAGGAAATGGCCGGTGGTAGCGAGGATCGCCCCCGTTGCCAGGGCCAGCCAGCGATCGCCCGTCAGGCGATACGCGATGAAGTAGGCGCCGCCGAGCAGCAGCACGCCCCCCAGGACCGCTAGGCCCTGCCCGATCGTGACGGCGTCGAGGCCCAGGCCCAGCCCGATCCGGATCAACCAAGGATAGCCGACGGGGTGCATCCCGCTGACCCAGCTCTCTATGCCGCCCGCCCTGAGCCCAACGGCCATATCGACAAACTGGAAGTAGTCCACGTTGCGGATGGTATGCACGTGGCCGACGTAGGCGTGGGCAAAGGCGACAAAGCCCACCACCACCAGCGTGGCCACGGCGTAGTGGACGGCGACAGCCCACCGTGAGGTTTTCTCAGTCTCCATGGCCGCCTATTGTAATGTCGGCCGCCCGTTGGGCAACGCAGCCCCGCTTCGCCGCACGTAGGGCGAACTTGTAGTTCGCCTGCGGATGGGCGAAGTGAAACTTCGCCCTACGTTGCCGCCCGGACCCTCAAAGTGCGCTGGGGCGGCTTCAACGGAAGCCGCCCCAGCCAAAGTCCAGACTTTCGCCACGCCTCGTGTGCCTAGGCGTTCTCCGCGCGCCAATCTCCCAGCTGCTTCTTCGCCTCTGCTACGATGTCATCGGCGCCGGCATTCCGCAAGAGCTGGATGTGCTGGTCGAGATACTCGTCCGTGTCGACCAGGCCCTGGCCCAGCGGCTGACCGTACTCGCTGGCGCTGCTCACCTGCGCGATCTGCGTCTCCACGGGGATCTGGTCGAAGGCGAAGCCCATGGCCGGCGAGACCAGCGCGCCCTCGTTCAGGATGCGGGTCTCTTCCCAGACGTTGCCCTCGGCCTGCGCCGCATCCACGTAGTAGGCGTTGAACTGGTTGCCGAACATCCAGTCGGTGTTGGGGTTGTAGCGGCTGTTAGAGGCGTCCACGCCCTCAGGGAAGCCGATCAACTTCTTGGACTGGTCCACCCACACCCAGTGTGTGCCCTCGATGCCCTTGCAGATGAGGTTGTAGAGGTCGACGTTGGTGTTGAGCAGCTCCAGCAGCATCGCGGCGCGCTCGGGGTGCTTGCAGGTGTAGGCGATGCCGTTCATCGTGGCGATAACCGAGTTGGTGTTGATCCAGGGCCGCACGATCGGCGTCATCGGCGCATTGACGAAATCCCAACCATACTTGGCCTTGTCCTCACCATCGCGGCCCGGCTTGGCTGAGTTGACCGGGACCGCTGCGTACTTTCCGGCCTTCATCTGCGCCTGGAAGTCCTCCGACGTCGTCGGTTCGGGGGGCAGATAGGCTGCCAGATACCAGCGCCGCGCGATCTCGCACGCCTGGCGATACTCGTCGGACGCCCACGAGAGGAAGGGCTCCGCGCTCTCGTCTTGCACGCGAGTGCTCACCTCGGGCGCGATGCCGTCCAGGCCCCAGTAGCCGCCCCACAGCGTCGGGCTCTCGTTCGCGTTGAACCAGCCGGTGGGGAACATGTCGGGCTCGTTCTCTTTGATGACGGCGAAGTACTCCTCGACTTCCTCGAACGAGCCAAGGTCCTCTGGATCCCAGTTGTACTTGTCCAGCATATCCTTGCGGAAGTTAAAGCCCACGATGTTTGCCCAGATCTGCTCGTTGATGGCTCCGTAGAGTTCGCCCTTCACGCGCGCCGCATCCCAAACCTCAGGCTTGATGCTTGCCCAGTAGCCCGGGGCGTAGGTCGGCAGCAGCTCATCCAGCGGGAGGAGGACCCCGTTCTTCACGTTGCTGTAGAAGTCGTTGGCCCAGTTGCAGGTGAACATCAGGTCGATGGGCTCTTTGGCGCCCAGCGAGAGCTGTAGCTTCTCGTTGAACGCCCCCCAGTCCATCGGCACGAGCTGCACGTTGGCCTTGATCTCGGCCTGCGTGATCTCGCTCATGGCCTCCGCGACCATGTCCGCATCCTCCATCGGCCCCCAGGCCAGGAAGTAATAGCTCAGGTCCACAGACTCCAGTTCGGGCACTGCTGTCGCCGGCTCTGCCTCGCTCACCGCTGTGGTGGGCTGAGGGGTGGGGGTGGCGTTCGAGCAGGCTGCCAGAATGCCGCCCGCGGCTGCCACGCCGGCGAGCTTCAGGAAATCACGTCGGTTCATGCGCTTCACAACTCCTTCGGACATCGTCTCCTCCCCTGTTCAGTCACGGATACCTTGCTTACGATCCACCTTCGAGCTGCCAGAATGGTTCGCTACGCATACCTCCTCGACCAGTGCTACTCCTTGATGGCCCCGGCCATCAGACCGCGGATGAAGTAGGGCTGCAGCAGCAGGAAGGCAAGCGCGCCGGGGCCGGTTGCCAGCACTGCCATCGCCATCCGGACCGTGTTCAGGGGGAGCACCGCGCCCGCGCTCTGCGCCACGTTCGCCTGGATGGCCCGTGCATTGTTCAGAATGTTGTAGAGCATGTATTGCAGCGGCTGCAGGTTGCGGTCGTTGATGAAGAGCAGCGCCAGCCACCAATCGTTCCAGTACATCAGGATCAGGAAGAGGCCCACCGTGGCCAGCCCCGGGCGGGAGAGCGGCAGCACGATCTGGAAGAAGACGCGCCACTCGCCCGCCCCATCGATCGTCGCCGAGTCGATGATCTCCTGCGCCACCCCGGCGAAGTACGTCCGCAGCAGGATGACGTACCAGGGCACAATCAAGTAGGGCAGGATCAGCGCCCAGACCTTGTCGGTCAGGCGAAGGCCCTGGGTGAGCCAGATGTACCACGGGACCAGCCCGCCGCTGAAGAGCATCGTGACGAAGACGTAGAAGGCGAGATGTCGGGCGTAGGGGAAGTCCGGTCGCGAGAGAACATAGCCCAGCAGCGCCATCACGAAGAGGCTCAGGAAACTCCCCACCGCCGTCACGAAAAGCGTGACGCCGTAGGCACGCAGAATCTGGCCGGGCACCTTGAAGATGTACTCGTAGGCTTCGAGCGTAAAGCCGCGCGGGAGCAGGCCGTAGCCGATCGTCGCGATCTGGCCCTCTTCCGATAGGGACGCCGATAGGATGAGCATCATCGGCAGGATGCAGAACAGGGCAATCGCGAGGAGCAAGGCGTGGACCAACAGCTCGCTGACGCGGTTCTGGATACGGTACACCATGGGCGAGCGCACCCTTGATACCGTTCTGGTTGTCATCGTCCTGTCCTCCCGCCTAGAAGAGCGCCCTGTCCGGATGGATCCGGTGTGCCAGCAGGTTGGAGCCCAGCACCAGCACGAACCCCACCACCGCCCGCAAGAAGCCCCCCGCAGCCGCAAAGCCGATGTTGCGCGTCTGCGTGAGCGAGCGGTAGATGAAGGTGTCGATCACGTCCGTTGCCGAGTAGAGCATCCCCTGGTCTCGGGTGACGTTGAAGAACAGGCCGAAGTCAGCGAAGAAGATCCTGCCGACCGACAGCAACACGTTGACCGTCACCAGCGGCAGCAGCAGCGGCAAGGTGATGTAGAGGGCCTGCTGCAAGCGGCTGGCACCATCGACCTCCGCCGCCTCGTAGTATTCCTCGTTGATCCCCAGCAGCCCGGCGAAGTAGATGATCGACCAGAACCCCAGGCCCTTCCACAAGTTCAGCGTCGTCAGGATAGCCGGCCAATACTGGGGTGAGGCATACCAGTTGACGGACTCGACGCCGGCCCTCGCCAACACTTGATTGGCGATGCCGTTTTCAGTGCTCAGCAGCGCCAGCACAAAGACCGCCGCGATGACCCACGAGACGAAGTAGGGGAAGAACATCGCCGCCTGATAGAACCGCGCCATGATCGAGCGTTGCACCCGGTAGAGGAGCACCGAGGCCACCAGCGAGCAGATCGTGTTGCTCACGATGAAGACCCCGTTCATCACCAGCGTGTTGCGGATTGCGCGCCAGGCTGCCGGCGTGCTGACCAGGTAGCGGAAGTTCTGCAGGCCCGACCACGCGCTGCCCCAGATCCCGTCCGCAATCCGGTAGTCTTTGAAGGCGATGATGATCCCAAACATCGGGATGTAGGCGAAGATGAAGAGCCACACCACGGCGGGCAGCGCCATCGCCAGGCGGGTGGCCGTCTTGGTGCGCATCACCCGCCCGACCTGGGTCCCTGCACGGGGTCGATGAATGGGTTTTGACCGTGTCAGTTGGAGCATGGATTCCTCGCAGTTCCGGGGCCGGACAGCCGCGTCGTTCGCGGGCCGCCGGCTTTATGTTATAGTACCTCATAGTGGTTGGGTAGATCATCATACCATGCCACGAACCGGACAAAAAAGGGACATGGAGCTACTTCTTACCTCGCTGCGCCAGGCGCTGCGCCATCTCTACGACCCCGCCAGCCTGCGGAGCAACCCGCTCTTCGGGCGGCTGGTCAGCTCTGAGCACGCGGGACCGTTGGCCTTCCAGGAGCTGCTCATCGCCGAGATCGAGGCGCTCGAGCCCGAGGCCCACCTGGCGCCCCAGGCCGATGCCTGGCGCATCTATCGCATCCTGATCCACCGCTTCGTGGAGCAGTTCACGCAGCGTGAGGTGGCCGCCAACCTCGGGCTGAGCATTCGCCAGTTGCGGCGCGAGGAGCAGCGTGCGCTGCAGGTGCTCGGCAACCACCTCCGCCGCCGCTATCCCGAGCAGCTCGCCGGATTGGCCGGCGCACCGGATGACGAGGCCGAGGGAGCGCTCGACGACGACATCGAGCACGGCGACGACCTGGCGGGGGTGAGCGAGGCGCAGGAGATGGCGTGGTTGCAGCGCACAGCCCACAGTGCGCCGACCGATGTGGCGGCCCTCATCGAAAGCGTCGTCGAGACGACCCGCCCGCTGCTCGCGGCCCTGTCGGTCCGAGCCCACGCGAGCGTGGCCTCTGGCCTGCCGCCCGCCTTGATCCAGCCGGTCCCGGTGCGCCATGCCCTGCTGAGCATGGTGACCACAGCGGCCCGCGCCGTTCCCGACGGTGAGCTCGCGATCACAGTCGAAGAGCGCACCGGCGCGGTTGGGATCACGCTGGAGTGCAAGGCCGTGGGGGCGCCCTGCAATGTGGAAGCCTTCGACGATGCGATAGAGGTCGCCCGCCAGTTGCTGGCGTTGTCCGAGGGTACGCTCGACGTGTTGATGCCGGGCCAGGCCGATTGTGCGCTGCTCTTGCGGATGCGCCTCCCTATGGCCCACAGGGCGACCGTGTTGGTCATCGACGACAATGCCGATACGCTGCACCTCTACGAACGCTACCTGGCGCAGAGCCCCTATCGCTTCGTGGGCGAGCACCAACCGGGCGAGGCGCTGGCGCAGGCCTCACGGCTCGCGCCCGCTGCCATCGTGCTCGACGTGATGTTGCCGGAGATCGACGGCTGGGAGTTGCTGGGGCGCTTGCGCGAGGCCCCCGCCACCCGGTCCGTCCCCGTGATCGTTTCGACCATCCTGCCGCAAGAGGCCTTCGCGCTGGCGCTGGGGGCAGCGGCATTCCTCCGCAAGCCCTTCACGCAGGCCCAGCTTGTCGCCACCCTCGCGCGCGTCCTCAGCGACCTGCCGCAAGGCGCCGCAGATCAGCACGGAGCCGCCGGTTAGGCCCCTTCGGCTCATCTGCCGCCCTGAGCAGCAACCCGCGTCCATCGTCCGCCATCCTGTCACTCCTGTGAGCCCTGTCCCTCTCCCTCTCTCCGCGCCTGCGGCCACGCGCTGGGGACCATCACCCGGCACACGGACTCGATGCTGGCGAACAGCTGCGCCACCGAGAGCCCTTGCCCTTGCATCACGATGAGCGACTCGCTCACGATGGGCTGCCCCGCTGGATCCAACGCCGAGAGCACGACGGCGGGAATCTCGCGCAGAGCGGGGTCTGCCTGTTTGGCCTGCAACAACCGGAAGCCGTCCATCTCGGGCATCACCAGATCCAGGAGCAGGGCGTCGGGTGGCGCCTCGCTCATCAGGTCCAGTGCCTCTTGACCGTTGATGGCCGTCGTCACCTGATAGCCCTCTGGCGCCGAGGCGAGGATACGCCAGAAGAGGCGCAGCGCGTCGGGCTCGTCATCCACCACCAGGACCCGTCTTCCCTCGGGCGCAAGACGCGCCAGCGCGGCCAGCAGCGCCTCGCGCGAGATCGGCTTCACCAGGTAGTCCGATGCGCCCAGCGCCGTCGCGGCCTCGGCGATCCCCGGCACCGTGCAGACGAAGACCGGCGCGCCCACGGCCGGCAGAGATACGGCGCGCAGCGCGTGCAGCGTCTCGATCACCGACTCGGCGTTGATCAGCAGGGCGTGTGCCGTGCCGCCTGCCAGCGCCTCCAATGCCGCTTCGAGCGTCGTCGTGCTCACCACCTCGACCTCGTCCCAGTAGCGGCGCAGCAGGCGCTGTAGCGTCTCCCCTGTCTCCAACACCACAAAGCGCGGGCGCGGTGCCGGCGTCTCCGCCAGGCGCGGGCGCGCGGGCCGGCGATATTCCCAGTCGGGCCGGATCCACCGCGCCGGCCCGCCTGCGAGTGGCTCCGGTGGCACGAGCGGCAGCGTGAACGAGATGGTCGTGCCCTCGCCCACGGTGCTCTCCAGCGCCATCGTTCCACCGTGCATTTCCACGAACGCCCGGCTGATCGCCAGGCCCAGCCCGCTGCCCCCATACCGGCGCCGGATCGAGCTGTCGAGCTGCTCGAAGGGCTGGAAGATGCGCGCGCGGCCTTCCTCCGAGATGCCCGGCCCGGTATCGGTCACCGAGACGGTCAGCATCTGGTCGTGTCGCTCCGCGCGCACCACCACCCCGCCCGCTTCGGTGAAGCGCCCGGCGTTGCTCAACAGGTTGAGCAGCACTTCACGGATGCGCGTCCGGTCGCAGAGCACCGGGGGCAGGTCATCGGCAAGCTCAACGCGGAGGCTGAGCCCCTTCGACTGGAAGAGCGGTTGTACCGCCGTCACCGCCGCCTCCACAATCTCGCCGAAGGCCACGCGTTCCTTCGTGAGCGCCGCACGCCCCATCTCGATCTGGCTCAGGTCGAGGACGTCATCCACCAGGCTCGACAGGTGCTGGCAGTTGCGGTGGATGATCTTGAGGTCGGCGAGCAGCGCCGGGGGCAGCCGCCCCCCATAGGTCTGCGGGGCGTTGAGGATCATCTCGCTGTAGCCGACGATCATGTTGAGCGGCGTGCGCAGCTCGTGGCTCACGTTCGCGACGAACTCTTCCTTGACGCGGCGCGCCTCATCGGCCACCTGCCGCAGTCCCTGGGCCAGGGTATTGAGGCGGGCCAACTGCGCATTAGCGGCGGCGTAGTCCTCCAGCGCCTGGGCGAGCTGCAGCCGGTTCTCCCGCGCTTCCTCGAGCAGCACGCGGTTGTGCTCGTAGCCCTCCCTGGCGACCGACGCCGCGGTGAGGAGCGGGCGCAACGTCAGCGCCACCAGGGCCAGTGTGCCCCAAAGCCCCGTCAGTGCGACACTCCGCAGCGCCCCGGCGCCGTCCGGCAGCCCCGGCACCGGCACGAGCAGCGCCAGCGTGAGCAGCACCGCTTCGCCCACGCCGACCGCCGGCCCCAGGAGCAGTGCTGTGAGACCGGTCGGAACGCTCAAGAGCACCACCGCAGGCGCATAGCCCCCCCAGAACACCAGTGCCAGGGCCACCGCGAGCGAGCCCACCGTCAGCGCAACCGCCGCCGCTGCGAAGCGCCAGCGGTCCAACGCATACGCGGCGATCGCGAGCAGGATACATCCGGTGCCCATCGCGATCGACCACACGGTATCCTCAGGCTTGGGGAACGCGATGTAGAGGACGAGCCCGGCGACGATCAGGCCGGGCAGCACCCAGCGCACCGTCCGTCGCTGCACCTCGCGGAATGTGGCCTCCAGCTCCATGGATCTCGACGCTGCCTCTGCCGTCATACGGATCCTCCTCCGGGGATATGCCTGAGTGTGGGGTCAGTGTACGTTGGGTGAGAGACCCGTCAAGACGAGCTTGCTTTGGGTATCGAGGGCGCCCGGGGTCGAAAGGGCCAAATGATTAGGGGCCGGCCCCGCTATTCGGCGGGGTCCAATAGGGCGATTTACGCTATAATAAAGATGACCGTGGGATCAACAGGGCACACCAGGGATCCATAAGGAGGAGGCTGCAATGACCGAATCGCACGAGATGCAGCATGGGGGCCATCACGCCGGGGATGATCACGACGACCACGCCGACCACGACCACGCGGGGCACGACCACACCGACCAAGCGGGGCACGACCATGCGGGGCACGGTCGCGTTGGACATGACCAGGCTGTAGACGAACGCGACCGGGATGCCGGCCACGCTCATGCCGACCATGTCGGGCACGACCAAGCGGGGCACGACCATGCGGGGCACGGTCGCGTTGGACATGACCAGGCTGTAGACGAACGCGACCGGGATGCCGGCCACGCTCACGCTGACCAAGCGGGGCACGACCAAGCGGGGCACGACGAAGCGGGGCACGATCACGCTGCGCCGGCCCGCGAGCAACACGCCGGACACGACCACGCGCCCGCTGACGACGACCACGGCGGGCATGAAGGCCACGTCGACCATACCGGTCACGAGCAGATGTTCCGGCGCCGCTTCTGGATCAACCTGCTCCTCACCATCCCGGTCCTGGTCTTCAGCCCCTTCATCCAGGAGACCTTTGGCTTCAGCATCCCGGCCTTCCCCGGCAGCCGCTGGATCGGCCCGGCCTTTGCCCTGGTCATCTTCATCTACGGCGGCCTGCCCTTCATTGATATGGCCATCCCCGAACTCCGCCGCAGGCGCCCCGGAATGATGACGCTCATCTCGCTGGCCATCACCGTGGCCTTCGTCTACAGCGTCTTCGCCGTCTTTACCAACCCCGAGAGCGGTTTCTTCTGGGAGATGGCGACCCTGATCGACATCATGCTCCTCGGCCACTGGCTGGAGATGCGCAGCGTGCGCCAGGCCTCGGGCGCCCTGCAGGAGCTGGCCAAGCTGATGCCCGATACCGCCGAGCGCATCCGTGAGGATGGCGAGATCGAGACGGTGCCAGCCGGCGCGTTGAGCGTGGGTGACCTCGTGCTCATCCGCCCGGGCGCCAGCGCGCCCGCCGATGGCGAGGTCGTCGAGGGACGGTCCAGCGTCAACCAGGCCATGATCACCGGCGAGTCCAAACCTGTGGACAAGGCGCCCGGCGACAAAGTAGTCGGCGGGACGATCAACGGCGAGGGCAGCCTGCGGCTCCGCGTGACCGCCACCGGTGACGAGACGGCACTGGCCGGCATCATGCGCCTTGTCGAGCAGGCTCAGCAGAGCAAGTCCGACACCCAGATCCTGGCCGACCGCGCCGCGGGCTGGCTCTTCTTCGTCGCCCTGGGCGTGGCAGCGCTCACCACTATCGGCTGGCTCATCGCCCTGGGGTTCGACCTCTTTGTGCTGGAGCGCGCCGTCACCGTGCTCGTGATCGCCTGTCCCCACGCGCTGGGGCTCGCCGTCCCGCTCGTCGTCGCCATCAGCACTGCGCTGGGCGCGCGCAACGGCATCCTGGTGCGCGACAGGCTGGCGCTGGAGGAGGCCCGCCAGCTCGATACCGTGATCTTCGACAAGACCGGTACGCTGACCCGGGGCGAGTTCGGCGTGGTCGATATGGCCGTTGCCGAGGGCTGGGACGAGGCGCGCGCGCTGGCGCTGGCCGCCGCGGTCGAGGGCGACTCTGAGCACCTGATCGCCCAGGCCATCCGCCACGAGGCGGCCGAGCGCGGGCTACGCATCCCCGATGTGAGCGACTTCGAGGCCATCAAGGGCCGCGGCATCCGCGCGCGGTGGGAGGGCCGGACCGTTCACGTCGGAGGCCCGCGGCTTCTGGAGATGCTGGAGGCCGAACCTCCCGGCGCTCTGCAGGCCTTCGCATCCAAGGCCGGGCAGAAGGCCCAGTCCGTTGTCTACCTCGTCAACGGGGGAGACGTGGCGGCCGCATTCGCCCTGGCCGACGCCATCCGTCCCGAAAGCCACGCGGCGGTCCAGCGCCTGCGCGAGTATGGCGTTGAGGTCGCGATGCTCACCGGCGACAGCGAGGAAGTGGCGCGGGCCGTGGCCGAGGAGCTCGGCATCGCGACCTACTTCGCCGAGGTGCTGCCCGAGAACAAGGACCAGAGGGTGGCGCAGCTCCAGCAGCAGGGCAAGCGCGTCGCCATGGTCGGTGACGGCATCAATGACGCGCCCGCGCTCACCCGTGCCGACGTCGGCATCGCCATCGGCAGCGGCACCGATGTCGCCATCGAGTCGGCGGGGATCATTCTCGTCGAGAGCGACCCGCTGGACGTGGTGCGGGTCCTCGACCTGAGCAAGGCCACCTACCGGAAGATGATCCAGAACCTCTTCTGGGCCACCGGCTACAACGTCATCGCGCTGCCGCTGGCGGCGGGGGTCCTGGCGCCGCTGGGCATCCTGCTCTCGCCCGCCGTGGGTGCGGGCCTGATGTCGCTGAGCACCGTCATCGTCGCCATCAATGCGCAGCTCCTGCGGCGTCTGGACCTGCAGCGGTAGGGCAGGGGGCACGGCAGCCCGCGCACCCCGTCCGGGCCAGAGCACACCTACGCCAGCATCGGCACGATCAGCACGGGCCGCGCGGTGTTGCGCACGATCTGCGAGGCGAAGTCCGTCCAGCGCAGCCGGCCCGGGTGCTGCCATGCCGGCGCCCCCAGCACGATCAGGTCATAGTCCCCGGCTTCGGCCTCGTCGATGATCGTAGCCACCAGCCCGAACACCGCCTGCGGCTGGATCTTCGTGCGGACGGCGACGCCCAGCGCCTCCAGGACCGCCTGCGCGCCCGCCAGGTGTTCCTCGGTGCGCTCGCGCTCCCATGGCTCGGCGTCGGGCCGGGCCACGTGCAACACGGTCACGCCGGCGCGGGCCCGGCGCGCGATCCGCCCGCCAAAGCGCACGTCGGTCTTGCCGGGTTCGCCCACCGCGGTGCACACGAGGATCCGCGCGAGGTGCGGGCGCGCGTCCTGAACCAGCAACACAGGCGTCTCCGTCTGCTCCAGGATGCGCTGCGCCACCGGGCCCAACGCATCTTTCGCCCGCCCCATGACCACGAGCTCGTAGTCGCCCTCGTGGGCCTCGGCCAGCATCTCGGCGGCCACATCCCCCTGCCGCACCTTGGCCGTCACGCGCGGCGAGGGGCCCCCAGGCCAGCGCCGCAGCCGCTCCTCCAGCAACCGCCGGGTCTCGGCCAGCCGCTCGCCTTCGCCCACTGCCAGCAGTGTGGTCGGACCGGCGGTCGCTTGCGCCAGGAGCGCCCCGACCGCAGCGGCAGCCTCGCCCGCCGGTGTTTCGGCGCAACTGATGAGGATCTTCAGTCCGCTGGGGTCGAGGACGTGATAACGGCGCAGACCCACCCAGACACGGTCGCCCGGCCTGGGCCGCGTCTGCGCTGCGGCGCGGTCGCTCGTCTGGACGGCCTCGATGTGGAAGACACGGCGGCCATAGGGTGGCGCCGGTTGGAGCGAGCGCACCCCTTCGAAGGCCTGCATCTCCAGGCGTACGTGCTGCTGCGACCCGCCGAAGATCTCGTCGCTCACAGTCGCCTCGCCTAGCGTGTGGATGCCGCTTCCCTCGGGGGGCGGCACGTCGCTCAGGTAGACCGTCTCGGGGCGGAAGAGCAGGCGCACCGAGGCATCTTCCTCGTGCGGCGGCGCGCCGGGCGGCACCGGCAACGAGACCGTTCCCAGCTTGATGCGACCGCCCTCCATCCGCCCCACCAGCACGTTGCCGCCCCCCACGAAGGTCGCCGCGTACTCCGTCCGCGGCTCGTGGTAGAGCGCCTCCGGCGTGTTCACCTCCATCAGGAAACCGCGCTCGATCACGCCGATCCGGTCGGCCAGCTCGAATGCTTCCTGTTGATCGTGGGTCACGAGGATCGTGGTCACGTCCAACTGGTTTTGGATCTCCTTGAGGCTCTGGCGCAGTTGCGCGCGGATCTTTACATCCAGCGCGCCGAACGGCTCGTCGAGCAGCAGCACCGCGGGCTCATAGGCCAGCGCCCTTGCCAACGCCACGCGCTGCTGCTGTCCCCCCGAGAGCTGATCGGGGAACCGCCCGCCCAAGCCGCCCAGCCCCACCAGATCCAGCAGCTGTGTGCTGCGCTGCCGCCGCGTGGCCGGGTCGGCGCGGCGGATGCGCAAGCCGAACTCCACGTTCTGGGCCACCGTCATATGGCGAAAGACCGAGTAGTTCTGGAAGACAAAGCCCGTGCCGCGTGCTTGGGGCGGCAGATGCGTGACGTCGCGCCCGTTGATCTCGATACGTCCGCCGGCAGGCGGCGTCAACCCCGCGATCATACGCAGAATCGTGCTCTTCCCGCTGCCGCTCCTGCCCAGCAGCACGAACAGCTCGCCCTCGTTGATCTCCAGCGAGACCCGGTTGACGACGATCGTGTCGCCATAGCGCGCCGTCAGCTCGTCCAGGATGATCGCCATCAGCTTACCCTCCGCTCGCGTCGTTGCGTGAACCGCTGCAGCAAGATAAAGATCACGAAGGAGGTCAACGCGAGCACGGCAGCGACGGCGTTGGCCGTCTCGATGTTGCCGGCTTCGAACTGCGCGAAGATGTAGAGCGGGGCTGTCTGCGTCCGCAGGCGCAGGTTACCGCTTACCATCACCGTCGCACCGAACTCGCCCAGCGAGTGCGCAAAGGTCAGCAGCAGGCCCGAGAACAGGCCGCCGCGCAACGCCGGCAAGATCACGAAGCGGAAGGTCTGCCAGCGGTTGGCGCCTATCGTGTAGGCGGCCTCCTCGTAGGTCGTCTCCAGCTCGTCGAGGACGGGCTTGACCGCGCCCAGCATATACGGGAAGGTGACGAAGAGGTGCGCCAACAGCACCCCCACCGGCGTGAACATCGGCTGGATTCCCATGGGGTCCAGGAGCTGCCCCAGCAACCCGATGGGGCCCCAGAGCAGCAGCAGCGATGTGCCGACCACGACGGTAGGGATGGCCACCGGCAGGTTGACGATGATGTTCAGCGTCTCGCGCCCGCGAAAACGGTACTTGGACAGCACGTACGCTGCGAAGGTGCCGAGGATGCCGTTGACCACGGCGGTGCCGAAGGCGATCAGCAGCGAGAAGCGCAGCGCGAACTGGGCGTCGGGCTGGCCCAGGGCCTGGATCAGGCCCGCCGGCCCGGCCCGGCCCGCAAAGACGAAGATCGCCCCCAGCGGCATCAATAGCAGGGGCAGCAACGTCAGGAACAACAACCACGGCAGGGCTGCGCCCCTGCGTTGGGTCTCTGTGCTCATGGAGTACCTCCAGGACCGATCGATGGCAAGACCTGGTCGCGCCAGATGCCGTCCACAATTTGGGCCTTGGCCTGCTCCCAGCCGCCCAGGTCGGCGACGGTAAAGGGGTGGGGGATCACGCCGAAGTCGGGATTGCCGGTGTTGAGGGCCTCATCGACACTGCGAAAGCCGTAGTCCACGAAGAGGCGCTGCGCCGTTTCGCTCCACAAGAAGGCCACGAACGCGTCCACCAAATCGCGTTGCTCCGGCGCGATGTTGCGATCCAGCACAACCACGATGTGCTCGCTGAAGATTGTGCTCTCCGGGTAGACGATCTCGCCGTCTAGCCGTCCACGCCAGCGGTCGCTGAGGACCTCTTGCTCGTATGTGATGAGCGCGTCGCCGAACCCGCTCTCGAACTGGGTGCGCACGGCGCGCGCCGACGATGCCTGCGCGACGACGTTCTGCCACACGCCACGCAACTGCAGCAGGGCCTCGCCGTCTGTGCCGCCCACCATGCGCACCGAGTGGTATTCCGCCAGCAGCGCCCACTGCGCGCCGCCCGATGTCAGCGGATCGGGATGCACCACACCGACGCCGGGGCGCGCCAAGTCGGCGAAATCGCGGATGGCACGGGGGTTGCCGGGGCGGACCAGGATGATGAAGGGGGTGCGGTTGAGCACGCCGCCGTGGGGCAACCCGTGCCAGGTGCGGCCCGCCAGCACCCCGGCATCCACCAGGCGCAGCGCGTCCAGCTCCAGCGAGAGGATGGCGACCTCGGCCGGCACGCCGAGGATCATCTGGTTGGTGATCGTGCCGGAGCCCGCGAACGCATCGACGAACTCCACCTGCTCGCCCGTGCGGACCTGCCACTCGGCCTGGAAGGCGGGGAAGACCGCCTCGTTCATCACCTCCCCGAGGATGCTGAAGCCGTATAGCACGACCGTCCGAACCGCCGGCCCGCGCGTCCCCGGGATCCACGGCCAGATGGCGCAGAGGAACAAGCCACCGACCACCAGCAGGGGCAACAACAGACGCCAGAGCTGCGTCCAGTTGATGCGCGTGGCCGGTGCGTGCTGCCTGGGCAATCTCAAACGGAGGAGACGGGCCTTCACCGGTACCTCCTCGGAAAGCCACGGCTTCGGCAAGGTGCGGCTTCGGAAAGCTATAACGACAGGGAAGCCCATCACCGCACAAACTTATGATACCACCGATTCCCCCCCGCGCCACTCGCCATACTTGCCGCGTGCCGCGGCCCTTCTGTGCGGGTCAGGTAAACGGCTTGGCAATGCCGAACACCCGTCGCGGCGAGGCCCGCCCGGCGATGAAGTCGCCGGTGTAGTGCACTACACCCGATCAATCGGGTTTCCGGACCGGAGAAGGCCGGCGGAGCCCCATCCCATGGGGCGTTCGCCATCTCATGGGGCATTCCCCATCTCATGGGGCATTCCCCATCCCATGGGGCATTCCCCATCTCATGGGGCATTGTCCTCTAGCCCGGGCTCTCCTTGCCGGATCCGAAGGATCCGGGTTGAGCGCGGACGCTGAGGTGTGCGCGTTTCCACGATCAGCGGGACCGCCGGATCCTTCGGATCGCTGACCTCGCCGCTCCCCCTCCGCCGCGGCCGTGTCTTCCC
>Ga0123333_10000993_pt1 | contig 30133 bp, 23 predicted proteins | sample BioC12SIPDNA_3_FD_89957 | JGI IMG/M metagenome (GOLD analysis project Ga0123333, IMG submission 89957) | Anaerobic biogas reactor microbial communites from Washington, USA - Biogas_R2_B C12 SIP DNA | ecosystem: Engineered > Bioreactor > Anaerobic > Unclassified | place: Washington, USA... | reverse complement strand
GAGGAAGGCATCTTGCGCATCACGACGAGAGGTAAAGAATTTCTTGAGGACGTTAGTGGTGCCACTACTGCCGAAATCGATAGCTATGAGGGCATACTCACAATCCTGCGACTTGTTGCCGAAAGAGGACCTGGACGGCGTAGTGATTTCCTCCCGGCGTACACTGAGTTTTGCCATACCTATACTGGCTATCAGAGCGATACACCAATAAAGGGTTCCCTCTACGACCGCCTGACGAACCTGATTGCCCGTGATTTCATTGCGCGAAGGGGACAGGTATACGAAGTCACCGAGGCGGGCTTGGCTTATTTAGAACGTTATGCACAGCTTGTGCCCGGCCAGCCTGTCGGGTCTCTTGATAAGCGCGCTGAGCTGCGCCGCTTAGCGCAGGAAATCCGCGAGGAAACACGGCAACAGCTCGCAGCTTATCTCGAAGAGATGGATCCGTATAAATTTGAGCAGTTGGTGAAGTTCCTTTTGGAAGAGATGGGTTATCGGGATGTAGAAACGACCTCTCCTGTAAACGACAAGGGCGTCGATGTGGTCGCAGAGATAGATCTCGGCATCAGCAGTGTGCGCGAGGTCGTACAGGTGAAACGGCGGCGTGGCAACGTTGGTCGCCGTGTGCTCGATGAACTGCGGGGCTCTCTTCACCGCTTTAATGCCGTCCGTGGTACGATTGTTACCACTGGTGGATTCAGTCGCGGCACTCAGGTGGCTGCTTTTGAGCGTGGTGCGGCTCCTATTACCTTAATTGACGGCGATAAACTGCTGGCGCTATTAATCGAACACAACATCGGCGTTACACGACAGGTGGTAGATTACCTGGAGTTTGATGCCAGCAAGCTCAAGCAATTCGAGGAGCAGGAGGGCGACGGGCCCGCGACTTAAGGGGAATTTAGTGTTATCTGGCTCTTTGATGTAGGACGTTAGGCACCTTGCATAGAGAATCCGGTCCGCGCCGCCGGCCTAGGAAACGACTCTACTCCCGCCCCCCCAGCTTCAGCGCCCCCGCCGCCCCCTCGAAGAACAGCTTCAGAAACAGCTCGGCCGCTTCCTCCCCGCTGTACGGCAGCTCCTTTTCCAGCCAGAGCATGATGAAGCCCATCAGCGCGGCGGCAAAGTAGCCCGCCGCCAGCTCCCCCGGCACGTCTGGCGCACCGCCTGCGCGCCCGCCCATGTGCCGCTCGAACAGCTCCGGCGCCGCCTCCTCGATGATCTCGCGCACCCGGCTCGCCGCCTTGTTGCTCCCTTCCCCCTGCAAGATGATCCGGTACAGATCCCGGTTCTCCTCCACGTGATGGAAGGCGATAGCCACCGGGTTGAACCACGCTTCGCCCTCCGCCCCTTCCCGCTCCGTCAGCTGCGCCACCTGCGCTTTCAGCTCTTCGGCGATCGCTTCCAGGCTCTCCACCAGCAGCTCTTCCTTGTCCCGGAAGTGCAGGTAAAAGGTCGTCCGCCCCAGGTCGGCCCGCTCGGTGATATCCTCGATGGTGACGGCGTTATACCCCCGCTCCAGAATCAGCTCCATCAGTGCGTCGCGAAGCTGGCGGCGCGTCCGGTTTACCCGCCGGTCTTTCCTGCTGTCCCGGTCGTTCATGATAATCTCCTGAATAAGGTCGCCTCCCGATCATACCGAACTATTGACAGAAGCGCGCGCAACTCTATAATCAGGCGGTTCCGATTGAACAGTCTGTTTATTTTACGACAACCTGTTCATAAAGCGAGAGCCATTTCTGCGTTTTATGGACGAAGACCTATGATTACAGCCCAGCAACGAGACGCCAATTCGCCGCCGGCGGGGAGCGCCGCGCCGCTCATCCATCTGGACAACGTATCGAAAGATTACGAAACGCCCGCCGGCCCATTCCCCGCCCTGCATGACGTCAGCGTCGCCATCTGGCCCGGTGAGTTTGTCGCCGTGCTCGGCAAATCCGGCGCCGGCAAGACCACCCTGATCAATATGATCACCGGCGCCGATCACGCCACCCGGGGCGAAGTGCTCGTCGGCGACGTCCACCTCAATCGCCTCAGCGAAAGCAGCCTCTCCCAGTGGCGCGGCGAGAACATGGGCGTCATCTACCAGTCCTTCCACCTCCTGCCCGGCCTCTCTCTGCTCGACAACGTGCTCCTGCCGATGGACTTCACCGGCCTCTATCGCCGGCAGCAGAGCCGCGAGCGCGCCCTGGAGCTGCTGCGCCAGGTCGGCTTGGAAGAGCACGCCCGCAAGTTGCCGGCCGAGATCTCCGGCGGCCAGCAGCAGCGCGTCGCCATCGCCCGCGCTCTGGCTAACGACCCGCCCATCATCGCCGCCGACGAGCCGACCGGCCGCCTCGACTCCGTCACCGCCGAAGCGATCTTCGCCATCTTCGAGGAGCTGGTTCGCCAGGGCAAGACCATCGTCATGGTCACGCACGACCGGGGGCTGGCGACGCGCGTCTCCCGCACCCTGGAGATTGAAGACGGCCGGCTGCGAGCGCGCCATGGCTGAACGTTTTGAAACCCCCGTCCGCTACACCACGCCCGGCAGCCCCATTATCCGCATGAAGGGCATCGAAAAAACCTTCGAGACGGCGGCCGGCCAGGCCACCGTGCTCAAAGGGATCGACGTCGACATCCACCAGGGCGAGTTCGTCGGGATCGTCGGCCGTTCGGGCAGCGGCAAATCCACGCTCGTCAACATGATCACCGGCATCGACCGCCCCTCGGCCGGCGCCGTCGAGGTCGGCGGCCAGCCCGTCCACCAGATGCCGGAAAGCCGGATGGCCGTCTGGCGGGGCCGCAACCTGGGCATCGTCTTCCAGTTCTTCCAGCTCCTGCCCATGCTCACCCTCGTCGAAAACGTGATGCTGCCGATGGACTTCTGCAACATCTACCCCCCGGCCGAGCGGCAGGATCGCGCCATGGCCCTGCTCCGGCGCGTCGGGCTCGAGGGCCTGGCCCACAAGCTGCCGGGGGCCGTCGCCGGCGGCCAGCAGCAGAGCGCCGCCGTCGCCCGCGCCCTGGCTAACGACCCGCCCATTCTCATTGCCGACGAGCCGACCGGCAACCTCGACACGCAAACCGCCGAACAGGTGATGCATATCTTTGAAGAGCTGTTGACCCAGGGCAAGACGATCCTCCTCGTCACCCACGACCGCTCGCTGGTCCGGCGCACCCATCGCACCCTGCTCATCTCCGACGGCGAGCTGGTCAACGAGGCGCTGACGGCGGCCTTCCCCGACGCGCCGCATACCCCCCTGCTCGCGCTCAGCAAGCGGGCCGCCCCTGTGCAGCTTGCGCCCGGCGCGCCGCTCCCCCGCGCCGAAGAGCGGCCGGACGTCGTCTATCTGCTCACCCAGGGCGACCTGCTCCTGAACAACGGCGAGACGGTGCAGCTCACCGGCAGCAGCCTCATCGACCCCCTCTCCGTCGACTGTGACGTGCGCGCCGGCCGGCAGGGGGCCGCCCTTCTCGCCCTGCCGCAGGACGGCCTTCTGCCGCTGCTCGCCAACACCGCCCGCCCGGCGCCCTTCCCCTGCCAGCGCGCCGCCCAGCCTGCTCCCCGGCCGGGCCTCTTCCGCCGGCGGAGGTCGGAATAATGCGCCCGCGCTGGCACAAAGTCTTCAGCGATCTTACCAGCCACCGGATTCGCTCCCTGCTGGTCATCGCCTCTATCGCCGTCGGCCTCTTTGCCATCGGCATGATCACCACCGTCTACGTCATCCTCGCCGAAGACATCCGCGCCAGCTACGAGGCGATCAACCCGGCCAACGTCCAGATCAACGCCGCCCTCTTCGACGACGAGTTTGTCGAGCACATTCGCCGCATGCCCCCGATTGCCGCCGCCGAAGGCGCCTGGATCACCAGCCTGCAGGTCCGCACAGCCTCCGGTGAGTGGCGGCCTATCGCCGTGAAAGCCCAGGACTTCGACGCCGGCGGCGCGACCCCCATCGGCCGGCCCATCCTTGTCGAAGGCGCCTGGCCCCTGGCCGATAGAGAAATCGCCCTCGACGTGAACCGGGCAGACGAAACCGGGGCGGCCCTGGGCGACGAGCTTGTCGTCAAGCTGCCCTCCGGCACCATCCGTCACATGCGCCTTGCCGCCATCGTCCACGACCAGACCATTGGCGCCACCGGCGGCGACGGCAGCTTCTTTCTTGCCGGCATCCAGGGCTACGTCACCGTCGATTCACTCCCCTGGCTGGAGCAGCCCGGGGGCTACAACACACTCTACGCCACCGTCCGCGAAGGGCGCAACGACCGTGCCGCCATCCGTGCCGTCGCCGACGCCGTGCTCGACGAGTTCCACCGCAACGGCTACGAGACAAGCGGCTCGGTGGCCCGCATGAGCCAGGAGCACCCCAACGTCGTCTACGTCGACGCCGTCGTCGCCGTCATCTTCCTGCTCGGCTTTCTCGTCGTCTTCCTCAGCGCCTTTCTGATCACCAACACCTTCTCCGCCCTGCTCAACCAGCAGGTCGAGCAGATCGGCGTCATGAAGACCCTGGGCGCCAGTCGCGGGCAGATTATCGGCCTCTACATGATCCTCGTCCTCGTCTTCAGCCTGATCGCCCTGCTGGTCGCCATGCCCCTCTCCGTCCAGGCGGCGTGGGCCATGCTCAGCTACTTGTCGGCGGAGGTCAACTTTCGTATCCAGGAATACCGGGTTGTCCCGCTTGCCTTCATTATTCAGGCCGCCGTCGCCCTCCTCGTCCCCCAGCTTGCCGGCAGCGTCCCCATCCTGCAGGGCACGCGCATCTCGGTGCGCGAAGCCCTCAGCGGCGAAACCTCGGCGCAGGTCGAGGACGCCGGCCGTCTCTATCGCCTGCTGGCCCGAATTCGCGGCCTTCCCCGCCCCGTCCTCATCTCCCTGCGCAACACGTTGCGCCGCCGGGGCCGTCTGGCCCTCACCCTGCTGACGCTGACCCTCGGCGGTGCGATCTTCATCGCCACCTTCAACGTGCGCCACTCTATCGAAGCCTACGTGGATCGCCTCGGGCGCTACGTGCTCGCCGACGTGAACCTGACCCTCAACCAGCCTTATCGCCTGGAGCGCGTCACCGGCGACCTGCTGCAGATACCCGGCGTCGCCCTGGCCGAGGGCTGGGCCGGCGCCCTTGCCAGCGTCGTCGTCGATGACGGCCGGGCCGGCGAAACCCTCCAGCTCCTCGCCCCGCCGCCCGACAGTACGCTGATCGAGCCGATCCTGCTCGAAGGCCGCTGGCTGCTGCCGGCCGACCAGAACGCCATCACCCTCAGCGAGCTGTTCCAGGAAATCTATCCCGAGCTGCAGGTCGGCGACGCCATTCGCTTGCGCATCGGCCTCAAAGAAACCGATTGGGTCATCGTCGGCTTCTTCCAGTTCAGCGGGCGCACCGGCGGGCCGATCGCCTATACCAATTACGACGCCCTGGCCCGCGAGACCAGTATGTATGGCCGCTCCGCCTCCTACCGGATCATGTCCGAGGACCAGGATCTCACCCTCGCCCAGCAGGAGGCGCTGGGCCGCCAGATCGAAGCGCGACTCACTGCGCTGGGCTACGAAATCAACGACATCAGTGCCGGGCGCTCCCTGCAGCAAAAAAGCTCCGAAGGGCTCAACATCCTCACCACCTTCCTGCTGATCATGTCCTTCCTCATGGCCTCGGTGGGCAGCATCGGCCTGATGGGCACGATGAGCCTCAACGTCATGGAGCGCACCCGCGAGATCGGCGTCATGCGCGCCATCGGCGCCGCCAACCGCTCCATCGTCGCCATCGTTCTGCTGGAGGGCGTGCTCATCGGCTTCATCTCCTGGCTGCTCTCCAGCGTCGTCGGGCTGGCTCTCAGCAAGCAGCTCGCCGACGCCATGTTCCAGATCATCTTCGACCGCAACGCCACCCTCGACTTTACTGCCCTGGGCAACCTGATCTGGCTGGGGCTGGTTCTGCTGCTCTCCGTCCTGGCCAGCGTCGTCCCCTCCTATAACGCCTCCCGGCTCACCGTGCGCGAGGTGCTGGCCTATGAGTGAGCCGCCTGTACGTAATCAAGAGGAAACCATGTTCATCCATCGCCACAAAGGCCTTATTCAGATCGCGACGCTCTTGCTCTTCTCCCTGCTTCTGTGGGGCTGCGACGCCATGCCCTGGCAGGAAGCAACGCCAGAGCCGACCGCGCTCCCCGTCGTCGCCGGGCGCGGCGTGGTCAGCGCCGAAGGGCGGGTGGCTCCGCTACGCTGGACGGCGCTCAGCTTCCCCGCCGGCGGCGAGCTGGGCGATCTGCTCGTGGAGGAGGGCGACGAGGTGGCCCAGGGGGATACCCTCGCCCGCCTGAGCAAGCTGGAGCCGCTGGAAGCCGCCCTGAGCCAGGCCCGGCTGGAGCGCCTCTCCGCCGAGCAGGCCCTCGACGAGCTGCTCGACACGGCCGCCCTCACCCGCGAGCAGGCCCGGCAGGCTGTTGTCGAGGCCCGCGTCGCCCTGACCGAAGCCCGGCGCGCGCTCGACGACCTGGATAACGACGATTTCCAGGAGCAGCTAGACGATCTCAACCTCGCCGTGCGCGATGCCCGTAACGCGCTAGACGACGCCGAAGAGGAGTTGGAGGAAGTCCAGGACCTCGACCCCGACAATCCTACCCGCGAAGCGGCGCAGAGCGCCTACGACGACGCGCTGCGCGCCTACAATACCGCCGTCTACGACCGGGATACGCTGCAATACCAGCTCGATCAGGCCCGCGCGGCCGTCGATCTGGCTGCCGCGCAGCTGGACGACGCCCAACGGCAGGCAGACGAACGCGAGAACGGCCCCGACCCCGATGCCCTGGCGCTGGCCGAGGCCCGGCTGGAGGTCGCCACGGCCCAGGTCGCCGCTGCCCAGCGGGCGCTGGACAATGCCCGGCTGATCGCCCCCTTCGGCGGCGCCGTCGTCGACCTGCACGACTGGCAGCCGGGCGAGACCGTCGCCGCCGGGCTGCCCGTCGTGACCCTGGCCGACTTCTCCGCCTGGATCGTCGAGACGCGCGACCTGACCGAGCTGGACGTAGTCCTCGTGGAGCCGGGCCAGGAGGTAGAAGTGACCCCCGACGCCCTGCCCGACCTCCGCTTGCGCGGCACGGTCGTCTCCATCGCCCGCGTCTACGGAGAGCGCAGCGGCGACGTGCTCTACACGGTGCGCATCCGGCTGGACGACGGCGACCCCCGCCTTCGCTGGGGGATGACGGTCAACGCCGTCTTTGAGCCCTGAGCCACTAAGCGAACAACGGCAGCTGCTGCAGCGGCCTCCGCCCGTTCAGCAACACGAACGGCGCGAGGTTCTTCGTCGCGACGCCAAGGCGGCGCAGGTCTGATAGATCGCGCAGCGTGCGCTGGCGGCGCGCGCGCAGAATCGCGTCGGCGCTGATCGGCCCGATACCGGGCACGCGCAGCAATTGCTCGCGGTCCGCCCGGTTTAGCTCCACCGGCCGGCTGATCAGCGTCTGCTGCGCCCACGCCAGCTTGGGGTCGTGGTGCAGCGGCAGGTTGCCGTCGCCGGTGAAGGGCAGCTCTTCCAGGTCGAAGCCATAGTCGCGCAGCAGGAAGCTGGCCTGATAGAGCCGGTGCTCCCGCCACGGATCGGTCGGCGGCAGGCCGTCCAGCGGCGTGTCCGCAATCGGGTGAAAGCCGGAAAAATAGGCCCGCCGCAGATGCAGCCGATTGTACAGGTAGCTGGTCGCCGTCAGCAGCTCCAGGTCGCTCTCCCCCGCCGCGCCGACGACAAACTGGGTCACGGTCGAGGGCCAGCGCCCGTTCCAGCTCTTATGCGGAAGCTGCGTCCGGCGAATCTCCTCCGCCCAGCGTAGCGGCTGCAGCAGCTCTTCCACAAGCTGCTTCGTCGGGGCCAGCCGGGCCAGCCGCTCGCTCGTCGGCGCTTCCAGGTTGGTGGAGACACGGCTGGCAAGCTGCATCGCCCGCTCCACCTGGTCGCGCTCCGCCCCCGGCATCAGTTTCAGATGCAGGTAGCCCCGGTAGCCCAGCCGGTTGCGTAGGATGTCGGCGGCGTCTAGCAGCCGGTCCTGGGTAGAAACGCCCCCTTTAATGATGCCCGAGCTGAGAAACATCCCTTCTACCAGACCGGCGCGGTGCATATCCACAAACGTGTTCGCCAGCTCTTCCGGCCGGAACGTCGCCCGCTGGAAATTCCGGCCGGCGCGAAACGGGCAATAGTAGCAGTTGCGCTCGCAGGCGCTGGTCAGCAGCGTCTTCAGCACCGGCATCTTGCGCCCGTTGGACATCGTCACGTTGGTGATCGGCAGGTGGTCGTCCTTGCCCCGCCGGGGCGCCGGAGGCGCGCCGCACGGCAGAGGCCCGGCCGGAGGCGCGCCGCCTTCCTCATCCGGCTCCAGCGCCATATGCTCGGCAAAGAGCGTCAATTTCTCCACCGGTCCCAGCTGCTGTCCTTCCATACTGAACATTATAGAACATCTGTTCATCCAACACAATCGCCATTTTCCCCAAAGTAACCCCATTCTTACACCCACGATCTAGGATCCCATCGTCTGGCCTACCCAAAAGAGGCTTCTCGTGCCCGCACGAACGATCACCATCGCCTGGCTCATACTCGTCCTGCTCCTGCTGGCGGCCGGCGTCTGGCTGCACACCCCCGCCTGGGGCGTGGAGAGCATCGGCGATGACATCTACTACGCCTGGCTCGAAGGCCTGCGCCTCCTCCAGGGCGAAAACCCCTACGAGCGCGTCCTCCAGAGCGACCTGCTGGAGAACGATAAATACGCCACCTACTTCCCCCTCTTTTACCTGCTCTCCGCCCTCACCCAGGCTTTAGGCCTGCGCGACTATGAGCGCTGGATCGCCTTCTGGCAGCCCATCTTCCTCTTCTTCCACCTGGCGGCCGGCCTCTGGCTGGCGCTCCTCTTTGCCCGGCAGCGGCGCACGCTCCTCGGCCTCGTCGTCCTCGCCCTCTGGCTGGTCGGCAACTGGGTGCTTCACCTCAACTACCTGATCAACTTCGACGCCATACCCATCTTCTTTCTGATCGTCTCCCTCACCCTGCTGCGCTCGCGCCCCCTGCCGGCCCTGCTCGCCCTCGGCCTCTCCCTCTCCCTGCTGGATGGTGGAGAGGGTGGGGGCGCTACGCAGAGCGCCCCCACCGTTACCAACGCTTAGTTGAACAGAATAAAGCTATTGAGCACGTGGTCCAGCGCCTCCAGGTCGGCCTGCGTCACCACCTGCACTTCCACGATGATGAAGAAGTTGCTGCCGTCCAGAGGCGTCACCGCCAGCGCAACGTACACAACGCCCTCGCCGCCGCAGTTAGTGAAGTAATCGTACTGTCCCGAGTACAGCGAATCGCTGTAGTCTGAACGGCCTGCGTACTCACATGGACCAGAGAACGCCTCCACGCGCGGATCCAGATACTCCGACGGCGCCGTCCCGGCATCCACGTCCGTGATCGCCGCGAAGAAGACGCCCGGCGTCGTCCAGTTCGACCAGAAGCCGTTCAGGCTCGGCGCCGCCGTAATCGACGGGCCCAGGTAGGTGCCGTCGTCCAGGTACCACTCGGCGCCGTCAATGTCCGCCCAGGCCGTGGGCACTTCCACCAGCAGCGCGCCCGTGTCGTCAGTCACCGTCGCATAGCTCTCATACCCGGCAGCCCCCATGGAGCTGTCCGCCGGGTCGTTCTCGGCAACTTCGTCCTGCAGCGCCGTCGAGAAGTCCACCGTGACCACCAGCTCGTCGCCGTTGATCTGCCCTTCCAGAACCTGCTGGGTCTCAAAACGCAGCACTTCCACGCTCAGAACGTCGTCCGGGCGATTGCTACGCAGGATGTCGCAGTACGAAGACATCGTGCCATCAGTGGAAAGCACCAGCCCTTCCAGCATGGTGATGATGTCGCCGCCTTCGATACCCGTCCGGTCGGCCGGCGAGCCCGAGTCCACTGAGGAGACCCAGATGCCGTAGATACCCTGCTCCGAATCGGCTACGGCCGTGCCGTTGATCCCGATAGAGGTCACGTCCTGCTCGCTGCGCAGCTGGTCGATGACTCGCAGCGCTTCGTCCCGCCCGATGGCGAAGTACTGGTTCGTGCTGCTCGCTCCGGCGTAGTTCACGCCGACTACCTTACCCTCGGCGCTGATCAGCGGGCCGCCGGAGTTGCCCGCGTTGATCGTCGCGTCGTGCTCGATCACGTTGTCCACCGACGCCCAGTTCGTTTCGCCGCTGGCCCGCGCCTTCGAGACGATGCCCCGCGTCAGCGTGAACTCCGGGTCGCCCAGCGGGAAACCCGCCGCATAGACGTCCAGCCCCACGTTGACATTACCCTCGTGCCAGTCGAGGTACGGGAAGCCGTCCCCGTCGATGTCGATAACCGCCAGGTCCGAGCATTCCGAGACGCCGAGGATGCGCGCGTTACGCGGGCGGTCCTCGCCGGTGACGTGAACGCGCAGCAGCGCCGCGCCGGTAACGACGTGGTTGTTAGTCACGGCGATACCGGACGGGTCAATGATGAAACCACTGCCGCTGCCGGCCGTGTTCAACCTCAGCCCAACCTGCGGATCGACAAAAGAGCCTTCCGCGACAATCTGGACGACGGCGTTACGCACCTCTTCCAGGCTGCCTACCGCCTGCGGCCCTTCCGGCGTTTCAGTCTCAGCCGGGGCCGGCGGTTCGGTCGGCGCCGGCGGTTCGGTCGGCGACTCGACAACCTGCGCCGTCGGTTCCGGCGTGATTTCCACCTCCGGCTCCCCACCGCAGGCCACCATGACGACAATCGTCATCAGGAGTAACAGAAGAACGACAGGGCGCACCGTTCTGGCGCGCCGCAAGAACACCGTTTCTTTCATACATCCTCCACATAGGATAAAGATGATTTTTGAGGGTGGTGATGGGACTCAGGGTCAAAAAAGAGGACTGGCTCCCATGAACACCGCTGATAAACCTCTTCCGCTCGCGCACGAGCGACAGGTTGATTATATCCCATTTCTGAATTTGTAAAGTATTTCAGGTTACAGTGACGATAGGCCGTATGTCATGCCGCTGCCCGCAGCTCCCCCTGCAGCCACGACAGATACGCCCGGCTGCCCGCCTCGATGGGCAGCGCCACGATCTCCGGCACCTCGTAGGGATGCAGCTCCTGGATCGCCGCTTCCAACGCCGGGTAAGCCTCCCGGCTGCTCTTCACCAGGCACAGATACTCCTCCGCCGTTTCGATCTCCCCTTCCCACCAGTAGGTGCTGTGGATGGGGCCAATCACCTGCACGCAGCCGGCCAGCCGTCGCGCCACCAGCGCGCGCGCTATCGCCTCCCCATCGGCCCGGCTCCCCATCGTCGTCAGCACCTGCAGAAATTCGCTCATCGTCGCCTCCAGTTTCCTTTTCGCCCGCTTGCGGTTACAGTCCTATTGTAGCCGCGCCCCCGGATCGCGCCTGCCAGAATGGCAGGTGTGATCCTGCTCACCCTCCCAGCTCGGCTCGACAACGGAGGTAGCCCATGAGAGGACAACGACGGCGACGCACCCGCCCGCAGCCCGGGCCGCACAGACAGCGCAGCGGCGACTACCGCATCTTTGTCGGCGCCTTTCTCCACGGCGAGCTGGCCGACGAAATCCAGACGCTGCGCGCCCAGCTCGACCCGGTCACGGCGGCTATCACTCCGCCCCATGTCACCCTCGCCGGAACCTACTGGCGCTCCGGCCGGGCCACCCCCGAAAACGAAACTGTTCTCATTCACCGCCTCCAGCAACACCAGAAAGAGATGCCGCCCTTCACCCTGCAGCTCGGCGGCATCCGGCGCTTCGGCGACCGCGTGCTCTACCTCGGCGTGCGCCCCACGCGCGGGCTGCTGGCCGTGCGCAGCGTTCTCCTGAACATCGCCGGCGAAGACAAGCACCGTCGCTACACACCCCACCTGACGCTCGCCCAGCGCCTTACCCCGGCCGAGCTGGCGGCGGCGGAAGCCCGGCTGCAGGAAACACAATGGGAGCAGGAGCGCTGGCATGTGCCCGTTGCCGAGCTGCAGCTCATGCAGCGCGGCCCCGACGACCCGGTGTGGCGCGCGATAGCCCAGCTTGCCCTGAAGGGTTAGCCGACCACCCGCAGCTCGTCGATGCTCCTGATCAGCGCCGAGGCCAGCGCTTCGAGGCCGGCGTGGGTGCCCGAGCCGCTGGCGAGGCCCACGGCGGCGGCCCCGGCGTTGCGCGCCGCCAGCATGTCGGCGGCGCTATCCCCCACGAACACCAGCCGCTCCGGCGTCGTGCCCAGCTCCGCCGCAATCCAGCGCAGCCCCGCCGGGTCCGGCTTCGGCGGCAGCTCGTCGTCGCCGCAGGCCATCACTGCCACCTCCCCGGCCACGCCGAGCTGTTCGAGCGTCTCCTGGGTCAGCGCCCGGTCGTCGTTCGTGTGGATGGCAATCGGCAGGCCAGCCGCGCGCAGGCGGCGGAACGCGCCCTTCACGTTGCCCAGCGGCCGGATCTCCGCCGGCTGCGGCGGCGCCGCTATCGTCGTCTCCGCGCTGCTTATCGCCAGCGGCCGGGCGCGGTACCAGCCCAGCCCATGCTCGAAGAGCACCCCGGCCGCCAGCGCGTAGATGTCGGCCGTGGAGGCCGTGGCCACCGGCCCGTCGGGGACCGCCTCCATCCGCTCCGGGTCAAAGCCGAGCACGCTGTAGAGCGGGTCGATGCACGCCGGGCAGCCGGCCTGCTCCGCCAGCGCCTGCACCCAGCGCACCACGCGCGGCCCCCACATATGATTAAAATCGACCAGCGTGCCATCCTTATCGAAGACGACGGCGTCCACGTCAAACCGGCCGTCGCCGGCGGCGATGATCAGCATTTGCAGGAATCCCCTTCAAAAAAGGAGCGCGGCCATCCCTGGCCACGCTCCTGTGATAACTTGTTTGCAGGCCCCCTCTCAGGCCGGATTGCGCCAGGCCGTCAGCAGCCGGTTCCACTTCAGCGTCGCGTTAGACAGCAGCGTGTCCGCGCGGAAGAAGCGCGACGAGAGCAACACGAAGCCATAGGTCGTCACCGCCAGCAGCCCCACGCTGACCAGAAGCTGCCACAACGGCACGTCGCCGACCGCCAACCGCGTCATCATCGTCACCGGAGCCGTCAGCGGGATCAGGCTGAGCACCGTCGCCAGCGTGCCGCCGGGATCTTCCATAATACTGAAGTTGAACCACAGCGGGATCATCAACGGCAGTATAATGGCAAACGTAAACTGGCCCGCCTCGCGTGCGTTCGGGGCCAGCGCGCCCACCGCCCCCATCATCGACGCATAGAGCAGATAGCCCAGTACCAGATAGATCACGCCCCAGATGAAGAAGCTCGCCGGCAGCCCCAGCTCGATGGGCGGCAGGTTGAAGAGACCGGTTGCCTGCAGGATGAGGAAGCTGCCGCCCACCCAGACGAGCATCTGCAGCAGCGCGATGATGCTCAGGCCGATCAGCTTGCCCAGCATGAGCTGGCGCGGGCTGACGCTGACCAGCAGCACTTCCACAGTCCGGTTCTCTTTCTCCCGCGAGACGCTGCTCAGCATATAGCCGCTGCTCATCGTCAGCAGGAAGAAGAAAATGAACAGCACGGCGAAGGGGACCATCCCCGCGATGGGCGAGCTGGACTCATCCCCCTCCTCTCCCGGCTCAGCCGGCGCCAGGTCGTGCCCCGTCACGTTGTTCAGCGGCCCCTGCAGCCCGGCCGCCAGTCCCACGTCGCCCGTCAGGTTATAGGCGGCAAGGTAAGAGAAGAAGCTCTCGGAACCAGCGCTGAACGGGTTGAACTCCGCTTGCACCACCGTGATCTCGCCGCTCTCCACGAAGTCTGCTGGCAGGATCGCCAGCGCATCCACCTCGCCGTCCGCCAGCGCTTCCTCGCCCGCCTCGACCGAAGGGTAGGCGAGCACCATCCCGGCCGGGATGCCCGGCGGCAGCTCGCGAATCACGCCGCTCTGGTCCACATAGCCCAGCGTTTGCACGTCGTCCGCCCCAAACATCGAGCCCGAGTCTGACCCCGCGTCGTCGGCCAACCAGAAGGTGCCGAGATTGAAGAGCAGGATCAACGCCGGAAAGGCCGTCGTCATAATCCAGAACGTGCGGTTGGTCAGCAGAGTGACGATTTCCTGCCTGACAATCACGAAGACGTTACGCATGTTCTCTATACCTCCGCGCCGCGCAGGGCGGCGATCACCTCGCGCATCTCCATCCGCTGCCCGTAGCGCAGCATGCCCCGCCGGAAGATGCGCGCGGCAAACCAGATGCTCAGCGCCGCCGTCACCACCAGAATGACCCAGCTTGCGATAATCTGCCAGGTCGGCAGGCCCAGGCCCCAGCGCAGGGCCACCGTCATGAACGACGTCGTCGGGAAGAGCGTCAGGAAGACGAGGATCGGGCTGTTCGGGTTGGAGAGAATCAGCGGCAAGAAGAAGAAGGGCGCGATGAAGAGCAGATTCAGAATCCCCGATATCTGCTGCCCCTGCTGCACTTCCGTGACCACGCTGCCAATGGCGATCATCATGCCCGCGATGAGTGCGTAGGCCGGCAGGAAGTACAGCGCGAACACGAGCAGGAACGACCACGGCACCGTCAGCCCCGCCAGGAAATCGACAAACCGTGCGGCGATCACGATGACCACGGCGATAGACAGCGCCCACAGCGCAATCTGCGTCAGTGCCACGCCGATGAGGCCAATCGCCTTGCCCGCAATCAGTTGGAACGGGCTCATGCTGGTGATCAGCATTTCCATCGTCCGGTTTTCCTTCTCGTCGGCCACTACCTGCACCAGGAAGCCGGCCGAGCCCAGGACGGCAAAGAAGAAGAAGAAGCCGCCGATGAAGGAGAGTATGACGTTGCCAATCGCGTCGTCGTTCATCTCCCGCCCGCTGTTCATGTCGCGCACCGTCAGCTCCGGCCCTTCCAGCAGCCAGGAACTGGCCCCCTCGGGCAGGTTCGCCTCGGCCAGCAGGTTGGCGCGCACAAAATCGGCAAAGTCTCCTCCGCTGGGCATCTCCTCCAGATAATAGGCCTCTATCTGCAGGTTCTGCGGATAGCCGGCCGGCACCACGTAGTAGCCCTGAACGGCGCCCGCTTCAAGCGCGGCTCGCGCCTCCGCTTCGTCCTCGTAGGCGATCAGCTCCAGCCGGTCGTCCATCTCGTCCAGGTGCGGCTCCGCGTACAGCGACGGGTCGAGCAGCCCCGCATTGTCCACATAGCCCAGGGGTAGGTCGCTTTCGCCCACCGACGCCGAGATGGCCCCGATCAGGCCGACGACGATGATCAGCGCCGGCACCCCCAGCGTGCTGAGCAGGAAGCTGCGTGTGCGCACCCGCTTGAGAAACTCATAACGGGCGGTCAGCCACAGGTTACGCATGTTCCACCTCTCTTGCCGCCTGTCCCTCGGTGGGCGCCAGTCCGCCCTCTTCCTGCACCACGTTGACGAAAATGTCTTCCAGCGAGGGTTCGGCCACCTCAAAGTGCGTGATCGCTACCTCCGGGTTTGAGGCGAGCGCCCGGAAGATCTCCTGCGGGCTCACACCTGCGCCCAGGGAAAGGTGCCAGAGCCCGTTCTCGCGCCGGGCGTCGAGCACGCCGGGCAGCTGGTCGAACGTCCCTTCCCCTTCGAGGATGATGGCGTTGCCGGCGAAGTTGCGCTTGATCTCCGACACCGGCCCGTAGAGCACCGAACGCCCCCGGCTGATGAGCACGATGCGGTTACAGAGCGCCTCCACCTGGTGCATCTGGTGGGTAGACATAATGATGGCCCGGCCTGCCTGCCGCTGCTCCTGGAAAATCTCCTTGACCAGGCGCGTATTCACCGGGTCGAGGCCCGTGAACGGCTCGTCGATGACCACCAGGTCCGGCTCGTGGATCAGCGTGGCGATAATCTGCGCCTTCTGCTGCATACCCTTGCTCAGCTCCTGCACCTGCTTGTTGCGGTGCTCCCACAGGTCGAGCCGCTGCATCCACGGCTCCAGCCGGGCGCGCGCCGTCTTATCGTCCAGTCCCTTGAGCGTCGCCAGAAAAACGAGCGTCGGCTCCAGCTTCTGGTCCTTATACAGCCCCCGCTCTTCCGGCATATAGCCGATGCGCTGCTTGTGCTCTTCACGGAATGGCTCGCCGAATAGCGTAATAGTGCCCCCGTCCTGCTCGAAGATGCTCATCATCATGCGAATAGTCGTCGTCTTGCCTGCGCCGTTCGGGCCCAGTATCCCAAAGATCTCCCCAGGGAAGACCTCAAAAGATACGTCCTCCACCGCGCGGACGCGACCAAAACGCTTGCTGACATTGGATACTGTTACAACCGCCATACAGACCTCCGAGGTAAGGCAACCTGCCCGGCCCACCTTGACGTTGCCGCAGGCCAGGCCACGTAACACGGCTCTCTCATCATTCTATACGTAGGCACAGAGCCAGCGTTCCAAGTGTATCATAGTTCGGCGCCTGGGGATCATCCTCCTCCACCTGGTGAGTCCCCGCCCCGCCATCTGACCAGCCTTCTCCCGCCTTCTGGCTCGCGCCTGCCAGAATGGCCGGCAGCGCCCCTGCCCGCCCCCAAGAAATCAGACACAATCATCCTATTCAGAGTTAACAGCCCGCGCCGCCAACGCGACCACCGGCCTTATATGCCAATCCAACGTTCCCCCGCTATCCTATCGCCAAACGTCAACAGGAGTCTTTATGAGCGGAAAGGTAATTGACGTCACCCAGGCTGATTTTGAGCGCGAGGTCTTGCAGCGCTCCCAGCGCGTCCCCGTGGTCGTGGATTTCTGGGCGCCCTGGTGCGGACCCTGCCGGATGCTCGGCCCCGTCCTCGAGCGCATAGCCGGCGAGCCCGCCAGCAATTTCGTCCTCGCCAAGCTCAACACAGACCAGAACCCGCAGATCACCGTGCGCTATAACGTCCGCGGCATTCCGGCGGTGAAGGCCTTTGTCAACGGGCAGGTGATCGACGAGTTCGTCGGCGCCCAGCCCGAGCCCGTCGTGCGCCAGTTCCTCCAGCGCGTGATGGCCCAGGCGCCGTCGCCCCGCCCTCAGCGTCAGGCCCGGCCCCAGCCGGAACGCGACGGCAACCCGGGCCGCCGGCTGCACCAGGCGCGCGAGCTGCTCCGGCAGGGCAACGGCTGTGAGGCGGAGCGCTATCTGCAGGATTTTCCGCCGGGCCCGGAAGCCAGCCTCGCCAACCAGCTACTGCCGCTGGCCCGGTTCCTCTGCCGCCCCCTGCGCGCCGGCAAGAGCGAAGCCGATAGCCAGCTCGACCAGGCTGCCGGCGCCCTGCGCCGCCGCGACTACAGCGCTGCCCTCTACAGCCTGCTGGCGGCGCGCACTCTGAGCGACGCCGCGCACAAGAGCGACGTGCACGCCATCATTCAGGGCGTCTTCGGCCTGCTCGGCGACACAGATCCCCTCGTCGCCCAGTACCGAGCCTACGTGCAATAGCTATGTCCTGGCTGCAACGCGAGCTGCGGCTGCGCCCCCGCCCGCGCGGCTTCCATCTCGTTACCGAGGAAATCGTCGCCCAGCTCCCGGAGCTGCGGGAGTTCGAGGTCGGGCTGGCCCACTTCCTCCTTCAGCACACATCGGCGTCGCTGGCGCTCAACGAAAACGCCGACCCGACGGTGCGCGCCGACATGGCCCGCTACTTCGACCGCCTCGCGCCGGAGAACGCCCCCTATTTCGAGCACACGGCCGAGGGGCCGGACGATATGCCGGCCCACATCAAGACCGTCCTGCTGGGCAGCAGCCTCACCCTGCCCATCCGCCACGGCCGGCTGGCCCTGGGTGTGTGGCAGGGCATCTACCTCTGCGAACACCGCGACCGCGGCGGCGAGCGCCGGCTGCTCGTGACGCTGCAGGGCGAATAACCCCCTTCAAAACCCTACGCCTCACACACCCTGAACGCCCCCTCCAGCCCGTCGACCGCGTTGGGGCCTACCCACAGCTTGAAGTCGCCCGGCTCGACGGTGTACTGCATATCCAGGCCGCTAAAGCCGAGGTCGCGCACCGGGACTTCAAAAGAGACGGTGCGCTGCTCGCCGGGCTGCAGCCAGATCTTCTGGAAGCCCTTCAGCTCGCGCACGGGACGGGTGACGCAGGCGACGAGATCGCGCACGTAGAGCTGCACGACTTCCGCGCCCGCCCGGTCGCCGCTGTTCGTAATCGTCACGGAGACCCGCAAAGTGTCGTCCGGCCCCAGCATAGACTCGGCGATCTGCAGGTTCGCATAGGTGAACGTGGTATAGCTGAGGCCGTAGCCGAAGGGGAACAGCGGCGAATTGGGCTCGTCCATGTAGACCGATTTGAAGGCTTCGGCAAACTGGCGTGTGCCCGACTCGGCGGCCGGGCGGCCTGTGCTCTTGTGCGCGTAGTACACCGGAATCTGCCCCTCCGAGCGCGGCCAGCTTGCCGTGAGCCTGCCCGACGGGTTCGCCGCGCCGAAGAGCAGATCGGCGACGGCCCGCCCGGCGCGGATGCCGGCGTGCCAGGCGACCAGCAGCCCCTTGACCTGCGCCGCCAGACGCGGGATGACCAGCGGCCGGCCGCTCATCAACACGCAGACCATCGGCTTGCCTGTCTCGGCGATGGCGTCAACCAGCTCCTGCTGCCGGCCGGGCAGGCCCAGCGTGGTCCGCGAATGGCTTTCGCCGCTCATGTCGGCGCTCTCGCCCAGCACCAGGAGCACCACGTCGGCCTCGCGCGTTGCGGCGACCGCCGCCGGGATGTCCGTCTCGATGCCGCTCCCGTCCGTCCGGTCGTCGCGGATGGGGCAGCCGGGTTGGTAGCTCCAGGTGTCGCCGGGCAGGTAGGCAGACAGCCCCTCCAGAACGGTTTCTACGTCTTCAGGGTGGTTATGTAAAGACCAGCAGCCCAACATATCGGCGCGGTTGTCTGCCAGCGGCCCGATCACCGTCAGGCGGACGTCCGGGGAGAGGGGCAGGATGTTGTCCTCGTTCTGCAGCAAAACCATCGATTCCCGCGCTGTCTCCAGGGCCAGCTCGCGGAATGCCGGCTGGAGAATGACGGCGTCGTGTAGCGACTCGTCGGTATAGGGGCGCTCGAAGAGGCCAAGGCGGAACTTGAGGCGCAGCACGCGGCGCACCGCCTCGTCCACCAGCGCTTCGGGCACCTCGCCCGCCGTCACCAGGTCCGCAAGGTGGTCGTGATAGGCGGTGCTGACCATCTCGATGTCCAGCCCTGCCAGGATGCTCAGGCGGGCAGCCTCTCGCAGGTTGGCGGCGACGCCGTGGGGGATCAGCTCGCGCACGGCGTCGTAGTCGCTCAGGACGACGCCGGGCCACTGCCACTCGTCGCGTAGAATCGTCCGCAGGATAGAGGGGTTGGCCGTCACAGGCAGGCCGCCAAGCTCGTTGAAGGAGCTCATAACGGCGCCCGCCCCCGACTCGAATGCCGCTTTAAACGGCGGCAGGTAGACGTCGCGCAGGGTGCGCTCGGAGAAATCGACGGTGTTGTAGTCGCGCCCGCCCTCGGCGGCGCCGTAGCCCACGTAGTGTTTGGGGCAGGCGGCAACGTTGCGCCCGCTGGTCAGGCCGGTAGTCTGGAAGCCGCGCACGCGGGCACGGGCCATCGCCATCCCCAGGAACGGGTCCTCGCCGGCCCCTTCGGCGATGCGCCCCCACCGTGGGTCGCGGCTGACGTCCACCATCGGCGCAAATATCCAGTCCACGCCGGCTGCGGACGCTTCTTCGGCGGCCACACGCGAAGCGCGCTCCAGCAGGTCGGGGTTCCAGGTGCTCGCCTCGGCGAGCGGGATGGGAAAGATAGTGCGGTAGCCGTGGATCACGTCTGCCCCCACGAGCAGCGGGATGCCCAGCCGGGACTCCTCCACGGCGATGCGCTGGCAATGGTTGATCACCTTCGGCGTCATCACGTTGAGGAAAGAGCCAATGCGCCCGCCGCGCAGCAGATCCTCCATGTCGTCGCGCAGCCGGGGCTCATACTCAAACGGCGCGCCCGCTTCTTCCGCTTCGCGCTTTTTCGCCTCGTAGTCGTCAGGGTCAAAGGGGGCGAAGGGATTGAGCTGCACGAGCTGGCCGATCTTTTCCACCAGGGTCATCTGCGCCAGAAGGGCATCGACCCGCTTCTCGGTTTCGGGGTCCAGATTGTTGTAGTAAGCGACGGTTTCTTGCAAAGTGGTTGTCATTTGGCGCCTCAGGGATTGTGGTGTCTATAGCTCATCGCGGTGGATACGGGCCAGCCGCACGGCGTGGTCCTCGCGGCCGGTGCGTTTAAGTCGTTCGATGTAACGGGGCAGGTAGCCGCGCGTGTAAAACGGGCCGCCTTCGCGTAGTACGGTCATCAGCGGGTCCACGTCTGTCTCGCTCGTCAACATCTGCTCCGTGGTCCAGCTCTCCAGCAGGCTCTGGGCCTCGGCTACCACGCCGGGTTCCTCCGCTGCCAGGTCCTGTTGTAGATAGAGGTCGTCGTCCAGGTTAAAGAGCATCAGCGGCTCCAGCTCTTTGAAGCCGTCGTGGTAGGTGCGCAGAAAGAGGTAATTCTGCCCGCCGGAGCGGAAGCGTACCCCACGCTGGCAGGCCCACGCTCCCTGGGAAGTGACGAGGAAGTCGCGGCCCGCCTGTTCGCCCATGCGGAAGGCCGGGGCGAAGGAGACGGCATCCCAGTTGGCCGGCACGTCGCCGCCAAGCAGCTCGACGATCGTCGCCGCCCAGTCGAAATGGTAGTGGAACGCCGTGTCCACCCGCGCCTGCCCGCCTGTGCCGGGGTAGCGGATGATCAACGGGACGTTGCAGGTGATATGGTCCGCCGTCTGGTGGTCGCCCCAGACGTTCAGCTCGCCGATATTCTCGCCGTGGTCGGCGCTGACGACGATGATCGTCTCCTCGTAGATGCCCAGCCTGTGCAGCCTCTCCATGAGCCGGCCGATCCATTCGTCGGCGTAGCGGATGCCGGTGTCATACCCGTTCACCCACTGGCGCATGGCTTCCATGGAATCAATGAGGTCGGGCTGGCGCGGGAAGCGCTCGTTGACCTTGCCCCACAACCAGTTCGGCTCCTGCGGGCTGTGCGGGCCGAAGCCTTCCCAGGACCGGCGCCACACGTCCTCCGTCAGCCAGGCGGGCAGCGGCTCGTCCGCAAACGGCTCGCCGAAGGAGGCCGGTGTGCGGTAGGGGGTGTGCGGGTCCCAGAGGTTCACGTGCAGGAACCACTCTTCGCCCGTCCCGTTGCGCTCCAGCCAGTCGAAGGCGACGGGCATGATGTCGTCGGCCAGCTCGTCGCCGTACTTGCCCGTGTTGTAGATTTCGTTGTAGCCTGCATACCAGTGCCAGGCGGCGTGGCGCTGGCCAAAGGGGCTGATCGTCGCCGTCTTCATGCCCAGCTTAGCCAGCGCGCCCATCCAGCCCGTCGTCGTAAAGACGTTGGCGCGGTCGCCGGTGTCCGGGCCCTGGGGGAAGGGCTGGGCCCTCGCCCCACCGTGGCTGACGACGCCATTATGAAAGCCCGTCCGCCCGCTCCACAGGGCTGTCCGTGACGGCAGGCAGGGCGCGTCAGAGGCGTAGACGTTCGTGAAGCGCACGCCCTCCCCGGCCAGCCGGTCGATGTTGGGGCTGGTCTGGCGATGATAGCCGTAACAGCCCAGGTGGTCGGGCCGCAGGCTGTCGATGTCGATATAGAGCAAGCGCATGGCCGTCAGTTGCCGTCCTTGTGCAGGACAATCCGGCCGTCTGCGCGCCTGATCTGCACCTGCCCATCGTCGCCGTCAGTGCGGTAGCCGGTCAGGGTCAGCTCGGCGGCGAACTCGTCGGGCACGACGCTCAACGTCATCCCGCTCTCGTCCTCCTCGATCGCCACGACCTCGCCGGTGATGTAGTGGACGAGAACGCCCTCGCCGGGCCGCCATTCGAGGGGCAGGATCAGCCCCCGGCGGGCCGGCAGGCAAACGGGATTCCCGCCGAAGAGCATCTCGCCGTTCATCTGGATCGTCGTGGTGAGCGGGTCGTCCTGGTAGTTGTTGACGTAGAGGAAGCTGCCCCCGTCGCCGCGACTGAGGCGCACGTCGGCCCAGTCGCTCAGCGTGAAAACGGGAGCGCAGTCCAGCTTCAGGGCGAGCTGGTGGAAGATATCGAGGTCTTCCAGCGTGAAAGCGGGCAGAGCCGCGCCAAACAGGATGACCGCCCCCTCGCCGAGCTGCTGCATGAAGCCCACCGTCCTGCCGGTTTCGTCCGTAGCGAAGACCTCGTCGAACGCGCCGCTGTAGCGCTCCAGGAAGGTGACGGGAACCCAGGGATAAGACAGCGCGCTGATAACGCGTTCGGCGAACGGCTGCGGGTCGCTCTCAACCTGCTCGATGCCCAGCGCGTTCTGGAGAATCGTACACGGTTCGCCGTCGCCGCCCGTCTCAGGGATGCGGCCCGCCAGGAACAGTCGCCCGCCCTCGCGCACGTAATCGACCAGCTTCTGCTGGACGGCAGCGGGGCACTTCTTGTCGATCATTGCGCAGAGGAAGGGCGTCTCGGCGACGCCCAGATCGGCGCGGGCCAGCTCGACGGCCCTGAAGGGGCGATGGGTGAGGGCCAGTCCGCGTGCAATCTGGTCGAAGAGGATACATTGGCGCTGGTGGGTGAGGATGCGCGTCTCCTCTTTGGTAAAGGCGTTGTTAATCTCGGTCATGAAGTCGTCGAGCAGGAAACCGACCGTGGCGACGGTAACCGGCTGGGCCAGAGTCAGGTCGTCGCCATAGGACCGCAACACGCTGCAGAGACGGCGATAGCGAGTGTAGTGGCGGCGCACCGTGCCGTCGAGGCGCACCGGTGGCCCCCAGTCGTGGCGCCGCACCGGGCTGAGAACGGGGTCGTTTTCCCCTGCGAAGAAGGAGTAGTGGTTGAAAGCGCGCATACCCACCGAGAGACAGAGCCGGCTGTGCAGGTCCGGCAGCGACGTTTGCTGCCCGCTGAAGTCGTTGATGCCGCCCGACTGGAACTCGACCGAAAAGAGGGGCTGTTCGGGGTTTTGCACGGCCTTCGTCGCCTCGTTGACGAACACAAGCTGGTGGAAGTTGCCCTCGTCGATGTGCATCGGATAGACGTCGGTCGCGCTGACCATGCCCGGCATCTCGATGACCTGGATGAGCTGTGAGAGGCCGATGGGGAAGGATCGGCCCTCCGCGTGGTTGGAGAAGCCATGAATGTTGACGATGGGCGGAACCTCCATGCCGTTGGCGCGGGCTTCTGTGCAGAGAAATTCGGCATATTCACGCAGATACTCCCGGTAGAAGCGCCGGTAATCGTGTACGATACGCGTCCCGTGCGGCTCGGCCGGGCGCACAATCCCCTCGCGCAGGAAGGCGGGTAGATCGTCCGCCGGATAAAGCGCCGGCAGCCGGTCGCCGTAGGTGCGCCGGAGATAGGCGGCGAAGCGGGCGAGGGTGTCCGGGTTGATGTCGAAGATATTGCGGACCCAATGGGCCATGCCCATCTCGTTGTCCATCTGCCACATAATGATCCGCCCGCCTCGCGTGACCTGCCGGGGGGCCAGGACGGCGAGCACGGCAGCGTACCATTTCTTCACGCAGGCCAGGAAGTCCGGGTGCAGATAGCTGGCCAGGTTCTGGACCTTTTCGTCCTGGCTGATAAAGGCGGCCTGTGGGTAGCGTCGGAACAGCCACGGCGGAATGCCCTCGTTAATCGTCTCCGCCATGATGTACGGCCCTGGGCGCGGGATGATCAGAAAGCCCATGTCGGCCGCGAGGTCGAGGAACCCGGCCAGATCGCGCATCGGATGGCTGTGGCCGTCGAGGTCGGTCACGCCCTCGTCAAGCTCGTGCCAGAGCCAGGGGATGTAGGTAGCGACGGTATCCAGGCCGGCCTCTTTCAGCAGGCCCAGCCGGTGGGGCCACTGGTCCTTTGGCGTGCGGAAATAATGGAACTCCCCGGCCTCGATCAGCTGCGGCTGACCATCGAGCCAGAAATGTCCATCTTTTACAGAGAAGCTATTCAAGATGTCTCACCTTTGACGATTCCCTCTCGATTAGCCGGGTGCTGATCCGGAAGGGCTTGGGGAATGAACGGTCGTTTTCAAGGAATCGGATCAGCACCTGCGCCGCAGTAGCGCCCCATTCCGTGCGCGAGGCGCCAATCGTGGAGAGCGAAGGCTGCATGTAGGCGGCGATGAGAATGTCGTCGAAGCCGACTACCGCGATATCCTCCGGCACGCGCAGGTGGGCTTCCCTCATTGCCTTGATGAAACCAATCGCCATCTGGTCATTGGCGCAGAAAACGGCCTCCGGCAGGACGCCGCTTTCGACGATCGACTGCGCGACCCGGTAGCCAGACTTCTCGGTGAAGTCCGCATCATTAAAACGAAAGTCAACGTCGTGCCGGGCGGCCTCGCGCCTGAAGGCGCGCATCCGCTCCCAGTTGTCGAGCGAGTCCGGCGCCCCGGAGACGAAGCTGATGCGCCGCGCCCCCTGCTCGTAGAGATGGTAGAAAGCCTCGGTCGCTCCCTTTTCATTGTCCAGCAGCAGGGGGAAGATGTTTTCGGAGTCCAGGGAGCGGTCCAGGGTGACGATCGGAAAACGCTTGGAGGCAAGCTTGAGCAACGTCTCGCTCTTTGTCTTCGAGTCAAAGACGATGGCCCCGTCTACCTGCCGCTGGGTGAGCAGCGCGGGGGGAGAGTGGCTCTCCGGGCAGACCATCAGCTCGTACTCCGTCTTCAGCACGGCGTCGTGAATGCCTTCCAGAATCTCTTCGTAGAAATTGCCGCCGAAGCGCGTGATGAAGACGCCGATCGTCATCGTATGGCCGCGCTTGAGATTCCTGGCCGACGCATTGGGGTAATAGTTCAGCTCCTCGGCTGCCGCCAGGACCCGTTTCCGCGTGTCGTCGCTGATCGTCCCTGTGCCGTTGAGCGCATAGGAAGCGGCGGCGATACTGACCCCGGCGCGCCGGGCTACGTCTGCGATGGTCGTCATGAGCCGGTACCCATTCCGTTCTTCTCAATTCCCAGACGCGCCAGGCCGTCCAGGATCTGCGCGTTCTGCATCGTGATGCGGTGAACAAAACCATTCTCATGATTGGCGAGCATGAGCAGGCTGATGCCCTTGTCGATGCCGATCACGTCGGGCGCGTACCACGCCTCGGTCAGGTTGTATGCGTCGCGGAAGCCATACTCCCCCTTCAGCGGCTCGATGGTGTAGTAGTTGCGCATCGCCCGCTGCGCATGTTCGGGCACAAAGATGATCGAGCCGATGGCGCCGGCCGGAGCCACCGTGTCGTCAACCAGGTGCGCCGTATTGTCTGCCCCGGACGGCGGCGCGCCATAGAGCCCGTTGTATCCGTCGGGACCGTCGCAGGCGGTCAGCCCCCAGGCGTCGGGGCCCAGCGTCTCGTACTGCTCGTCCACGTCCGTGGCGAACTGGACGTGCGCCAGAGAGGCATCAACCGAGTTCTGGAACCAGTCCGCACCTTCGGCGTCGGTGTAGCCACGGAAGTCGATCCAGGCGTGGCTGTACTGGTAGGTGAAAATCGAGCCGAACCAGGAGTGCATGAACGCCTCGCCGTCGCCGTAGCGGGCGTAGTGGCGGGTGAAGCGGTAGTAGGTCGTGTCGTTTACCGGGTAGCTTTCCGAGCCGGCGGCGAGGACGTAGAGCATGAGCTGTTCGGCGTAGTAGTCCCAATGACCGGAGAAACCCTCTTCCGGTCGGTAGGCCATGTAGAACATCTGGCGCGACGCGTCCACAAACCACGGCCAGTTGACGCCCCTATATAGCTCGGCGGCCTTGCGCTGTACGTCGCCTCCGAAATACTCTCCGGCGGCGAGCGCGCCGATGACCAGAATCGCGGTGTCGATGGACGATACCTCGCTCTGCCAGACGCGCTCGGTCGTGTTCATGTCTACAAAATGGTAGTAGAAGCCCTCGACGCGCTCCATCCCCAGCAGTGTGTCCAGCGTGCCGTTGGCGCGCTCGTACCCTTCTTCAAGCGTGATGTAACCTTTGTCCACGCCGACCGCGTAGGCTGTCAGGCCAAAGCCGACGGCGGCGATACTGGCGACGCCGGGCGCGCCCGGGTAGCGGTCGCGGATCAGCCCATAGCCGGGGCTGCTCGCGTCGGTGTTGGCCTGCTCCCAGAAGAAGGCGAACGAGCCGGCTGTCTCGTAGTCGATGACCTCCTCATTGGCGGCCTGTTCTGGGGCGGCGGCAACGGCCGGCGGAGATGCCGGAATCGTCCCCGCCGTGGCGTGGTCCTCTGGCGCCGAGCAACCGGTCAGGTGGAGCAACGCTATCAGGAGGAAGGCTGTGAGTTTATTGACCAGTAACACCTGACCTTTCTACAGATTCCACGAACCACTTTTGCAGCACAAAATAGATGATCAACAGAGGGAGGATGTTCAGAAAAGTACCGCTCAATTTAACTGCCTCATTCAAACGATCAAAGATATTGACAGTGCCCGGCGGGTACAGGTTTTCATAGGCCTGCACGAACTTGGACAACTGCATCGGGAGGGATTGAATCCCGCCTTCGAGAAAGATCACTGTCAGGTAGGTCTCGTTCCAGTACCAGACGGTGGAGAAGATGATGGAAATGATATAGGCCGGCACGGCGGCCGGCACGGCGATCCGTAGAAAAATAGTCAGGTCCGACGCGCCGTCGAGCCGCGCCGCTTCTTCCAGCACCTTGGGCAGCGACTGGAAGGTCTGGTAGAAGATCAGAATAAAGATGGCGCTCCGGAACCCCTGCCCACCCACCGCAGGCAGGATCAGCGAGTAGATGCTGCCCAGCAGCCCATAGCGCCGGTAGGTCAGCATCTGCGGGATGACCGTGTTCTGCGCCGGGATGATGAACGTCGCCAGCAGCAGGATCAGGATCAGGTTCTTGCCCGGGAAGCGATAGCGGGCCAACCCGTAGCCGACGACGGAGGCGACGACCGCCTGGATAAGCGACGGGACGACGCTGATCAGCAGCGACGACGCCAGCGTTTGCGGATAATTGAGCACCCGGAACGCTTTTTCGTAGTTGCCCGCGTACACTTCCGACGGGATCCACTGCACCATCGGGTTGAGCAGGTCGGTAGGGCTCTTCAGGCTGGTGACGAACATGAAGAGCAGCGGGTAGAGATAGACGAAGCCGATGGCGATGAGCACCATGTAGAGCAGCACGTTGGTCACGAGGCCGTAGCTGGTGCGGCTGCCAAAGAGGAAACTGCGTAGCTTTTCCCAGCGCACCCGGTTTTGGCTGCTGGTCAGCTCGGGCCTGATGCGGTTCAGCGGTATTGAGATTCTCATCCGTACTGCCCCTTCGCACGATACGTCAACAGGAAATAGACGATCCCCAGCAGCAGGATCAGGACAAAGAAGTAGAGGAAAGACATCGCGCTGGCGTAGCCAATGCCGCCGCCGACGGCGTAGGTCTGCCCGTAGATATACTTGATCACCTTGTTCTCCGAGAAGTGCGAGAGCGTGATGATCGTGTAAACAGCCACGAGAATGGTCGTCCCCGACAGCGAGGGCAGGGTGATCTTCCAGAACGCTTCCCAGGCCGAGGCGCCGTCAATGGACGCCGCTTCGTAGGTGCTGCTGTCGATCTTCTGCAGCCCGGAGAGGAAGATGAGGATCTGCACGCCGGAGAACCAGAGGATCAGGATGAACGAAGTCAGCAGGTAGTCGATGGGATTGCGCAGATAGACGGGCAGGTCGGCGATGAAAGAAGTCACGCTCTCCGGCAGCGTCAGTCCCGGCACCGACGTAGCCCCCTGCGCCACCAGCTCCTGGATGACCGGCCCGCTGGTGATCACCACCGGCAGGAAGAAGATCGTGCGGAAGATCCCCTTGAACTTCAGCTTGAGATTCAGAAACAGGGCGATGATCAGCGAAAAAATGACGATGATCGGCACGGAGACGAGTGTTTCGATGGCGTATTCGATGAGCAGGCTGGTGAAAGTGGGATCGGTGAACAGGGCGCGCGTGTAGTTGTTCCACTCCACGAAGCGCAGGTTGATGCCGGTCGCCGATACCGTCACCTGGTTCAGACTGTAATAAAGCGTCTGCCCCAGTGGCACGAGCGTAAAGATGAGAAAGCCGGCGATCCAGATGAGCACAAAGGAATAGCCGCCCAGCGCCTCTCTGGCCCGGTACGTCAGGCCCAACCGGCGCCGGCTCACACGTTGGGTCATGGCACAACCTCCCTGATAATCGCGTCCTGCGCTTCCACTGCCAGGTCGCCGCTGTAATACGGACTGCTGTTGTAGTTGACGACAATCTGCCGGCCGTTGGCGTAGGTGGTGGCAAAGACGCCCCGCGCGACGCGCTCGCGGGCGACGATGGGCTCCCCTTTGACCGGCGCCAGCAGGTTGTTCAGCCATTCATAGGTCTGTTCGATTTCATCTCCCCACTGTGCGTAAGAGGAAGTGTAAATCCACTCCGAGCGGGTACCCAGGATATTCGCCGTCGGCTCCTGGGTCAGGAAGTAGGAGAGGTAGACGCCAAAGTCGGCGTGGCGCAGCAGGTCGGCCCGCAGGCTAGAGGAGAAGTTCATCGCCGGGCCGTAGTAGGGAACGTAGCCCGCCAGCACGATCTGCAGGAACGGCACGACCTCCGTCGTATAGATGTAGCCGCTGTTGCTCACAGGAATGTCGTAGTAGGCGTCCATGTAGCCGTACATGTAGTCGTTGGGCTGGTAGAAGGCGAGGTGGCCCCCGGCGTCCTCCATCAGCGATTGGTAGCCCGCTATCGCGCCCTCACGGTTCAACCGTCTGCCGCTCCTGAAGTCGCTATACAGCGTGGAGCCGATGCCGTCGAGCGCCAGCCCTGCCTCCGTCTCGGCGAAAATGTCCTCGCTCAGCCCGCTGTAATAGTCGCTCAGGGCCTCCATATTCAGGTAGTAGTTTACCTTGTCGCGGTTGTAGCCCATCAGGTTGACGTTGGTGATCGCCATCGCCAGATCGCGGCGCGCCGAATAACCGCCTTCGTCCAACAGCGCCGCCTGCGGATCGAGATAGAGATGGAAGCGCCCCCCCGCCGCCTCGATCTCCTCGATCAGCGACCGCAATCCGGCCGTGTTGCCCAGCGAGCGGTCCAGCTTCAGTGTGCGCGGAAAGCTCGTCGAGGCGCCGCGAGGCTGCCAGCCATAGTAGACGACGTCGGGATTAGCAATCTCCAGGTCCCGCAGAATTGCCCCCATCTGCTCGAGCGTCGTCATGGGAATCGAGCGATACCAGAAGAGGATACGCTCCTTCTCCGCTCCCAGGAACTCCAGCCTGATGCCAATGTCGTCGCTCTCGTCCACTCTCCGGTCGAGCATCCCCTTGTCCAGCAGATAGGCCTGGTAGCTGCGGGCCATGCCCACGTAGTCGCTCTCGTCGCCGGTCAGCAGGCGGTAATGGACGACCACGTCGAAGGCGTTTGTCGTCGGCTGCAGCACCGTCACGCCCGCCCCGGCTCGGTTCGTCGCCTGGAAGTAGCTCTGGTTGTAGATGAAGGCGTTGTAGATGAAGTTGAACTGCGTCGTGACCCCCGCCGGGTGGCCCTGCACTTCGGCGTACGAGGCCCCTTTCTCGACCACGGCGATGAAGGCGTGTTCCTTTTCGCCGTGGACCATACCCGTGACCGGGATAGAGAGCTGGTAGGGTCGCTTCAGGAGCGGGTCGTAGGGCAGCGTGCCGATCATGCCCAGGTCGGCCCCATAGTAGCGCCCGTAGAACATGTTCCGCGCCTTGGTCGTGGCCGCCAGGTTAATCAGCGTTCCCGAGCCGTCGGGGATGAACATATAGCCCCGCACTGTGTCCGCCCGGGTCGCCCCAAAGAACGGGTAGAGGTGGAGCATGCCCAGCTTGTACTCTGGGTCAGCCTCCCGCAGGCGATCAAACGGCACCTCTACACGGACGCCGTCCGCCTCAAGCTGGACGACGACGCCCACGGTGATAGACGGGTCCGTAAAGGTGACTGACGCCTGGAAGCCCTGTTCGATCGGCTCAAACTCGAGGGTATGTTCAGCAGCCGTAATGGAATTTCGCTCGTTGTCCGCGCTCTGGTCGAGGTAGTTGATGCTGATCCCGCTTTGGGCAAAGGCGGTCCAGGTCCGGTTAAGGTTGTCTTCTTCCGTTACCTCGTCCAGGTTGGAGTGCCAGATGTAGCCGTTGCGCTTGTCCACGACCTTAAAGGCCAGCGTCTCTTGGCTCGCATAGAGTTGAAACTTCTCGTTTTCACCCACCAGTTCATAGCTC
>Ga0123333_10000991_pt1 | contig 30175 bp, 24 predicted proteins | sample BioC12SIPDNA_3_FD_89957 | JGI IMG/M metagenome (GOLD analysis project Ga0123333, IMG submission 89957) | Anaerobic biogas reactor microbial communites from Washington, USA - Biogas_R2_B C12 SIP DNA | ecosystem: Engineered > Bioreactor > Anaerobic > Unclassified | place: Washington, USA... | reverse complement strand
CGTCCAATACCCTGACCTGCCCCTCTTGTGGCTTTAGCAATGTGCCGGGGGAGGCCTTTTGCGAGAACTGCGGGACCAAGCTGGCCGCGCTCGAGCCCGAGTCGGCTCCCGCCCCGGCGCCCGCGGAGGCGGCGCCAATAGTGGCAGCGCCGGAGCCGGTCGCTCCGGCGCCGGCAGTGCCGGCAGCGGCGGCGCCCGCGGAGGCTGCTCCGGCGGCAGGTAAGGTCTGCCCCGCCTGCGGCGCGGCGGCCAGCCCCGACGATGATTTTTGCTATGCCTGCGGGGCGGACCTGCGCGCGCCCGCGGATGCGGCGGCGGCCTCGGCTGTCCCAGCCGCGCCGGCTGGGACAGCCGCCCCAGTGCCCGCGGCGCCGGTCGAGGCGGCTCCCGCGCCTGCGCCAGTGGCGGCGGCGCCCGTGGCCAAATGCCCCGCCTGCGGCGCGGCGGCCAAAGAGGGCGCGGCTTTTTGCGACGTCTGCGGCGCGACCCTGGCGGCGGCGCCAGCGCCTCAGCCAGCGACGCCCGCTCCCACGCCAGCGCCCGGCGGCGGCCCGCGGCTGATCGTGGTAGCCAGCGGCGTCGAGATTCCGCTGCCCGCCAAGGCCGAGCTCCTGGTGGGGCGCGAGGATCCGGTGAGCAACATCTTTCCCGATGTCGATCTGTCGCCGCATGGCGGCGAGGAGGGCGGCGTCTCTCGTCGTCACTTCAAGATCACCGTGCAGGGCAGCCAGTATAGCATCGAGGACCTCAATAGCACCAACCACACGCTGCTCAACCGGGCCAAGCTGGACCCCGGCGTCAAGCGGCCTCTCGCCGATGGCGACGAAGTGCGCGCCGGCCGGGTGCGGCTGGTTTTCAAGGCGAGCTAGAAAGTGAGCCCAGGGGGAGGCGTGCCTCCCCCTGGCTGTGGGACAGCGGTGGAGCGAGTCTGTAGCCAATGCGGCCAACTGAATCGCGACGAGGCGCGTTTTTGCGCGGGGTGCGGCCAGGCCCTTGAGGTCGCGCCTCCTCCGCGCGCGCCGCTGCATTCCGGCCAGTACCTCCAGGAGCGCACCTACCAGGTGCAGACGCCCCTCAGCAAAGGCGGCATGGGCGCGGTCTATCTGGCCCGCGACCTGCGCGCCTTTGGCCGCCCCTGCGTGATCAAAGAGATGCTGGACTATTACGACGCCAGCGATCCCCAGGCGCGGGCGCGGGCCGAGGCGCGCTTTGCCGAAGAGGGGCGGTTGCTGGCCTCGCTGAGCCACCCCGGCATCCCCAAGATCTACGCCTTTTTCGAGGAGGATGGCCGCTATTTCATCGTGATGGAATACATCCTCGGCGAGGACTTGGAGCAGTACGTCTCGCGCATGGACGGGCTGAGCCGCAAGGTCTCGCGCAAGCTCATCGCCGAGGAAGAGTTGCTGCGGTACGCGGTGCAGGTCTGTGGCATCCTCGAGTATCTGGCGGACCAGCCGCGGCCGGTGATCCACCAGGATATCAAGCCCGCCAACCTGATCCGAGAGCGGGTGGTGGGCGACGTGCGGCTGGTGGATTTCGGCACGGCGGGGACGCGGCGGCGGGGTACGGCGGGACTGCCCGACCCGCAGCTTACCAGCATCTATGGCACGATGGGCTATGCTGCGCCGGAGCAATGCCGCGGGCAGATCGAGCTGCGTTCTGATGTCTATGCGCTGGCGGCCACCTTTTATCACCTGCTCACCGACGACGACCCGCGCGACCATCCGGGGAGCTTTCCCCGGTTGAGCACGTTGCGCCCGGATTTGCGCTCGGCGCTGGAACAGGCGCTGCGCCCGGACCCGGCGAGCCGGTCGTCGGCGCGGCAACTGCGCGAGCACCTGGAAGCGATCCTGACGCCGCAGCGGGCGGTGGGCAGCTTTGCCTTCCCCGGCGGTGAGCGCATCTCGAGCCCGGGCGCCCTCCCGGCCATGTGCGACAAGCACTGGGACGCGGCCCGGGGGTATCTTTACCACGGGGATTTCGAGCGCTGGCTGCGCGACTTGAACCGCCTGGACCTGGTGGACGTCGCCGCCTGGGCGCGCAAGCGCCGCGATCAGGACGCCGGGCTCGAGGCCTTTTTGCGGCGGCTGGACCCGGGCCTGGCGCGCCCCCAGGTCGCGGTGGAGCCCGCGACGCTGGACGTGGGGCGCGTGGCGCGGCAGGGCACGCTGACCCAACTCTTGTGCTTGCGCAACACCGGGCGGGGGTATGCCAAGGCCCACCTGGCCTCCCAGGCGCCCTGGCTCCAGCCGCGCCCAGACGAGATCGGCCTGCTGGCGGGCCAGCCGCCCAGCGAGGTGACGATCCTGGTGCATACGCAGGACTTGCCGCTGCGCGGCGTCCAGCAGGGGACGGTGGAGGTCCGCGCCGCCCATGCTGGCCGGATCGCGGTGCCGGTCACGGTGCAGCTATCGCTGCCGTTGGAGATCTGGCGCAACGTGGGGCGCGGCTGGCGTGGCGCCCTTCCGGCGGCGCGCGCCCGGACCCGGGCCGTGGTGGCAGCCTGGCGACGGTCGGTTGGGCGTGTCTGCAAGTCGGTGCGCCGCGGCTGGCGCTGGTGGCTGGCGGCCTGGGCCATACTGGCTGCCGCCGTCGGCGTGGGCTATTGGGAATGGCGGCCTGACGCCGCGTGGGAGACCTGTGTGCTCTGGGGCCTCCTGGCGCCGCTGGGCCTGGTGGTTGCTGTGGCGTTTATTCTGCCTCTGCTTGCCCTGCTGGTCGCGGCCTTGGCGGGCGCGATCCAGGGCCTTGGACGAACCTTTGGGAAGTGAAGATGCGTTGCACCGTTTGTGGCCAAGATAACCGTCCCAGCGCTCGCTTTTGCAGCCAGTGTCGCGCGCCCCTGCCCGGCGCCGCCGATTCGGCGCTGCTCCCCGGCCAGACCATGAACAACGGCCAATACCGCGTGGTGCGCAAGCTGGGCAAGGGCGGCATGGGCGCGATCTATTTGGCGGCCAACACCCAGGCCTTCGACCGGCTGGCGGTGGTCAAAGAGATGCTGGCCTATTACGAGCCGGGGCAAGAGGCGCAGGCCCGAGAACGCTTCGAGCGCGAGGCGCGCACCCTGGCCGCCCTCAAGCACCCGGGCATCCCCGATATGTACGGCTTTTTCTCCGAGCGCGGGCATAACTATATTGTCATGGAGTACATCGAGGGGGAGGACCTGGCCGAACACCTCTCCGAGACCGACGACCAGGGCAACGTGATCCATGGCAAGGCGCTGGCCCTGGAGGACGTGCTGCGCTATGGCGTGGAGATCTGCCGCGTGCTCGAGTACCTGAGCAGCGTCCAGCCCGAGCCGGTGGTGCACAACGACATCAAGCCCGCCAACATCATCATTGATCGCAACAGCAACCAGGCGGTGCTGGTGGATTTCGGCACGGCCAAAACGCGCTACATGGTGGACCCTGGCGGCAAGGTCGGCCGCCGCCAGTCGGATACCTACGGCACGGTGGGCTATGCCCCGCCGGAGCAATACCAGGGGCGCACGGTCCCCAAGTCCGACGTCTATGCCCTGGCCGCCACGCTCTATCACCTGCTCACCGACGACGACCCGCGCGATCACCCGCACCAGTTCCCGCGCCTGGCCGATACCCCTGCCGGGCTGCGGCTGGTGTTGGAAAGGGCCCTGGCCAACGAGGTGGATCAGCGGCTGGATGCCACCGAGTTCCGCCGCCAGTTGGAGGCGGTGCGCGCTTCCCTCTCGGGCACCACGCAGCCGATCGCTTTCCCCGGCGGCGATGTGGCCACCACCGTCACCGGCATGCTCGACCTTTCGCTCAAGCACTGGGACTATGCCCGGCAGCGCCTGTACGATGGCAGCCTGGACGGCTGGCTGCGCGGGGCCATTTATAACCCCATCGCCGCCGATCAGGCCAAACAGGCGGTGCTGCGCTACCCGGAGGAGTCGGACGCCGGGCTGGACGTCTTTTTGCGGGCGCTGAACCCGCGCCTGCCCGCGCCCAAGTTGCAGGTCATCGACCGCACGCTGGATTTTGGGGCCATCGAGCCGGGGGAGAGCGCCACGGTCACGCTATCGCTGGTGAACCTCAGCCCCGCGGGGGCGCACGGCGAGCTCTCTTCTTCCGAGCCCTGGCTGCGCGTCAATGGCCCGGCCTTTGGCCTGCCGCCCCAGGGGCGCCGGGATATCGCGGTGGAGGTGACGGGGACCGGCGCGCTGCTCCCTGGGCAGCGCTACCGGGGCGCCCTGACCCTGCGCCCGGAGGGAGGCGCGCCGGTGGCCGTGGAGGTGGCTGGCCGCGTGGTGGAGCACATCCCCACGCAAGCGTTGCGCCCGCCGGCGGCCGCGCCCCAAGCCCAGCCCAAGCCTCGCCCCCAACCGCGCCCCCAGGCCAAGCCCCAGGCGCAGCCCAAGCGGCGCAGCGGCGCGCTGTGGATCGTGCTGGCGCTGTTGGTCCTGGCCGCGGGGGGCTATTGGCTGTGGAACAACACCCCTCTCGGCTCCGCCGACGTCGCAGGCGGGCTGGAGGCTTTGCGCGCCGAGGATTGGCCCCGCGCCCAGCGGCTGCTGCGGGATGTGGACCCCGCCGACGCCGAGGCGGTGGATCTGCTGGGGCGGGCGCTGGACTTGCAGGTGGTCGAGGTGGTGGGCGGGGAGCTGCTCATGGGCCGGGAGGAGGGCCAGGCTGACGAGCGCCCCGAGCACCTGGTGGCCGTCGCCAGCTTCCGCATCTCCCGCTTCGAGGTGACCAACGCGCAGTATCAGCGCTTCGTGGCGGCCACGGGCCACGCCGCGCCCCGCGGGTGGGCCAATGGCCGGTACCCCCAGAGCCAGGCGCTCTGGCCCGTGGTCGGCGTGAGCTGGGAGGACGCGCGGGATTATGGCGCGTGGCTGGGCAGCACGCTGGGCGCCGATATCCGCTTGCCCAGCGAGGCCGAATGGGAGTGGGCTGCCCGCGGCGCGGAGGGGCGGCTGTACCCTTGGGGCGACGAGGATCGCCCCGACTGCCGCAATGCGGGACGGGGTGAGGGCGGCCCCGTGGCCGTGGGCTCCTATCCTTGCGGGGCCAGCATCTTTGGCTTGCAGGACCTGGCGGGCAACGTCCGCGAGTGGGTGGCCGACGCCTACGCCCCCTATCGCGATCCGCATGACCCTCCCGCCAGCGGCAGCCGCCGGGTCATCCGCGGCGGCTCTTGGAGCGGCTATAACGTCACCAGCACGGCCCGCGAGCATGCGCCGGCGGGGGAGAAGGCGGACGACCTGGGGTTCCGGGTGGCCTGGACCGCGCCCTAGATTTGTGCCCTATACGTTAGTCGCATACAATATATGGTGGTCACCGTCCGGTCACGGGCGCACAGGCCATGCGGCCACCAGGCCAGGGACCTGCACCCCCCAAGACGGCGAGAGCCGGGCTTGCGGGGGTGTTGTTCGGTAGGGCGTCAAGCAGGGGATGTCGGCGGCTTATCTTGGTCCAGACGGTAGTCTAGCAGAAGGAGTGTCGTATGGGCGTCATCGAAGTCAACAACCTGACCAAGTATTACGGCAAGGCCCGGGGCATCATCGATGTCTCATTCCAAGTGGGCGAGGGCGAGATTTTCGGCTTTATCGGCCCGAACGGGGCGGGCAAGTCGACCACCATCCGCTTGCTCCTCTCCCTGATCCACCCCACCAGCGGGAGCGCCACCATTTTCGGCAAGGACTGCTTCCTGCACGGGCCCGAGCTGAGACGCGACATCGGCTACCTGCCTTCCGAGGTCTTTTATTACGAGCGGATGAAGGTCATCGACCTGCTCAAATACTCGGCCAGCTTTTACGAGCGGGACTGCACCCAGCGGATGAACGAGCTGGCCGAGCTGATGGAGCTCGAGATGAACCGCCGCATCGAGGACCTCTCCTACGGCAACCGGAAAAAGGTGGGCATCGTGCAAGGGCTCTTGCATCAGCCCAAGCTGCTCTTCCTCGACGAACCGACCGCTGGCCTCGACCCGCTGATGCAAGCCAAGTTTTTCCAGCTCATCCGGGAGGAGAACCAGCGCGGCGTGACGGTGTTCTTTTCCTCCCATATCCTGGGCGAAGTGCAACGGATGTGCAACCGCGTGGGCATCATCAAGGAAGGCCGGCTCATCGAGATCGCGGACATTCGGACCTTGCAGCAGAACAACTATAAAAAGGTCCGCGTGACGGCTGACGGCCTCGACGCCGCGTTCCTTGACCTCCCCGGCGTAACCAACCTGGAGCAACAGAACGGGGCGATCCGCTTCTTTTACAAGGGCGATATCAATGCGATCTTGCACAAGATCGGCGCCGTGACGGTCTCGGACGTGACCATCGAGGAGCCGACCTTGGAAGAGATCTTTATGCATTACTACGAGTAGGTGATGACCATGCGCATGAACATCTTGCACCAAGAGTTCGGGATGCGGCGGCAGTCGGTGATCATCTGGTCGCTGGCGATCGCCGCGCTGATCCTGCTGTACCTTTCGCTCTTTTCTTCGTTCGCCGCGGACGCGGCGCTGCTGAACGAGATGATGTCCCAGTTCCCCAAGGAGCTGCTCACCGCCTTTGGCATGAACGACACGGACCTTTCGACGGTGTTGGGCTACTTTGGCCTGGCCTTCCTCTTTGTGCAGATCTGCCTGGCGATCCAGGCGGCGAGCTATGGCTTTGCGCTGGTTTCCATCGAGGAGCGGGAATGGACCGCCGATTTCCTGCTGGCCAAGCCGGTGGGGCGGGCCCAGATCCTCACCAGCAAGCTGCTTGCTGTGCTGGCGGGATTGGCCATCACCGATGCCGTCGTCTGGGGCGCCAGCTTGCTCGCGCTCGCCATGTTCACGGGGGGCCAATCCTTCGAAACCAAACCGTTGTGGCTGCTCTTGCTGAGCGTCGTGCCCTTCCAGCTCTTTTTCCTGTCGGTGGGGCTGGTGGTGTCGCTCTTGGTCAAGCGGATCAGGAGCGTGACGCCCTACGCCATGGCGCTGGGGTTTGGGATGTACGTGCTGAGCGCCTTTGGCGACCTGCTCGGCGAGAGCGCGCTGGAAAAGATCACCCCCTTCCAGCACTTTGACCCGCACTATATCGTCCAGCACGCGGCCTATGACGCCCCGCTGGCGGCGCTCAGCCTCGCGGTGATCGTGGTCTCCCTGGTCGCGAGCTATGTTCTCTACCGCCGGCGAGACATCCCGGCGGTGGTGTGAGGAGCCAGAGATGAACATCTTTGTGAGGGAAGTGAAGGGAAACCTAAAGTCGCTCCTCATCTGGAGCGTCATCGTGGCCCTGTTCGTGACCATCGGAACGGCCAAGTTCTCGGCGTATTTCGAGAACCCCGAGATGCTCAAGGTGCTGGACGCCATGCCGCCGGCGCTGCTGGCCGCGTTCAGCATGGAAGGCTTTAACCTGACCACGGTCTCGGGCTTTGTGGGACTCATGTTCGCCTACTATGTGCTCATGCTGGGCATCGCCGCGGCCATGTGGGGCAGCGAGATCATCTCCAAGGAGGAGCGGGACAAGACCGTCGAGTTTGCCCTGACGTTGCCCGTCACCCGCAGCCGCGTGGTGACCGCCAAGGCCCTGGCGGCGCTGTTCAACTGCGTCGCCTTGCTGCTGGTCACCTGGGGGATCTCCATCGTCACCGCGAGGCCGTATTCGCCCGATGCGGCTTTCTATCGGTTCCTGGCCCTGCTCATGCTGGCGCTGTTCCTCCTGCAATTGGTCTTCCTGGCCATCGGCCTCCTTTTGGGGTGCGCCATGAAGCAGTACCGGCGGGCCAGCTCGCTGGCGGTGTCGGTCCTGCTGGGGACCTATTTCCTCTCCATCATCACCGCCCTGAGCGCCAAGCTCGACTTTCTCAAGTACCTAACGCCGTTCAAGTACTTTGACGCGGTCAAGATCCTGAACGAATCGCGGCTGGACGGAGGTTTCGTGGCGCTGTCGCTGGCGATCGTGGTCGTGAGCATGGTCGGCGCGTACGTGACGTACGCCAGGAGGGATTTGTATATCTAGCGGGATGACGCGCTGGGTTGCGAGAATGACACGACGGCCACGGAAACGTGGCCGTCGTGTGTTTCTATCGCCCGTCGCCCCGAGCCCTTACCGGCAACCAGGTTGGTCAGCGAGGGCTTGTTCGATCTGCCTCTTGGCGACCCCGGCCAGCCCCGGATTGGTGTCGATATAGTAGGGCAGGGCGACCAGCCCGATGGACAGCGCCCAGCCGCGGCCGCGCGCCCAGGCGGCGTCGTCCACCGCCAGCGCCGCGCGGAAGGCCTCGCGGCTGGCGCCGGAGAAAAAGCCCCAGGCGATGATCAGGTCGCAGGCCGGGTCGCCGACGCCCAGCGCGCCAAAGTCGATGATGGCGCTCAGGCGGCCTCGCACGAAGAGCAGGTTCCCCGGCATCAGGTCGCCGTGGAACCAGGCCGGCGGGCGGTCCCAGGCGGGCGCCCGCAGGGCCGCCTCCCACGCCGCGGTCGCGGCCTGGGCGTCCACCAGGCCGCGCGCCGCCGAGGCGGCGATCGCCTCGCGGGTGTGGCGGTCCCGCGCGGCCAGCGGCTTGCCGCGATAGACGTCATCCGGCCCGCCTGTGGGGTCGAGCCGTCGCAGGGCCAGGATGAACCTCGCCAGGTCCCTCGCCGCTTGCGCGGGGTCGGCGAGATCGTCAACCGTGGCATTTTCCCCCTCCAGCCACCGGTGGATGGCCCAGCGATAGGGGTACCCTGCGCCGGGCTCGCCCACCGCCAGCGGCGCGGGGATGGCCAGGGGCAGATGGGGGGCGATCCTCGGCAGCCAGTGGTGGTCTTTATCCACCTGCCCGGCGGCCCAGTGGATGCGGGGCAGCCGCGCCACCAAGCCCTCGCCGAGCCGGTAGAGGGCGTTATCGGTGCCAGAGGAAGGGACGCGCCGGATGGGCAGGCCCGCCCACTGGGGGAATTGGGCCGCCAGCAAGCGGGCCACCAGCGTTTCGTCGGTATCTATCTCGTCGGCGTGCATTCGAACGGGGGTCATGAGCGCCTTTCGCTTGTGGTGGAAATGGGAAGCATAATGGTCGCGGTCATGGCGTCGCTTCGAACCGATCGTACTCGGCGGGCAGCGCCAGGCCAAAGCGCTGGCAGAGCGACTTGACGTCGTGATAGTCGTCCTCGTCGAGCAGGTAGCCGGTGTGGAACTTGACCATCCACTCTGGCGTGATGCAGGTCACCGGGTGGCCGTTGATGGACCCCCTCCCCAGGAGCGAATCATAGGGGTACGCGCAGCCATAGATGCAGCGGCCCTCCGCGTCAAAGATGTAGGTGTGGATGTCAATGAGGCGCCCCTGGTCATCGCCCAGCACAAAGTTGCAGTCGCGCGTGTCGTCGCGGGGCACATCTCGATAGCCGCGCGCCTCCAGCAGGGCGCGTATGCGGGACACCTCCAGGTGGGGCACGGCGATATCGAGGTCAAGGTGGGGGCGCGTCTGGACTCCCAGCAGCGCATCCACGCCCCACCCGCCGTCGATGCAGAGCGGCAGGTGGTGGCGCTCGAAGAGCTGCACGATCTCGACTACGTCGTCCGCGGTCATTTGGGGATGGTACTGCCCCATCGGATTCCTCCACGTTGCTGGCTTTTGCCCGAAGCCACCACAGCCACTTGACCGCGCCGCCGAGATGCGCTACAGTGTGGCGGTCGATGCTGCGCGATCTGGACTGTGAGGTCTGCCATGACCGCCAAACTGGGGCCATACAAGAAAAGCCTGGACTATTCCTACGCCATCGGCGTCTATCCCACCCTCGAGCTGCTGGCCCACCAGCCGGAGCGGGTCGTCCGCGTGCTGGTGAGCTCGGCGGGCGGCGAGAATGAGGGCGTGGCCCGGATTCGCGAGCTCTGCCAGCGGCGGCGGCTCTATGCCGACGTGGCCGACGCGGCCATCGCCAGGATCGCGGGGCAGGGCAACGTCTATGCTATCGGCGTCTTTCGCAAATACGAGGCGGCGCTGGATTCGCAAGCCGATCACCTGGCGCTGGTCAACCCCAGCGACGCCGGCAACCTGGGCACCATCCTGCGCACCATGCTGGCCTTTGGCCTGGCCGACCTCGCCATCATCGAGCCGGCGGTGGACCTTTACGACCCCAAGACCGTCCGCGCCTCCATGGGCGCCCTCTTTCAGGTGCGGGCCGCGCGTTTCGCCAGCCTCGCTGACTACCGGCGGCGCTTCGCCCATCACTTCTATCCCTTCATGACCGACGGCGAGCACGCGCTGGGCGAGGTGGATTGGCAGCCGCCCCTGGCGCTGGTTTTCGGCAACGAGGGGGCGGGGCTGGCCCCCGAGGTCCGTGCTCTGGGGACCAGCGTGCGCATCCCCCACAGCGACCGGGTGGACAGCCTCAACCTCGCCGTCGCCGTGGGGATCGCCCTCCACGCCTTTTCCTCCCGCCGCGGCGCTCCCTAGAACCGGACCTCCTCGCGAGAGGTGATGACGCTCTCATCCAGCGCCATGGCCAGCCCGGGCTCGGCGGGCAGCTCGATATAGCCGTTGGCCGGCGCGATCTTGTGTTTCAGAAAGACCTGGCCCACCGTGCCATGCTGGATCAGCCACTCCTGGATGGGGCAGGTGGTGAGGGCCTGGGAGGCGATGAGCTGCAAGGAGGCCATGGCGCCGTGGTGCGGGATGACGGGGATGCCATAGGCCGAGGCCAGCGCGCAAATCTTGACCATCTCGGTGAGGCCGCCGGCCCAGGTGGGGTCGGGTTGCAGGATGTCCACCGCGCCCGCCTCCAAGAGCGACTTGATGCCCCAGCGGGTGTATTCGTGCTCGCCGCCGGCGATGGCGACGCCCCGCACCGTGCGGCGCAGCTCGGCGTATTGCGGGATCATGTCCGCCAGCACCGGCTCCTCGAACCACCAGGGGCGATACTCGGCGGCCAGCTCGGCCATGCGGCGGGTGTAGGGCACATCCCAGCTATTCCAGGCGTCGAACATGATCTCCACGTCCGGACCCACCGCCTCGCGCACCGCGCGGATCAGCTCCAAGTTCTTGCGAATGCCCTCCGGCCCATCGGCGGGGCCGTGGCGGAAGAACCACTTGGTGGCGGTGTAGCCCTGGGCCGCCACCTCCCGGGCGCGCTGCGCCGCCAAGTCGGGGGCGATGGAATAGCCCAGCATGGAGGCATAGGCGCGGTTCCTGTCCCGCGTGGGGCCGCCCAACAGCACATAAGCCGGCGCTCCCAGCAGCTTGCCCTTCAGGTCCCACAGCGCCAGGTCCACCGCGCTGATGGCCATCATGGGGGTGCCCTTGCGCCCGTGGATGGCGTGGCGGTACATCTTGTCCCAGATGCGCTCCACGGCGTGGGGGTTCTCGCCGATGAGCAGGGGGGCGAATTGCTGGGCCACCATCCGGGCGACCTCGTCCGAGGTGGGGCCGAACATGCCGCTCACGCCGCCGTCGGTGTCGATGAGCAGGAACTGCGCCTGGAGATCGAAAGGCGACTTGAGGCGGGGATCCAGGGGCGAATAGGCCCCTTGCGCCCGCAGCTCGGGATAGATGTCCGTCGGGCGGATGAGCCGCTCCTCCGTCATGGGGCCCTCGTAGGCCCACTGGCCCTTGACGCGCAGAAAGCGAACGCCGGTGATCTTCATGCTTTCCTCCCTCTGCAGGTGTCGCCTCCAGTCTAGACGATTGCGCTCCGGCCGCCAAATCGCGCGACCGCGCCTGGTCTTTCTTGCCTTGTGCGCGGAAGCGCATAACATAGGGTTCTAGCTTGTCTTGCGGAGCGCGTTCGCCCATGGAAGGTCTCGTTTTCGATATCCAGCGTTTCTCCATCCACGATGGCCCGGGGATCCGGACCACCGTCTTTTTGCAGGGGTGCAACCTGCGCTGCTTTTGGTGCCACAACCCCGAATCCCAGCCCCTCGGCCCTCAAATCCAGTTCTTTCCCGACAAATGCGTCGGCTGCGCCAATTGCGTGCGGGCCTGCGCCCACAACGCCCAACTGCTGTTGGGCGGCCAGCGACTCTATGTGCGCGATTTCTGCCAGGCCTGCGGGCGCTGCGTGCAGGAATGCTTTGCCGGGGCGCTGGTGACCAAAGCCAGGAGCATGACCGTGGAGCAGGTGCTGGCCGAGGTGGAGCGGGACCGCGACTATTACGCTCCCTCCAAGGGCGGCGTCACCTTTTCCGGCGGCGAGCCGCTGCTCCAGCCCGATTTCCTGCGCGCGCTGTTGCGGGCCTGCAAGTCCAGGGGCCTGCACACCGCGGTGGACACGGCGGCCAACGTGCCGTGGGAGTCCTTGGAGATGGTGCTGCCCTACACCAACATTTTTCTGGTGGACGTCAAGGCCCATGACGAGGAGCTGCACCGGCGAGGAACGGGGGTCAGCAACCGGCTGATCCTGGACAACCTGGCCCGGCTGGTCCAGGGCCGCGCCGAGGTCTGGGTGCGCATCCCCATCATCCCAGGCTATAACGACGACCCCGCCGAGCTGGCGGCCATCGCCGACTTGCTGCATGGGCTGAAGGGCCTGTGGCGCATCGAGCTGCTGCCGTTCCATCATCTGGGCGCGGGCAAGTACGAGAGCCTGGGGCTGGAATATGCCTGCGCGGGGCTCTCCATCCCCTCGCCGGATTTCATGCAGGACGCGGCGCAATCTTTTGCCGACCGCGGCCTGCCCGTGCATGCCAAGCGCTGATCGCGCAGGAGGAATGCGTGGCTGATCCATCTGGGACGATCTTTCGCGAGCGGGTCGAGGCGCTTTCCGTGACCAAGGCGGCCTTCAACAAGGCCAAGTTGGAGCGCAACGGCTTTCACGATACCGACGACCACGGCGACATCCCCTGGCCGGAGCCGATCTCCTTCGAGCGGGTCAGCAACCATCCCAATGGGGGCAGCTATGGGGCGGCCTGCATCGGCGAGAATTTCCGGCGCTGGCTGGAGGTTCACCCCGTCTATATCCACCCACAGAGCGCGCTGGCGGGCTGTTGGGCGGGCACGATCCCTGGCATGGGCGGCTGGCGGCCCGAGGACCGCGCGGCGCACCTCCTGCCCACCTTTGCAAAGTACCACGTCCTGATGCCCGGCATCGGCGCCATGAACCATCTGGGCCCGGACATGCGCATCGGGTTGGACCTGGGGTGGGGCGGCCTGCTGGACAAGATTCGCCGCTACCGCGCTCTGAACCGTCCCGTCGACACCTCATTCTATGACGCCGAGGAGAACCTGGTGCTGGGCGTGCAATCCTGGATCCGGCGGCATGTGGAGCGGGCGCGCGAGCTGGCGCGGGCGGAGAACGACCCCGCGCTGCGCGACAACTATGCGGCCATCGCCGAGATGAACGAGTGGCTGATCGACGGCGCGCCGCGCACGCTGCGCGAGGCCTGCCAGTTCCTGGCCTGGTTCCAGTCCATCGACCGCATGTGGCACCTCGGCGGCGCGTTGGGCCAGCTCGACGAGCTGCTCCGCCCCTATTACGAGGCCGACCTGGCCGCGGGGCTTCTCAGCGACGAGGAGGCGATCTGGTACCTCGCCAGCCTCTTTTTCAACGACACCCACTACTCCCAGGTCGGCGGGCCGGCCCCCGACGGCCACGACCTGACCAGCCCCCTCTCGTTCCTGATCCTGGAGGCGGCGCATCGCATCCGCATCCCCTCCAACCTGGCCGTGCGCGTGCATGAGCGGCTGGATCCCGCGTTGCTGCGGCGGGCGCTGGAGATCCATCTGGAGGATGGCACGGGGCCGAGCTTTTCCTGCTCCGGCGGCCTGGATCGCGGCTATGCCCGCAACGGCTTTCCCATCGAGCTGGCGCGGATGCGCGCCAAGGTGGGCTGCAACTGGACCGCGCTGCCCGGCATCGAGTATTGCCAGCAGGACGTGAAGCGGCAATGCCTGGTGCAGCCCTTCCTGTACGCCTTTTACGAGATGGTGGATGATCCGCAGGCCGAAAAGAGCCTGGAGGCGCTGTGGGCGCGCTATATGGAGCACCTATGCATCTCCACCGACGCCCTCAAGGAGGGCATCGACTGGCACATGGCCCATCAGTCCGACAATGCCATCGAGATCGTGCTGAACCTCTTTTGCCACGGGCCCATCGAACGCGGCCTCGACTCCTCCGATGGCGGGGTGGACATCTATAACATCGCCTGCGATGGGCTGGGGCTGGCCACGGTGGCCGATTCCTTCGCCGCCATCGAGCAGCGCGTGGTGGCGGAGCAGCGGCTGACCTGGGCGGAGCTGGCCCAACACCTGCGCAACGACTGGCAGGGGGCCGAGCAGGTCCGGCTGATGTGCAAGAATATCCCGCGCTTTGGCGTGGGCGGGTCGCGCGCCGATGCCTGGGCGCAGCGCCTCGCCGCGGCCTATGCCGAGATGGTCAGGGGGACGCCCACCCCCAATGGCTATGTGGTCAATCCTGGCCTCTTTTCCCATGGCGGCATCGCGCGGATGGGGAGCGACCTGGGGGCGACGCCCAACGGCCGCCATGCCGGCGATTCCATCTCGCACAGCGCCAACCCCGACCCGGGCTTTGCGCAGAACGCCATCTCGGCGCCCACGGCCAAGGCCAGCGCCGTGGCGGCGGTGCAGCCCGGCTGGGGCAACTCGGCGCCGCTGCAGCTCGATATCGACCCGCAGTTGCTGCGCGAGCGGGGCGGGCTGGAGGCGCTGGAGACGCTGATCAAGGTGCACGACGCCCAGGGCGGGACGCTGATCAACCTGAACGTGATCTCCAAGCAAGAGGTCCTGGAGGCGCACGCCGATCCCGCCACGCACCCGGACCTGATGGTGCGGGTGACGGGCTATAGCGCCTATTTCCACTCGCTTTCGCCGGCCTATCGCCAGCAAATCGTGGATCGCATCTTGGCCGAATGAGGCCCCAATCTGGAACCCAGGAGGTTGCCCCGTGAGCGTCGAAGCTGCCGCTAATCGCGCGTACAAAAAGATCGTGAATGCCTGGTGCATGTATGACTGGGCCAATTCCGCCTTTGCCACCACCATCATGGCCGCCGTGCTGCCGACCTTTTATGCCTCGGTGGCCGCCAGCCACCTGCCGGGCAACGTGGCCTCGGCCTATTGGGGCTACACCTCTTCCCTGGCGCTGCTCATCGCCGCGTTTCTCAACCCGGTCCTGGGGGCCATGGCTGACCACAGCGGCTCCAAGAAAAAGTACTTGGCCTTCTTTACGGCGCTGGGCATCGTCTTTACCGTCCTGCTCTTCACGGTGCGGGAGGGGGCCTGGCTGCTTTGCTCGGCGCTCTATCTCGTCGCCGAGATCGGCTTTTCCGGGGCCATCGTCTTTTACGACTCGCTCTTGCCCCACGTGGCCAAGCCGGAGGACATGGACCAGGTCTCCACCAAGGGGTACGCCCTGGGCTATCTGGGCGGCGGCCTGCTGCTGGCGATCAACCTGGGCATGATCATGTCCCCCGCGACCTTTTTCCTGCCCAGCACCGATGTCGCGGTGCGGCTCTCCTTCGTGTCGGTGGGGCTCTGGTGGGCGATCTTTTCGGCGCCGCTCTTTCGGCGCGTGGCCGAGCCCCCGGCCGCGCCCATCGCCGGCGAGCCGGCGAATCCGGTTCGCGCGGGCTTTGCCCGCCTTCAGCACACGCTGAAGGACATCCGCCGCTATCGCGAGCTTTCCAAGTTCCTCGTCGCCTTTTGGATCTATAACGATGGCATCGGCACGATCATCAAGATGGCCACGATCTATGGATCCGAGATCGGCATCGGGCAGACCGACCTCATCGGGGCGCTGCTATTGACCCAGTTCGTGGGGATCCCCTTCTCGCTGGCCTTCGGGCAACTGGCCAAGCGGCTGGGGCGCAAGCCGTCCATCTATTTGGCGTTGGGCGTCTATACCCTGATCTCTATCGGGGGCTATTTCATGTCCGAGGCCTGGCACTTTTGGGTGCTGGCGGGCATGGTGGGGTTGGTGCAGGGCGGCAGCCAGGCGCTCAGCCGCTCCATGTATGGGGCGATGGCTCCCAAGGCCAAAACCGGCGAGTTCTTTGGCTTCTATGACATGAGCAGCAAGTTCGCCGGCATCGTTGGCCCGTTGGTCTTTGGCCTGGTGGGCCAATTGACCGGCTCCAGCCGTCTGAGCATCGTCTCCATCGTCATCTTTTTCATCGTCGGCGGGCTCTTGCTCACCACCGTGAACGAGCAAGACGGCATCCGTGTGGCGCAGGAAGAGAACGCCGCGGCGCTGCTGCAGTCCTAGCGTCGCGAGTCCCGCAGAGTCGACACGACGGGGCGCGCCCCGCCGTGTTGTTGCACCTGCTGCCGGACCTGCCGCAGGCATGCGTCGAGGTCGTCCAGTTCCTGGGGGCCGAAGCGCAGCAGCGACCATCCCCTGGCCGCGAGAATAGTCGGCCAGGGCGCGCCGGCGACGGAGGGGGGCGCCTCTGCCTCGCATTCGATGCCCACGCTGCCGCGCTGACAGATGACTGCCAGGTCCAGCCGATAGCTGGCCCGCCCCTCGCGCAGCTCGTAGCCCCGCTCGGCCTCGATGCCCGCCGCTTGCAGCGCCTCCCATAGCATGCGCGCCGAGGGCGGCCCTTCCCATAGGTCGCTGATGTCCTGAGCCCGCAGCAGCCGCCCCAGCGTGGTGGGGATAAAGGTGATCCGGCGCAGCTTGGCGCTGGGCACCGGTTTGGGCAGCCGGTGCAGCGGCCCCACCTCGATCTTGTAGTAGGTGTCGCCCGCGCGGGGGTGGTCGGCTTCGTTGGGCAACAGGTCGACGCGCCGGACGATCTGGTAACGCTGGACGGGCGCGTAATAGGCGATGGTCCAGCGCTCCTCGGGAAAGGCGCGGGTCTGGTAAAAGGCCAGGAAATCGGCGGCAAGCTGGCGCGGCGCCCGGGCCACGGGGATGCGGTACCAACCCTGGCCCTGCAGCAGGGCGAAATCGCGCGGGCTGTTCATGATCACCACCAGCACGCGCTGCTCGTTTTCCTCTTGCGGCGCCCAGTCTGCCACGTTCCCGACCTCGCATCGACGGATAGGCGCATTATACGCCAGGGCAACATGGGAGGAAAAGCGAGGTCGGGCCGCGGGCTTTGTGCCGAAGCGCCAGTGGGTGTATACTAGCGTCCGCTGGAAAAAGTTGATCCGGCGCGGAATGCCCCATTGTGGATTCACCCGGCGCCGCCACAGGCGGACCGCCGGCGATTTCTGAGGGAGTCATGAGACGTTCGCTCGTTGTGTGCTTGCTGGTGCTGCTATTGGGATCGTGGAGCGCGCAGGCTGCCTGGGCGCGGCCGCTGGCGCAGGCTACCGTGAGCATGTCGCTGCAGCCCACGGTCCTGACGCTCGAGTACGGCCAAGAGTTCGAGCTGCTGGTGGTGATCGAGAGCGGCGCCACGCCCGTCGATGGCGCGCAGGTGACGCTGGGCTTTGACCCAGACCACGTGCGGGTGCTCGAGATCATCGCTCGGAATGACCTCAGCGACCTGCTGCCCGCGCCGTCGAACCTGCCTGATCGCTTTAGCAACAGCGAGGGGCGGATCAGCTATGCGGCGGGCAAGCTTTTCGGCACGCCGCCCAGCGGCGCCATCGAGGTCTTTCTCGTGCGTTTCCAGGCTGTGGACATCACGCCGGGGACCGCGATCGAGTTCGTGGAGGATGACCGCTTTTTCAGCAACAAGGTCACCAGCAGCGGGCAAATCCTGGGCCTGAGCCTGCTGGGCTGCGCCGTGGCCATCGAGGGCAACACGCCCACGCCCACCTCCACCGGCGCGGCGACGGCGACCCCCACCGCCACGCGCACCGAGACCCCGGTCCCTCCGCCGACCGATGACTCTGAGGCCTATCCTGGAATCACCGAGGAGCCTTCGTTCACGCCGTCGCCGACGCCCACGCCGACCCTGACGCCCACCTGGACGCCGAGCCCGAGCGCAACGCTGGCGCCTCGCATACCGACGAATACGCCGCTGCCGCGCCGCGACGAAACCGCGACCCCCACCAATGCGGCTGTTCCGACCCAACCCGCGACGGCGGCGCCACGCACCGGTGAGCCCCCGGCGGCGCCAACCGAGACGTCCACGCCGCCGCAGACGGCGACGCTGCCGTCCACGGCACCGCAGACGGCGGTGCCGCCGCCGTCCACCACGCCGTCCGAGGGAGCTGCCGCGCCCACCGGGGCCCCGCCGCCCTCCGATACCCCGCCAGCCGCTCCCGAGGCGCTGGGCGCTCCGAATGCAGCCGCGCTGGAGCCGGAATCCGCCGCCGCGCCGGAGGAGCAAGCCTCCTTGGGTGCCTTTGTCAAAAAGAACATCGGCTCGCTGGTGGCGATCCTGGTGATCGCTATCTCGGCGTTGGGGTTCGCGCTGGTCCGCCGGCAGATGTCGGCAGAGTAGACCCAAAACGAAAGCGCTCCGGGATCCGCTGGACCCCGGAGCGCTTTTGGTTAGGCTTCCTTCTTCGGCAGCCGCCCGTAGATGCGGGCCATGTCGCCAAGCTGGCGGCCGATCTCGTCGGTGAGCATCTCGGGGCGATAGCGCCAGGTCCAGTTACCGCCAGGCCGCCCCGGCATGTTCATGCGCGCCTCGCCGCCCAGTCGCAGCACGTCCTGCAGCGGCGCGATGGCCGTCTCGGCCACGGAGCCATAGGCCAGCCGGATCAGGTCCCAGGCGATGTCGTGCCCGTCGCGCGCGAGGTATTCCTGGATGGCCCGCTTTTCCTCGGGCGGGCGCGTGGCGAACCAGCCGATGGTGGTGTCGTTGTCGTGCGTGCCGGTGTAGACCACGCAGTTCGGCTCATAATTGTGGGGCAGATACTCGTGGTCGGGGTCGCCGCCAAAGGCGAAGTGCAGCACCTTCATCCCCGGCAGTTGGAAGCGGTGGCGCAGCGCCGTGACCTCGGGCGTGATCAGCCCCAGGTCCCCGGCGATGATGGGCAGGTGGCCCAGGGCGCGCTCCACCGCCTCGAAGAGCGCCGCGCCTGGCCCCTTCACCCATCGCCCGTTGATGGCGGTCGGCTCCCCGGCGGGCACCTCCCAATAGGCCTCAAACCCCCGGAAATGGTCCAGCCGCACGATATCCACCATCGTCAGCATCATGCGAAAGCGGTCGATCCACCAGCCAAAGCCGCGCTGCGCGATCAGGTCCCAGCGATACAGGGGGTTGCCCCAAAGCTGGCCGGTGGGGCTGAAATAGTCCGGCGGCACCCCGGCGACGTGCGTGGAGGAGCCCTGGGCGTCGAAATAGAACATGTCGGGATGCGCCCAGGCATCGGCGCTATCATAGGCCACAAAGATGGGTATATCGCCGATGATGCGCAAGCCTCTGTCGTTGGCGTAGCGCTTGAGGGCCCGCCACTGCTGGAAAAAGAGGAACTGGTTGTACTTTTCCCGGTCGATGGCCTCGCGCAGGGTCGCGGTCCAATAGGCGATTGCCCCCGGCTGGCGGGTGGCGATGTCCGGCGCCCAGGTGTTCCAGACGGCGCCGCCGTGGTATTTCTTGAGGGCCATAAAGAGGGCGAAATCATCCAGCCAGCCCGCCTGCTCGCGGCAAAATCCGTCGTAGGCGTGGCGCTGCCCTTCCGTGGCCCGGCCCTGGAAGCAGGCGAAGGAGCGCTCGAGGAGCGTAGCTTTGTACCCGATCACCGGCCCATAGTCCACCCGGTCCGTGGGAAACGCGGGGACATCCTGTAGATCCGCCTGGGAGAGGTAGCCATCCTCGACGAGCTTGTCCGGGCTAACGAGGAGCGGATTGCCCGCCAGGGCGGAGAAGCATTGGTAGGGCGAATCGCCATAGCCGGTCGGCCCCAAGGGCATGACCTGCCAGAGGGACTGCCCGGCGCGGGCGAGCCAATCGGCGAACCGGTACGCCGCCGCGCCCAGGTCGCCGATGCCAAAGCGCCCCGGCAGCGAGGTGGGGTGCAAAAGGAGGCCACAGGATCTTGGAAAGCGCATGGACTCTCTCCTCAGCGAGGGTATCTGGCCCATTCTAGCACAAGCCCCGCAAAAGCGGAAAAGCGATATTGACAGGAACGCGAAACTATGGTATAGTAGCGACAAATCCGAAAAGGATACAGCAGATGTTTTACAGCCTGATTCTCAACGCGGCGCTTATTAGCCTCTTGTTGGTTACGCTCCTCATTATTGAGGGGCCATGCGCGGTTGGGAGTCAGGTTCGGGCCTAAGGCCAGAGAAGGCCCAGGTATATGCAGACAAAGCCTCCCAACCGGGAGGCTTTTTTGATACTTGCGGGCGGGAGGGCTGCCCGTGGGGCCTGGGACACGACCCATATACGGGATCTCGGATGATCCCGCTGACTGCAAGATCATCTGCGGCCAGGAGGAGGCCGGGGGCCAAGGCCCGAGGCCAAATCGAGCGCAATGACGCCTTTGCACGCGAGCACCTGTCGCGCGTTCAGAGGCGTGTGTTTTTTCGGGGGCCTATCACGCTCAGGAGGGGCAGAGGTGGACAAGATGAGAAGCGATGCTGTCAAGCGCGGTGTGGAACGGGCGCCCCATCGTTCGCTGTTGCGGGCGTTGGGTTTGACCGAAGCGGAAATGGACCGGCCCTTTATCGGGGTGGTCAATTCGTACAATGAGACGATCCCCGGGCACATGCACCTGAACAAGGTCGCCGAGGCGGTCAAGGCCGGCATCCGCATCGCGGGTGGCACGCCCTTCGAGTGCTCCACCATCGGCGTGTGCGACGGCATCGCCATGAACCACCCCGGCATGAAGTACTCGCTGGCCAGCCGCGAGCTGATCGCGGACTCGGTCGAGATCGTTGCCGAGGCGCACGCCTTTGATGCCCTGGTCCTGATCCCCAACTGCGACAAGATCATCCCCGGCATGCTCATGGCCGCGGCGCGGCTCAATGTCCCCACCATCGTCGTCAGCGGCGGGCCGATGCTCGCCGGCAACATGGGCGGCAAGGTGGTGGACCTGAACAGCGTTTTTGAGGCGGTGGGCGCGGTCAAGGCGGGCAAGATGACCGACGAAGAGCTGGCCGAGGTGGAATGTCAGGCCTGCCCCGGGTGCGGCTCCTGCTCGGGCCTCTTTACCGCCAATACCATGAACTGCCTCTCCGAGGTGCTGGGCATGGCCCTCCCGGGCAACGGCACCATTCCCGCCGTGGATGCGGGCCGCTTGCGGCTGGCCAAGCAAGCCGGCATGCAGATCATGGAGCTGTTGCGCCGGAATATCCGTCCCAGCGATATCCTGACCCCGGCGGCTTTTCATAACGCCATGGTGGTGGACATGGCCCTGGGCGGCTCCACCAACTCGGTGCTGCACTGCCTGGCCGTCGCCCACGAGGCCGGCGTCGCCATGTCCCTCTCCGAGCTGAACGAGATCAGCAACCGCACGCCGCACCTCTGCAAGATCAGCCCGTCGGGCGCGCACCACCTCGAAGACCTGCACGTGGCCGGCGGCATCCCCGCCGTGATGCACGAGGTCGCGGGCCTGGGGCTGTTGGAGGGGAGCGCCATGACCGTCACCGGCCAGACCGCGGCGGAAAACTATGCGCAGGCGCGGGTGGTGGACCGCAACGTGATCCGCTCGCCGCAGCAACCCTACTCGGCCACCGGCGGGCTGGCGATCCTTTTTGGCAACCTGGCCCCCGAAGGCGCCGTGGTCAAACGCGGCGCGGTCCATCCGGATATGCTGGTGCATTCCGGACCGGCGCGGGTGTTCGATAACGAGGAGTTGGCCACCCAGGCCATCATGGCCGGGCAGTTCCAGCCGGGCGACGTGCTGGTCATCCGCTATGAAGGGCCGCGCGGTGGCCCGGGCATGCGCGAGATGCTGACGCCCACCTCGCTGCTGGCGGGGATGGGCATGGATTCCGCCGTGGCGCTGCTCACCGATGGGCGCTTTTCCGGGGCGACCCGCGGCGCGGCCATCGGCCACATCTCGCCCGAGGCGGCCTCCCGCGGCCCCATCGCCGCCGTGCAAAATGGCGACATCATTCACATCGATATCCCCCACTATAAACTGAGCCTGGACGTGCCCGAGGCCGAGATCGCGCGCCGGCTGGCGGCCTTGCCGCCTTTCCGCAGCCAGATCACCCGCGGCTACCTCAAGCGCTATGCCAAGATGGTGACCTCCGCCAGCACGGGCGCGGTGTTCACCGATGACTGATCCAGCGCGGATGACCTTGGGCCGCGACCAGAAGAGAGGAGCGACACCGTGAAGCTGGATGGAGCGAGCATCGTGTGGGCCAGCCTGGTGAAAGAGGGGGTCACGGTCACCTTTGGCATCTCGGGCGGCAAGGTGATCCATCTCTTCCACCGGCTGACCGAGTACCCGATCCACAACGTGCTGACCCGCCACGAGCAGGGCGCGGCCCACGCCGCCGACGGCTATGCGCGGGCCACGGGCAAGGTCGGTGTCTGCATCGCCACCTCTGGGCCCGGCGCCACCAACTTGGTGACCGGCCTGGCCACGGCCTATATGGACTCATCGCCGGTTGTGGCCATCACCGGTCAGGTCGCCACCCCCGATATCGGGCGCGACAGCTTTCAGGAGACGGATATCACTGGCATCACGCTGCCCATCACCAAGCACAACTATTTGGTGACCGACGTGCGGGACCTGGCCGAGGCCATCAAGGAGGCTTTCCACATCGCGCGGACGGGGCGGCCCGGTCCGGTGCTGATCGACATCCCCGCCGACGTCCAGGTGGCGCAGACCGAGTACGTGTATCCCGAGGAGGTCCACTTCCCCGGATACCGCCCCACCTTGCGGGGCCATGATCGGCAGGTCCGGATGGCGACCCAACTCATCGACCAGGCCGAGCGCCCGGTGCTCATCGCCGGGCACGGTGTGACCATCGCCAGGGGCGAGGCCGAGCTGATGGAGCTGGCGGTCAAGGCCGATATCCCCGTGGTCACCACGCTGCTGGGCAAGAGCTGTTTCCCCGAGGATCACCCGCTCTCCCTGGGCATGATCGGCATGCACGGGCAGCCTTACGCCAACCAGGCGGTGCAGGATGCGGACCTGATCGTGGTGATAGGCATGCGCTTTAGCGATCGGGACACGGGCTCCATCTCGACCTTTGCCCCGCGGGCCAAGGTGATCCACATCGATATCGACCCTGCCGAGATCGGCAAGAACGTGCGCGTGGACGTGCCGGTGGTGGGCGACGCCCGGAACGTGCTGGAGACCATGGTTCGCCTGGCCCAGCCGACCAATCACCCCGAGTGGCTGGCGCGCATCGCCCATTGGCGCGCCGATGCGGCGGGCCACGACATCCTCTCCCGCGAGTCTGACGCCCTCTTCCCGCAATATGTGGTCCGCGCCATCTCGGAACAGACGGAAGGCAACGCCCTCATCGTCAGCGACGTGGGCCAGAACCAGATGTGGGAGGCGCAGTACTATGTCCATCGCCGCAACAACACGCTGCTGACCTCCGGCGGCCTGGGGACCATGGGCTTTGCCTTGCCCGCGGCCATGGGCGCCAAGATCGGCCGCCCCGATGACCCCGTTTGGGTGATCGCCGGCGACGGCGGCATCCAGATGAACATCCAGGAGCTGGCTACGATCACCCAGGAGAAGCTCAACATCAAGATCGCGATCCTGAACAACGGCTACCTGGGCATGGTGCGCCAATGGCAGCAGTTCTTCTTCGAGGGGCGCTATTCCGGCACGCCGCTCTCCGGCCCCGATTTTGTCAAGCTCGCCGAGGCCTACGGCATCCTGGGCCTGCGCGTGACGGAAAAAGCCGAGGCGGCCCCCGCCATCCGCCAGGCGCTGGAGCACCCCGGCCCGGCCCTGATCGACTTTCGGGTGGTGCAAGAGGAGAACGTGTATCCCATGGTGAGGCCTGGCGACTCGATCTCGCAGATGATGCGCCGGCCCAAGCCTGCGCTCCAGGACGGCGCTCCTGAGGAGGTGCAAGCATGAGACACACCCTGGTGACCCTGGTCGAGGACAAGCCGGGCGTCCTGACCCGCGTGGCGGGCCTCTTCCGCCGCCGCAATTTCAACATCGAAAGCCTCACCGTCGGGCATTCCGAGACCCCCGAGATCTCGCGCATGACCATCGTCGTGAATTGCGACGACGCGGTCCTGGAGCAGGTGATCAAGCAACTCTACAAGCTGGTCAACGTCACCAAGATCACCGACGTGACCGACGAGCAGACGGTGATCCGCGAGCTGGCGCTGATCAAGGTGCAGGCCAATGCCTCCACCCGCGCCGAGATCATCCAGTTTGCCGAGGTCTTTGAGGCCAAGATCGTGGACCTGACCCGCGAATCGGTGACCATCGAGATCACGGGCACCGAGGACAAGGTGGATGCGCTCTGCCGGCTGCTGCGGCCCTTTGGCATCAAAGAGATGGTGCGCACGGGGCGGGTGGCCATGCTGCGCGGCGTCAGCGGCAACGGCGCGGAGAAAGGGTAGTAACCAAGCAGCCCAATCCGAGCTGCTTGCGACACATAACCGCGAGGCAATTCACGCCCCGATCACGAGAGGAGAAGTCAAGATGAAGATGTACTATGATGCGGATGCCGACCTCAAGCTGTTGGCGAAAAAGCAGATCGCCGTTATCGGGTACGGCAGCCAGGGCCACGCTCACGCGCTGAACCTCAAGGACAGCGGCTGCAACGTGGTGGTGGGCCTGCGTCCGGGCGGCAAGTCCTGGGATCAGGCCAAGGCGGCGGGCCTCAAGGTCATGCCCGTCAAGGAAGCGGCGGCGACCTCGGATATCATCATGATCTTGCTGCCCGACCATGTGCAGCCCGTCGTGTATCGCGACGAGATCGCGCCGGGGCTCAAGGCTGGCAAGATGCTCATGTTCGCCCACGGTTTCAACATCCTCTATAGCCAGATCGTGCCTCCGGCGGATGTGGACGTCACCATGATCGCGCCCAAGGGGCCGGGCCATCGCGTCCGCGAGGTCTATGTGGAAGGCGGCGGCGTGCCCTCCTTGCTGGCGGTCTATCAGGACGTCACCGGCCACGCCAAGGACCTGGCGCTGGCCTATGCTCGGGGCATCGGCGGTACCCGCGCGGGCGTCATCGAGACCACCTTTGCCGAAGAGACCGAGACCGACCTCTTTGGCGAGCAGGCCGTGCTTTGCGGCGGCGCGACGGCGCTGATCAAGGCCGGGTTCGACACGTTGGTCGAGGCTGGCTACCAGCCCGAGATCGCCTACTTTGAGTGCCTGCACGAGCTCAAGCTCATCGTGGACCTCATCCAGCAGGGCGGCCTCTCCTATATGCGCTTCTCGGTCAGCGACACCGCCGAGCATGGCGACTATACCGGCGGCCCGCGCATCATCACCGACGCCACCCGCGCCGAGATGCGCAAGATGCTCAAAGAGATCCAGGAGGGCACCTACGCCAACAAGTGGATCCTGGAGAACATGGCGGGGCGGCCCAGCTTTAACCTCATGCACCGCCGCGAGCGCGAGTTGCTCATCGAAAAGGTGGGCGCCAAGCTGCGCGCCATGATGCCTTGGCTGAACCCCAAGACGGTTGACTAGGTTGGATCACGTCATATCTGGCCACGCAGCCCGTATAACCGGGCTGCGTGGCGATATCTGGGTCGAAGGGGGTGGTGGTCGTGACAGAGGATGGCCTTGCCGAGCTTGATCGTCGAAGCGAAGCGTTGCGTTCTCGAAGGCAAGACAGGAGTGAGATAGGAGACCCATGGACAAGGTACAAATCTTTGACACCACCCTGCGCGATGGGGAGCAATCTCCCGGCGCCGCGCTGACCATTCACGAAAAGGTGACCATTGCCCGCGCCCTGGAGCGTTTGGGCGTGGACATTATCGAGGCTGGCTTTCCCATTTCCTCCCCCGGCGATCTCAAGGCGGTGCAACTGATCTCGCAAGAGATCCGCAACTGCACCATCTGCGGGCTGACCCGCGCGCGCAAGGAGGATATCGATGCGGCGGCGGAGGCGCTCAAGGGCGCCGCGCGACCGCGCATCCATACGGGCCTGGGCGTCTCCGAGTCGCACCTCCAGTACAAGCTGCGCATGACGCGCGAGCAGGCCCTGGAGCGCGCCGTCTGGGCCGTCAAGTACGCCAAGCAGTTTGTGGAGGATGTGCAGTATTACGCCGAGGACGCGGGGCGGGCCGATCCCCTTTATCTCTTTCAGGTGTTGGAGGCGGTCATTGCCGCGGGAGCCACGGTGGTGAACATCCCCGATACCACCGGCTACACCTCGCCGCAGGAATGGGGCGCGTTGATCAAGGGGATCAAGGAAAACGTGCGCGGCATCGAGAAGGCGACTATCTCGGTGCATTGCCACAACGACCTGGGCATGGCCACCGCCAACTCGCTGGCCGGGGTGGTCAACGGGGCGCGCCAGATCGAGTGCACGGTGAATGGCATTGGCGAGCGCGCGGGCAACACCGCCATGGAAGAGACGGTGATGGCGCTCCGCACACGCAAGGACTTTTACGGGGTCGAGGCGACCGTCGACACCACCCAGATCTATGCCCTGAGCCGCCTGGTCAGCGAGCTGACCAGCATCCCCGTGCAGCCGAACAAGGCCATCGTCGGCGCCAACGCCTTTGCCCATTCCTCCGGCATCCACCAGGATGGCGTGCTCAAGGAGCGCACCACCTACGAGATCATCAACCCGCGCGACATCGGCGTGCCCGATTCCGAGATCATCCTTTCGGCGCGCTCCGGCCGCCACGGGCTGCGCCATCGCCTGGAGCAGCTCGGCTATCTGTTGACCGAGGAGGGGCAGTTCGAGGAGATCTATAAGCGCTTCCTGGACGTGGCCGACAAGAAAAAGACCATCAACGACCGCGATCTGGAAGCCATCGTCGCCGACGAGATGAAGCTTTTCAAGCCCACCTACACCCTCGAGTACCTTCAGGTGACTTGCGGCGATCACGCCATCCCCACGGCCACGGTCCAGTTGCGCCGGGACGACGGGGTGGTGCTTTGCGACGCCGATCACGGCGATGGCCCGGTGGACGCCATGTACAAGGCGATCAACCGCATCGTGAATGTGCCCAACAAGCTCGCCGAGTTCTCCATCGACGCCATCTCGGAGGGCATGGATGCCGTGGGCAAGACGGCGGTACGCATCCAGGCCGACTGGACGGGCGTCGAGGCCAAGTCGCTGCCCACCGTGTTTAGCGGCTATGGCGCTGACACCGATATCGTGGTCTCGGCGGCCAAGGCCTATATGCACGCCCTGAACAAGCTGCTCTGGATCCGCAAAGAGGCGCTGGGCAACGGGCGCAACGGGAACGGGGCGCCGACAGCATAGACATCGCGCCGCAGCGCCAATCCTGCGGCTAGAAGGAGCCAAACATGGGCGAAACCATGTCGGAAAAGATCCTCTCCAAACATGCGGGACAAAAGCTCAAGGCGGGCCAGCTCGCGCAGATCCCGGTGGACCTGGTGCTGGCCAACGACATCACGGCCCCCATCTCGCTCCGCGAGTTCAAGCGGCTGGGCGTCGAGAAGGTCTTTGACCCCGAGAAGGTGGTCCTGGTGCCGGACCATTTCGCGCCGAACAAGGATATCAAGTCGGCGGAACAGTGCAAGCAGATGCGCGAGTTCGCGCGCAGCCAAGAGCTCGCTCACTATTTCGAGGTGGGGCGGATGGGCATCGAGCATGCGCTGCTGCCGGAGCAGGGCCTGGTGCGTCCCGGCGAGGTGGTGGTGGGCGCCGATTCGCACACCTGCACCTATGGCGCGCTGGGCGCCTTTGCCACGGGCATGGGCTCCACCGATATCGCCGTGGCCATGGCCACCGGCCAGATCTGGATGAAGGTCCCGCAGACGATCAAGTTCGTCTATAAGGGGCGGCTGCCCAAGTGGGTCGGCGGCAAAGACCTCATTTTGCACACCATCGGCGACATCGGCGTGGAAGGCGCGCTCTATATGGCGATGGAGTTCACCGGCGAGGCCGTGGGCCAGCTCTCCGTCGATGGCCGCCTGACCATGTCCAACATGGCCATCGAGGCCGGCGGCAAGGCGGGGCTGTTCAACGTGGACGACAAGACGGTGCAATACCTCAAGGGGCGCACCGACCAGCCCTACACCATCTATCGCAGCGACCCCGATGCTGCCTATGCGCGGGTCATCGAGTACGACGTGACCAAGCTGGAGCCGCAGGTCGCCTTCCCGCACCTGCCCAGCAACGCGCGGCCGCTGAGCCAGGTGGGCCAGGTGCCCATCGACCAGGCGGTGATCGGCAGTTGCACCAATGGCCGCCTGGAGGACCTGGAGGTCGCCGCCATGTTGCTCAATGGCCGACAGGTGGCGCGCGATGTGCGCTGCATCATCATCCCCGCCACGCAGCAGATCTATTTGCAGGCCGTGCGCAACGGCTGGGCCGAGATCTTTGTCCAGGCGGGCGCGGTCTTGAGCACGCCCACCTGCGGCCCCTGCCTGGGCGGCCACATGGGCATCCTGGCGGCGGGCGAGCGCTGCGTCTCCACCACGAACCGCAACTTTGTGGGCCGCATGGGGCATCCCCAAAGCGAGGTCTATCTGGCGGGGCCTGCGGTGGCCGCGGCCAGCGCGGTTTTGGGGCGCATCGGCGGGCCGGACGAGTTATAGGACAGGAGCGAGGCAGATGAAGCTAAAAGGGCGAGTTTGGAAGTACGGCGATAACGTGGATACCGACGCCATCATCCCGGCGCGCTACCTGAACATGTCCACCGCCGCCGAGTTGGCAGAGCATTGCATGGAGGACATCGACCTCAGTTTTGTCCAAGAGGTCAAGCCTGGGGATATCGTGGTGGGGGGCAACAACTTTGGCTGCGGCTCTTCGCGAGAGCACGCGCCCCTGGCGCTCAAGGGCGCCCAGGTGAGCTGTGTGGTCGCCAAGAGCTTTGCGCGCATCTTTTTCCGCAACGCCATCAACATCGGCCTGCCGATCCTCGAATGCCCCGCCGCGGTGGATGGCACCCAAGCCGGGCAGACTCTGGAGGTCGAGCTGGAGACCGGCACGATCCGCAACGTGGATACCGGCGCCGTCTTTCATGCGGAGGCTTTTCCGCCATTCATGCTCGATCTCATCCGCGCGGGCGGGCTGGTCGAGTACACCAAAGAGCAGTTGAAGGAGAGAAAATGAGCTACCAGATCACGCTGCTGCCGGGCGACGGCATCGGCCCCGAGATCGTCAAGACCGCCGTGGACGTGCTGGGCCAGGTAGCCACGACCTTTGGCCACAGTTTCGCCTATCAAGAGGCCCATATCGGCGGCGCGGCCATCGACGCCGAGGGCACAGCCCTCTCCAAGGAGACCCTCGCGCTCTGCAAGGCCAGCGATGCGGTGCTTTTGGGCGCGGTGGGCGGCCCCAAGTGGGACGATCCCCGCGCCAAGGTGCGCCCGGAGCAGGGGTTGCTGGCCTTGCGCAAGGGGCTGGACCTTTACGCCAACCTGCGCCCGGTCAAGTGCTGGCCCGAGCTGTATCACGTCTCGCCGCTGCGCGCCGAGCTGCTGCAGGGCGTCGATCTGCTGGTGGTCCGCGAACTGACCAGCGACATCTATTTCGGCAAGCCTCGCTTCCGCCGGACCTATAGCTATGGCGAGCGGGCCGTGGATACCATGTCCTATACCACCCCCGAGATCGACCGGGTGGTGCAGTGGGCCTTCCGGCTGGCGGCTCAGCGGCGCAAAAAGGTCACCTCCGTGGACAAGGCCAACGTGCTCGAGTGCAGCCGCCTTTGGCGCGAAACCGCCCAGCGGGTGGCCGATCAGCACCCCGAGATCCAGTACGAGGTCATCCTGGTGGACGCCTGCGCCATGTATCTGATGAAGCAGCCCGCCAGCTTTGACGTGCTGGTCATGGGCAACATGTTTGGCGATATCCTGACCGACGAGGCTTCCATGCTGGCGGGCTCCATGGGCATGCTCCCCTCCGCTTCCCTGGGCAGCGGGACGCTGGGGCTCTACGAACCGATCCACGGCTCCGCGCCCAAGTATGCGGGGCTGGACGTGGCCAACCCCATCGCCACGATCCTCAGCGCGGCCATGATGCTGCGGTACTCGCTGGGGCTGGAGAAGGAAGCGGTCGCCGTGGAAGGGGCCGTGGCCCAATACCTGGCCGATGGCTATCGCACCCGCGATGTCATGTCCGAGGGCATGAAGCTAACCGGCACGCGCCGGACAGGCGAGTTGATCGCCGAGCGCATCCGGGCGGCGTGACCGCTCTGACAAGCCTGCACTCGCAGCCAGTCTCGCAAGGGACTGGCTGCGTTCCTTTTTCGGTTACATTGACATTGGGGCGGATTCGTGGTATAGTCGTACAGTCTGTGATGCTCCTAGTCGGCTGGCGAGATGAACAGGAGGTGGGCAGGTAGAGAGCCTGGGTACAACCT
>Ga0123333_10000988_pt1 | contig 30251 bp, 24 predicted proteins | sample BioC12SIPDNA_3_FD_89957 | JGI IMG/M metagenome (GOLD analysis project Ga0123333, IMG submission 89957) | Anaerobic biogas reactor microbial communites from Washington, USA - Biogas_R2_B C12 SIP DNA | ecosystem: Engineered > Bioreactor > Anaerobic > Unclassified | place: Washington, USA... | reverse complement strand
TGGCGCCACATGCCGCTGAACTACTACAGATCCTAGAATACAGGGGTGACAGAATCACTGGTTATTAGGGTGACAGAATCATTGGTTGACAACAGGTGCCCGCGCTGATAGGTTGGCTTGCGCCGATGCTCCGCACTGGTACAATGAGGGGGTATTTTCCGTCGCATTTTCCGAGGAGGGAAACATGACACGAGGGGTGCATAACAGGATCCTGCGCGTCGATCTGACGAGCGGGACGACCACCGTGGAAGAACGGGACGATCACTTTTTCCGGCACTATATGGGTGGCTGGAACCTGATCGCCGACACGTTGCTCCGCGAGGTCCCCCGAGGGGCCGATGCCCTCGGGCCTGAGAACCGTTTGATCTTTAGCGGGGGTATCCTGGCCGGCATCGCCCTGTCGGGCGCCTCACGTAGCGCCGTGGGTGCCAAGTCACCGTTGACGGGCGGCTTCGGTGTAGGCGAGTCTGGTGGCGGCTTTGGCGCCGAGCTCAAGCGCTGTGGGTATGATGCGATCATCGTACAGGGGCAGTCCGAAAAGCCGGTGTACCTCTGGATCACGGCGGAGCGCGTCGAGATCCGCGATGCTACGGCGCTGTGGGGCAAGGTTACCAAGGAGACACAGGAGGCGATCGCGGCGGAAGTGGGAGAGCCCCGCGTAGAGCTTGCGATGATCGGGCCCGCCGGGGAGAACCTGGTGCGATACGCTTGCGTGATGCATGGCATGAAAGACGCCGCCGGTCGCTCGGGGCTGGGCGCCGTCATGGGGTCCAAGCGGCTCAAGGCCATCGCCGTGCACGGGAGCATCAACATCACAGGCGTGGATTCTGACAAGTTGCGGAGCGTGGCTCGCACCATGGCCACCGACGTACGCGAGGGGCGCCGCGCCGGGGGCATGGCCAAGTGGGGCACCGGCGCCGATCAGGTCGGCATGATAGCCACGGGCAACCTCCCGACGCGCAACTTTCGCGATGGTGACTTTGATCCGGAGGAGGCCCGCGCCATCAGTTCCATGGATTTCATGCCCAAGTACGGGCTGGGCATGGAGGGGTGCTGGGGCTGTGCGGTGCGCTGCAAGAAGGTGGTCAAGTTCGAAGGTGAGTACGAGGTCGACCCCGACTATGGCGGGCCCGAGTATGAGACGCTGGGGTCCATCGGCTCTTGCTGCGGTGTGGGGGATATCGCCGCCATCTCGCTTGGAAGCCAGCTCTGCAACGCCTACGGGGTCGACGTTATCGGCGCCGGCGTGAACATCGCCCTCGCCATGGAGGCCTACGAGAACGGACTCCTGACCCAGGAGCAGACCGATGGTCTGGAGCTCAAGTTCGGCGATGGCCGCGTGATGGTTGAGTTGATCGAAAAGATCTGCCGGCAGGAGGGGATTGGCAAGCTCCTGGCCGACGGGCCGGCCAAGGTGGCAGAGCAGATTGGCGGCGACGCATGGCGCTATGCCATGGCGGTCAAGAACCAGGCCTTCCCTGCCCATGAGCCGCGCTTTAAGCGGGCGCTGGCGCTCGGGTATGCCGTCTCGCCGACGGGCGCCGACCACATGCACTCCCTGCACGACGCCGGGTTGCAGAACCCCGATGAGAACGGCTTTCTAGCGAATGGGACGCTCCGCTCTATGGGCCTGCTGGAGCCAGTCCCCCTGGAATCCCTCGGCCCGGACAAGGTACGCCTGCATACCTATACGACGATCGACCGTGCCCTGCAGAACTCGATGCTGGTATGCAACTTTGTGCCCTACACCTTCGAGGAGCGGGCGGAGATCATCAATGCGGCCACCGGCTGGGATATGAGCCCGATCGAGATGTTCAAGGTAGGCGAGCGCGCCATCACGCTCGCGCGCGTGTTCAACCTGCGCGAGGGCCTGACGGAGGCGGACGACCGTCTGCCGGAGCGATCCTACGGCCCAACGCGTAACGGCGCGCTGGCCGATGGAGGTATCGACCGCGAGGAACTCCATGAAGCGGTGCACCTCTTTTACGGGATGATGGGCTGGGACGAGGAGACGGGCATACCGACGCGCGGTAAGCTCGAGGATCTGGGCATCGGCTGGGCAGCCCGCTACCTGCCACGCCGGTAGCGGCGGCGCGATATGCAACGGCTCCCGGGAGAGTCTCCGGGAGCCGTTTGTTATGCCGTAAGTCCGCCTGCGTACACAGCGCCCTCCGAGCCGGACCCAAAGATGAGAAACGCATCCGGAACAGGGCAGCCGGAGGCGACGGTAGCCGGCGGCGTCCCTGCCGGTACAGCCTCCCCAGCAAGGCCCCGCAGTATCAGGCGGCCGCTCGCCCAGGTCCTCGCCGCTACCGCAAGGTCGTGTCGCGATGGCTCGGGCGCGCTCACTGCGAGATCCAGCACCCGCCCCCCGGGGGCCAGTACGGTGGCGGCGCTGTCTGCATCCCAGGCACCGGCGCGTGCCCAGGCTGGACCGTCGACGATAGCCAGATCCACGCCGGCCCCATCGCTCTGTTCCCTGAGCCACGCTGTGGCGCGCAACGGCTCGTCTGAGCGCACGACGCCCAGCCAGAGCCGCCGCGCCAACTCCAGGCCGCGGGGCTCCTGCCCGAGGATGTAGACGTCATAGGCGCCGGCCACGCGTGCCCACTGTGCGGCAACCAGCAGGGGCAGCTCCGTGCCCAGCACGGCCACCGACTGGCCGATCTCGATCCGAGCCAGGCGGATGGCGCACAGCACCCGGGCCGCCGCGCGCAGGAGACACGCCTCCTCTGCGGGCCGCCTGGCCGGTAGCGGAAACACGCGGCAAGCCGGCAGGCAGGCGTACTCGCTCAGGAGCATGGGTTCCTCTGCGGCCGGGCCGGCGCACAACGGGATCGCGCAGGAACCTACGAGGTCGCTGTGCTCGGCATCTGCTTCTGCGATGCGCCAGACAACCTCCGGAAGCCCCGCTTCAGGGAGCCATGCGGCTGCCGCGCAGAGAAGCATCTCGCCAGGTGCGCGCGCGGGCCTTGGCCGCCAGGTGTGCCGGAGGGTCCCCTCCCCCGTGGTCTCCAGCGCCCACATCTGTTGCGTTGCGGCCGAGCCACCAGGATCTGCTACGGATGCCATACCCCATCCTCCGGCAAGTACCTGCGCCAGTATCGCGCCGACGCTACCTGATCCGGGATCACCTCGGACTCTTGCTCGTAGCGCTCGCGGTGCATCACCTCAAAGCCCAGCCACACATCCTCGCGGCCCCTGGCCGACAGAATATCCAGTACCCGCCTCGCGTCCACGATGCCGCGTGTGTTGTACTCGTCCACAAAGGGCCAGTGTCTGGAGTACCCAGCCTCCGTCTGCTGAAGATGCACGATCGGGGCATAGGGGGCCAGCTCGGCGAGCCATTCGTACGGATCTCGCTCCAGCGGATGGGCCGCATGACCGACATCCAGACACAGGTACACCGGCACGCCAACGCGGGCGTTCACGCGCTCGTACAGCGAGCGCGCCTGCGAGATCGTATAGCCCATCTCGCGGGGAACGGACATCGGTTCGTAGTAGAGGTAGGCCAGTCCCCGCTCGCGCGCATAGAACGAAAGCTCCTGCCAGAGGCGTACCGCCTCATCCACGCGTGCCCGGTAGCGATCCGGGTCGCTCACATCGCGGACCGACAAGATGCCAAAGTGGCTGCCAACGCTGTGTGCCCCCAGGGCGACGCCCAGATCAACAAAGCGCTTGAAGAACCCGAACCAGAGTTCGCGCAGTTCATCCTGCGGATACAGGAGATGGTTCGTGCGCGAAAAGGTCCCCGTCATCAGGCTGTGTACCTCGATGCCGTAGCGTTCGGTCGCTCGCCTTACGGCCTCCGTCTGTCGCTGCAGCACCTCATCCGGCCAAAAGGGATGCAGTAGATCGGAAACGAGTTGCACCGAGGTAAGCCCCATCTGTTCGCGCACCAGTTGCGCCCAGGCGTCCGGTTCCGGGAAACGGTTGATCGCAAAACACAGATTCGTACCGAGAGTGAATCTCGTCATGGTGCTGCCTGCTCTCTGGTTGGCCGTTGTGCTGCTGCGTACTATACACGACGCCTGCATGGCGGCAAGCGGCATTTGGCACAGAGCTTTGGTCGATGAAGCGATTTCGGGTATACTCAACCGGATAGCGTTCGGTTCCGATCATATCCGGAGGGGTCAATGGCAGGCAAAGCGAATCTGGTGGTAGGGCAGTCGGGTGGCCCGACAGCGGTCATCAACAACAGCCTGGTGGGCGTTATTCACCAGGCCATGCAGGAATCCAGCATCGCTGGCATCTATGGTATGAGACATGGCATCGCCGGCGTGCTCAACGAGGACTTTGTCGATCTTCGTCAAGAGTCCGCCGGTACCCTCGAGTTGCTTCGAGATACCCCCGCGTCTGCTCTGGGGACCGTCCGTCGCAAACTCAAGACCGATGATTATGACAAACTGGTTGACGTCTTTGTCAAGTACGATATCCGCTACTTTTTGTACATCGGCGGCAACGACTCGATGGATACGGTCTACCAGGTCAGCCAGATGGCCAAGCGTCGCGGCTTTGAGCTGCACGTGATCGGCATCCCCAAGACCATCGACAACGACCTCGCGCAGACGGACCATTGCCCTGGCTTTGGCAGCGCTGCGCGGTTCGTAGCCTCCGCGGTGCGCAACTCTGGGTTCGACACGCGCTCTATGGGGCCCGACGGTCCCGTCAAGCTCCTGGAGATCATGGGGCGCAACGCTGGGTGGCTGGCTGCCTCAGCTGTGCTCGCAAAAGAGTGCGAATCGGATGCCCCGCATCTGATCTACCTGCCGGAACGGCGCATTTCGCAGGAGCAGATCGTGCAGGACGTGCGCCATGCGCTGGATACGTACGGATTCTGCGTCGCCGCAGTGAGTGAAGGCATCGTGGATGAGGATGGCGAGCCCTACGCCGCCCCCAGCGGCCGTGTGGATGCCTTCGGACATGAGGTCAAGCTCGGTGTGATCGAGTCGGTCGCCGAGATCATCGACAGCAGCCTGAGCATTCGCCCTCGCTTTGACAAGCCGAGCTATCTGCAGCGTTCCTTTGCAGAGCTTCAGTCCTCAGTGGATAGAGAAGAGGCCTACCGGGCCGGCAGGGAGGGCGTTCTTGCGGCAGTGGCCGACGCCTCAGGTCAGATGATCAGCTTCGAGCGCCTGCCCGGCGCCGATTATACCATCGCCTACCGCCTCCAGGATCTGGACAAGATCGCCAACGCGGAAAAGATCGTGCCGGCAGAATACATCAATGCAGCCGGTAATGGCGTCACTGAGGCGTTCGTCGCCTATGCACGCCCCCTCATCGGGGGCCCCCTCATGCCTTTCGGGCGCCTGGCGATGCACCCGGTTGCCCGTCTCTAGTCTGTGGCCTTCCGCGCGGCGCACCATAGCAAGTGGTGCGCCGCTTTCCATTCCCCCAGGCGCGTGGTGAGGTTGCACCGGTCCCGCCGACGTGATAGAGTTGCACTGTGCGTGGCTGGATCGCATGGCGGCTGACTGATACGGGGCCACTCTCCGTAGAAAGGTAGGCATGCGTGTGAGCGACTTTAAGTATCTGATCGTCGGCGGGGGTCTTGCCGCCGCGCGAGCGTGTGAGGGGATTCGCGAAGTCGATAGCGACGGTTCCATCGGTCTCGTGGCGGCCGAGCCCCATCTCCCCTACCATCGCCCCCCGCTGTCCAAGGCATATCTCCGTGGCACAAGAAGGCGATCACGCCTGTACGTGCACCCCGAAGCATACTACGGAGAGCGTAACATCATGGCATACCTGGGGGTCGAGGCCCAGCGGATCACACGGCGCAGCCGTCGGGTTCTCCTGTCCACCGGCGAGAGCCTGGGGTACGAAGAACTGCTCCTGGCCACGGGCGGGAGAGCCTGGCGTCTGCCCCTCACCGGGGCGGATCTGGAAGGCGTCGTTACGCTGCGTACGATCGACGATAGTGACGCGATTCGTGCTAGCGTAGAGGACGCCCGGAACGTCGTGGTGATCGGCGGCAGCTTTATCGGTGTGGAGGTCGCTGCTTCGCTGGCCCAGATGGGCGCTTCCGTGAGTCTCTGCTTCCTTGAGGAGTATCCCCTGCAGGCGGTGATCCCGCCGGACTTGGGCCAGCATGTGCGCTCGCGCCTGGAGCAGCACGGGGTTCGCGTGATTTCCGGTGTTCGTCCGGAGCGCATCGAGGGTGAAACCCGCGCCGAAAGCGTGAGGCTGGAGGACGGCCGCATCGTGGACGCCGATCTCGTGGTAATGGGCGTTGGCATCCGGCTGAACACCCAGATTGCGCGTGATGCCGAGCTGGATCTGTCAGACATGAGCGGTGTTGTGGTGGATGAGCATCTGCGCACCAGTGATCCGCACATCTACGCGGCCGGCGATATCGCGGCCTGGCCGGACCCTCATACCGGCCAACGCACCCGCGTCGAGCACTGGGACGTCGCTTATCATCAGGGGCACTGCGCAGGGCGCAACATGGCCGGGGCCGCCGAGCCCTATCATCGCTTGCCGGTCTTTTTCTCGGACATCTTTGATCTATCGCTGCAGGCCTGGGGCAGCCTGGCGCGGCCGGAGTCGATAGTCCGACGGGGATCCCTGGCAGCGAATGCGATCGTGTTCTGGTACGTGCGCGAGGGTCACATCTGCGGAGCGCTGGCCATGGGCCAGCCCGAGGGTGAACTCGCTTCGATTGAGCAGATCGTTGCCCGAGGTCTCCCGGTTGAGGGTGCCGCTGCCACGTTGATGGACGCGCAAGCGGACCTCGCCGGGTTGCTGGAGTAGACGTTCGTACACAGGAGGGCGCGTTGAGCATAGCCTTGGCAGTGGATGGTGGAACCCCGGTTCGAACCAAAGGGTGGCCGCGCTGGCCCGTTTGGGATGATACCGAGCTCGTCGCTTTGCAGCACGTTGTGGCGTCCGGAGCCTGGTGGGCGCCGCCGGGGGACCAGGTGCACGCGTTCGAGCGTGAGTTCGCCTCTTATCAGGAGGCGAGCTTTGCCGTGGCGTGCACTAACGGCAGCGCCGCCCTCGAGGTGGCCCTCCGCGCCGCCGGCGTGGACTGGGGAGACGAGGTCATCACCACGCCCTACACCTTTGTGGCAACGGCTTCGGCCTGTCTGCTCCTGGGGGCGATCCCACGCTTCTCCGACGTGTTGCCCAACACGTGGAACATGGATCCATCCAGAGTCGAGGAGCGGATCACGCCGCGAACGCGGGCCCTGCTTCCCGTCCACATCGCGGGCGAGCCCGCTGATATGGACGCCTTTCGCGATATCGCCCGGCGGCACAACCTCGTCCTCATTGAGGACGCCGCCCAGGCCCATGGGGCCTCCTGGCAAGGCCACAGAGTCGGAGCGCTTGGAGACATGGGCACGTTCTCCTTCCAGGCGAGCAAGAACCTCACTGCGGGCGAAGGCGGCCTGGTGCTCACCAACGATCCCGAGTACGCCGAGCGCTGCTGGTCGGTAGTGAACGTGGGGCGCCAACGGGAGGGGGCCTTCTACCAGCACGTCGGCTTGGCCAGCAACTATCGCATGGCCGAGTGGATGGGCGCCGTGCTGCGGACCCAGTTTTCGCGCCTGGAGGAGCAATCCCAACGACGCAGTGAGAACGCGGCCTATCTGTTTGAGGCGCTGAGCGAGGTTCCCGGGCTCGTGCCCGTTCGTGGGGATCCGCGTGTCACCCGCTCCGCCCACCACCTGGTGCGCCTGTGGTACGATCCGGAGGCTTTTGGCGGACGCAGCCGCGAGGAGTTCGTGCGGGCGTTCACGGCAGAGGGGATACCGGTGCGTCTGGGCTACCCGGAGCCACTCAGCCGGCAGCCGGTGGTCGCGGAGCGCACCGCGTATATCCGACAGCGCCTGGGTATCGCCAGTGAGCCGCCGGACCCGTGCCCGGTGTGCGAGCAAGTGTGCGCCCACGGGCTATGGCTGGCGCAGTCGCTTCTGTTGGGTGACCGGACTGACATGGACGATATCGTGACGGCGGCAGCAAGGATCCAGCGAGCCTGGGTAGCTTAGCGTCACGGGCCGCCGGTGTTCGCCGGCGCGCTGACGATCCTGCAACACGCTGGGATCGCTATGGCACGGCCGCGCCGCACCGGGCGCAGAAACGTGCCGCTTCGCGCAACCCGGCGCCGCAGGCGGCGCAGTAGCGCGGCTTGGGCGTTGCTGGCTCACCGCAATAGGGACAAAAGGTGGCCCCCTCAGGTAGGGGATTGCCGCAACGTTCGCAGCCGGGTTCTTCGGCCTCACTGTCTGGCGCCATCGTGGATTCCAGCCGGGCCAGCTCCTCGCGCTGCTGCGCCACCGCCGCCTCGAGTTCGACGACGTGCGCGCACAGAGGCGCCAACTCGGGTGATGTCAGGCGCCCGGCGCGGTGCAGCCCGACCGCCTGGACGCCCACGGCAGTGATCATCTCCTTGATCTGAGCATCCAGCTGCTTGAGTTCGGCCTGGGCTCTGTGCAGCGCCCTTCTCCGGTCGGATTCGGCCATCTGCTTTCGCAGCCCCTCGACCGTGGCGCGCAGGCCGCCCGATGAGTTGATGCTATCGATCAGGTCTTGCGCTTTGCGGCGAAACGGCCCGAGTAAATCATTCATCGCGTAGAGCCCCCTGCCTGTTTTCGTCTGCCCTCTATACGCGGCAGAGGCGCGGATGGTAGCATCATCCAGCGAAGATCTGCTTGCCCCCGTCCACCCGCAGAACCTGCCCCGTGATGTATGAAGCATGCTCGGAGACGAGAAAGCCCACGACGGAGGCGATCTCCGGTGGCGCCCCGTAGCGCTCCAGCGTACCCCCCTCGACCATCATGGCCGTGTCAGTCTCGCGGCTGGCCACAAAGCGCCGGGAGGTGGTGTCACCCGGGGCCACGACGTTGACGTTGATGTTGTCGGCGCGAAGCTGTGCTGCCAAGCATCGGGTGTACTCGTGCACCGCCGCTTTCGCGGTGGAGTAGATCGCGGACTGTGGATTGCCGAACATGCCGGCGATGCTGCCGATGTTCACGATCCACCCCTCCCGGCGCGCCTGCATCTCGGGCGCGATCGCACGGCAGACCAGGATGCATGTCATCAGGTTGCGATCCAGCACTGCATGAAGGTCGGCCAGCGAGATACGGATGGCGTCGTTGCCCTCGGGCTTGCCAGCCATGGGGGCCGAGGTGCCTGCCGCCCCCACATCGCCGCCAGCGCAATTGACGAGTATGTCGATTCGCCCAAAGCGTTCGCGGATCTCGGCCACCACGCGTTCCACCTCGTCCGGATCGGATAGATCTCCGGCCACCGGGTAAACCTGAGCACCCGTCTCCTGCGCAATTTGATCGGAGACGTCGTAGAGGCTCTCCGCTTCACCAAACGCCCGAGCGGAGGTATAGGACGTGCCCTGTACCGCCACACTGGCTCCCATTGCAGCCAGGTGGCGCGCGATCTCCCTCCCGATGCCCCTGGAAGAACCTGTCACAAAGGCCACGCGCCCAGTGAGCTTGCCCGTGCTACCCATGCTACCGCCTTTCTGGCTTGGCCAACGCGCCGGAGCTCAAAAGCCCGGCGTGAACGCATGCTCGGCCACGTATGCCCTCGATCTCGACCTCGTGCACGATGGCCTCCCGCGCCACCAGCCGTGCAATCAACCGATCCCACTCCCATGGCTCCCAGCGGAACAGGCGCAACAGCGCGTTCTCGCTCTCAGCTGCCACGTTCTCGAGATGGCAGAGCAACAGCGCCTCCATCGCCGCATCCGTCGATATGGACCTGGCCTCCTCCGGCACCTCGGGATAGTGCCGGATAAAGAGGTCATAGACATACGCATAGCCCCAGCGGCTGGCATCCGAGATTCCGATCTTGGCGATCCTCAGCTGCATCTGCAGTTCCTGGAGGGCGGCATTGAACCGCCGTGCGACGGCGCCCCCTCCAGCGAGTCCGGCGGCCTGACGCAACAGTGAGGTGGCCATCGCCCCCTGATTGAGCAACACCTCATAGATTCTGCGCGCTTCAACCGATAGCAGGCCAGCCTCGTAATGCTCGAGGTAATCCAGCGGGTCGCCATAGTTCGGAGAGAGGGCGTAGGCCGCCGGGAGAAGTGCTCGTGATACAAACGTCGGCTTGCCACGAATCAGCGCACCGTAGAACACATCCCTGCGGGCGGGCAGCGTATCCTTCCAGTCCCAGGCGCGTCCGAGATCCGGATCGTCATGATGCGCCGGCGGCGGCCGGTGGGACCCAGCGATGGCGCCCCACAACGTCGGCATCGTGACCCCTTTTGCGCCAAAGAGGAACGCCAATCCAACGCTGTTCAGAAACGCCAGCGCCTCGCCCTCGTTGTGCACCTTGAGCTCTGGAAGACGACGAAAGCGCCGGTCGCGGTGGTGCTGTATTTGTGCGAGGGATGGTCTATCCACGCAAGGCATCCTGGTGTTGCTGGAACCCGGCATTCAGTGGCCTTCAGTCCTAGAGACGGGCACGCAGCGCGCGCGTCAGTGCCGGAACAACCTGCTGGCAATCGCCCACGATGCCATAAGTCGCAAGGCCAAAAATCGGCGCGTGCGGGTCCGTATTGATGGCGACGATCGTACGGGACGTGGACATCCCGGCTCGGTGCTGAATCGCACCGGAGATGCCGCAGGCGATGTACAGCTCAGGCCGCACGGTGCGCCCAGTCTGCCCGACCTGGTGCGCGTAGGGTATCCAGCCCGAATCCACCGCCGCGCGTGAGGCCCCGATCGCGCCACCCAACAGGTCGGCCAGTTCCCGCAGCGGCGCGAACCCATCCGGCCCGCCCAGGCCTGCCCCGCCCGACACGATGATCCTGGCCTCCGCGAGGTTGACCTCATCGCTGGCGGGCACAAAGGAGAGCACCGTGGAAAGCAGCGAGGCGGGGGGCAGCGTTACCTCCCGCGGTACGATCTCCCCTCGCCGGCCATAGTCCGGCTGGGGGACGGCGAATACCCTGTGCCGCACCGTGGCCATCTGAGGCCGGTGCACCGGCGTGCTGATCGTCGCCATGATGTTCCCGCCGTACGCCGGCCGCGTCTGCAACAGCCTTCCGTTGGCCGGATCGATCTCCAGGCCGGTGCAATCGGCCGTCAGACCGGTGTGCAGGCTCGTAGCAACCGATCCGGCGAGATCGCGGCCCCGCGAGCTGGCTCCCAGCAGGAGGATCTCGGGCCGTTCCTGCTCGATCAACTGCTCCAGGGCGGCAGCATAGGTCTCCGTCCGAAAGCGCGCCAACTCGGGGTGCTCCACCAAGAGGACGCGCTCGGCGCCAAAGGCGATCGCCTCCATGGCGAGGTCTCGAACACGCTCCCCGAGCACACAGGCAGTGAGCGGCACCTGCAGGCCATCTGCAAGGCGCCTGCCCTGCCCCATCATCTCCCAGGAGATGCCGTGGGCGACGCCGCCCGCCTGTTCCACCCAGACCCAGACGCCGCGCGCCTCCGGTGGCTGGAGATCGGCCTGGCGGGTGGGAAGGCTGAGCGCCTCGACGGGGCACACCTCCAGGCAGGCGCTGCAGGCCGTGCATCGCTCGTCCACAGTGGCCACGCCCTGCTCCATGGCGAGAGCGCCAAACGGACAGGCGGCAACACAGGCAGCGCAGCCGATACAGAGATCCTTGTCGATAATGAGGATGCCTGAGGACATAGCCTACACCAGCCTATCGGCGATCAGTTGCTCCGCCAGTGCGTCCGCGGCGGTCTCCAGCGTGCCCCCTTCAAAGAGGCGAACACCGCCGGCGCGCACCTCCGGAGAAAAGACACGCACCACCTGAGTGGGCGATCCGCTCAGCCCCAGGCACTCTGGATCGATGCCGGGAAGGTCCTGCGGGCCCCAGACCTCCAACTCGGTCCGGCGCGCGCGGCGCAATCCCCGGCGGGTGGGGTAGCGCGGCGTGTTGATCCCCTTGAGGACGGTCACCACCGCGGGCAGTGGCGCGGAAACGATCTCCGTTCCCTCCTCGAGGAGCCGTTCCACCACGATGCGCCCGGAGGCAGGCTCGATCTCTCGGATGCGCCAGACGTAGGTCAGCGGCGCCATGCCCAGCTGCGAAGCGATGCCCGGCCCAACCTGGCCCGTATCGCCATCCATCGCCTGCTTGCCACACAGCACCAGATCTGCACCCCCCAGGGCACGGATGGCAGCCGAGAGCGTGTAGGCCGTGGCCCAGGTATCCGCACCCGCAAAAGCGCGAGCGCTGAGCAGAACACCACGCTCGCAACCCATGGCCATGGCCTCGCGCAGCTCCTGCGCCGCCTGCGGCGGGCCCATGGTCATCACGGTGGCTCTGCCCCCGTGACGCTCCACGATGCGCAACGCCTCCTCAATGGCGTACATGTCAAAGGGGTTGATGATCGTGCCCAATCCCTCCCGGATCATGGTGCCGGTATCGGGATTGAATGCGACCTGGGTCGTCTCGGGAACGGACTTTATACACACAACGACGTGCACGGTGCCCCCAGTGGTATACGAGGATACCGTCGGTATACCACAAGGGCAGCCTTGTCACAACCGGCTCGGCTCAAGGTGGACGCTGGCGAGGCCACTTGACAGCACCTATCGCGCCGCTTATCTTTGCTCCAGTCAGCGGCACGTCTGCCGGTGATCGCGGGCGACCGGGCCGCCCACCCGGCTGCGTGCCTGTATCGCTCAGGCGGTACGGGCGAGGTCCCGAGAGCAAGGTCGCTCCATATACAACAGCTGTATGTTGCCAGGAGGAACGAGAGACCATGTGGATCGAGAACGTTCAGACCTATCTGGTGAATGCCAACATCCTGCAGCGCGCCGACCGCCCTCGCGGGCGCAACTGGCTTTTTATCAAGATGTCCACCTATGAGGGCATCGACGGCATCGGTGAGGCCAGCGGTTGGCCCGAGGTTGTGCAGAAGGGTATTGAGGAGTTGGCCGGCGCGCTCTACCGTGAGGAGCCATTCCACACCGAGCGCAACTGGCAAAAGCTCTACCGCTCGCTCAATACTCACGGCGCCACCGGCGTGGTTCGCGGTGGCATCTTGAGTGCCCTCGATATGGCCATGTGGGACATCAAGGGGAAGAAACTTGAGGTCCCGATCTATGATCTCCTGGGTGGGCCAATCACCAGACGGATTCGTATCTGCGGACATGCGGATACGGTCAAGGAGGCGCGGGCGCTGGTGGAACGCGGCTACACGGCGTTCAAGTGCAAACCGGACGTTCCTTTGCTCACGGAACTGCGCGCGGCATTGGGCCCAGAGATCGACATCGCGGTCCACTGCCAGGGGCAGTTCACGCCCTCCGAAGCTCTCTCGTTGGCCGAGGATCTGCGGCCCATCAGGCCCGTGTTCCTGGAGGATCCCACCGATCCCGCTGATCTGAATGCTCTCCGTTGGCTGGGCGAACGGGCACGGGTTCCCCTCGCGGCTGGCGAGACGCTCTTCTCCAAGTGGGGCTTTCGTGACCTGATCGAGACGCGCGCCATCTCCGTCGCGCAGCCGGATATCACCCGAATCGGCGGCATCACCGAGGCGAAAAAGATCGCGGCCCTGTGTGAGGCGCACGGCGTGATGCTGGCGCCCCACGAGAGCGCCACGGGCCCCATCGGCGAGATGGCCGCACTACACGTGCTGGCGACGACGCCCGCCTGCCTCTTCGTGGAGCATCGCGCCCGGGACGTCTTCTGGCGCCGCGACGTGGTCACGGGGATGCCCACGGACAAGGAGGGCCATATCACGGTTCCGGCCAAGCCCGGCCTTGGATTGGAGCTGAACGAGGTGGAGATCGCCAAGTACCCCGTCAAGCCCTATATCGACTTTAACTACGAGTACGAGGACGAGATCGCCATGAATCGCCGGCGCAGGGGAACGGATTAGGGGCCCGCAGCGGGGTCGCGCAGCGGGGTCGCCAAGGGCGACCCCGCTGCTTTGTCTCACTGTGAACGCACGGTCTCGATAAAGGCGACGATGTTCTCCGGGGGAACGTCCCTGGGGATCGCGTGAGTGGGGGCCACAATGTACCCGCCTCCGCTCCCGATGCGAGCGATCATCCCGCGGATGTGCTCTGGCAACTCCGCGGCACTGATGCGCGGAAGCACCTGCTGGGTGCTGATGCCCCCGTAAAAGGTCAGGTGGCTCCCGTACTCGCGCTTGCACCAATCCACGTTCATCACCTCGGGCTGGAAGGTGTTAAAGATGTCCAGCCCCATGTCGATCAGATCCGGGAACAGGGCCTGCACGTCGCCACAGGAGTGTTGCATCACGTACTTGCCCGCCGCCTTCACGCGGGCATACATCTCGGACACGCGCGGCTTGATGAACCGGCGCCAGAGGCGCGGCCCCATGATAGTCCCCCGCTGTTGCCCCCAATCATCACCAAAGTAGACGCAATCTACCGGATAGGTGACGATCTGTTCGATCGCCTGCAGGTTGTAGGCGAGGATCCGGTCCAGCAACGCGTCCACGAATGCGGGATGATCGAGCATGTCCATGAGCAGTGCCTCCATGCCCCTCAGCGTCCAGGCCCGCTCGAACATGGAGAAGCCGATCTCGGCCACCGTAAGGCGATCCCGGTTCTCGCGAGTGAGGCGTTCCAGTCCCACCCTGTTCCTGGCCAGATCCGGCACGGGGAACTCATAGAGGCCGATTTCCGGCTGCGGGAACTGGTAGGCGCACACGTTCCCGATATCTCGATCGATGGTACGGTTCCAGACGACGCCGAATTGGTCACGCCAGTAGCCCGGCCGTATCTCTTCGAACCAGCCATCGCTGTACGATGCCAGATGGTTTCCGATGAGGCTGGCAAAGCCCGGATCGCCGAGGTGGGCCGCCGTCTGATCGTGCGCGTCGGCTGTAAGGTTGATCTGCCAGGGCGTTACATCGGGCTGCTCGTGCCTCAGTGCACAGAGGACGCGTTCGCGGGCTGAGACGTTCACGTTGTTCTCTCCTCCACCGGGTACCATCGGCCCTGCGCTCATTGTAGCCGTACGCAACGGGCCTGCAACGCTCCACGGGACCGAGGCAGATTTGAGAAGTCTGGCAAAAAGGCATTGACAATCTCCGCCTGATGTGTATAATTGTTTCTTGGTGCGTCTGCGCGGGTTTGAGGTGCCTGCGATTCTCGGTGTCGCCTCCAGCCGGTACAGACGAACGGCGCATTGATGCGCACCCAGCAGCCTTCCAGGGCTGCCCTTTTTGCGGTTTCGGGCCATGGCCCGAAATTGGTTGACATATAACGAGGCGTGTGCTATTCTAGAGGCACAGCCGGGTGTATGGGATTCAGCGTCGATCCTGTTGGCGCAGCGATCTCGCAACTGAGCCTCGGCTCGCTCTTGAAGCGCCGGTGGCTTGGGCTCGGCGTTTTTTTGTTGCCTGTTGCGCCCGTTCGAGGTGGGGGCCTCGGTCGAGGCCGGCGAGAGCATACCGTGTGATGCTAGGACAGGGGGACTGGTATATCGATGTCTAGCGAGATTGAAGAAAGGGGCCTCGCGGTGATTGAGCCGCTGATGGCCAAAGCGGAGAAGCAAGGTTTTGTAACGCTGGATGACCTCATGGAGGTTTTTCCCGACGCCGAGGATAACCTCGATGGCTTGGAAGATCTCTTTATCACGCTAAGTGAAGAGGGCATCCAGGTGGTGTACAAGGACGAGTCCGAAGAAGAGGCTGAGGCTGAGCCAGAGCCAGAAGCCGAGGATGAGCTCGAAGCCAACGCCGAGGCCGATGTCGAGGCGGATGCCGAGGCCGAAGAGGACTCGGATGACGACCACGTGGTGAGCGTGGAAGAAACAGAAGAGGATGAGGCTGCGCGCTCTCCCTTGAGCGAGATCGCCAGCGACGACACCATCAGCCTGTACCTCAAAGAGATGGCTCGCGTACCGTTGCTGACGGCAGAACAAGAAGTCAGCCTGTCCCGTGATTACGAGATCGGGCGCGAGGCCAAGGAAAAGATGGAGAGCCAGGCTGATGTGCTCTCCGAGGATGACAAGGACGAGCTGTACCGCCTGGTGCAGCGCGGCGAGGGCGCCCGTTCACACATGATCCGCGCCAACACCCGCCTGGTGGTCAGCATCGCCAAGCGATATCTTGGCCAGGGTGTCCCCTTTCTGGATCTGATTCAGGAAGGTAACCTAGGCTTGATCAAGGCGGTGGAAAAGTTCGATTATCATCGTGGCCACCGCTTTAGCACCTACGCGACGTGGTGGATTCGCCAGTCCATCACCCGTGCTTTGGCGGACCAGGGCCGCGTCATACGCCTTCCCGTGCACCTGAGCGATCGCATTCGCAAGGTGTATCAGGTGGCACAGCAGCTTGAGCAGGACTGGGGCCGGCAGCCCACACCTGAGGAGATCGCTGAGGAACTGGGCCTCCCGGCCCAGAAGGTACAGTGGATGCTCAAGGTTTCCCAGCGTCCGCTGTCGCTGGAAAAGCCCGTAGGTGAGGAGGAGGATAGCGAGCTCGGGAGCTTTATCCCGGATCGCGAGGCCCCTACTCCTTCGGATACCGCGTATCACTCGATGCTGCAGGACAAGCTCGATGACGTCTTGACGACGCTTTCCCCTCGCGAGGCGCGCATCCTGCAGCTTCGCTTTGGCCTGCAGGACGGGCGCAGCTATACGCTGGAGGAGGTCGGGCGCAAGTTCGGCCTGACGAGGGAGCGCATCCGGCAGATTGAACATGAGGCGTTGGATCGGTTGCGCCATCCCAGCCGCAGCCGCCAACTCCGCGACTATATGGTCTAGTGACGTCTGGCGCCCTACGGACTGCTACAGCCCGTAGGGCGTTTTCGTGTGTGGATGAGGGCGAATCGTCCTTGTCAGTCCAACGGGGGTGTGTTATACTCGCGGCATCGACGGGATGCATACCACACCCTAAAGACATCGGCGTCTCCTGCACGTGCCCAAACCTGGTTTGGAGCCAACTCTGTGGGGGCGCCTTTCTCGTTCTACAGCAGGCCAGTGGATGTTGACCCGTCGTTGATCGACTCTGTTCAGGAGGCAAAATGCCGGTAACGATTGTGTTGGGTGCTCAGTGGGGTGACGAGGGCAAGGGCAAGATCACCGATCACCTGGCTGAGCGGGCCGCGATGGTCGTGCGGTATCAGGGGGGCACGAACGCAGGCCACACGATCGTCCTGGGCGATAGCGTACTCAAGCTCCACCAGGTTCCTTCGGGCATCACCCGTCCCTCAGTAGCCGCCGTGCTGGCTCATGGCATGGTCATCACGCCGCCCGCCTTGGTGGAGGAGTTGAACATGCTCCGGGATCGGGGCATATCCACAGATAACCTGCATATTAGCGCCAATGCCCACATCGTCATGCCCTATCATCTGCTCCTCGACGAACTGCAGGAAAAGCAGCGGGGTGAGCGTGCCCTGGGTACCACGCGCCGGGGCATCGGCCCCGCCTATACGGACAAGTACCAGCGCCGCGGCCTTCGAATGATGGATCTGGTGGACCGGGATCGCTTTGCCGCGCGCGTCGCCGAGGCGCTGGAAGGCGTGAACGCAGAGCTCAAGGGCATCTATGGCCACCCCGGGTTCACTGTGGACGAGATCGTCGCGACATACGACCCCTGCCGAGAGGCGCTGGCTCCCTATGTCACGGACACCGTCGCGCTGATCCGGCGCTATATCGCCGAGGGCAAGAGCGTTCTCCTGGAGGGCGCGCAGGCCACAATGCTGGATATCGACTATGGGACCTACCCTTATGTGACCTCTTCGTCGCCAACTGCCGGGGGCGCCTGCCAGGGCTCTGGCGTCAGTCCCCTGGATGTGAACGAGATCGTGGGTGTGGTCAAAGGATATACCTCGCGGGTGGGCACGGGGCCCTTCCCCACCGAGCTTTTCGACGAGGTTGGCGATTGGATCGTTGCGCAGGGTAACGAGTATGGCACCACAACCGGCCGGCGCCGCCGCTGCGGATGGATCGACGTGGTCAGCCTGCGATATGCGGCGCAGGTGAACGGATTCTCCGGCCTCGCCTTGACCAGGCTCGATGTGCTCACAGGCCTCAACGAGCTGCGCATCTGCACCGGTTACCGGCTGCCCGATGGCACCCTCACCGATGTGTACCCGGCCGATGCCGATCTGCTGCAACACGTTACCGCCGAATACGAATCGATGCCCGGATGGGAGGAGGACATCTCTCACATCCGCGCGCTGGATGACCTGCCGGCCGCCGCCCGCGCCTACTGTGAAAGGATATCCGAACTGGTGGGAGTGCCAATCTCACTGATCTCGGTGGGCGCAGAGCGACAGGATCTCGTCGCTTTGCGCTGGCCCATCTAGCGTCCAGGCGGTCGCCTGCTCCCAAGAGCAGGCGACCTCGTTCAACTGTGGAGGGAACATGGGCGAACACGAATCTAGGTACCCTGAGGCTCTGACGTTCGATGATGTGCTGTTAGTGCCAGGCTTCTCGGAGGTTCTGCCGGATGCGGTGGATGTCTCCACCACGCTCACGAAGCGGATCCGGCTGGCCATCCCCGTCCTCTCCGCAGCGATGGACACCGTCACCGAAGCGCGTTTGGCCATCGCGCTGGCGCGCGAGGGCGGCCTCGGAGTGATCCACCGCAACTGCTCCGTGGAGGAGCAGGTGGCCGAGGTGGACAAGGTCAAGCGAAGTGAGTCCGGCATGATCGTCGATCCCATCACCCTGCCGCCCACGGCGACGCTTGGAGAAGCCAAGGGCCTGATGGCGCACTATCACATCTCCGGCGTGCCGATCACCGAAGGTACTCGGCTGGTTGGCATTCTGACGAACCGCGACATCCGCTTCTCGACCGATGATGACAGACCGGTTACCGAGTTCATGACCTCCACGAACCTGGTTACGGCGGCCATCGGCACCACTCTGGATGAGGCTCAGGCCATCCTTCAGCAGCACCGCATCGAGAAGTTGCCTCTGGTGGACGAGCACTTTAACCTCAAGGGCTTGATCACCGTTAAGGACATCCAGAAGAAGCGGGACTATCCGAACGCCTCGGCCGATGCCCAGGGGCGCCTGCTCGTTGGAGCGGCCATAGGCGTCGGGACCGACATGCTGGAGCGGGCTACCGCCCTCGTCCGTGCTGGGGCGGACCTCCTGGCCGTGGACACGTCGCATGGCCACTCGGCCATGGTGCTGCAAGCCGTGGAGCGCGCGCGCCAGGCGTTCCCCGAAATCGCGATCTCCGCTGGCAACGTCGTCACCCCTGAGGGGACGCGGGACCTGATCCACGCCGGCGCGGATGTCATCAAGGTCGGTGTGGGCGCCGGATCGATCTGCACCACACGCATCGTCGCGGGCTGCGGTATGCCACAGGTGACGGCCATCTCCGATTGTGCCGAAGCCGCCGCCGAGTTCGGCATCCCCGTGGTAGCCGACGGCGGCATCCGCTATTCGGGTGACATCGTCAAGGCCCTGGCGGCTGGGGCGCGCGCCGTGATGCTGGGCAACATGCTGGCGGGAGTGGATGAGAGCCCCGGGGAGCTGGTCATCTACGAGGGGCGCCGCTTTAAGGAGTACCGGGGCATGGGGTCCGTGGGCGCCATGCGCGCGGGATATGGCCGGGATCGCTACGCCACGGAGCAATCGCGAACCTCCCAACGAGCCTCGGGCAAATCCGTGCCGGAGGGCATCGAGGCCCGAGTCGCCTACCGCGGCAGCCTCGCGGAAAGCATCTTTCAGATTGTGGGTGGCCTGCGTTCGGGCATGGGGTATGTGGGGGCGACCGATCTCGCCGATCTGGCCGCCAAGGCCCGGTTCGTTCGGATCAGTTCAGCGGGCTATATCGAAAGCCATCCCCATAGCGTTCTCATCACCAAAGAGGCTCCCAACTATCAGTTACAGCCCTGATCCCGATCTGTTCGAGGACCAGCGGAGACCATAACTGGAGCAACGAGGATACGTGGACAAGAGATACCGCATTGAGGTGATCGGCCGCCCTGGAGAAGCGCCAGCCGGGTATCTTCAGGACGACATTCGGGCACTGGGCATACAGGGGGTCGACCGTGTTGAGCGGGCGGCTCTGTACTTTGTGGCCGGTGAGCTCTCAGTGGGCGACATCGAGACGCTGTGTCGCGCCCTCCTGGTGGACCCAATCCTCCAGGACGTGCGCTGGGCCGAGGCGCACGCCGCCGCCCCGTTGCCTGAGTCGGCCCAGCGTATCGAGGTGGGCCTCCTGCCAGGCGTCACTGATACCGTGGCGGATAACATTCGCGCACGGGCGCGTGATCTCGGCATGCACGGTCTCACAGATGTCGCCACCGGTGAGAGCTATACCATATGGGGACGGGTCTCAACGGCCGAGTTGCGCACCTTGGCCGAGAGGCTGCTGCATAACGCCGTGATCCAGTACTATAGCCTCGGGCAGCTTGAGCCACATATCGGGATGCCCCTGCGAAACGTGCAGCCCGAGACGGAGTCTGTACCTCTGCGCGATCTGGGCGACGAGGGGTTGCTGGCCTTGTCCCGATCCCGGACGCTCTCACTGGATCTCGCCGAGATGCGTGCGGTGCAGGCCTATTTCCGCGCTGAGGGGCGTGAGCCTACCGATGTTGAGCTCGAGAGCCTGGCTCAGACCTGGTCCGAGCACTGCGTGCACAAGACCTTCCGGGCCCGGGTAACCTATCGAGAGACGATCGGCGCCGATACGACGGTTGAGCAGATCGACGGCCTCCTCAAGACGTACCTGCAGGCAGCGACGCGCTCCATCAATGCCCCCTTTGTGCGCTCCGCCTTTGTCGACAACGCCGGCATCATCGCCTTTGGTGATCACGAGCTGTCCTTCAAGGTCGAGACGCACAACCACCCTTCGGCCCTGGAGCCCTTCGGTGGCGCCAACACCGGCGTGGGCGGCGTGGTGCGCGACATCATGGGCGTCAGCGCCCGTCCTATCGCCAATACGGACGTGCTCTGTTTCGGCCCCCTGGACGCGGATCCGGACACGCTGGCGAATGGGGTGCTGCATCCCCGGCGGATCTACAACGGCGTGGTTCACGGCGTCGAGGATTATGGCAACAAGATGGGCATCCCTACCGTCAATGGGGCGATCTACTTCCACCCCGGCTACACGGCCAACCCGCTGGTCTACTGCGGATGCGCAGGCATTGCGCCGGCCGGGTCGCATCCGCGCGGCGCACAGGCAGGAGACCTCGTCGTGGTGCTGGGCGGCCGCACCGGGCGGGATGGCCTGCACGGCGCGACGTTCTCCTCGATCGAGCTCACCGACGAGACGGGAGTGACCTCCGGTGGCGCCGTCCAGATCGGAAACCCGATCGCTGAGAAGATGACGCTGGATGCCCTGCTGGTGGCGCGGGACGCGGGGTTGTATTCTGCCATCACCGATTGCGGCGCAGGCGGCCTCTCCTCTGCGGTCAGCGAGATGGGAGAGGAAACGGGTGTCCTGGTTCAGCTGGATCGCGTGCCGCTCAAGTACCAGGGCCTCAGCCCTTGGGAGATCTGGCTCTCAGAGGCGCAGGAGCGCATGGTGATCGCCGTTCCGCAAGATAACGAAGCAGCCCTGCGCGGCATCTGTGAGGCGCGCTCTGTAGAAATGACGGTGATCGGCTCGTTTACGGGTGACGGTCGCCTGCATCTGCGTTACGGAGAAGAGTCGGTGGCCGATCTTTCCATGGCGTTCCTGCATGGCGGGCTGCCCCGGCGGGATCTGGCGGCGGAATGGGTCGCGCCGTCACGATCAGCTCCCCGCGTTGACGATCTGGCCGGGCGGGCTCTTGCAGAGGCGCTGCTCGGTATGTTGCGTGATCCGAATGTGCGCAGCAAGGAAGACGTGGTCCGTCGCTACGACCACGAGGTTCAGGGCGGTACGGTGGTCAAGCCGTTGGTGGGAACGCGTGCCCATGGCCCCGGCGATGCCGCCGTGATACGCCCCCTGGATACGGCGCAGGGCTGGGCGGGCTTTGCCCTGGGCGCCGCCTTCAACCCGGCGTATGGGGACGTGGATCCCTATGCAATGGCCATCTCGGCCATCGATGAGGCCGTCCGGAACGTCGTATCCGTGGGCGGGGATCCCGACCGCACGGCGATCCTGGACAACTTTTGCTGGGGGAATCCGAGTTACCCGGACCGCTTGGGCAGCCTGGTTCGCGCGCTCAAGGGGTGCTATGATGGAGCCCTGCACTATCGCACGCCCTTTATCTCCGGCAAGGATAGCCTGAACAACGAGTACATCGATACGCGCACCGGCCATCAGGTGGCGATTCCCCCTTCCCTGTTAATCTCCTCAATCGCCTTGCTGGATGACGTACGCCTGGCCTGTACGGCCGACCTCAAGAGCGAGGGAAGTGCACTCTACCTGGTCGGCAGTACGGCGCCGGAGTTGGGGGGGAGCCTCTACGAGGCTCAGGGGTACGCCTCTGGGTATCCCGCACCTGGCCTGGCGAAGGTAGGGCCCCAGACGGCGCGGGCGCTCCACCGGGCCATCCGGCAGCGCCTCGTATCCGCGTGCCACGATTGCTCCGAGGGCGGGTTGGCGATCGCCCTGGCCGAAATGGCGATGTCCGGCGATCTCGGTGCGGCACTGCACCTGTCCGCGGTGCCTGTCGCGAAGGAGCACAGCGCTCAAGATGGCTGGCTGCTGTTCTCGGAGTCCAACGGACGCTACCTCGTCGAGGTGGCCCAGGAGAACCGTCCGGCCTTTGAGGCCTGCATGAACGGCCTACCCTGCTCCGCCGTAGGCCAGATTCTCGGCAGCCAGACGCTTGTGATCTATGGGGTCTCAGACGATGAGCCCCTTCTCACCCTGCCCCTGGCCCTCATCGAACAGGCCTGGCGGGGCCACTTGCCGGGGGCTGCCCCAGGGGAGGAGAGTTGATGCCTGCGCCCCGCGTTCTCATCTTGCACGCGTCGGGAACCAACCGCGACCGCGAGGCCGCACTGGCGTGCGCGGCGGCCGGGGGGAGCCCCGAGATCGTCCATATGAACCGTCTGCTTGCCGGCGAAAGCCGCCTTCAGGATTACCAGATGATCGTCATCCCGGGGGGCTTTTCCTTCGGTGACGACCTGGGCGCGGGACGCCTCTGGGCCTTTGACCTGGGGCTCCATTTGCGCGAGGATATGGATGCTTTTGTGGCGGCGGGAAAGCCGGTCATGGGCATCTGCAACGGGTTCCAGACCCTGGTCAAGGCGGGCTATCTTCCCGGGCCGGCGCCGGCCCAGCGCGCCAGCCTCACGTTCAACCGGCAGGGCCACTTTGAGTGCCGCTGGGTGCGCCTGCGGGCCGGGCCTTCCAGCGTGAGCCTCTTTACCGAGGGCCTGCAGGAGGACATTCTGTGCCCTGTTGCTCACGGGGAGGGGCGCCTCGCTCTCGAGGATCCGGAGGATATGCCGCGATTGCTCTCCGGGGGCCTGGTTCCGCTGCGATATGTGGCGGCGGAGGACTTGCGACTGATGGACGTCGCCTCTGCGCAGGTACCCGTCCGCGCGGCGGCCGGATACCCCGCCAACCCCAACGGGTCCCTGGCGGATGCGGCGGCACTCTGTAACGCGGAGGGCAACGTCTTGGGGTTGATGCCCCACCCCGAAGATCACATCGATCCGCTCCAGCACCCGCGCTGGGCGCGCGGGGCAAAGGGAGGCCTCGGCCTGTCGCTCTTTGCCAACGGCGTCCGCGCTGCGGCGCGCTTCCTGTAGGACGGCAGACACATGACGACCTACGATCACGAGACGTATATCTCACCCTTCACCTGGCGCTACGGCAGCGAGGCCATGCGGCGCATCTGGTCGCAGATGCACCAGCGTCGCCTCTGGAGGCGGGTCTGGGTGGCTTTGGCCAGCGTTCAATGCGAAGCGGGGCTGGTGAGCCCGGCGCAGGTGGACGATCTGCGCGCCCATGTGGATGACGTGGATTGGGAGCGCGCTCAGGATCTCGAACAGACTCTGCGCCACGATCTCATGGCCGAAGTGCGAGCGTATGCGGAGCAGTGCCCCGTAGGTGGCGGCATCATTCACCTGGGCGCTACCAGCATGGATGTCGAGGATAACGCCGAGGCGCTGCGGCTGATCGAGGCTCTCGCCCTGGTTCGTCATGGCCTGATTGTCCTTCTGCAGTCCCTGGCGGATCAGATGGAAGCCGAGGCCGATACCCTGGCGATGGCGTATACGCACATCCAACCGGCTGAGCCCACCACCATCGGCTACAGGCTGGCCCAGTATGCCTACGATCTCCTGTGCGATCTGGACGCCCTGGATGCCCTGCGTATCCGTGGCAAGGGGGTCAAGGGCGCGGTGGGGACCTCCGCTTCGTACGCCCATCTGTTGGCCGGCACGGGCATGGCCCCAGGGGAGATGGAGCGCCGGATCATGGATCGCCTAGGCCTAGAGGCCGTGCCCGTAAGCACTCAGACCTACCCGCGCAAGATGGATTACGCGGTATTGACCGTGCTCGCCGGGATCGCCGGATCGGCCCACAAACTCGCTCTGGACCTGAGGCTGCTCCAGTCGCCTGTGTTTGGCGAGCTCAGTGAGCCCTTTGGCCGGCAGCAGGTGGGCTCATCCGCCATGCCCTTTAAGCGCAATCCCGTCAGTTCCGAGAGCGTATGCTCGCTGGCCCGTTACGTGTCCACGCTCCCGCAGGTGGCCTGGAGCAACGCCGCGCTATCGATGCTCGAGCGCACCCTGGACGATTCGGCAAACAGGCGGGCCGTCCTGCCCGATGCGTTTCTGGCGGTCGACGAGATCCTCGGGAGGCTGGCGCGCATCGTGTCGGGACTTTGCGTCGGGCGGGAAGCCATCGCGCGCAACCTTGCCGTGTACGGCCCCTTTTCTGCGACGGAGCCTCTTCTCATGGAGCTCGTCAAGCAGGGGGCCGATCGCCAGGCGATGCACGAGATCATTCGTGAGCACAGCATGGCGGCCTGGGGTGCGGTGCAAGCCGGTAATGAGAATCCGCTTGCCGACCTCTTGGCCACAGATCCCGAGATCAACCGCCGGGTCGGTGCGGCCAGGGTTCGAGAGATCATGGCCCGTGGCGCCGGCGCCGGCGATGCTCCGGCCCGCTGCCTCGCCTTGTGCGCTCACATACGGTCGCTGGGCCGGAGGAGCTGAGCGAGACACGGGCTCGTTCCGCAGGTTGGCAAACGAGATGGTGGGGGCCGCAAAGCATACGCGCAGGCGAGGGAGTAGACGGTATGACCTACAGGACAACCTTTGGGGAAAAGCTGGGCGAAGGCAAGACCAAGATCGTCTATGCGCATCCGACGCGGCGTGACTTGGTGTACCTGGTGCACAAGGATCGAATCACTGCGGGCGACGGGGCTCGGGCAAGCGAACTGCCGGGCAAGGGTGAGCTGGCCTGCCGGACGACTTCGAACGTGTTCTACGTGCTCGAGCAGGAGGGTATTGACACGCACTATATCGGCCTGGTGGAGCCCGCCGTCAACCTGGTCGTGCGCTGCGAGATGGTGCCCTTGGAAGTGGTGATGCGCCGGGTCGCCACGGGATCCTACCTGAAGAGAAACCCTGAGGTCAGCGAAGGACAGCGCTTTGACCCGCCTCTTGTCGAGTTCTTTTTCAAGAGCGACGAGCTTCACGATCCCCTGGTGGACGATGCCGAGATCCAGCGCATGGGGCTCGCGGAGCCCGCAGAGATCGACGAGATGCGCGATACGGGCAGGCGGGTCTTTCTGGCGCTGGAAAGGGCCTGGGCGGGCAAGCGTGTAACGCTGGTCGATCTCAAGATCGAGTTCGGCCGGGGCGAAGATGGCTCGCTGATGGTGGCGGACGTGATCGACAACGACTCCTGGCGTCTCTGGCCCGACGGTGACAAGAACCGTATGCTGGATAAGCAGGTATATCGGGACATGCCGGAGGTCACCGATTCCGCCCTGCGGGCTCTCCTGAGCAAGTATGCTCAGGTTGCAGAGCTGACTGAGGATTTTATCCAGGAGGACTAGCCGGCGGCGGGTTGGAAAGGAGCCGAGCGTCTATGACAGCCAGAGTGGTGATTTTGATGGGATCGCTCTCCGATCGGGAGCATGTAGCTCGCATTGCCTCAGCCTGCGCCGAGTTCGGGCTGGCTGTGGAACAGCATGTCGCTTCCGCCCACAAGAGCGCTCGCTACCTGCTGGGGTTGCTGGAGGAGAGCGAGATGCGTGGGGGGCCCGTTGTGTACATCACCGTGGCCGGCCGCTCCAACGCCCTCAGTGGCCTGGTGGATGCCTCTGTGGCTGCGCCGGTGATCTGCTGCCCTCCCCTCTCACCGGCCTTTGGGGGCGCCGACATCTTTTCCTCGCTCCGGATGCCATCCGGCGTCGCCCCGCTCGTGGTGCTGGAGCCCGCCGCGGCCGCGCTGGCGGCCGCCAAGATCATCTCCCTGGGCGATAAAGCTCTCAAGCAGCGGATCGTGGCCTATCAGGATGCCATGACGCGGCAAATCGTTGACGATGATCGAACCCTGAGTCGTGAACTGGACCAGTAACGGCCGAAAGGACACTATGACGACTTGCGAGATGGCGTGCCTGGATCGTCCACACGAAGAGTGTGGCGTGTTTGGGATCTTTGCGCCCGGTGAAGCGGTCGCCCGTATCACCTTTTTTGGTTTGTTTGCCCTGCAACACCGAGGCCAGGAGAGCGCGGGAATCGCCGTTACCGACGGCGTGAACACGCACCTGCACAAAGAGATGGGCCTGGTGACCCAGGTCTTCAACGAAAGCAACCTCGCCCCCCTTCAGGGGCACATTGCCATCGGACACACGCGGTATTCCACGGCCGATTCGTCCCGCCCGGTGAGCGCCGGGCCCTTCCTGCTAGAGTCTATGGTGGGACCGATCGCGCTTGCGCACAACGGTAACCTCGTGAACACCGGCGAGATGCGGCGCAAGCTTTTCCAGAGGGGCGTGGGGCTGGCCTCCTCCTGTGATTCCGAGGTGATCATCCAGATGTTGGCTGGCGCCCAGGGTGACACCATGCTGGATCGCATCAAAGACATGATGAGCTCTGCGCTTGGCGCCTACTCACTCACCATCCTCACCCGGGATGCCCTCTATGGGGTTCGAGATCCGTGGGGATTCCGGCCGCTCTGCATGGGTAGGCTCAATGGCGGCTGGGTGATCGCTTCCGAAAGCTGCGCGCTGGAGACCGTCGGCGCACGGGAGATCACCGAGATCGCGCCCGGCGAGATCGTGATGGTGGATCGCACCGGTGCGCGCGTGATCCAGGGGCGCTCTCCGGCCAAGTCCAGCCTGTGCATCTTTGAGTACATCTACTTTGCCCGCCCGGATAGCGTCATCGACGGCCAGCTGATCCACGAAGTGCGCCAGGAGCTAGGGCGGCAGTTGGCGCGTGAGCATCCCGTGGACGCGGATCTCGTCATGGGCGTTCCCGATTCGGCCACCGCGGCCGCCATCGGATACGCACAGGAGGCAGGCATCCCTTTCGGGGAAGGCCTCATTAAGAACCGGTACATCGGCCGCACCTTTATCCAGCCAGACGATCGCCTGCGCAAGGCCGGCGTAGCGCTTAAATTCAATCCGTTGGCCCTGGGGTTGAAGGGAAAGCGACTGGTCGTTGTGGATGATTCCATCGTGCGGGGCAACACCAGCGCGCCCACAGTGGAACTCTTGCGTCGGGCCGGCGCGCGCGAGGTGCATCTGCGGATCTCTTCGCCGCCCATCAAACACCCCTGTTTCATGGGCGTGGATATGGCGACCTATGGCGAGCTCATTGCCCACCGGCTGTCGATCGAGGAGATCCGCGCGCACATCGGCGCGGACACCTTGGGCTATCTGAGCATGGAGGGCATGATCGCGGCGCTCAACCGCCCTCTTGACCGCTACTGCACGGCCTGCTTCTCGGGAGATTACCCGCTGGAGCAAAAGGCAGGCGGGTTCCTCTCGCGCGAGTCCCAGGCTTGTGGCGTGATGGAGGCGTAGGCATGGCGCGACGAGTACTGGTTGTGGGGTCTGGAGGCCGGGAGCACGCCCTGCTCTGGAGCCTCAGTCGATCTCAGGAGCCCCTCGATCTCTTTGTCGCTCCCGGCAATGGCGGCACCGGAGCGCTGGCACGCAACATGGCCGTGCGCGCCGAGGATATCGACGGCATCGTCGCCCTCGCCCGTGAGGAAGCGATCGATCTGGTTGTCGTGGGGCCCGAGGCCCCGCTGGCGCTGGGCCTGGTGGATCGCCTGCAGGAGGCGGGCATCGCCGCTTTCGGTCCTACCGCTGCGGCGGCCCGAGTGGAATCGTCCAAGGCCTTTAGCAAGGCGCTGATGCGAGATCAGGGCATTCCCTCGGCCTCTTTCGGCACCTTCACGGAGTACGCCTCGGCGCGCGACTATCTGGAGGCTCACCCCGCTCCGATCGTGCTCAAGGCCGATGGGCTGGCCGCGGGAAAGGGCGTGCTCGTCTGCCAGACAGACGCGGAGGCCCAGGATGCCCTTCGAGCTATCATGGTGGACCGGCAGTTTGGAGAGGCCGGGAGTCGTGTCGTGATCGAGGAGTACCTCACCGGTCAGGAGGTATCTGTGCTGGCCTTTGCGGACGGCCGGCATGTGGTGCCCATGGTTCTGGCTCAGGACCACAAGCCAGCCTATGACGGCGACCGCGGGCCCAACACCGGCGGCATGGGTTGCTTTGCCCCCGCCCCATTGCTCGATGCCGCCCTTCTGCAGCGGGTGACGACCGAGGTTTTGCAGCGCGCCCTGGACGGCCTGGAGGCGATGGGATGCCCCTACGTGGGCGTGCTGTACGCCGGGCTGATGGTGCGCGATGGTGACTACAAGGTGCTCGAGTTCAACTGCCGCTTTGGCGATCCCGAAACCCAGGTGATCCTGCCGTTGCTGGAGACTGATCTGCTCACCATCATCGACGCCTGCCTGGCGGGTTCGCTGGACTCTGTGGCCTTCAAGTGGTCCTCTCGCTCGGCCGTGTGCGTCGTTATGGCGTCCGGGGGTTACCCGGGCTCCTACGAGCGCGGACTGGAGATACAGGGGCTGGAGCGTATCCCTGCGGACAAGGACCTGATCGTGTTTCACGCGGGCACGCGGCGAGAAGGCGCTCGGGTGCTCACCGATGGCGGCCGTGTGCTCGGATTGACCGCGCTCGGCGACGATCTCGCCGCCGCCATGTCGCGAGCCTATGCCGCTACAGCGGCCGTGCGGTGGCCCGGGGCCTTTTACCGGCGGGACATCGGCACCAGGAACCTGGCAAAGGGGGACCGATGACACCCAGTTCGTACGCGCGCTCGGGAGTGGATATCACCGCGGGCAACCGTGCGGTGGACTTGATGCGCGCCTCCGTGCGCTCCACCTACGGGCCGGAGGTGCTGCTGGGCATCGGCGCTTTTGGCGGGCTGTACTCGGGGGAGCGTCTTCAGAGGATGTCCCATCCGGTGCTGGTTGCCTCTACGGACGGCGTAGGAACAAAGACCGTCGTATCCGGAGCGCTGGGACGCTATGAGAACCTCGGGCGCGATATCGTCAACCACTGCGTCAACGACATCCTCGTTCAGGGCGCCGACCCTCTGTTCTTCCTGGATTATGTCGCGACGCCACGGCTCGACCCGCAAGTCGTCGCCGATGTGGTGGCGGGAGTCTCCGCCGCCTGCCGGGAAGCCGGCTGTGCGCTCCTTGGTGGAGAGACGGCTGAGATGCCCGGGGTCTACGCCGAGGGGCAGATGGACATCGCGGGGACCATCGTGGGCGTGGTGGAGAAGGATGCCATCATCGATGGTTCCCGCGTTCAGAGGGGGGATCGCCTGGTGGGATTGCCCTCCGCCGGGTTGCACACCAATGGGTTCTCTCTGGTCCGGAGCATCTTTGGGGCGGGAAGCTATCGGTTGTACGCGGAACGGCTCGGCTGCACGCTGGGCGAGGCTTTAGCCGCGCCGCACCGCTCGTATCTGCCCCATGTCCGCGCTATTCGCTCCATGGCGGACGTTCACGGGCTCGTGCACCTCACGGGCGGCGGCTTTGTGGAGAACATTCCCCGCATCCTTCCCGAGGGCCTTGGCGCTCGGATCGATCGCGCGGCGTGGGTCGTGCCCCCGGTGTTTGATCTCATACGGGAGATCGGCGATGTCGATCCACTTGAGATGTACCGTGTGTTCAACATGGGTATTGGCATGATAGTCATCGTGTCCGCTGGCGAGGTGGATCTCGTTCACCAGGCCCTGGCGGCCGTGGGAGTGCCTTCTCAGCAGGCGCCGGTGATCGGTGAGATCGTACCCGCGGACCAGGGGCCCCGAGTCCAGCTATGAAGCATCTGGCCGTGTTCATCTCGGGGACCGGCTCGAACCTGCAGGCCGTTATCGATGCGATCGAATCCGGCCGCCTGCGCGATACGGGCATCTCGGTGGTCGCATCAAAACGCAAAGCAGAACCCGGCCTGGA
>Ga0123333_10000981_pt1 | contig 30309 bp, 34 predicted proteins | sample BioC12SIPDNA_3_FD_89957 | JGI IMG/M metagenome (GOLD analysis project Ga0123333, IMG submission 89957) | Anaerobic biogas reactor microbial communites from Washington, USA - Biogas_R2_B C12 SIP DNA | ecosystem: Engineered > Bioreactor > Anaerobic > Unclassified | place: Washington, USA... | reverse complement strand
CTTGCCGACCAGGTCCAGCGACGGCTTCAGGGTCTTCTCGCCTTCCTTCCACTTGGCCGGGCAGACCTCGTTCGGGTTGGCGGCGACGTACTGGGCGGCCTTGAGCTTGCGCAGGGTCTCGCTGACGTCGCGGGCGATCGCGTTGTCGTGGATCTCGACGGTCTTGATCACGCCCTCGGGGTTGATGATGAAGGTGCCGCGCAGGGCCAGGCCTTCTTCCTCGATGTGCACGCCGAAGGCGCGGGTCAGCTGGTGGGTCGGGTCGCCGACCAGCGGGAACTGGGCCTTACCCACCGCCGCCGAGGTCTCGTGCCAGACCTTGTGCGAGAAGTGGGTGTCGGTGGTGACGATGTACACCTCGGCGCCCAGCTTCTGGAACTCGGCGTAATGCTCGGCGGCGTCCTCGACCTCGGTCGGGCAGTTGAAGGTGAAGGCGGCGGGCATGAAGATCAGGACCGACCACTTGCCCTTGAGGCTGGCGTCGGTGACTTCGACGAACTCGCCGTTGTGGAACGCGGTGGCCTTGAACGGCTGGACCTGGGTGTTGATCAGGGACATGCAGTACCTCTAGTTAGGGTTGGGGGGACGGTCTCGATCCACAGCGCGGCGGATCGACAGGGAAATGATAGGGAAGACCTATCGATTGTTGAAATCGAATAAAATTATACAATCAATAGACAAGATCGATCAATTCGGCGCCAGAACCGCATGATTCCGTCGCCCGGAACGCTTGCAATCGTTTTTGCGCTGCAGCATATTCAGTCCATGCACCGTTGTCCGGGGCGAGAGGGTTCCGCAAGGGGGCCCGACCCCCGGGGCAGTGCAGGGCCGCAGCGGCGCGTGGCGCCCGTGGCCGAGTTCCGTATCCGGTTCCTCCCTCCCACACGCGGTACGGAATCTTCAAGGCGGCCCCGTGGCCGCCTCGTTTTTTCCCGCCGGTGCCGTCCGGATGCGGCGGATGGCGGACCGTGGACGCGGCCGGCTCCATCCACGGACAGCGGCGCCCGCCTACCATGTCGCGATGACGCGAAGCGACCCGATTCCCACCGTACGCGCGCTGCTCGACCAGGCATCGGCGCAGCTCGACCCCGCCGACGCGCAACTGTTGCTCGCCCATGCGCTGGGCCGCGACCGCGCCTGGCTGTACGCGCACGACCGGGATCCGGTCGACCCGGCCGCCCGGCGGCGCTTCGCTGACCTGGTCGCGCGCAGGCGGGCGGGGGAGCCGGTGGCCTACCTGCGCGGCCGCCAGGGTTTCTGGAGCCTGGACCTGGCGGTTGGCCCCGCCACCCTGATCCCGCGGCCCGAGACCGAGCGGCTGGTGGAACTGGCGCTCGACCGCCTGCCTTGCGACGCGCCGCTGGCGCTGGCCGACCTGGGCACCGGCAGCGGCGCGATTGCCTTGGCGCTGGCAATCGAGCGGCCCCGGGCGCGGGTGGACGCGGTCGACGCCAGCGACGCCGCGCTGGCCGTGGCCCGCGCCAACGCGGCCGCCGCGGGCCTGGCCAACGTCGCCTTCCACCACGGCCACTGGTTCGAGCCGCTGGCGGGGCGGCGCTATCACCTGGTCGCCAGCAACCCGCCCTACGTCGCCGAGGGCGACCCGCACCTGGGCCAGGGCGACCTGCGCCACGAACCCCCGATCGCGCTCGCGTCCGGGCCGGACGGGCTCGATGCGATCCGCAGCATCGTCCGGGCGGCCCCGGCACACCTGCATCCGGGCGGCTGGCTGCTGCTCGAGCACGGCCACGACCAGGGCCCGGCGGTGCGCGCGCTGCTGCGCGATGCGGGGTTCGACGCGGTGGCGACCGCGCGCGACCTGGAGGGCCGCGACCGGGTCGGCATGGGCCACCTGCCCGGCTGAGGCCCCCGCGCACTCGCTAGACTGTGCGCAACTCCAGCCAGGGGCGGGCCCATGCGCACGCTGTATCCAGAGATCGAGCCCTTCGACAGCGGCATGCTGCCGGTCGACGCACGCCACGCGCTGTATTACGAGCAGTGCGGCAACCCGAAGGGCAAGCCGGTGGTGCTGCTGCATGGCGGCCCCGGCGGCGGCTGCAACGCGAAGATGCGCCGCTTCCACGACCCGTCGAAGTACCGCATCGTGCTGTTCGACCAGCGTGGCGCCGGGCGCTCGACCCCGCACGCCGACCTCGTCGACAACACCACTTGGCACCTGGTCGCCGACATCGAGGCGCTGCGCGAACACTTGGGCATCGAGCGCTGGCAGGTGTTCGGCGGCTCCTGGGGCTCGACCCTGGCCCTGGCCTATGCCCAGTCACACCCGCTGCGCGTGACCGAACTGGTGCTGCGCGGCATCTTCATGCTGCGTCACTGGGAGCTGCAGTGGTTCTACCAGGAAGGCGCCTCGCGCCTGTTCCCGGAGGCCTGGCAGCAGTACCTCGCGGCGATCCCCAAGGACGAGCGCCACGACCTGGTCGCCGCCTACCACCGCCGCCTGACGTCCGACGACGAGGCCACCCGCCTGGCCGCCGCCCGCGCCTGGAGCGTGTGGGAGGCCGCGACCTCGTTCCTGCACATCGACCCGGACTTCGTGGACAGCCACGAGGACCCGCGTTTCGCCCTGGCCTTCGCCCGGATCGAGAACCACTACTTCACCCACAAGGGCTTCTTCGAAGTCGACGACCAACTGCTGCGCGACGCCTACCGGATCGCCGGCATCCCCGGCGTGATCGTGCACGGCCGCTACGACGTGATCTGCCCGGTGCAAAACGCCTGGGACCTGCACCAGGCCTGGCCCAAGGCCGAACTGGTGATCACGCCGACCTCCGGCCATTCGGCGTTCGAGGCCGAGAACGTCGACGCGCTGGTGCGGGCGACCGACGCGTTCGCGTAGCGCGGGCGCCTGGCCGTGGCGCCTCAGGTGCCGGCGAAGCGCGGCTGCAGCGCGGTGAACAGCCGCGCCAGGCGCTCGGCCCAGGCCTGCTGGCCGGCGGCGTCGGCGATCAGGTCCTGGCGGATCTCGAGCTCGACGTGCGCCAGGCCGCGGCGCTCGGCGTGGACCGGGATCGCGTAGTCGGTCGCGTCGCTTACCCGGTAGGGCTCGTTGTCGCCGACCACCAGGTCGCCCTCGCCGCGCAGCGCCTCGAGCAGGGCGTGGGCGAAGCGCGCGTCGCGCTGGTAGAGCACGCCCGCGTGCCAGGGCCGGTCGCGCCCGGCCATCGACGGGGTGAAGCTGTGCATGGCCACCAGGATGGTGGGGCGGCCGGCGGCGGCGCGGCGGTCGAGCTCGGCCGCGATGCGCGCGTGGTAGGGCGAGAAGATTTCGTCGACACGCTGCCGCCGCTGTCGCGCATCGAGCCCGAGATTGCCCGGCACTTCGGTGCCGTCGCTGCGCTCGGCGATCGAGCCCGGGGATGCGAGCGGCCGGTTGCAGTCGATCACCAGCCGCGAATACGCCTGCATGATGGCGCAGGCATCGAGCCTTTCCGAGAGCCGCGCGGTGGTGCCGGCGATGCCGATGTCCCAGCCGATGTGGCGCTCTAGTTCGGATTGCGGCAGGCCCAGCCGGCCGAGCGCGGCCGGCACCGCGTTGCCGGCGTGGTCGGCGATCAGCAGGAACGGCGAGGCGCCGTCACCGCGCAGCACGGTCACCGGCGCGGGGTCGCCCGGCGAGAGCAGGGGCGCGTGCGGTGTCGTGGTCATGCGCGTCGCCGGCCGTCGGGTTCGTGGTCGATCATCCACAGCCCCGCCCAGACCTTGAGGTCGAGCGCGAAGCCCTCGCGCTGCTTCTGCAGCAGCCACGCCGGCGCCTGCGCGCGCGGCACCGCGTGCACGGTGATCGATTCGACGCCCACGCCGCCACCGTCGCCGACCTTGCGCAGGTCCAGCGCCCGCACCAGCGCGATGCGCTCGTTGCTCATCCCCGGGGTGGTGCAGCCCACCGCCAGCACCTCCACCCGGCCGGGTTCCCAGCCGGTTTCCTCGACCAGTTCGCGCCGCGCGGCCGACTCCAGCGTGTCCTCGCCGTCGCCGTCGCCGACCAGGCCGGCCGGCATCTCGATCGTGCGCTTGCCCACCGCCGCGCGCGGCTGTTCGACGAACAGCACCTCGTCGCCCGGAGTGACCGCGATGATCTGCACCGCGAGCCCGTCGCCGTGATGGGTGCGTTCGCACGATTCCCAGGTGCCGCGCCGGACCAGGCGCAGCCAGCGTCCCTCGTGCAGGACTTCGGTCGGTTCGGGTTGCGTCTCCATGCCGCGATGGTACCCCGCGCCGGCGCGAGCTCAGGACAGCGGCGGTTCGCCCAGCCCGGCGGCGGCGTACAGCCGGCGCCGGGTGAGCGGCCCGAACCGCAGCCGGGTGCACAGGTCGGCCAGCGCCGCGGCATCGGCCCCGGCGCGCGCGAACCGCGGCGCCGCCGCGCCCAGCGGGGCCTCCAGCGAGATCGTCGTCAGCTGCCGGTAGAGCAACGCCCGCTCGCGGTGCTGGCGCAGCCGCGCCGCCGCCTGCGCCGCGCCGCGAAAGCGCAGGAACGCCACCTCGTCCACCCGCGCCAGCAGCGCATCGAGGCTGCCGAAGTGCGACAGCAGCACCGACGCGGTCTTGGCGCCGATCCCGGGCACCCCGGGGATGTTGTCGATCGCGTCCCCGCACAGCGCCAGGTAGTCGGCGATCTGGTGCGCATGCACTCCGTGGCGCGTGCGCACGTCGGCCGCGCGCCAACGCTGTCCGCGGGCGAAGTCCCACTGCTCGTCATGGCCGTCGAGCAGCTGTGACAGGTCCTTGTCCGCCGACACGATCACGCCGCGGTGGCCGTGGGCGCGGGCCAGGTGCAGTGCGCTGCCGATCAGGTCGTCGGCCTCGTAGCGGTCGTGCGCGAGCACGTTGAGCCCGAGCGCGGCCGAGAGCGCCTTGCAGTGCGCGAACTGGCGCCGCAGCTCCTCGGGCGCGGGCGGACGGTTGGCCTTGTAGTCGGGATACAGGGCATTGCGGAAGCAGCTGTCGAGCGCCTCGTCGAAGGCCACGGCGATGTGGCGCGGGCGCTCGCGCTCGAGCAGTTCGAGCAGGAAGCGGGCGAAGCCCTGGACCGCGTTGCAGGGCTGGCCATCGACGTCGCGGAACTCGTCCGGCATCGAGTGCCAGGCGCGGAACACGTAGAGGCTGGCGTCGACCAGGTACAGCGGCACGCCGGCCCCCGGCGGACCCGCGACCGCGTTCACAGCACCAGGTCGGTCAGCAGCGCGCGCGGGTCGGGCCGGTCGCGCTCGGGCACCTCCGCGGTCGGAGTGCCGATGTGGACGAAACCGGCGACCCGCTCGTGGGCGGACATCCCCAGCAGCGCGTGAACCTCGGGATCGTAGGCCGGCCAGCCGGTGAGCCAGCTGGCGCCGAAGCCCATCGACTGCGCGGCCTGGAGCAGGGCGAAGCAGGTGCAGCCGGCGCTGAGCAGGCGCTCCTGTTCCGGGATCTGCCGGTCGAGCGGATCGAGCACCGCGACCACCGCCACCACCACCGGCGCGTGGCAGAAGCGCTGCCGCTCCTTGTCCAGCACCGCCTGGCTGGCGCCGGGATCGCGCCGCAGCGCGATCGCCGCGAGCGCCTCCCCCATACGCTCGCGTACGGGGCCGGCGATGCGCACGAACCTGAACGGAACCCGCTTGCCGTGGTCGGGGACCCGCACCGCCGATTGCAGCAGCCGCAGCAGCCCGGCCTCGTCCGGGCCGGGCTCCCCGAGCAGCCGGGCGGGCACGGAACGGCGCGAATCCAGGGGAAACGGGGCGGATGAGGAGGTATTTGCGGATGCAGTCACAGACGTGGCGTCGCTTAGGCAGAATGATGTCATGCGTAGAAAGTGCATTGTCCCCCCAAAATGACACTTCGTGCCGTTCCGACAGGTTTCCCGCCGGGCCGCGCAGGTTCCCTGCACGCCCCCGGGCGTGTCCTCGAAGCGCTCCGCCACGAGGCCGTGACCGAGCTCGGAGGCGTGCTGTCGGGGTTCTGGAGCGGCATCGAGGAGCAGGTGCGGCTGGCGGCGCTGGCCGGGCACGACTACGTCGCCGTGCAGGAAGACCGGGTCGCGGTGATGGCCCTGAGCCATCGCGCGCTGGAGCTCGCCACCCGGTTCCGCGAGGCCATCGAGGCGGAGTTCGAGCGCTGGGAGCAGGCCGTCGAGGCGCCCGAGCAGCGCGAGCGCTCGCTGACCCTGATGTCGGAGTCCGAGCTGGAGGTCCACCTGGCCGGACAGCAGATCACCGAACTGCTGGACCACCAGTTCCTGCATCCGCTCGCGCAGCTCGACGAGCGCCTGCGGCAGCTGTCGGCGGCGCTCGGCGTCGAGCGCAGGCGGCCCAACCCGCTGCGCCCGGAAGTGGCGGTCAATGCTTTCGTCTCGCTGTTCGGGCCGGAAGACCTCACCGCCGGGCTGCGCACGATGGTCTTCCAGCAGTTCGACAAGCGCCTGCCCAAGGTGCTGGGCGAGCTGTACGAGAAGGCCAATGCGATCCTCGACAAGGCCTCGTTCTCCGGCGTCGCCCCCGAGGCGCGGCGGCAGCCGGTGCGCGGCCGTCCGGCCGCCGCGCAGCCCCACGACCAGCAGGAGGGCTGGGTGCCCGATGGCGGGGTCGTGCCGCACCTGGGCGAGGGTGGCGGTGGTGGCGCGGGCCATGCCCGTCGCGGCGGCCATGCGGAGGCGGGCGGGCACGGCGGCACGGGCCCGGGCGCTGACGGCGCGGCCGCGGACGAGGGCAGGCACGCCTCCCCCGCGTCGCCGGCGGGCGGGGCGGGGGGCACCAGCACGCCGGGCCTGCCGCGCGACGAAGCGGTGGCCGAGGCCCTGGCCGCCGGCCGGCCGCTGCGCTACCGCGACCTGGTTCGCGACCAGCTGCGCGCCTGGCGGGAGCGCAACCGCGCCGGCGCGCAGGAGGCGGCGGACCGGTCGCGCGGCATGGTGGCGCCCGAGGCCGATGCGCAGGGTGCGCACGTACTCGGCACCGCCGAACTGCTCAACCTCGCCTCGCTGCTGCAGGGCGACGATCCCGAACCGTTCGAGAAGGTCCTGGCCGGCGAGGACGGGCGCCCGCTCGCCGAGGTGATCCGCCATGCCCTGCTCAGCGGCGTGCGCCAGATCGGCTTCGACCCGGCCAACACCCGCTTCAGCAGCGACGAGGAGGATGCGATCGACCTGATCGGCATCCTGTTCCAGTCGCTGTTCGATGCCAACGACCTGGTCGGCCACGCGCGCCAGCTCTACGGCAAGCTCGTGGTGCCGTACCTGAAGGTGGCGCTCACCGACGACTCGCTGTTCAATCGCCGCAGCCATCCGGCGCGGCGGCTGCTCGACGCGGTCACCGAAGCCTGTGACGGCAACGAGGGCAAGACGCCGCAGGACCAGGAGACCCTCAACCAGGCCGGCCACGCGGTGGACCGGGTGGTGGGCGAGTACGGCGAGGACCAGGCGATCTTCGAACTGGCCGCGGCCGAGCTGCGCGACCACCTGGACCAGCAGCGCCGTCGCGCCGAGCTTACGGAGAAGCGCGCCGCCGAGGCGATCCACGGCCGCGAGCGGCTGCAGCAGGCCCGCCGCAGCGCCGCCGACCTGGTCGCCTCGCGCCTGTCCGGCCGGCCGCTGACCGCGGCCGTCGCCCATTTCCTCGACCGCCACTGGCGCCACTACCTCACCCAGACCTGGCTGCGCGACGGGCCGGATTCGCCGCGCCACCTGTCGGCAATCAACCTGGGCGATGCGATGGTGCAGGTGGACGCCGACGCCGCCGAAGTGCGCGGCGCGGTGGTCGCCGGCCAGCTGCTCGCACTGCAGGTGCCGCTGGGCGAGTGCTACGCCAGCTGCGGCATGGAGGCGGGTTCGGCGCGCGACGCGATGGCCCGCATCATCTCCGCGCTGGCCTTGCCCGACACCCCGCGCACCGTGCACCAGCCGCAACAGGAAGAGCCGGCCGACGAGGAAGACGGCGTGCTGCGGGTGGCCGGCGGCAGCGCACAGCTGGCGTTCGACCCCGCGATCGCGGCGCGCATGCGCCGCCTGCGGGTGGGGCAGGGCCTGCGCCTGGTGGACGAGGACGGCCATGAGAGCGCCGGCCGGATCGCCTGGATCAGTCCGCTGACCGGCCGCTTCCTGATCGTCAACCGCCGCGGCATCCGCAAGCTGGTGGTCTCGCCGGAGGAGCTGGCGGTGATGGTCGCCCAGGGCCGGGCCCAGGTGCGGTCGGTGGATTCGCCGTTCGACGAGGCGATGAAGCAGCTGTGGCAGCGGATCAACGCCACCTCGCAAGACCTCTCGCCGGCGCAGGACCAGGCTCTCGGGACCGGCACCGCCTGAGCGCCCGCCGGCAGCGCGGGAACGGTATCAATCGAACCCTTCGCGGACGCCGCCGCGCGTCGCGCGGTCCATGCCGATTCGCTACGATGGCGCGGACAGTCGCGGGGGAGGGATGCATGGCGGTGATCATTGGAGTGGCGCGCGAGAGCGCGCCGGGCGAGCGTCGCGTCGCGCTCACGCCGGAAACCGCGAAAAAGCTGGTGGCGGCCGGTGCCGTCGTCCACGCCCAGCGGGGGCTGGGCGCGCTGGCGCGCTTCCCGGACCAGGCCTACGCCGATGCCGGTGCCGAACTGGTCGACGGCGACGTGCTGTCCGGGGCCGACGTGGTCCTGTGCGTGCAGTCACCGCCCGCGGCGGCGATCGCGACGATGAAGCAGGGCGCGGTGCTGGTCGGCGCCCTGCACCCGCAGGCCGACGAGGCGCGCGCCGCGGCGATCCGCGAACGCGGTGTTGTCGCCTTCCCGCTCGAGCGCCTGCCGCGCACCACCCGCGCCCAGGCCATGGACATCCTCAGTTCCCAGGCCGGCATGGCCGGCTACAAGGCGGTGCTGATCGCGGCCCAGCTGGCGCCGCGCTTCTTCCCGATGCTGACCACGGCCGCCGGCACCATCCGCCCGTCGAAGGTGCTGGTGGTGGGCGCGGGCGTGGCCGGCCTGCAGGCGGTCGCGACGGCGCGGCGCCTGGGCGCGCAGGTCGAGTGCTTCGACGTGCGCCCGGAAACGCGCGAACAGATCGAGTCGCTTGGCGGCAAGTTCCTCGACCTGGGCGTGAGCGCCGCGGGCGAGGGCGGCTACGCGCGCCCGCTCACCGACGAGGAGCGGGCGCTGCAGCAGCAGCGGCTGGCCGAGCACCTCAAGGGGATCGACGCGATCGTCAGCACGGCCGCGGTGCCCGGACGACCTGCGCCGAAGATCATCAGCGCGGCGATGGTGGACGGGATGAAGCCGGGCAGCGTGATCGTGGACCTGGCCGCCGAGACCGGCGGCAACTGCGAACTCACCCGCCGCGGTGAGACCTTCGAGACCGGCAACGGCGTGGTCGTGGCCGGCCCCGTCGACCTGGCCAGCATGGGCGCGCTGCACGCCAGCGAGATGTTCGCCCGCAACCTCTACAACTTCGTCTCGCTGTTGCTGCGCGAGGACGGCCTGGCGTTCGACTGGGACGACGAACTGCTGGCGAAGACCGTCTGGCCCGAGCGCGCGGCGGCGCCGGCCTGACGCCGCGTCAGTCCGCCGGGTCGCGGGGCGGATGCGCGTCCACCCAGGCCTTGCGTTCCGCCGCGGTCATCGTCTTCCAGCGCTCGAGCATCGCCTTGCGCTCGGCCTCCGGCAGGCCACGGATGTGATCGAACAGGGCCCGCGCCTGGCGTCGCTTCTCCGGCGGCATGTCGTGCCAGCGGCGCATGCCGTGGCGTGCGTGCTCGCGCTGCTCGGGCGTCATCGACTGCCAGCGCCGGGCGTGTTCGAGCATGTGCTGGCGCTTCTCGGGCGGGCTGGCGTTCCAGCGCTGGCGCACCGGCGCCAGCAGCAGTTCCCGCTGCTGCTCGGTGAGGCCGTCCCATTCGGGCAGCAGCGCAGGCGCGGCCCCTTGCGATTGCGCCATCGCGCCCAGCGGGGCGAGGGCGAGCAACAGGGCCAGGAGACGGGTGCGGGCGGAGACGCGGGCGGACATGGCTTACTCCATCGCGAGCAGGTCGGCATCGCGCGAGGCGAGCCAGACGTAGAACTCGGGGTTCTGGTCGAGGTCGTCGAGCACCGCCTCGATGCCGGGATCGGTCGCCGCGGCGGGCACCGTGGCCTGCGCGACGGGCGGAGGGGGCGGCGCGTCGCCGGCCCAGCGCAGGCCGATGCCCAGCCCCGCGCCCAGGACCAGCAGCGAAGCGAAGGCCGCGGCCGGCAGCCGCCAGCGTGGCCGCGCCGGCGCGGACAGGACGGCGTGGCGACGACGATGCAGCTGCGCCATGGTGCCGGCCGACACCCGGGCCTGCGCGTCGGCGTAGGCCCGGCGCGCGGCCAGGTCGAAGCGGCCCGTGTCGTCGATGTTCATCGGAATTCCTCCAGTTGCTTCTGCAGGGCCTCGCGGGCGCGGAACAGGTGGGTCTTCACCGAGCCCTCGCTGCAGCCCATGATCTTCGCGGTGGTTTCCACGTCCATGTCCTCCAGCACCCGCAGGGTGAACGCCTCGCGCTGCCGCGCCGGCAGTTCGCGCAGGGCGCCGGCCAGGCGGGCCCAGGCCTCGCGGCCGTCGTGCGCGCGCGCCGGGTCGGGCGTGGACTCGTCGGCCCAGTCGATCTCGCCGCCATCCTCGTCGCGCGCGTCGCTCAGCCACTTCAGGCGGAAGCTGCGCCGGCGCTGCAGGTCGATGATCCGGCTGCGCAGCACCGCCCAGAACAGCGGAGTCCATTCCCCGGGCGGCCGGTCGCGGTAGGCGAGCATCTTCGCCATCGCGTCCTGCACCGCGTCGAGCGCATCCTCGCGGTGGCGCAGGCCAAGTTCGGCGAAACGGAAGGCGCGGGCGGACACCGCCGCCAGGAACTGTTCCAGCGTCGCCGGGGTCTCGCGGGCGGGGTCGTGCATCTCCACGGGCGCCAGCCTAACCGCTGCCGCCACCGTGGACCCCGCCAGGCCCGCGCGCGCCTGTCCCATCTGCCGTCCGCCATCCATTCGAAGTTGCAACGGAAACCCTGTGTCCCGGGAGTCAACGCGCCGCCGCGCGGGCGGTTGACCGCTCCTGTCGCGGTTCAGCCCCGGTTATGATGCGCGGCGGAGCACACAGCCGGGAGTGGGGGATGACGGACGGGTTCGTGGCCTTGTACATCTTCATGCTGGCGGCGATCGCCGGGCACGTGATCATTTCCCGGGTGCCGGTGATCCTGCACACGCCGCTGATGTCGGGCAGCAACTTCATCCACGGCATCGTGCTGATCGGCGCGATCGTGGTGCTCGGCCACGCCGACACCCCCCTGGAGAAGGCGATCGGCTTCGCCGCGGTGCTGATGGGCGCGGGCAATGCCGCCGGCGGTTACGTGGTCACCGAGCGCATGCTCGAGATGTTCAAGCCCTCGAAGAAGCAGGAGCCCGGGGCATGAGCGGCGCGCAGGTCCTGACCCTGGTGGTGGGCACCAGCTACCTGGTGGCGGCGACCCTGTTCCTGCTCGGCCTGCAGCGCATGGCCTCGCCGCTGACCGCGCGCAGCGGCATCCGCTGGGCCGGGCTCGGCATGGTGATCGCGACCTTGGCCACGTTCTTCCTGCCCGAGTTGCACAACATCCCGCTGATCCTTGCCGCGACCGCGCTGGGCACCGTGGTCGCCTGGGTGTCCGGCAAGCGGGTCGCGATCACCGACATGCCGCAGATGGTCGCCCTGTACAACGGCCTGGGTGGCGGTTCGGCGGCGGCGATCGGGGCGGTGGAGCTGCTGCGGTGGTCCTCGACCGGGGTCGCGGCGGGCCCGGTGCCGCTGGTGCTGGCACTGCTGGGCGCGCTGATCGGCTCGGTGGCGCTGTCGGGTTCGATCATCGCCTGGGCCAAGCTCGACGGGCGCATGGACAAGCGCTACGTGTTCCCCGGCATGCAGGCGTTCAACGCCCTGGTGGCGCTGGGCACGGTGGCGCTGGCGGTGCTGGCGGGCTGGTCGCTGGGGATGCACTGGGTGGTGGCCTTCTTCGTCGCCGCGCTGGCGCTGGGCGTGCTGATGACGCTGCCGATCGGCGGTGCCGACATGCCGGTGGTGATCTCGCTCTACAACGCCTTCACCGGCCTGGCCGTGGCGTTCGAGGGCTACGTGCTCGGCAACGAGGCGCTGATCATCGCCGGCATGATGGTGGGCGCGGCCGGCATGCTGCTGACCCGGCTGATGGCCAAGGCCATGAACCGTTCGATCCGCAGCGTGCTGTTCTCGAACTTCGGCGGCGCGGGGGCGGAAGCGGCCGAGATCACCGGCTCGCAGAAGCCGATCGAGGCCGCGGACGTGGCGGCGATGATGGCCTTCGCCGAGCGGGTGGTGATCGTGCCCGGTTATGGCATGGCCGTGGCCCAGGCCCAGCACAAGATCTGGGAGCTGGCCCAGCGCCTGGTCGAGCGCGGGGTCAAGGTGAAGTTCGCGATCCACCCGGTGGCCGGTCGCATGCCCGGGCACATGAACGTGCTGCTGGCCGAGGCCGGCGTGCCCTACGACCTGATCGCGGACATGGACGACATCAACCCCGAGTTCGCCAATACCGACGTCTCGCTGGTGATCGGCGCCAACGACGTGGTCAACCCCGTGGCGAAGACCGACCCGGCGAGCCCGATCTACGGCATGCCGATCCTCGACGTGGTGAACTCGAAGAACGTCATCGTGATCAAGCGCGGCAAGGGGACCGGCTTCGCCGGGATCGAGAACGCGCTGTTCTACGCCGACAACACCCGCATGCTCTACGGCGACGGCGCGGCGATGGCCAACGCGCTGGTGAGCGAACTCAAGGCGCTCGACGGCGGGCATTGAGCCCGCCGCCGCGGGTCAGCGCGAGGCGATCGCGGCCACGACCAGCCCGGCCGCGATCCAGGCCAGGTCGGCCGGGCCGTTGGACAGGCGCACCAGCAGCCAGGCCAGCCCGTTGCCGAGCTTGAGCATCGACTCCCACGGCAGCAGGCCCATGTGGCCGCCCAGCCACGCGGCCACCAGCGCCCAGTTCGCCGCGGCCACCGCCAGCGCGGTCGACAGCAGCCCCGCCAGGGCCCGCGCCGCGCCGGGGCGCAGCCGCAGCAGGCGCACGATCAGGGCCGCGTCCACGGCCGCGACCAGCGCCATCCAGCTGCACTGCGCGTTGAGCGCCATCGCGAGCAGGACCCATGCGGCCGCCACGCCGAGGCTGCCCAGGAGCAGCCATCCCAGAGCGAAGGCGGACCAGGCGTTGCGTGGTGGCGGCATGCGGGAGGCTGCGTTGCGGAAGGCCGCACAGGATAGCCGGGTCGCGGCGATACAATGACGGCCTTGCCCCGCGGCCCATGGGCCCCCATCCATCGCACATGTATTCACGCAGCAGCGAACCGGTGCGCTTCGAGCGCGACTGCGAGGCCGTCCTGGTCCCGCAGGGCGAGTCCGTGACCCTGCCCGCCGGCAGCGTCGGCTACATCACCCAGGCCCTGGGCGGCAGCTGGACCGTGTTCGTGGAGGGCAACCTGTTCCGCATCGCCGGCAAGGACGGCGACGCGATCGGCAAGGAGCCGCCCGAGCCGCTGAGCCTGCCCGACGACGCCGATGACGCCGCGGTCGAGCAACTGGTGTGGAAGCAGCTGCGCACCTGCTTCGACCCCGAGATCCCGATCAACGTGGTCGACCTTGGCCTGATCTACGAGGCCGTGCTGCGTCCGCTGGGCGAGGGCAAGCGGATGGTCGAGGTGAAGATGACCCTGACCGCGCCCGGTTGCGGCATGGGCGAGATCCTGGTCGACGACGTACGCAGCAAGCTGGAGATGATCCCGACGATCGCCGAGGCCGACGTCGAGCTGGTATTCGACCCGCCGTGGAACCAGAGCATGATGTCCGAGGCCGCGCGCCTGGAAACCGGGATGCTGTAAGCGGGCAGGCGGCACCGGGCGCCGGCGCGGCAGGCCGCCGCGCCCCTAGTCGATCGCCTCGAAGCGGTTCGCCTCGACGTTCTTGCGCACCCGCGCCGGGTCCCAGACCCGGCCGTTCATGGCGATGTAGGTCCCGGGCGGCAGGCTCTGCACCGCGCCGACCGCGGTGCCGATGTTGAACTCGGCGTCCGAGCCGCGGAAGCGCGCCGGGCTCAGCGCGCCGGTCAGGACGATGGTGCGGTCGGCCAGCGTCGCCAGCACCCTGGCCGTTTCCACCATGGTGTCGGTGCCGTGGGTCACCAGCACGTGGCGCGTGGGCTGGGCCGCGATCGTGGCCCGCACCAGTTCGCGGTCGTCGTCGTCCAGGTGCAGCGAGTCCTTGCGCAGGATCGGGATCACCCGGAAGCGGAAGGCGACGTCCAGTTCCGAGAGCATGCGCCCGATCTGCGGGTCGCCGACCTGGAAGTCGGACTTGTCGTCGAAGTAGGTCTTGTCGATGGTGCCACCGGTGGTGACGATCAACAGTTCTTCCATCACGATGCTCCAATAGGGGGCGCGGGCAGGACGCGTCAGCGCCTGCGGGCGAACCGCGCGCGCAGGCCCGGCCAGCTGGCGGTGAACACCAGCCCGACCGAGAGCGCGGTGGCGGCCAACGCGAAGGCCCGCTGCGCGGGTTCGGCCCACGCGATCATCACCGCGTGGCAGAACAGCAGCAGGCCCAGCACGCCGGCCCAGAAGGCGGCCCTGGCGCTGCCCGCGGTGACCGCGGCCAGCAGCAGGGCGATCGGCAGCACGAACACCAGCAGCGCGGCCAGGAAGTGCCGGTCGCCGGCGAACCAGGCCAGGTACAGGACCGCGAGCGCGGCCAGCAGCGCGACCAGCGTCGTCCGGTGCGGACCCTCCAGCATCAGCCCAGCCTCGCCGCCAGCCCGGCGATGCGGCGGCCGAGCGCGCGTGCCAGCACCGCCTCGTCCTCGCTCGGTTCGGGGTCGTCGCCGGGGCCGGCCACGTGGCTGGCGCCGTACGGGGTGCCGCCGCCGCGCGTGGAGGACAGCCGCGGCTCGGTGAAGGGGATGCCGGCGACCACGCAGCCGTGGTGCAGCAGCGGCAGCATCATGCTCAGCAGGGTCGATTCCTGGCCGCCGTGCATGCTGGCGGTGGAGGTGAACACGCCGGCGGGCTTGCCGACCAGGGTGCCGCTGGCCCATTCGGCGCCCAGCCCGTCGAGGAAGTGCTTGAGCGGCGCCGCCATGTTGCCGAACCGGGTGGGGCTGCCCAGCAGCAGGCCGGCGCATTCCTCCAGGTCGGCGCGCTCGACGTAGGGCGCGCCCGATCCGGGCACCGGCGGCTCGGCCACGCGGGTCACCGGGGCCACCGGCGGCACGGTGCGCAGGCGCGCGTTCATGCCCGGCACCTCGCCGATGCCGCGCGCCACCTGGCGCGCGAGCTGCGCCACCGAACCGTTGCGGCTGTAGTACAGGACCAGGATGTCGGGCATGCCAGCCTCCGTCGACCGGAGGACATTCTGACAGGCTTTGCGGGCCAGCTCACCGCGCCGGCGGCGGCGCTTTGCTACGCTGCGGGCGATGCAGCCGCTGGCGACGCTCAACCTGTGGATGGAACGGATCCGCGATCGCGAGCGGGCCGGCACCTTCGCCCGCTTCCTCGCCCGCCGCTTCCTCGACGACCGCCTGTTCCAGGCCGCCGCGGCGCTGGCCTACACCACGATCTTCGCCCTGGTGCCGCTGGCGATCGTGGTGCTGGGCGTGCTGTCGGCGTTCCCGGTGTTCGGCGAATGGCGCGACCAGCTCACCGAGTACATCTTCTCCAACTTCGTGCCCAGCGCGGCCAGTGCGGTCAAGGAAACCCTGCTGCGCCTGGTGGGCGATGCGACCACGATCACCGTGGCGGGCGCGATCGGCCTGATCGTTTCGCTGCTGATCACCCTCAACAGCATCGAGGCCACCTTCAACCAGATCTGGCGGGTGCCGTCGTCGCGGCCGCGGCTGGGGCGGTTCCTGGTGTACTGGACCGTGCTCACCCTGGGCGCGATGCTGGCCGCGGCCTCGCTGGCGCTGTCGGCGTGGCTGTTCGCGCTGCCGGTGTTCTCCACCAGCGAGGGCAGGGTGCTGTCGGGGTTCGCCCTGCGGGCGGCGCCGGTGCTGATCGAACTGCTGCTCATCACGGCGCTGTACCGGGTGGTTCCGCACCGCACGGTAGCGCTGCGCCACGCCTTCGCCGGCGCGCTGATCGCGACCGTGCTGCTCGAGATCGTGAAGTGGGGCCTGGGCGTGTACCTGGGCACGTTCACCACCTACCAGCGCATCTACGGCGCGCTGGCGGCGCTGCCGATCCTGATGATCTGGATCTACCTGGGCTGGGTGTCGGTGCTGCTGGGGGCGTCGTTCGCCTCGGCGGTATCGGCGTTCCGCTACCAGCCGGCGGCGATGCGGCTGCCCGAAGGCTTCGAGCTGTACGGGCTGCTGCGGCTGCTGGGCCGCTTCGTGCAGGCGCGGCGCCAGGGGCGCGGGCTGCATACCGAGGAGATCCTCGACATCGAGCCGATGCTCACCGATTCCCAGCTCAAGGGCTTCCTCGCCCAGCTGGCGGGGATCGACTTGCTCAAGCGCGCCGAGGATGGCCAGTGGCTGCTGGCGCGCGATCTGGATACCCTCAGCCTGGCCGACCTCTACGAAGCGTCCGGGTTGCGCATCCCGGTCTCGGAGGCCTGGCTGCCGTGCCGGGACGATCCGCTGGGCGCCGACGCGGTGGCCGCGCTCGACGAACTGCGCCTGCCGCTGCGCGACCTGCTCAAGCGCAACGTGGCCGACCTCTACCCCCGCTCAGGTGAAACCGCATGAACCCGAGGATTCTCGCCATCGTGTCCACCCTGCTGCTGCTGGCCGCGTGCCGCCAGGCCCCCACGCCGGCCGAGGACCAGGCCGGCGCGGCGCAGCCCGGCGCGCCGGCGGTGGCGGTGCAGGAGGAGGATGCCCCGGATGCCGCGGAGGAGGAGCCGGCGCGGCCGGACCTGCCCACCCTGGAGGTGGCCACCATCGACGGTGGCCGCTACGACCTGGCCGAGCACCGCGGGGAATGGGTGGTCGTGAACTTCTGGGCGACCTGGTGCTCGCCCTGCCTGAAGGAGATGCCGGAACTCTCGGCGCTGCACACCATGCGCGAGCACATCAGCGTGGTGGGCCTGGCCTACGAGGAGATCGAGGTGCCGGCGATGCGGTCGTTCCTTGAGGCGCACCCGGTGGCGTATCCGGTCGCGATCATCGACGTGTACGACCCGCCGGCCGATTTCGACACCCCGCGCGGGCTGCCGATGACCTACCTGATCGCGCCGGATGGCGCCGTGGCCCGGCAGTTCCTCGGCCCAGTCACGGCGAGGGACATCGAGGCGGCGATCGCCAGCAGCGGAGGGCCATCGCTCGAGTCGCTTTCGGCCGCCCCGGGCCCCGGGGGCGCGTGATGCGCGCGGCCCGGTTCCGCGTCGACGGACGGGTGCAGGGCGTGGGGTTCCGCGCCGCCACCCGTGCCCAGGCGCTGTCCCTGGGCCTGCGCGGCCACGTGCGCAACCTCGCCGATGACGGGGTGGAGGTGTTGGCGGTGGGACCGCAGCAGGCGCTCGAAGCGCTGGCGCAGTGGCTCGAGGACGGCCCGCCCACCGCACGGGTCGCGCACCTGGCCCGTACCGACCTGGCGCACGCGCCCGGACTGGGCCCGGGGTTCGACATCCTGGAAGACGGCTGAACCCGGGGAGGCCACGGTGTCAGTGCGGGGGCGCCGCACCGGGGCCTTCGTACAGGGCGCGCGCGCGTTCGGCCTGCCCGGCATCGAGCGGTGGCGGACGGGCCTCCGCCGGCACGCCCTGGGGCCGCCAGCCGGGCAGCTTGCGCACGCCCCTGGCGAGCGCGCCCAGACCCTCGTTGATCGCGATCTGCACGTATCCGCCGCGCAGACCCACTTCCTCCAGGCTTGGCGCCTCGTCCCACCGCTGCGAGAACACGGTGTCCTCGACCTCCACCGGATTGCGCAAGGTGAAGGGGTCGGGTGGCGGGCGGTGGCCGAGGACCCGCACCGGCGCAAGCTCGACGTCGACCCCCGGCGCGTCCGGCGGGGCCGGCGGCGTGTCCCGGGCGAAGGCCAGGAACGCCGGACCGCAGGCGATGGCCAGGGCCAGGGCCGGGCGCCATCGCCGTGGCCCGGTTCCCCGCGGTCGCGCGCGCGGGGCCGCCTGCACGTGGGGCGCTGTGCGTGGTGCTGCCGCCTCCATGCCCCGCACGCGGTGCGCGGCTGCGCGCATCGGCATGCCCTCCCGGCCGGGTCGCGCGCCATGGTGCCGGTTGCGGCAGGCACCGTGAAGCGGGGCGCGTGCCGTCAGCGCGATTCGTTCAGGCGCGGCCGCAGGGTGGCGAGGTTGCAGGGCCGGGTGCGCGCGTCGAGCTGCTCGCGGATGATCCGCTCCCACGCGGTGCGGCAGGCCGAGGTCGAACCGGGCAGGGCGAACAGGAAGGTGCCGTTGGCGAGGCCGGCGAAGGCGCGCGACTGCAGCGCGGACGTGCCGATCTCCTCGAACGACAGCGCCCGGAACAGCTCGCCGAAGCCGGGCATCTGCTTGTCCAGCAGCGGCAGTAGCGCCTCGGGGGTGGAGTCGCGTCCGGTGAAGCCGGTGCCGCCGGTGACCAGGATGCCGTCGACCGCCGGGTCGGCGATCCATTTCGACACCAGCGCGCGCATGGCGTAGCGGTCGTCGGGCAGCAGCGCGCGCTCGGCCAGCCGGTGGCCTTCGGCCTGCAGCGCGGCGGCGAGGTAGTCGCCGGAACCGTCCTCGGCCAGCGTGCGCGAGTCCGAGACGGTGAGCACGCACAGGGCGAGCGGGATCGGGTCGCGGGTGGCGGTCATGGCGGCAGCGTACCGCAGGCGCGCGGTGGCGCGGTCAGCACAGTGGCAGCGAGTACCACTGGGTCGCGTCCTCGTGCCAGCCGGCGGCGCGGTAGGTGGCCCGTGCGGCGGCGTTGTCACGGGTGGTTTCGAGCTGGATCGCGGCGGCGCCATCCTCGCCGGCGAAGCCGGCGGCCGCGTCGAGCAGTCGCCGGGCCACGCCCCGGCGCCGCATCGCCGGCAGCACGAACAGGTCGTTGAGGATCCACACCCGCGCCAGCCGTACCGAGGAGAACATCGGGTAGAGCTGGGCGAACCCCGCCGGCTCGCCGTCCAGGCGCGCCAGCAGCGCGCGCGACTCGCCGAAGCGCAGGCGCTGCCGCAGCCAGTCGCGCGCCGCCCCGGGGTCGGCCGGCTGGCCGTAGAACTGGCGGTAGGCATCGAACAGTGCGGCCAGCGCGTCGAGGTCGGCCGGAAGGGCGTGGGCCACGGTGACGGTCATCTTCAGGAGTCCCGGGTGAGCTGCGCGAGCGCGTCGGCCTGGTGTTCGCGCGAGAGCCGGTCGACGAGCGGGTCGATGTTGCCCTCGAGCACGTTGGGCAGGTCGTAGAGGGTCAGCCCTTCCACGCGGTGGTCGGTGATCCGGCCCTGGGGGTAGTTGTAGGTGCGGATGCGCTGGCTGCGGTCGCCGCTGCCGACCTGCAGCTTGCGGCTGGCCGCGGTCGCGGCGGCGCGGCGTTCGGCCTCCATCCCGGCGATGGTGGCGCGCAGGCGCTTCATCGCCTTGTCGCGGTTGGCGTGCTGGCTGCGCTCGGTCTGCGACTCGACCACGATGCCGGTCGGCAGGTGGGTGATGCGCACGGCCGAGTCGGTCTTGTTGACGTGCTGGCCGCCCGCGCCGGAGGAGCGGAAGGTGTCGACCCGCAGGTCGGCCGGGTTGATCTCGACCGGCTCGCCTTCCTCCTCGATCGGAATGATCGCTACCGTCGCGGCCGAGGTGTGGATCCGGCCCTGCGATTCGGTCTCGGGCACGCGCTGCACGCGGTGGGTGCCGGATTCGAACTTCAGGCGCGCGTAGGCGCCTTCGCCCTCGATCCGCGCGATCACCTCGCGGAATCCGCCGTGTTCGCCGGGATTGGCCGACTCGATCTCCACCCGCCAGCCCTGGCGCTCGGCGTAGCGGGTGTACATGCGCAGCAGGTCGCCGGCGAAGATCGCGGCCTCGTCGCCGCCGGTGCCGGCGCGGATCTCCAGGTACAGGCCGCCGTCGTCGCGCGCATCGCGCGGTACCAGCAGCGCCATGAGCTGTTCCTCGAGCGCGTCCAGGCGGGCCTGAGCCGCGGCGATCTCCTCCTCGGCCAGGTCGCGCAGCTCGGGGTCGTTGCACATCTCCTGCGCCGCCTCGAGGTCGGCGCGGGCGCGGGCCTGGTCCGCCATCGCCGTCGCCAGCGGCTCGAGCCGGGAGAATTCGCGCGACAGCGCGCGGAAACGGTCCTGGTCGCCCGCCACCGCCGGATCGGCGAGCAGTCGTTCGAGTTCGTCGCGGCGGTCGGCCAGCGCCTCCAGCTTACGGCGCAGGGTCGGCAGCATCGTCGCGGTTCTGGAGCGGGGGCAGCAGCGGCTCGAAGGCCCGCAGCAGGTCAAGGTTGCCTTGCGCCGCGGCGTCGCGCAGGGCGGCGGTGGGCACGTGCAGCAGCCGGTTGGTGAGGCTGTGGGCGAGCTGTTCGACCACCGCGGCCGGATCGTGGCCGAGGGCCAGCTGCTGGCGCGCGCGCGCGGCCAGCTCGGCGCGCGCGGCCTCGCCATGGGCGCGCAGGCGCTTGAGCGGCTCGTTGCGGGCGCCCAGCGCCAGCGCCTGGCCGTAGCGCGCCACCTGCAGGTCGACGATGGTCTCCGCTTCCTGGGCGGCGTCGCCGCGGCTGCGGCGGTTCTGCTCGACCACCCGGTCGAGGTCGTCGACGGTGTAGAGGTAGGCGTCCTCGAGCTCGGCGACCGCGGGTTCGATGTCGCGCGGCACCGCCAGGTCCATCAGCATCATCGGCTTGCGCTTGCGCAGCGACAGCGCGCGTTCGACCTGCGCGCGGGTGAGCACCGGGATCTGGCTGGCGGTGGCCGAGAACACCACGTCGGCCATGAACAGATGGTGTTCGAGTTCCTCCAGCGGCAGTGCCACCGCGCCGTGGCGCTCGGCGAGGTCCTGCGCGTGGCGGTAGGTCCGGTTGGCGATCAGCAGACGCTTGACCCGCGACTGCGCGAGGTGGCGCGCGGCCAGCTCGATGGTCTCGCCGGCGCCGACCAGCAGCGCCACCGAGTCGTCCGGGCGGGCGAACGATTCCTGCGCCAGCCGCACCGCCAGCGACGCCACCGAGACCGGGCTGGAGCCGATCCGGGTTTCGGTGCGCACGCGCTTGGCGGTGACGAAGGCGTGCTGGAACAGGCGGTCGAGTTCGCTGCCGAGCGCGCCGGCCTCGCGCGCCATCGACCAGGCCTGCTTGACCTGGCCGAGGATCTGCGGCTCGCCCAGCACCATCGAGTCGAGGCCGCAGGCGACGCGGAACAGGTGCCGCGCCGCGCCGTCTCCCGCATGCCGGTACAGGTAGCCGTGGAGGTCGCCGTCGCCGCCCCGGTGCGACGCCAGCCATCGCGCCAGTGCCGCGTCGTCGTCGGCGCTGGCGTAGAGTTCGGTGCGGTTGCACGTCGACAGCAGGGCCACCTCGCGCACCCCCGGCAAGGCGCGCAGGTCGGCCAGCGCGGCCGGGACGTCGCGCTCGGCGAACGCGACCTGCTCGCGCAGGGCGACCGGGGCGGTCTGGTGGTTGATGCCGAGGGCGTACAGGGTCATGCGCTTTGGCTGGCTGCCCGCACGGCGTGTCCGTTCAGGCGCTTGCGATAAGCTTCCGGGTCGAGTGCCCATTCTAAGGTCCGGCCGACTCCGATGCCCGTTTTCCCCAACTCCGTGCGCCGGATCCTGCCGTGCGTCGCGCTGTCGGCCTGCCTGGCAGTGGCGTGGGCGGCCCCGCCGCCAGCGTCCGATCCGCTGCGTGAAGACGTGCTCGGCGCCACCATGGCCGGCGAGTTCGCGCTCCAGGCCGGGCGCCTGGACGAGGCCGCCGCCTGGTACCTGGACGCGGCCCGCGCCGCCGGGGACGGGGATCCCGGCCTGGCCGAGCGCGCCACCCGGATCGCCCTGCTGGGCAAGGACGACCGCACCGCCGCCGCGGCGCTGGCCCTGTGGCGCGCGCGCGCGCCCGAGTCGCTGGCCATGCGCGCGGCCGAGGCCACGCTGGCGCTGCGCAACGGCCGCAGCCGTCGTGCGCTGCGCCACCTGCGCGGCCTGATGGCCGAACCCGATCCGGCCGGCTGGCGGCATGCGCTGGCGGTGATCGCGACCGGGCCGCGCGATCCGGCCGCCTCGGCCAGGATCATGCGGGCGCTGTTCGACGAGGACGCGGTGCCCGACACCCTGCACGCCTGGCTGGCCTTCGGCGACCTGGCCCAGCGCCTGGACCAGGAGCAGCTGACCCGGCTGGTGATCGCGCGCATCGTCGAGCGCTTCCCCGGCGAGCCGCGGGTGGCCCTGCTGCGCGCCTCGCAGCTGCGCGAGGCGGGCGACCTCGACGGCGCCCGCGCGGCCCTGGCCGAAGCGGGCGACGCGGTCGCGATCCTGCCCGAGCTGCGCCTGGCCCTGGCCGCCGAATACGACGCCCTGGGCGATCCGGCCACCGCCGAGCGGCTGCTGGCGAAGGGCCCCCAGGACCGCCACGTCCAGGCCGTGCGCGCCTCGCTGCTGGCCAAGGCCGAGGACCGCGAGGCGCTGGCCGCCCTTTACGAGGAACTGCGGCGCGGCGCCGCCAACCCCGAACCGGGCTACCGGCTGCTGCTGGGCCAGGTGGCCGAGTTCCTCGACCTGCACGCCGAGGCGCTGGAGTGGTACGAGAGCGTGGCCGGCGGCGAGGCGCGGCTCCAGGCCAGGCTCCAGGCCACCCGGGTACTGCACGAGCTGGATCGACGCGACGAGGCCTACGCCGCGTTGCACCGGATGCAGGCGGACGGGTCGATCAGCGACGAGGCCCGGCGCGCGGCCTACCTGGTGGAGGGCGAGCTGCGCGCGCGCGACCGCGACCTCGAGGCCGAGAACGACGCCTACGCCCGCGCCCTGGCCGACTGGCCGGACGAGCCGTCGCTGCTCTACGCCCGCGCCCTGATGTGGGAACGCTACGACGACATCGAGCGGGCCGAGGCCGACCTGCGCAAGATCCTGCTCGCCGACCCGGAGAACGTCGCCGCGCTCAACGCCCTGGGCTACACCCTGGCCGACCGCACCGACCGCTACGTCGAGGCGCTGGAGCTGATCGACCGCGCGCGGGTGGCCGAGCCGGGCAACGCCGCGATCATCGACAGCTACGGCTGGGTGCTGTACCGCCTCGGCCGCCACGAGGAAGCGCTGGTGGAACTGCGCCGGGCCTACACCCTGCAGAAGGACGCCGAGATCGCCGCGCACATCGCCGAGGTGCTCTGGGTCATGGGCCGCCGCGACGAGGCCCGGCGCTATTTCGACGACGCGCGCCGGCTCGATCCCGAGAACCGCGCGCTGCGGCGCGCGCTGGAGAAGCTCGGCGCATGAACGTGGTCCGCTCCGCGGCCGCGGCGCTGGCCGTGATGGCCTTGCTCGCCGGCTGCGTTTCGGCGCCGGTGCGCGTCCCGGCGCAGGTCGATCCGGCGGTCGCCGGTCACGCCGATGCCCGGCGCGCCTCGCTGGAGGCCTGGGGCCTGGCCGGCCGGGTGGCGATCTCCGGCGGCCGCCAGGGCGGCAGCGGCCGGCTCGACTGGGTCCAGCAGGGCGGCCGCTACGAGGTCACGCTGTCGGCGCCGGTGACCCGCCAGGGCTGGCGCCTGAGCGGCGATGCCGGGCGGGCGCGGCTCGAGGGCGTGGAGGGCGGACCGCGCGAGGGCGCGGATGTCGAGGCCCTGCTGTTGGAGGCCACCGGCTGGGACATTCCGGTCCGGGCCCTGGTCGCCTGGGTGCGGGGAGTGGCGGCGCCGGAGGCGATGCACGGCCCGGCGCGGGTCGAGTACGGCGCCGACGCGCTGCCGGTCCGGCTGGAACAGGCCGGGTGGACGATCGGCTACCGGGACTGGTTCGAGGCTGGCGCCAACCGGCCGGCGATGCCGCGCCGGATCGAGGCCAGCCGGGGCGATGCGCGGGTGCGGCTGGTGGTGGACGACTGGACCCTCGCGCCCGCCGCCCCGGAAGATGCGCCGCCGCCCGCGCACGGGCGGGACGCGGACGGCGCCGTCCACGGAGGCTGAGGATGGCCGGGCTCGCACCCGTCGACGGCTGGACCCGCTGGCCGGCCCCAGCCAAGCTCAACCTGTTCCTGCGGATCCCGCGCCGCCGCGCGGACGGCTACCACGAGCTGCAGACCGTGTTCCGGCTCCTGGCCTGGGGCGATACGGTCCGCATCCGCCTGCGCCGGGATCGTCGGATCCGCCGGGTCGGGGCGTCGGTCGCCGGCGTGGACGCGGACGACGATCTCCTGGTCAAGGCCGCACGACTGCTGCAATCGGAAGCGAACGTCGCGCTTGGTGCCGACATCTCCGTCGAAAAGCGCATCCCCGCCGGTGCCGGCCTCGGCGGCGGGTCATCCGACGCGGCGACCGTGCTGCGGGCGCTCGACCGGCTCTGGGGGCTGGACCTGGGCGAGGACCGGCTGGCCGCGTTCGGACTGGCGCTGGGCGCGGACGTGCCGGTGTTCGTGCGCGGCCGCAACGCCTGGGCCGAAGGGGTGGGCGAGCGCCTGGTTCCCCTGGAGCTTCCACCGGCCTGGTACGTGCTGGTCGACCCGGGCGTCCATGCGCGCACCGCGGAGCTGTTCCAAGCCCCTGAATTGACGCGAAATGCCGCGCCCGCGACAATAGCGGACTTCGTTTCGGGAGCCTGGCTCGGCAATGCGTTCGAGCCGGTGCTGCGCCGCCGCGAACCCGCCGTCGAGGCGGCGTTCGATGCGCTGGCGCGGATCGGCCGGCCGCGCCTGACCGGGTCGGGCAGCGGCTGCTTCGTGGAGTTCGCCGACGGCGGCTCCGCGGCGGCTGCGCTGCGGAGCCTGGCGCCGGGCCTGCGGGCCTGGGTCGCGCCGGGTGCGTCGCGGTCCCCGTTGCTGGATGCGCTCGAAGGATCGGCAGTGGCTGGAGAGTGGTAGGAACCGTGGTCGGTGATTGGTGGTTGGCGATAGGTACGGCGGCGGCCGCGTCGCATCGCCAGCCACGAATGACCGGTCACGTCCGCAGGGGCGTCGCCAAGTGGTTAAGGCACCGGGTTTTGATCCCGGCATTCGTAGGTTCGAATCCTTCCGCCCCTGCCATTTCGATCGTGACTGGTGATCGCGGGTCCCCCGTTGCCCGGCGCAGGCGTGCGCCGCGGCGCGGCGGGGCCCGTGGGCACCGGTCGCGGAGCCACCACCACCATCACCATCACCGCACGGTCAGAGCGGAGCGGAGCAGTCGGACATGAACGAAGACAGGAACCTGCTGATCTTCTCGGGCAACGCGAACCGGCCGCTGGCGCAGGCCGTGTGCCGCGAACTGGGGGTCCGTCCGGGCAAGGCGCTGGTGTCCACGTTCTCCGACGGCGAGCTGCAGGTCGAGATCGAGGAGAACGTGCGGCGCCAGGACGTATTCGTCATCCAGCCCACGTGCGCGCCCTGCGCCGAGCACCTGATGGAGCTGCTGGCCCTGATCGACGCGCTCAAGCGCGCCTCGGCCGCCTCGGTCACCGCGGTGGTGCCGTACTTCGGCTACGCCCGCCAGGACCGCCGCATGCGCTCCTCGCGGGTGCCGATCACCGCCAAGCTGGCGGCCAAGATGTTCACCGCCGCCGGCGCCGACGGCATGCTCACCGTCGACCTGCACGCCGACCAGATCCAGGGCTTCTTCGACATCCCGGTCGACAACGTGTACGCCTCGCCGCTGCTGCTGGCCGACATCTGGCGCGAGCACGGCACCGGCAACGTGATCGTGGTGTCTCCGGACGTGGGCGGCGTGGTCCGCGCCCGGGCCCTGGCCAAGCGCCTGGACGACGCCGACCTGGCGATCATCGACAAGCGCCGGCCCAAGGCCAACGTGGCCACGGTGATGAACATCATCGGCGAGGTCGAGGGCAAGACCTGCGTGCTGGTCGACGACATCGTGGACACCGCCGGCACGCTGTGCGCCGCCGCCGGCGCGCTCAAGGCCAATGGCGCGCAGAAGGTCGTGGCCTACTGCACCCACCCGGTGCTGTCGGGCGCGGCGATCGACAACATCACCCGTTCGCAGCTCGATGAGCTGGTGGTCACCGACACCATCCCGCTGTCGGAGGCGGCCCGTGCCTGCGGCCGCATCCGCCAGCTCAGCGTCGCCGAGATGCTGGCCGAGACGATCCGCCGGATCGCGTTCGGAGAATCCGTCAGTTCGCTCTACCTGGACTGACGCCACCGCTCGCCTGGTCGCGGGCGAGCGTTCCAGGCCGCCGCGAGGCGGTCCTACCTACTGAAGAAGAGAAGCAAACATGGCAACGACTCACGAAATCAAGGTCGAGCGCCGCGAGGACGAAGGGAAGGGTGCGAGCCGCCGCCTTCGCCGCAGCGGCAAGATCCCGGCCATCGTCTACGGTGGCGACCTCCCGCCGGTCAGCATCCAGCTCGACCACGAGCCGGTGTGGCTGGCCAGCCAGCACGAGTGGTTCTACTCGTCGATCCTGGACCTGAGCCTGGGCGGCGACATCCAGAAGGTGCTGCTGCGCGACATCCAGCGCCATCCGTACAAGCAGCTGATCCTGCACCTGGACTTCCAGCGCGTGAACGAGAAGGAGACGCTGCGCACCGCGGTGCCGCTGCTGTTCGTCAACGAAGAGAAGTCGCCGGCCGGCAAGGCCGCCGACGTCGTGATCACCCGCGAGCTGAAGGAAGTGACGGTCGAGTGCCTGCCGTCCGACCTGCCGCAGGCGATCGAGGTCGACCTGTCCGAGCTCAAGGTCGGCGACATCGTCTACCTGTCGGACCTGAAGCTGCCCAAGGGCGTGGAGATCCCGCAGCTCAAGCTGGGCAAGGACCACGACGACGCGGTGGTGATTGCCAAGCACGGCCGCGAGGAGGCCGCGCCGGAAGAGGCGGCCGAGGGCGACGACGCCGCGGCCAAGCCCGACGACGGCAAGTGATCCCGGTCCGGCGGAGGGTGCCCCGCGCCGACGGCGTGGGGTGCGCCCCCGGGCGTCCGGCAGGGGCCGGCACGGCCCCGGCCGCGCGCTGAGCGGGACCGCTCCGCCGGCACGGACCCGAGCGAATGGAAGGATTGCGGCTCATCGTCGGCCTCGGCAACCCGGGGCCCGAACATGCACGGACCCGGCATAACGCCGGGTTCCGTTTCGTGGACGCCCTGGCCGAGCGGGCCGGGGCGCGCTTCGGGGCCGAGGGCAAGCTGTTCGGCGAGACCACGAAGGTCGAGGTGGCCGGGCGCAGCCTGTGGCTGCTGCGCCCGTCCACGTTCATGAACCTCAGTGGCAAGTCGGTGGTGGCTGCCCTGCGCTACTGGAAGATCGAGCCCGAACAGGCGCTGCTGGCCCATGACGAGCTCGACCTGCCGCCCGGCGTGGCGCGGCTGAAGTTCGACGGCGGCCACGGCGGCCAGAACGGCCTGCGCGACGTCATGCGCCTGCTTGGCCACGGCCGCTTCCACCGGCTGCGCATCGGCATCGGCCATCCCGGGCACAAGGACCGGGTGACCTCGTGGGTCCTGGGACGTCCCGGGACCGAGGACGACATCCTGATCAACCGGGCGGTCGACGACGCGCTCGACGTCCTCCCGCTCGCCGTCCAGGGCGACTTCAACGAGGCGATGAAGCGCCTGCACACCAGCAAGGCCTGATTCGTGGTTGGTGACTGGCGATCCGGCACCCGGGTCGCCAGTCACGAACCACCAGTCACGGAACCCCCGGAACATGGGCATCCAATGCGGCATCGTCGGCCTGCCGAACGTGGGCAAGTCGACGCTCTTCAATGCACTGACCAAGGCGGGCATCGCCGCGGCCAACTTCCCGTTCTGCACCATCGAGCCGAACGTGGGCGTGGTCCCCGTGCCCGACCCGCGGCTGGCCGAGCTGGCGGAGATCGTCAAGCCCGAGCGGGTCGTGCCGACCGTGGTCGAGTTCGTCGACATCGCCGGCCTGGTTGCCGGCGCGGCCAGCGGCGAGGGCCTGGGCAACAAGTTCCTGGCCCATATCCGCGAGGTCGACGCGATCGCCCACGTGGTGCGCTGCTTCGAGCATGCGGACGTGATTCACGTGGCCAACCGGGTCGATCCGGTCGCGGACATCGACACCATCGACACCGAGCTGGCCCTGGCCGACCTGGAGACCGTGGACAAGGCCATCGCCCGCTACGAGCGGGTGGCCAAGAGCGGCGACAAGGACGCCAGGGCGCGGCTCGAGGTCCTGGCCCGGCTGCGCGCGGCGCTGGACGAGGGCAAGCCGGCCCGTTCGGTGCCGCTGGCGGACGAGGAGCGGGTGCTGGTGCGCGAGCTGTTCCTGCTGACCATGAAGCCGGTGCTGTACATCGCCAACGTGCTCGAGGACGGGTTCCGGGACAACCCGCACCTGGACGCGGTCCGCGCCCGCGCCGCGGCCGAGGGCGCCGAGGTGGTGCCGGTCTCGGCCGCGATCGAGGAGGAGCTGAGCCAGCTCGACGACGCCGACCGCGACGAGATGCTGGCCGGCTACGGCCTCGACGAGCCCGGCCTTAACCGGGTGATCCGGGGCGCCTACCGGCTGCTGGGCCTGCAGACCTACTTCACCGCCGGGGTCAAGGAGGTCCGCGCCTGGACGGTGAAGGCTGGCTCCACCGCGCCCCAGGCCGCCGGGGTGATCCACAGCGACTTCGAGAAGGGCTTCATTCGCGCCGAGACCATCTCCTACGAGGACTTCGTCCGCTATCGTGGCGAGGCTGGCGCGCGCGAGGCCGGCCGGCTGCGCCTGGAGGGCAAGGACTACCGGGTGCAGGAGGGCGACGTCCTGCATTTCCGCTTCAACGTCTGACCGGAGGGGCCCGGATGGAACCGGACGCGATCGCCATGGATGCGGGGAGGGGTGGGCTGCGCGGGCGGGCGCTGGCCTGGGTCGAGTCGGCCCCGGTGCAGCGGTTCGTGGTCGGGGTGATCGTGGCCAATGCGGTCATCCTCGGCATGGAGACCTCCCCGGCGCTGCGCGACGCGGCCGGCGGCTGGCTGGCCGTGCTCGACCAGGCCTGCCTGGCGGTGTTCGTGGTCGAGCTGACGCTGAAGCTGTGGGGCCACGGCCCGCGCTTCTTCCGCAGTGGCTGGAACGTGTTCGACCTGGTGGTGGTCGGGATCGCGCTGGTGCCGGCCTCCGGGCCGTTCGCCGTGCTGCGGGTGCTCAGGGTGCTGCGGGTGCTGCGGCTGGCCTCGATGATGCCCAGGCTGCGCTTCGTGGTGGAGGCGCTGCTGCGGGCGATCCCGGGCATCGGCGCGATCGCCGCGCTGATGCTGATCCTGTTCTACGTCGCCGCGGTGGTGGCCACCGGCATGTTCGGCGAGCGCTTCCCGCACTGGTTCGGCAGCCTCGGCGCCTCGCTCTACACCCTGTTCCAGGTCATGACCCTGGACAGCTGGTCGTCCGGACTGGTGCGCCCGGTGATGGAGGCCTACCCCTGGGCCTGGGTGTTCTTCGTGCCCTTCATCCTGCTCGCCACCTTCACCATGTTGAACCTGTTCGTCGCCATCATCGTCAACACGATGCAGGCGCTCCAGGAGCAGGGCGCGGGCGCCGGGCATGGGCGGGAGGCGGGTGCCCCGGCGCCGTTTCCGGGCGCGGCCGCGGGCGGCGCGGACCCGGGCCTGGTCGCGCTCGGGGACGAGATCCGCCTGCTGCGGACCGAGCTGGAACAGCTGCGCCGGGCGACCGGCGCAGCTGGCGAAAGTGCGCGTTGACAGTCCGCCACGGCATGGTCAAAATAACGGGCTGTTTCACGGGTTTGCGCTTCTGACGGAGGGATACCCAAGCGGCCAACGGGGGCAGACTGTAAATCTGCTGGCTTACGCCTTCGGTGGTTCGAATCCACCTCCCTCCACCAGTCGGTCCAGCGCAGGCACGAGGTTTCCGCACGGCGCGGGAGTAGTTCAATGGTAGAACCTCAGCCTTCCAAGCTGATGGTGCGGGTTCGATTCCCGTCTCCCGCTCCATTGCCCTGCTGCAGGTCCCGCGCCAGGCAACAACAATTCACGCTCACGTAGCTCAGTCGGTAGAGCACCTCCTTGGTAAGGAGGAGGTCGATGGTTCGATTCCATTCGTGAGCACCATACAAGGCGGGCCAGGCCCGCGACGACCCGGCCGCCAGCGGCCGGGTTTCCACACCGGCAAAAACAACAACGTCAGCGAGAGTCACAGTCATGGCAAAGGGTAAGTTCGAGCGCACCAAGCCCCACGTGAACGTGGGCACGATCGGCCACGTGGACCACGGCAAGACGACGCTGACGGCGGCGCTGACGAAGATCGGCGCGGAGCGTTTCGGG
>Ga0123333_10000975_pt1 | contig 30413 bp, 27 predicted proteins | sample BioC12SIPDNA_3_FD_89957 | JGI IMG/M metagenome (GOLD analysis project Ga0123333, IMG submission 89957) | Anaerobic biogas reactor microbial communites from Washington, USA - Biogas_R2_B C12 SIP DNA | ecosystem: Engineered > Bioreactor > Anaerobic > Unclassified | place: Washington, USA... | reverse complement strand
GGCCTTGTGGTGTCCCCGGTTTCCGGAGGCGCGTTCTCTTGACTGGCCCGGACATCTATGGTACCAACAGAGCGTGAGGATCTCGCGGGCCGTCCGCCAAATACTGGAGATGCAAAGGAGCTTCGCATGTCAACGGTCAGACTAGGGTTTGTTCCGGCCAAGCGCGACAGCAGCGCCTATACAGATGAATGGGCCATGGGGATGAAGCAGCGCACGATTGCGGCCCTGGCGAATGTGCCGGGGCTGGAGATCGTGACGCCCCATGAACAGCTGACCCAGGCCGGCGTGGTGCGCAACGACGACGATGCGCGTAAGGTGATCAGGTTGTTCAGGGACAAGGAAGTTGACGGTATTCTCATCGGAGGGATGGACTTTTCCGATGAGATCTCTGCTATTCTGGTGGCCGAGGCATTTCCTGGCACTCCCGTGCTGGTGTTCGCCACAGAGGAGTCACCCGATCTGTACCTGCCGACGATGGATGCGCAGACCAGCGACGCGTTCTGCGGAGTCCTTTCGATCGCCTCGGGCCTGTATCGCCGCAAGATCCGGTACAGTTTCTATGGTTACTGCTACCCGGAGGACGCGGCTTTTGTTGCGGCGGTGGAGCGCTTCGTACGTACCTGTGCCGTGGTGAGGGCGTTCCGGGGGGCCTACATCGGCCAGATCGGGCCTCGCCCCGGGGCCTTTGAGACCTGCTCTATCGATGAGAAGATCCTGCTCTCCAGCCACGGCATCCGGGTGATCCCCATGGATACCGTCATGCTGCAGCATGCTGCGGAGGCCCTGGCAGATGACGACCCCGCGGTAGCCTCGGTCGTGGCCGCCATCAAGGCGGAGGCGAATACGTCGGAAATCCCGGCTGAGCGCCTCGTACAGATCGCCAAGGCGGAGGTGATCGTCAAGCGCTGGGCCGAGGAGAAGCAACTGCTTGGCGTGGGGGCAGGCTTTGCCATGCCGCCTTACGTTCAGGGGCGCTTGACGGACCAGGGTGTCATGGTGGGCTTTGAGGTCGACATCATGGGTTGCCTGGCGATGCTGATGCAGTACGAGGCGGCCCTGCGTGACGAGGCCCCGTTCCTGACGGACTGGAACCTGAAGCACCCGGGGCGTGACGATGTCTTCCTGGCCTGGCATGTGGGCAATGCACCGCCTTCCATGGCCTCCAGTGAGATTCGTCTCGATCAGCGCGGCATGCCGCACTTTAAGCTGCAGGCAGGGCCCGTCACGTTCGCTCGTCTTGAGCAGTATGACGGGGCGTACAAGATACTGCTGGCCAAGGGCACGGCGCTGGAGGAAGGCGCGGCCGAGGAGGCCCGCTTTACCTGGGCCTGGGTAGAGGTGGAGGATCTGGCCAAGCTCTACAAGACCATCGGGAGCAACGGTTTTGTGCACCACGCCAGCATGATCTATGGCGATCAGACAGAGGCGCTGAAGGAGGCCTGCTACTTTCTCGATATTGAGGTCGTTGAGGTCTAGCCTGTCCCTGTCGCATGACACAGCAGGCCCTGCTGTAGAGATGCCCGCGTCGACAACGAGGTCGACGCGGGCATCTTCAATGGGACGTGTTCTCTGCAGTGCCGGTACTGGTGGGCGAGGGCCCAGGGCGCGAGTGAACCGGCGTATCAAACGCAGACGGCCAGTTGACCTGTGGTCGGCTGGCCGTATTGGATGCTTTTGGCTGAGGGACAGGGATTCGAACCCCGATTGACTGATCCAGAGTCAGCTGTCCTACCTTTAGACGATCCCTCAGTGCGAGCGCGATTATAGCACAGGCACGCCGGGCGACCAAATCCGTGATCGCCTGGGGCCCGCCGAGGCTGCATCTGAGCCGGAGTTGTTGGTAAAGTTGAGCCAGGCCTGGAAGGTTTGATGATTATGATCAGGTTTAATCTGCTTTTCTACAAGAATCTAGGCTCTGCTTAGCCGTGCCCTCGGGTTGATCTGCGCTGCGACGTCCTTCTCGTTGGCCTTTCTTGACAAAGCCGGTCCGCAGTGCTATGATGTTGGCACTCGATGCTTGAGACTGCTAAAGTGGCTCGAGAGATGGGATGTAAAGATGGACCGCACGGGTACCGGGCGTATCTGCGACGACCTGACGGCGCGCCAACGGCAGGTTCTGCGTCTGTTGGTGCAGGAGTATGTTGCCTCTGCATCTCCGGTGGGCTCGGGCACGCTGTTGCGGCAGGGTCAGATGGGGGTTAGCTCGGCCACGGTGCGAAGCGAGTTGGCGCTCCTGGAAGAGTTGGGTTATCTGCATCAGCCACATACATCAGCCGGACGCGTGCCCACGACCAAGGGGTACCGGTACTATATCGAGCGTCTGATGGACAACGTGGAGTTGCCTGCTCCGCACCGGATGATGATCGGGCATCAGTTCCACCAGATTCGGCTGAACATGGATCAGTGGCTGCAGCTGACGGCGGCCGTGTTGGCGCATACAACGCGATCGGCATCGGTGGTGACGGCGCCGCACGCCGCTCACTCACGCCTCAAGCACATCCAACTGATCGCCACGCACGACACGCTGGTTCTCATGGTGTTGGTCCTGCAAGATGGTAGTGTACACCAGGAGATGCTGGCTGTGGACGAACAGGTGACGCAAGATCGCTTGAGCGTGCTGACCAGCCAGATCAACGACCTGTTCCGCAATATGACGGCGGATGAGATACGGGATGAGATAGCGCACGAACCGCCGCTCGTCACGGGTTGGCCGGCGCGTGTGGTGGAGTGGTTCGCCAGCCGGATGCAGGAGGTGGACCTCCGCACGGTCGACGAGATCTACCAGGCGGGGCTGGCCAACGTGCTGGAACAGCCCGAGTTCGAAGACGTGGCTGCTTTTCGCCGGCTGGTCGATATGATGGAACAGCGACAGCGGCTGGAGGTGGTACTGGCGCGCACGCTGACTGCCAACGGCGTACAGATCATCATCGGTGGCGAGCGACCGATCGAGGAAGTGTACGATGTCAGCCTTGTGCTCTCGCCCTACGGGATCCGCGAGAAGGCGAGCGGTGTTCTGGGGGTGGTGGGTCCGACGCGGATGCCCTATGCACACGTGGTCTCCACAGTGAGATACGTGGCACGGATGATGGACGGGCTGATCGATGAGGTCTACGGCGAACCATCCGCCTAGGCGAGTACTGAAGCGAGGGAGAACAGAGAGATATGACGGATGATCGTGATGAGATACGCGTGCCTCACGAAGAGGACGCAGAGCCGGTCGAGTCCTCTGAGCCCGGGCTGGAAGAGCAGTTGGAGACGGCGCAACAGGAGATAGAGCAACTCCGGGACAAGTACTTGCGCAGCCTGGCGGAGATGGACAACTATCGCAAGCGGGTGGCTCGCGAGCGGGAACAGCAGCAGCTTCGATCCCGGATGGAGCTGATCCGGCAGTTGCTGCCGGTGGCGGATGACTATGGCCTAGCGCTGAGCCATGTGCCGGAGGAGTATGCCGGGCTGGCCTGGATCGAAGGGCTGGCGTTGATCTACCGCAAGTTGGAGCAGTACTTGAGTGGCGTGGGCGTAGAACCGATCGAGGCTGCGGGCCAGCCCTTTGATCCCCACTACCATGACGCGCTTATGAGGGAAGCGAGCGACACGTACCCGGAGGGCATTGTCACGGAGGAGATACGCAAGGGCTACATGATGGCCGGCGAGGTTCTCCGCCCGACGCTGGTCAAAGTGTCGATGGGCGCGGGCGTACAGCATGAAGAATAGCGCGAAAGCGATCAGAATACGAGATTGGAGTGCAAGGAGCACACAATGAGCAAGATCATCGGAATTGACCTGGGAACAACGAACTCGGTTGTGGCGGTGATGGAGGGCAATGAGCCCACAGTGATCCCAACCGCCGAGGGTGCTAGGCTGTGTCCGTCCGTGGTGGCCGTCAATCCAAAGACGGGCGAGCGGCTGGTGGGGCAGGTGGCGCGCCGGCAGGCGATCACCAACCCGGAGAACACGATCTTTTCGGTTAAGCGGCTGATGGGCCGCCGCTTCTCCGACCCCGAGGTTCAGAAGGCCATCAAGCTGCTGCCCTACAAGATCGTCGAAAACGACAACGGCGATGCCTGGGTGGTCATGGGAGACAAGCAGTATTCGCCGGCGGAGATATCGGCGATGATCCTGGCCAAGCTCAAGGCAGACGCAGAGGCTTACCTGGGGGAAACGGTCACGCAGGCTGTGATCACCGTTCCGGCGTACTTTAACGACTCTCAGCGTCAGGCGACCAAGGACGCCGGCCGGATCGCGGGGTTGGAGGTGCTGCGCATCATCAATGAGCCCACGGCATCGTCTCTGGCCTACGGCCTGGACAAGTCCGCGGATCAGGAGATCGCGGTCTACGACCTGGGCGGTGGAACCTTTGACATCTCAATCCTGGATATCGGCGAGGGAGTGTTCGAGGTTCGCGCGACGAATGGCGATACCTTCCTGGGCGGTGACGACTTTGACCAGCGGATCATCGACTGGGTGGTGGAGGAGTACCGCAAGGATCAGGGCATCGACCTGCGCAGCGACCGCATGGCGTTGCAGCGTCTCAAGGAGGCCGCCGAGAAGGCCAAGATCGAGCTCTCCAGCACAGCGCAGACGGAGATCAACCTGCCGTTCATCACGGCGGATGCGAGCGGCCCCAAGCACCTCTCCATGACCCTCACGCGCAGCAAGTTCGAGCAACTGGTTCAGGATCTCGTAGAGCGCAGCCTGGGACCCTGCCGTCAGGCCCTGACGGATGCAGAGCTCTCGGTCAGCAATATCGACGAGGTGATTCTGGTGGGCGGGCAGACGCGCTCGCCGCTGGTGCAGCGCAAGGTCGAGGAGTTGTTCGGGCGGGCTCCCCACAAGGGTCTGAACCCGGACGAGGTCGTAGGCCTGGGAGCCGCGATCCAGGCGGGCGTTCTGGGTGGCGATGTAAACGATGTGCTGCTACTCGACGTGACGCCGCTCACGCTGAGCATCGAAACGCTTGGGGGCGTTGCGACTCCGTTGATCCCGCGGAACAGCACGATCCCGACCCACAAGGAGCAGGTGTTCTCCACCGCATCCGATAGCCAGACGCAGGTGCAGATCAACGTGCTCCAGGGTGAACGCCCGATGGCAGGCGACAACAAGCTGCTGGGCACGTTCTCGCTGGACGGGATTCCGCCGGCGCCGCGCGGTATGCCGCAAATCGAAGTGAGCTTTGACATCGATGCGAACGGTATCCTGAAGGTATCCGCCAAGGACAAGGCCACCGGCCGTCAGCAGGATATCACCATCACCGCCTCGAGCGGCCTCTCCGAGTCGGAAATCGACCGGATGGTGCGCGAGGCAGAACAGCACGCGGCTGACGACCGGTCCCGGAAGGAGGCCGCCGAGCTGCACAACGAGGCGGATACGCTTGCATATTCGGCGGAGAGGACCTTGAAGGACCTGGGCGATAAGGTCCCTGCAGAGATGCGCTCCGACGTTGAGCAGAAGATCAGCGCCGTGAGGGAGGCTCTGAACGGCAGCGACGCGGCCAGGCTGAGACAGCGCCGGGATGAGCTTCAGGAGGCGCTCCAGAAGGTAGGGGCTCAGGCCTATCAGCAGGCCGGCGGGCAAGAGGCGGCAGGCGGGGAGCAGCAGGGGCCGGAGGACGGCACCGTGGATGGCGAGTTCCGCGAGGTATAGCCCCCTGTACTCGGTTACGGCGGGGCCGGGAGAGGGGTCCAGGCGATCTCTCTCCCGGCCCCGTTTTTGATCGCGAGGCCCAAGCGCTCAGGGCTTTGACCGGTCCGGCCAAACGGACTAGACTCTCACAGCGATTCAGTTATCTCAAGTGGAGCAGCGAACGATGTCTTCCGAAGGCAGACGCGACTATTATGAAACATTGGGCGTGTCGCGCGATGCATCCAAAGATGATCTGCGGTCGGCCTACCGAAAACTGGCCCGGCGTTATCACCCCGATGTGAACAAGGAGCCGGACGCCGAGGACCGGTTCAAGGAGATCAACGAAGCGTACCAGGTCCTGAACGATGACAAGCTGAGAGCGCAGTATGATCGCTTTGGTCACGCGGGCTTGGAGGGACAGGGCGGCGCTGGTGGGTTCGGCTTTGGTTTCGGCGGCTTTGAGGACATATTTGAGGATCTGTTCGGCTTTGGCACAAGCCGTGCGGCTCGCCAGGGACCCAGGCGGGGAGCGGACCTGCGGTATGACCTGGAGATCGCCTTTGAGCAGGCCGTGTTTGGTGTTGAGCGTGAGATCGAGATCACGCGATTGGAGACGTGCGATCATTGTGCCGGCAGTGGCGCCGAGCCGGGAACGTCGCCGATTCGCTGCTCCGAGTGCAATGGCACCGGGCAAGTGCGCCGTACGCAGCAATCGGTGTTTGGCTCCTTTGTGAACGTGGCCACGTGTCCCCGTTGCCAGGGGACCGGTGAGGTCGTGACTTCACCGTGCTCCGTGTGCCATGGCTCCCGGCGCAGCCAGCAGACCAGGCGGCTGAGCGTGGATATCCCTGCCGGGGTGGATGACGGGATGCGCATCCGTCTCGCGGGCGAGGGCGAGCACGGGCTATTTGGAGGCCCGCCTGGCAACCTCTACGTCATGCTCCATGTGGCTCCGCACAAGTTCTTTACACGGCGAGATCAGGACGTCCTGCTCAACGTCAACATCAACATCGCCCAAGCGGCTCTGGGGGATGAGATCACCGTGCCTACGCTGGATGGCGACGAGAAGCTGCTGGTTCCGGGGGGCACGCAGGCGGGAAGCGTGCTGCGCATGCGCGGCAAGGGCGTCCCGCGGCTCAACGGGCATGGTCGTGGCGAGCAGATCGTCATTCTCAACGTCGTGATCCCGACGGATCTCACGGTGGAACAACGCGATCTTCTTAAGCAACTCGGCAAGACGCTCGGCTCAGAAGTGGCCCCGCAGGCGGGCCGTGGCTTTCTGGACCGCGTGAGAGAGGCACTGGGGATCTGATGGCACTGGATGACAAGCGACTCGTGGAGATCAGCGTGCAGGCCGACCATGAGGCCGTTGACGATCTGATGGGATTGTTTACGCGCTACTGCTCCGGCGGCGCGGCGGTGGATGAGCGACGAGAGGGCCCCAACTGGGCAGAGCAGGAGCGGGTGACCGTCAAGGGGTTTGTCGAGGAGAGCGACGAGGAGACACTGCAGAAGCTTGAGATCGCGCTGCTGCTCCTGAGCAAGTCCGGAGTCATCTCGGCGCCTTCGACGCGGGTGCTGGAGGCCGCCGACTGGGCGGAGGCGTGGAAGCAGTTCTTTCCCCCACTCCCGATCGGCGAGCGGTTCGTGGTGGTGCCCAGCTGGGTTGAGTACAAAGTTCCAGCGGGCCGACTTGCCCTCCATCTCGATCCGGGCATGGCCTTTGGCACGGGGCTCCACGCCACCACGCGTCTGTGCCTGAAGGCGATGGAGAGCCTGCCCATCGCCGGCGCTCAGGTCCTGGATGTGGGGACGGGCTCCGGGATTCTCTCGATCGCAGCCGCTTTACTGGGTGCGACTCACGTTGAGGCCATCGACGTGGACCCTGTGTGCGTGCAGGTGACGTTGGAGAACTGCGAGCGGAACGGTGTTGCGAGCCAGGTGGACGTGAGCCGTGCGACGCTGCCGAGCCGAGCGCGAACCGGCGTGGAATACCATCGGGGCGGCCCGTACGACGTGCTCCTCATCAACATCCTGGCTGAGATCATCATGGATATGTCGGCCAGCCTGCCGGGCTACATCAAGCCTGGCGGCATCTGTGTGGCCTCCGGCATCCTGGCGGAAAAGTCGGCCGCCGTTCAGCAGGCGCTGCAGGAGGCCTGCCTGACGGTCCAGAGCGAGCGCGTCGAAGATGGCTGGGTGGCGCTGGTGGCAACCAGGCCCACCTGAGGCACGCGCCATGCATCGCTTTTTCGTGCCGGCCGAGACGATGCAGAGCAAAGCTGTGCTGCTCGCAGGCGACCTGGCACACCAGCTGAGCCGCGTCCTGAGGCTGCGCGCCGGGGACCAAATTGAGCTGCTTGACAACAGCGGGAGGGCCTGGCTCGCGCGGCTGGACGAGGTGAGTCCCCGGTGCTGCCGAGCGACTACGCTGGCCTGCTATCGTCCCTCTACCGAATGCCGGACTCGGTTCGTCCTCTACCAAGGCCTGCCTCGCGGGCACAAGTTCGACCTCATCCTTCAAAAAGCCACAGAGCTCGGGGCGAGCCGGATCGTTCCGGTGAGGGCTGCCAGGTCCATCCAGATGGCGGCTGAGGAAGCTACGCCGGCCAGAGCCAGGCGCTGGGAGCGCATCATTCAGGAGGCGGCCGAGCAATCAGGCCGCGCGCTGATGCCCGCGCTCTCGGAGGCGATCTCACTGCCTGCGGCCATCGACGAGATAGAGGAGGGCGATCTGTGCCTGGCCGGTGCCCCGGGGGAGAGGGCCACGCCGATCCGCCATGTGCTCGAGCGCATCCCTCAGGCTCCAACGAGCGTGCGGCTGTTCGTGGGGCCGGAAGGCGGCTTGGACGATGCGGAGCTCGGTTCGCTCCAAGCGGCAGGCGTCTCGCTGGTATCGCTGGGTCCCCGTGTGTTGCGGACAGAGACAGCCGGGCTGGTGATGCTGGCACTGGCGAGCTACGCCCTGGGGGAGATGGAATTGCCGGGCGAACATGGTTTCTGAGATGAAGAACGGCTCGGGGAGGCGGTTCGCACATGCTCTCCTGGTGCTCATCGTATTCTTTGGTCTTGCGACTGTGTGCTATGGATTGCAGCAACTGCCTGTCATCGAGACGGTCGGGGTGGGCGAGCCCGCGGGTCTCTCGACCGGTGGGATCACCATCGTCCAGCTGAGCGACTTGCACGTGACCGGCAGGGCGGATGTGTGGCGGTTGCGATACGCTCTGCGCCTCATCGAGCGGACGGACCCCGATCTGATCGTGCTGACCGGCGATTTCGTGCGTGGGAGCGCCGCAGGCATCGACCTGGCCCTTCCCGTGCTCCGGACTCTGGAGGCTCCTCTCGGGGTGTATGCGGTGCTGGGCAACCACGATCTGTGGAGTGATCGTGAGGCCGTGGCTCGCGGCCTGGCGGAGGCCGGGATCGATCTGCTTGTGAACCGCGGCCTCGCGATCGAGCAGGGAGAGGCGCGGTTCTACCTCGCCGGCCTGGACGACGCCTGGAGTGGGCGGCCCGACCTGGATGCTGCTACGGCGGGCAACACCGGGCATCTGCCGGTAGTCGTCTTGCTCCACGAGCCCGATCTGGGGCAGGAGATCCTCCGCTCCGGCCGGGCCTGGCTGTTGCTGTCCGGCCACTCGCATGGGGGCCAGGTTCGGTTGCCTGGCATCGGCGCGATCATACTGCCGGAACATGGGCGCGAGTATGATCAGGGGCTCTATGGTGTCGGCGAGGGCTGGCTGTACGTCAACCGCGGGCTGGGCACTGCCGCGATACCGGTGCGACTCGGCTGCCGGCCCGAGGTGACCGTGCTTGGGGTGTACCCGCCGCAGGGGCGGAAGGGGAGGGCTCCGGGACGGACGGTCGCCAGTCTACAGCCGATCCGCACATCGGCCGGCTCAATGAGCGTTCGCTGCATGCCGCCCTGAAGGAGTGGTGCCGGCTGCCGGGCGACGCGCTCGAGACGGTGGTGGACGGATACGTCGTGGACGTGGTGCGCGACGGGCTGCTGATCGAGGTGCAGACCGCGGGGATCGGCGCGATAAAGGCCAAGCTCGAAAGCCTCGCTCAGAGACACGCTGTGCGGGTGGTGTATCCGATCATCTCCCAGAAGATGATCCAGACCATCGCGCCGGATGATGGGCGCGTGCTCCGGAGACGCCGGTCGCCGGCCAGGCTGGTGTGGGCCAATGTCTTTGACGAACTGGTCTACTGTCCGACGCTGCTGGATACCCCGCAACTGGACATGCTGGCCGTCCGGGTGGCCGTTACCGAACTGCGGTGTGATGACGGCCAGGGCGCCTGGAGGCGGAGGCGGGTGAGCATCCGCGATACCCTGCTCGACGAGGTGCTGGAAAGCCGGGTGTTTTCCTCCGGCGGCCAACTGGCAGAGCTGTTGCCGGAGGACCTCACGGGAGCGTTCACGCATCGGGAGATGGCCACGGCCATGGGGATAGCGATGCGAACGGCACAGCGGGCCTCCTATTGCCTTCGGAAACTCGGGCTGTTGCGCGTTGTGGGGAGACGCGGGCGCGAGATGCTCGTAGAGCGCGCCGGCTGAGCCAGACGTTCGCCAGCAGGGTTCGATCTCGGTCCTCTTCCTGTACATTGCATCTGCCAGGTCGTAGAATGGCCATGTGGGCGCCTGGTGATGCATGTTGAGGAGGAGATATGGCCACACTTTCCGATGGACGCCCCCTGCCGGGCCGCCTGTTCGTGGTCGAGGGCATCGATGGTTCTGGCAAGAGCACGCAGCTGGACCTCCTTCACAAGTGGCTGACCTCTCTGGGTTACGTCGTGGCCTTTAGCGAATGGAACTCCTCGCCCGTGGTGCGCAAGACGACCAAGGTGGGGAAGAAAAAGCAGTTGCTCACCCCGACGAGTTTCAGCCTCATCCACGCGGTGGACTTTGCGGACCGATACCAGCAGCAGATCGAGCCGGCGCTCAAGGCGGGCGCGATCGTTCTGGCGGATCGCTACATCTACACCGCCTTTGCGCGCGACGTTGCCCGTGGCGTCAATCGGGACTGGGTGCGCAAGGTCTACTCCTTTGCCGCGAACCCCTCTGTAGCGCTGTATTTCCGCGTGCCGTTGGATGAATCCTTGCGACGGATCATCACCGGAAGGCCGAATCTCAAGTTCTACGAGGCAGGGTTGGATTTAGGGCTATCGGACGATCCGCTTGAGAGCTACCGGATCTTCCAGGGGCGCATCCTTCGCGAGTACGAGCGGCTGGTCGAGGAGTACCGGCTGGCCGTCATCGATGCAAGCCTGCCTCTGGTGGAACAGCAGGAGGTGGTTCGGGAGATCATCCGGCCGCATCTGGAGGGGGCGCTGATGGCTGAATCGAACCCCTGGCGTAAGGTCCTGGCTGCGGAGGGACTGTCCGGGCGGTATCTGGACAGCCTGGCACGAACGGGGGAGCGTTAAGATGGCCACACTCAGGTTCTACGGAGAAGGCCTGCCGGCCGCTGAGAATCTCGACGCGGGGGGCAAACTGATCGTGTTGGAGGGACCCGATGGCGTCGGGCGCTCCACGCAGGTAGCGCTGCTCCGTGAGTGGCTGGAGGCCGCCGGGTACGCCGTGTTTTCCAGTGGGTTCAAGCGATCGGAACTGGCAAGCCAGGGGATCGAGGCCGCCAAGCGGGGCCACACGATGGGAAATCTCACGATGGCGCTCTTTTACGCCGCGGACCTGGCGGACCGGCTGGAGCGTGAGATCATCCCGATGCTCAAGGCCGGCTTTGTGGTCCTCACGGACCGCTACATCTACTCGATGATGGCCCGGGCGCGCGTGCGCGGAACCGATAGCGAGTGGCTCAGGTCGCTGTTGGGCTTTGCGGTGATCCCGGACCGCATCCTCTACCTGAAGGCCGATGTTCGCAGCCTGCTTCCTCGGGTGCTCAGCTCGCGCGGCTTTGACTATTGGGAGTCCGGGATGGACTATTTGGGGTACTCGGACTATTACGCGAGCTACCTTGAGCACCAGGAGCGGATGCATCGCGAGTTGGACGCGATGAGCGAGGAGTATGGTTTCTACACCATCGAGGCATCGCAGCCGATCGATCGCGTCTTTGCTGATCTGAAGCGAGCGGTGGAAGAGGTCGTTCAGGACCTCAAGCCGGCACGCCTCGCGATGCCATAGAGGGCGAGGTCAGCGGGGCGACGCCAGCCTGCCGAGTGGCGACTTGACGAGCTCTATCGCGTCATGCGGACACAGCTCGTGGCAGCAATAGCAGCGTATGCAGGTGTGCGAGTCCATGCGGGCGCGTCCGTTGATGAGGCTGATCGCGTTCACGGGGCAGTGCTTGACGCAAAAGCCGCAGGCGATGCAGCGGTCCGTCGCTCTCGGGCGCGCCACGAGCTGCTTCCAGATCCAGCCCTGTGCCAGTGACCGGAGCGCGCGCGCCCCGCGGGTATCCGGCTTGTCGTTGATCGTGGAGGGAGTCGCCAACCTCACCAGGGGACGGAGCGGCGCGGGCAGGAGGCCAGGATCCAGCGGGGACTCGATGCCCTGCAGAAACCCGGATACGCTCAGATCATCAAGCGAATCGCCGAGAATCACCAGATCCTCGACCTTACCGGTTGTCAGCCCGCGGGCAGCGGCCAGGCGCGTTGTCAGGATCTGCAGAGGATCGATCCCGACCAGAGCGGCACCCAGGGTGTCCACGTCGAGCGGGTCCGCAGCGGCGATGATTGCGCCAACGGGACGGGGTGAGCCGCCGGTCGGTCCCTCGCCCTCCATGGCGACGATCGCGTCCATGATCGTGAGCGCCGGGCGGACATAGAGCATTAGGTCGAGCAATCCCTCACAGAAAAGCTCCCGCTCGATCAGCTTGGAGTGATAGCCGATCTTGAGGGCGCCAGGAACGAGGCCGAACAGGTTCTTGACGCCCATGGTAAGCGTCGTCAGGTTGTGCGTCTTGAGCTTGGGCAGGTTGATGACGGCATCGGCTTGCAGCAACGGGTCTATGAGATCGAGTCGGTGGAGAACCCTCCCGCCGGGGTTGGACACCTGGGATGCGCCCGTATCATAGTTCAGTTCCGCGCCGGATAGCTGGGCGGCCGCTTCGATGCCGGTTCGCCGGTAGGTGGATTTGAGGGTGGCGGCGGTATAGGGTCCACCGGGCGACTCGGCGATAACCGGAGTGGCCCCAGCCTCGCGGACAAGGCGGGCCACCGCTGCGACCAGAGAGGGATGGGTAGTGGCAGCCCGCTCCGGGGCCATGCTCCGCACCAGGTTCGGCTTGAGTAATACCCTGGTTCCGGGCTTGATGAAGGCCTCGATTCCCCCGATGAGGTCAATGGATTGCCGGATGGCGCCATAGACCTTCTGGGCATCATAGTCGCCACAGGATACCAGCGAAACGTTGCGAGCGCTCACCTGTTGGGACATCTAGTGACCCGCCTGAGCGAGCACACTCACCGCCTCCGACAGGAAGCGAAGCTGGCGGGCGGCCAAGCCCAGCTTCAGGGGGCTCTCGGGATCCGCCTCGATGAGCCGCTGAAGGTCGCCACTCTGCAGGCACTGGGTCAGGCGCTGAATCTCATCCACGAAGGAATCGAGAGAATGGATGCGCAGGACGCGGTTGCCGTCGCGCGTGACGGGTTCCAGGCGGGAGAAATCCTCAGGGGGCGATGCACCGGCGAACTCAGGCTCGACGGCGTCCTCCCAGGGCGCAGGGGGGTCCTCTTCGATGTCGCCGATACCGTCGCGGCCGCCATCCAGGCTTGCTGCGCTAAAGCTCCGGATCGGGTCCTCGTGGCGTGCCTCGACTCGGGGAACGTCCTCTCCGCGGCGCAAGATGGCCAGGGCGGCCGCGGGCGCGATATTCGGGTTCCTGGCGAGAGAGGCGCAGAGGCGTGCTAGCTCGGCGGCCGACAGCGTCTCTTCGATGACCAGGTCGGCAATGGCTTCCTGGCGTTCGTCCGGCGTGATGTCCACCAGGTGCTGAGCATGGGTAACGCCGATGGCTCCGGTGGCAACGCGCTGCCTTACCTGTGGGGAGAGTTGAAGCAACCGGAGGTACCGCTGGATCTGCCTGGACGAAAGCCCCAGAGTGCGGGCCATGCGATCGAGGGCATCACCCTGGGATACGCCGCTGGCGGCCAGTTCGCGCAGCATGGCGTCAAAGGCCTGAGCTTTGTCCATGTCGTTGAGATCCAGGCGCTGCAGGTTTTCCAGAACCTGCTGGATCATCACATCCTGAGGGGCGCTGGCCTCCACCGTGACACAGGGCACGCGGTCCAGCCCAACCACGATGGCAGCGTCCCGCCGGCGGTTGCCGTACACCACGCGGTAAGCCTGCCCCTCTGGGGCAACGCCGAGTGGCTGGAGCACGCCGTGTTCCCGTATCGTCTCCGCGAGGCCCGCCAGGTTGCCGGGGTCTGAGCGTACGTTCTGGCTGCTCGGCAGGATGTCGCGGGGGTTGAGATAGATGATCTGCTGGTCAGGGGGCATCTCTACTCCTGATTTGGAAGGAAGATGGGCAAACGCTAGAGGTCGCGCTCGAAAGTGCCATACCGAACAAAGGCCCGGCAAGCGATGTCCTGCCAGGCTGGATCGAGCCCAATGGAGGCATTGTCCGAATAGTAGCCGGCGACAAAGCCGCCGTCTGGGCCACCCAGCCGCTCGATCAGCTCCCGGGCTTCCGCTTCGATGGCGCGGGCATCTCCGCTCTGCAGGGTCTTCTGGATGTCCACCGGGCACCAGAAGGCGATCTGGCCATGGAAGCGAGCCAGGACATCGATGCCGTGCAGCTGCGGCTGATCGAACTGAAGCAGATCGATCCCTGCTTCGACTAGATCAGGCACGATATCCGTGATCTTGCCACAGGAATGCATGAATACGCGCACGCTGTGCTCGTGCGCCACCTGGCACAGATTCACAAAGCCTTGCTTGAACGTGGCTCGCCAGGCATCCGGCTTGATCATGAGCCCGCGCTGCGTGCCCCAGTCCTCGGGGAACATGACAGCGTCCACGCCGCTCTCGGCATAGGCGACGATGGTCTCGGCAAGGAGCGCCTCTATCCGGCCGCAGAGCGCTTTGACGCGCTCTGGCTCGAGCAGGATATCCATCAGGAACTGGTCCAGCCGGCGCAGCTTGCGGGCCAGGTTGAAGGGAAACCCGGGCAGGTGACCGATCACAAAGCGCTCGCGAGCATTGCGCTCGCAGGCCTGGCGCACCACGGCGTAGTTCTCCCGGCGGGCAAGATCGGGCATCACGAGGCGATCAAGATCGTCCCAGGATTCGAGGGCCCCCCTGGAGACTTCACCTTTGCTGGTGCGATCCAGCCGCGCCCAGGTGTTGCCCCACTCGTCGACATACTCCTGCCGTTCGGGGCCGACCTGTCGCCACTCGGGAGCGTAGCCCTCAAGCTGAAGACTGGTCTGTACAAAGTCGTTCCAGTACGGCTCCGGAAGGGTCGCCGCGACGCGTTCTGGTCCAGTGAAATCGAGCGTACGGATGACGATCTCGCGGGAGTTCATGGTCGTTCCTTTCAACGGGCTACGGGACACCATAATAGGGCGGATGGGACCTTCCCGCAAGCGCGTGCCCGTCAGGCGACAACGCGGCGTGTGCGTTGACGCCAATACTGCCTGATGATACAATCGGCCCAAGCGTGCAGTCGGGTTCGGGCCTATCGGTCTCTGTTGAGCGCCGTGGGTATCCCACTGGCGAGCTTTGGCCGCCTTTGGGGATGCCCCAGCGACCTTGAGGAGGGATGCGGACGGGCGCGGTGTCCGGCGGTGCGCCGTGTGATTCGAGCGCCGCGACAGGGGCGGCAAACCTTGGAGGATAGCATGGCAAAGAGACTGTATGTGGGCAATCTGCCGTACAGCACCCGCGATGAGGATCTGGCAGATGCGTTTGCCCAGGTAGGCGAGGTGGCTGAAGCGATCGTGATGATCGATCGCGAGACGGGCCGCTCGCGCGGCTTTGGGTTCGTGGAGATGGCCGATGATGCAGACGCGGATGCCGCCGTCGAGCAGATGGACGGAACCATGCTCGATGGGAGAGCCATTCGCGTGTCGATAGCGAGGCCTCGCGGCGAATCGCGCGGAAGAGACTGGTAGAACCCTCCAGCGCTCGGGGGCGGAACAAGCCAACAGCCCCGGGGTGAAGCCCCGGGGCTGTTCTTTGTGCGGACAGCAGCCAGCCCGGATCGGCTGGCGCCGCTGAGAGCGCTACTCCTCGGATTCCTCTCCGGGAGCTTCAGCCTGAGCCTCAACCTCGCCCTCGATCATCTCCTCAGCGCCTTCAGCCTCTTCCTCTTCCTCGGCGGCTCGAGGCGCCAGGACGCGGGCCACCACGGCCTCGGCATCGATAAGGGCGGTGACGCCCTCAGGAAGGGACAGATCGCTCACATAGATCACCGAATCCATCTCGGTGAGAGCGGATAGATCCACGACGATCTGCTCAGGAAGGTCGGCGGGCAGGCACTCGATCTCGAGTTCGTTGAGGAGCAGGCTCACCACGCCGCCTTCTTCAGTAGCGGGGGCTTCGCCGTGCGCACGCACAGGCACTGCCGTGGTGATCGCCTGGCCGGCCACGATGCGATAGAGATCGATGTGGAGCAGACTGCCGGTCACCGGATGGCGCTGTACGGCTCGCACCAGCACCGTCTCACTCAGACTGCGGTCTGATACGGAGAGCGAAAAGAGTCGCGTGGTGCCGACTGTGTTCAGGACTCTGCTGAGGGCGCGCTCCGGGATCTGCAGAGCCACGGAATCGAACTGGTTTCCGTAGAGCACGCCGGGCACAAAGCCCTCGCGGCGCAACGCCCGCGGCGTGCTCTGGGTATCGCGCGACTGCGCCTCAAGCGTCAGTGTCTGTGCCATCTGGTCCGTCCTTCATCATGGATTGGCGCAACGGCGCCCGCCTGGCTGCGCCGCGACCGAGTGCTATCGACAAGAAACAAGGGCCCTGCGTGGTCGCCCAGCTGGCCCCTGTCTATGCAACTGGCGTACCTGAGTGATTATAGAGCCTGCTTTGTGGGTGTCAAATAACGGGGCGCGTCTTAGGACGACACCGAGCGGGCACCGGATGCGCCACGCTGGTTGCGCTGGCGCACCCTGCGCAGCCAGTCCAGCAGGCTCCGTGTGGTCCGCAGAGCCTGCTGAGCCTGCCGATAGCTGGGCCGGAGGCCCCGGTGGACTGTATCATTGCGGAGCTCATTCAGCTCACCAAAGGCCTGCCAGAGGGTCCGGTTGTCGTTGCGGAGGCTAAAGCCGCAATAGGTTCCCATCAACGCAGCGAGCTTGGACGTGAGGCTGCGGGTAGAGAGCATGTGGTCGATCTGGTCATCATCGAGACCTCGGCGGAGCATGCCCTCCGTCAATAGGGCGGAGGCTGCGGCCTCTATCGTGGTGTGGCAGCTGGCGATAGTCTGGCGGGGAAACCGCTGGAACAGGGCGCGCTCTGCCTCAATCAGAAGCTCGTCAGCCAGTTCCACCGGCCTTTGTTCGCGCATGGCGCGATCCAGATCGCGATACCAGGCGCTGCTCTGGCCAACCAGGTCGAATATCTCAGCGCGGGCCTCCTCTTCCCGGATGAGCTGATCCTGCAGGGGGTCCTCGACCAGGACTGTGCCATCGTCAGCGCGTACGGTGAGATCGATATCATCACGGCGCAGATCGAAGAGGTGATACAGCTTGGCTTTGCGGCGGATGACGGCGACCAGGTTGTTGAGGGCCTCGAGCGCCTCTATCGCAAACCGATCGCGCGCGGCGTGCAGTTGCTCTGGCGCAGCGAGATCTAGATCCTCGGGGAGACGACGTACGACCGTAGCGCCGGAGTTGATCGATCCCAAGGCCGCGCGATTCTCGCCAAAGAGCACCCGGAGGACAAAGGGGTGGTCATACCAGGTGTAGGCGGTGGTGGAAGCCTGACCCTCGTCGAGAGCGCTGGCGTCCACCGGTTCTCCCTCGGTACTGACGGAGATCAGGGGGTTGAACCGCCGCTCAGAGATGTGGATGGTGAGAGGACCCGATTCGGTTGTTACGGTGTAGGAGCGCTCACGTACACCAAAGGGAAGGCTCGCGAAGGCTACCAGCAGGGTCATCGGTCACTCCTTCATGGGGCCAGGCGCGTTGGGTTACGGCTACCAGTCATCGGGCGCCGGGGCTCGGCGGCGGCGCTTGGTCTCGCTGCGGCGCGCCTTGGAACGGCGGCGCCTCTGTTTTTCGCCGCGGGATGGGCGTGTCCGCAGGCGTGTTCGGCGGGGCCGGAGGGCCTGTGCCAGCAGCTCCGACAGCCGCGCGAGTGCATCCGCGCGGTTTTGCCACTGGCTGGCGCTGGTCTGCGAGATCAGGTGGAGCACACCCTGGCGGTCGATCAGCCCGGCTAGCCGGCTGCAGATGAGGGCCTTCTGGACCTCATCGAGGCTGGGCGAGTTGGCCACGTCGAGCAAGAGCTCGACTCGTGTCGCGGTCTTGTTCACGTTCTGGCCGCCGGGCCCGCTGGAGCGCGTGAACTGCCAGCGGATCTCTGCGAGAGGGATGTTGGTGTCCGTGTCTACTTGAATTCCGGCCGAGTTCACTGTGATGGGTCCATCCCTGTGGAGAACCGGGGTGTGGCGAGAAGACGCTGCGACTGGAGAGGCGCTCCGGGATCCCACTGCATCTGTATCCCGGGCCATTCCGGTGCATGGCTGAAGGTCCATTGGGATAATAGACCGATATGGAGCAGGATGCCACTTGACCCTGCTGCGCTGAGAGGCCGCGCTGATGTATAATGTGGCGATTGTTACAGGAAGAACGCGAAAGAGAGAGGTGCGGTGGAAGGCCGAAGGCGGTTCATCATCTTGCTGCTTCTGGCCGCGGGCTGCCTGTTGGTGGCGGTGTATACGAGCCGCTGGGTTCGGCCGGCGCCTGGGGAAGCTGGCCGGCAGTCTACGCCTGTGGCTGTGCTGACTCTGGTAGAGCGACCGGTGGGAACCCCAGTGGTTGCGGTGGCGATGCCAGGGGCAACGCTCACGCCGACGGCTTACATCCTCGCGGCAGAGCCGAGCCCCGAAGCTACCCCGACGATCACGCCGACCCCGGCGCCCACGGTGGACTATGGGCGTGAAGGGGCCACGGGCCGGGTTCAGATCCCGGTTCTGGGGATCGATCAAGTCATCGTGCCAGTGCCCTGGCGAATTCAGTACGTCAATGGCCAGCCAGTGGCCCAGTGGGATACCATCGATGGTGCCGCTGCACATAACCTCGGCTCGGCGCCTCTGGGAGGGCCAGGGAACACGGTACTTACAGGCCACACGAGAGGGAACGGCCAAGGGGAGTTCCAGAACCTGTGGGACCTCGAGGCCGGCCAGGAGGTTGTCATCTGGGACTCTATCGGGCGCCAGTTCACCTATCTGGTCGAGAGCGTGCTCAAGGTTCAGGAAGTCGGGGCGAGCCTTGAGGAACGACAGAAGAACGCACAGTACATGATGCCGACGCAGGACACGCGGCTGACGCTCATCACCTGCTGGCCCGAATGGGTGTACACTCATCGGATCATCGTGATCGCGCGCCCTTTGTGAACGATCTGATAGCATCACATCTGGCCAGCAGGGGCGAAACACCCTTGCAATCCGGCGCTGGGGTGCTATAATCTGGGTATACGGGTCACACCTATAGCTGGGCCCGCCTGTGGTGGTGCGAGCAAAGGAGACAAACATGCCGGAGAACCCAAGGCGCATCCCGTTTGGCTGGATCGCAGCGCTGCTGTTGGTGGTGCTGGTGGCCGCTCTTCCTGCCGCCTGGGCCGGTCCCCTTGCGGAGCCTGCTCGCCAGACGATTCCCGGCGGTGACCCGACGCCGACGCCGCGCACGCCGGTGGTCGTCTGCAAACTCATCGAGCCCTGCGAGTTCGCCACGATGACCGTCCCTCTGGAGAACGAGGGTACGCTGGCGATGGAGGGCTGCGAGCTCAGGCTTGAAGAGGCGGCCGCCATCGAGTACCGTTATCAGGGGCAGACGATGACCGCTCCGTACGTCATCCCGATCCGGCGCCTGCTCCCCGGGGAGACGGTTAACGTTTCGTTCGAGGCCGGGTTGCTGTGCGATGATCCGGCGGCTTTGCCCTGCACCATGTATGTTCTGGATGTGACGCTCGTGTGCGGAGAGCAATCGTCGCTTGTGGATCAGATCTGCATCGACTCCCCGTGCCCGGTACTTCCCTCGGTGGGCAAGTAGCGCGCGGAACACTCGGACCGAAGCGGCGCGGGGATGCGGACTGGGGCATCCCCGCTTTCATTGGAGCGCTGTTGACGCCAGCGCTGCCCCCGGGTTTTCGGATGCCGGCATCCAATACCTCACGATCCCTCCGGCTGAGGACCCATGGCACAAGGCTATGCATCTGCCCGCCAGACAGTCGAGCCCCGTAACGAGCGCGACGCTCCAAGGGCGCGTGCGACTCGCCTTGCCCATGGCTTGCACATCTCCGAAAGAAGAACCCTGCTCGGCCTTCTGGACGCAGCGCTTCTCGGGCTAGCACTCCTTCTGGCCCTCTGGTCGCGCACCGTGATCTTTGCAGAGATGGACGGTGTGGGCTTTTACCCCCTGCGCGCCATCTGGTGGCTCACCCTCCTCGTGCTGTGGTTTCCCCTTGCGCTGGTGCTGGATTGTTACAGCCTCAGGCTGGCGGCGAGCCCGGTGCGCAGCGCATTGTTCGCCGCCGGATGTGCGGCACTGGTGAGCGCCGTATACCTCGTCGTCCCGGTCATCTCCGCACCGCTGACGCGTTCTCGTTTGGCATGGTTTCTCTTTGCGGGAGCGGCTACCTTGCTGGTGGGCACGGGACGCCTCGCTTACGCGCGCCTGGCAGGGACAGCCCGGCTATCCCGTCGTGTCCTGATCCTGGGTGCGGGCTGGGCAGGCCGATCCATGGCGAAGGAGATCCAGGACAGGGGGGCCTGGTCGGGCCTGCGCCTGGTCGGCTTTGTGGATGATGACACCCGGCTGCGTGGGACACAGATCGCGGACCTGCCGGTGCTCGGCGGCGGTGAGGACCTCGAGCGCATTGTGCGTGAGTCCGGCATCCAGGACCTCGTGGTGGCCATCACACGAGCCGGAACAATGGCACCCCGCCTCTTGCAGGGCTTGATGGAATGCTCGAACAATGGCGTAGATGTGGTGCCGATGGGCGTGTACTATGAGCGGCTGACGGGGTCGGTTCCTGCGCAGCATCTGGGGCAGGATCTCTTTGCGCTGGTGGATGTGCCAACCGGGGTGGGGCCGCGACTGTGGGACATGATACGGCGCGTCGGGGATGTGGTGATCGGGATCGCTGGCCTTGTTGCTCTCCTGGCTATCGCGCCATTTATCGCCCTGGCGATCGTGCTGGACGGCCCCGGGGGGGTGCTCTACTTTCAGGAACGCGTCGGGATGGGGGGACGACCGTTCACCCTCGCCAAGTTCCGGACGATGGTGCCTGACGCCGAGCAGAACGGAGCGGTTTGGGCGGTAAGACACGACACTCGCATCACGCGGGTTGGACGGTTCCTGCGCAGCGCGCGCCTGGACGAACTGCCCCAGTTCTGGAATCTGGTGAATGGGACGATGACGCTGATCGGCCCGAGGCCAGAACGGCCCTTGTTTGTGGACGAGCTCAGCCGGTCGTTTCCTTACTACCGGATCCGGCACTCGGTGCGGCCCGGCCTAACCGGCTGGGCACAGGTACGCTTTCGCTATGGCAATAGCATGGACGATGCTCTCGAAAAGCTGCGCTACGATCTCTACTATATCAAGCACAGGGGCCCGGCTCTGGATGCCGTGATTCTGCTGTACACACTGCGGGTCATCGCTCGGATGGAGGGCTGCTGATGGCCGCTGGCCTTGCCGCGAGACTGACGGGCGCCGTCGCTGGTTGGCGCCCCGACACGCGGCGATATGACGGCTACCCCTCGTCGCGGCTGACCTCCTGGCTCCAGATTCCGCCGGGCCGTCGAGACAAGTCACTCGCACCACTCTTTCAGGCCCATTGAGAATGAGTGATCCGGTGCGGGTATCGCCATCGGTAGCTTTGGGTGCGAACCGCGATCGTCCAGGCTGGCGCCGAATCCTCCCATACGGCCTCCTCCTACTCCTGCTTCTGTGGCTTGGCGTCGGCTGCTATCGCGCTCTCGGGAGTGCGATCCACGCGCGGGCACTTGCTGCAGACTTGGCCGCGCTGTGGAATGGCCGGGGCGAGCGTGGCGAGATCCCCGGTGAACTGCTAGGGCAGGCACAGCTGCAGGCGGGATATCTCACTCAGGATCTGAGCGGCTTGCAGCGGTGGGTGAGCCCGCTGGCCTGCGGTCTGCTGGCTCGGATGCCGCCCCGGGCGATCGCCGATTACGGCCAGTATGCCTGCGACGGGCTCCTGGTGGGGGCCGGCCTGGCCGAAACGTTGCGCGACGTGCTGGCGGCGGCGCACGCCGCTGCCGTCGATGGCCGAGTGGAGCAGGCGGATGCCATCGAGGCCGCGCTGGCGCGCCTGGCTGAGGGGCGCGCTCGCCTCGAGATGCTTCTGCCAGCCGCCGAGCGTCTGCAGCAGCAAGCGGCAGACGGTCGTGTTACGGAGCAAGCCAGGCAGCCCGCCAGACTCTCCTCCTTTGCGGTGAATGCCCTGATTGTGGCGCCGTCGGCACTGGGCGGCGACGCAAGCCGTACGTATCTGGTCCTGCTGCAGAACTCGGACGAGTTGCGGGCGACCGGCGGGTTCATCGGGAGCGTTGTGGTGGTGGCGCTGCAGGGCCACCGGATCACGTCCATGCAGTACCTGAACAGCTATGACGTGGAGCCGCGCGGGGCGCAGATGCCTCCAGCACCGGCCCCGTTGGTCGAGTACATGGCCGCTCCAGGTTTGGTGTTTCGCGATGCGAACTGGTCCCCGGACTTTCCCTCCTCCGCCGCCGTGTTGGCCGCGTTGTACAGCGCCCATCGAGGGCAAGTCGACGGGATCGTGGCCATAGATACCGAGTTCTTGCGCCAGGTGCTTTATGCGGTGGGCCCGGTGCCGGTGGCCAAGTATGGGATCGCGCTGAACGGCGACAATCTGGTTCATATGGCCGAGACCTACTGGGAGAACCCGCTGGAGGGCGCCGCACTTTCCGGTATCGCCGAGGAGCGCTGGGACTGGTCGAGACACAGGAAGGATTTCGGTGGGGATTTCGCCGACGCTGCCCGCTCACACGTGGCCTCAATCGACGCCGGCGCGTGGCTGCGATTCGCCGGGACCGCGGCCAGGATGGCCGAGGAGCGACACCTGCTGATCTGGGCGGCCTCTGAGTCCGTCCAGGCTGCGATTGCCCGTGCCGGATGGTCCGGAGAAGTGCGGCGGGATGCAGGCGATTTCCTCATGGTGGTTGATTCGAACGTGGGATTCAACAAGGTGGACCGCCGCATCGAGCGCGCGTTCCACTACGAACTCGATCTCGTTGAGGACACGCCCAGGGTTTCCGTGACGCTGAGCTATACCCATACCGGCACGGCCGAGGTGCAGGGTTGTGTCCACGAGGCCCGGGTACTGGAATCCTACGATGCGCTGACTCAGCAGTGCTACTGGAACTATACGCGGATTCTCGTGCGCACTGAGGCGGAGTTGGTCCGTGTGAACGGCAACACACAGCGGGTTGATGAGGGAGCAGAAGCAGGAAGCAAGAGCCTCGGTACGTTGGTTCTCGTGGCTCCCGGCCAGAGGGTCGACCTGGTGTTCACCTACAGTCTGCCTTCGGATCTGATCAGCTGTCAGGGCAGGACCTGCGAGCTGCGCCTCACCGTGCAAAAGCAGCCGGGAACCGACGCCACCCCTCTGCAGATCGCGACGGGAGCCGGGCTTCCAGGCGCCCAGGTGCTCGGAGTAGGCCTTTCCGAGGTGGATGGCGTGGCGACGACGGACTTGAGTGAGGACCGGAGGCTCGTACTCCGCTGGAGGCGCGGTGTGACAGGGGAGTGAGTTCAGTACAGGCTACTCTCACGCCGAGTGAAGGGGAACCCCTTGCGAGTATAGAACATACATTCTATACTGTGGGCGACGCAGGAGGGGCCATGGAAGACGAGGACATCCGGGCGCTGGTTCGAATCCTCAGGCGGATCATGGCGGACGAGTATGTCACGATGCAGGGAATGGCCCGCCGTCTTGGCTTTGCGACGAGCCACGTCTCCATGATCCTCGCCGGCAAGCGACGCCCAGGGCTGCGCTTTGTATGGGCCGCGATGGAACATATCCCGGAGGTGCGCGAACTGATGCTCAGCCGCCACGCGGGGAAAAGAAAGCCCCCTGGTTCGACCCCAGGGGGCTGACTGACCAGAGAGTGCGTTACCGGCGGGGGAGTGAAAGCAGGGCCGCCGCGAGGGCGACCTTGAGCAAATCCGTCCCCACGAAAGGCACGACACCCGCGGCGAAGGCGCGACTCAGGCTGCCGAGGTATCCTGCCAGCCACAGGGTTCCCAGCGAATAAACGATTCCTAGGGCGAGCGCGCCCGCCAACAGTCTAAGCGCTGCAGAAGAGCGGCCCGCTCGCCTGCTTAGCGACCCCGCGGCCAGTGCCGCGATGGGGAAGCTGATCAGGTAGCCGGCTGTAGGTGATAGAAACGCGGCGGGGCCGGCCAGACCGGAAGCGGTGAGAGGTGCTCCCAGTAGAATCGCCTGGAGATAGAGCGCCTGGGCCAGGGCTGCATCACGGCCGCCCAGCATATAGCCGCTGAGGATGACCACGAGGACCTGGAGCGTCAGAGGGACTGGCGAGCCTGGAATCAGGATGCTCATGCGCGCGCTCAGGGCCGTTGCCAGCGCGAACAGGACGATGCCGATGGCCCGAGTTACGATCGTGGCGTCGGTACGGCGGAGCGTTCGAACGTACATGGGTCCTCCCAACTTGCTGAGCCGAATAGTACCACTGTGCAACTATACGGACGGACGGGGCCGCGTCAAATCCAGACCCTGCTACACCGCTACCGCCAGAAGAAGAGCCTGTCCAGATCGACGCGAGAAAGCGTGCCATTCTCGATGCGTTCGCGGAATTCTGACACCTGCTGGAGGAGCGAGAGCGAACCGTGCCTGGAGAGGGCCGCGCGAGCAGGCGGCGGCGCAGTAGGCAGAGCTGGCGTCTCGCCACGCAGTACCGCGACGATATCGGCCAGCACGTTATCGTTGCTGACCAGAGCGTTGTGATTTTCCTCGAGGTAGTAGGTGATCACGTTGCTGGCGCGGGCCGACCAGATCGGCACCTGCTCGTCCCCGGAGCCTTCAGACTCATCATAGGAGGGCTCATAGGCGGTGTCAGGGTCCGCTGAGCGGCGTACCGCCGTCACCGTGGGCCTGTTGCAGCCGGCAAAGTTCACCATAGGGAGCTGGGGATCCGAACCGGCGATTGCCTCATGCAACGTGCGAGCACTATCGAGAAAGTCCTGCCGGACTGGCGTAGCCGGCCAGGCGGTGGCATCGTAGACGTCCCAGTCAAAGGGATAGGCCGCGGCTGCGGAGAAGAGGTCCTCCGGCGGAGGCAACAATTGATACACCGAGGGCAACGACCGCGAGAATCGAACGAGATCGTTGTGCTCATGGAGGTTCGCCACGAGGAGGAACGGGTGTAGCCGGGGGTTAAAGGTGAGGGCCGCGATGGCCGCGCCCTGCAAAGGGACGCCGACCATGATGAGGCGCTCGATTCGCTGCTCAGCCTCTTCGGGATAGAGCGCGAGATAGGCCCTGGCGACGAGCCCACCCATGCTATGGCAAACGAAAGTATAGCGCCGTGCTGGGCTGGCCACACTCCAGCGTTCGATGGCGTCGTGGAGTTGCTGCGCGGTCGTAAAGATGCTCTTGCGCCAGTCATACGGGAACTCGTACAGGCGGGAATGGCGAGCCAGGGTCTGAATCATGCGGAGGTAGGTCATCTTCTCGATGCCGATCGGGACGATATCCACGTCCGGCGAGGCATCGCTCTCCCCGCCTTCGTCCAGATCCAGCAGGTTAAGGTAACCACCCATCAAGAGCGATGGGTTGAGCCAAAGCACGGAGCTGATGCCTCGGGTGCTCGCCAGCAGGGAGCCCATGATGCCGGGGATCAGGATGGTGCACGCCTGACGATCGGCACCCTCGGGCATATCGAGGATGGCCCGCAAGTGAGCCGATTCGCGGCTGGCGAACTCTGCGGAGATCAGTCGGTCCATCGCGGGAGACCCGGGGATCTCGCGCAACAGCTCGGCCGGGAGGCCTTCGGCTTGGCTAAGCAACCACTGGACAAATGTGTTGGACAGATCCGGCATGATAACCTCAAGTTGTTGGCGATGCGGCTGCAGCGCTCGATCGCGTGTCCTATTGGTCAGCCATGGACTCGGCCGCGGCCGGGGGCAGCCCGATTCGGTCGAGGAGCGTGCGGACCACCAGTCCGTCGCCGGGCTGAAGATCGGCGTACAGTTCGGTGCTGCGCTCACCGGAGAGTATCCGCCAGAGGCGGCGGGCAAGACTCTTCGTCTGCTCGTTGTTCTCCAGCGATTCGAGAGTGCTGGCGGTGTCGGAATCCAGGGCCTCGCCCCGAACGGATTGCACAAGCGCTGTGATCAGGGGCTCCCAACGGGACAGCACGGCTTCGGCCGCGGAGGAGGCGCTGAAGCCTTCCCGGGCGGCTGCCAGCCACCTGGTCGATGCCTCACGATCTCCCTGTGTCTCGGCGATGCGGCTCAAGAGGAGGTATAACTCCCAGGGGACAGCGGATTGACTGTCGCCGGCGTCCGCGAGGGCGCGCTCGGCTGCCTGCTGCGCCTCTCCGGCACGGCCTGAGCGCAGGTAATGCTCAGACAGGCTGGCGCGAGCGCGCAAGAGGGAGCCGAATGCCCGGTTGTCTTCGTAGATCGACACGGCCTCGCGAAGGTGGTCCTCACAGGTCTCGTCGGAGCCATTCTGAGCGGCGATCTGGGCAATCTGGGTGTGGAGCTGAGCCTCCGTGGGCCACTGATGGCTTTGATGGGCGTAGGACGCTGCGGATTCCAGGTGCCTGATGGCATCCGGGAGGTCGGCTGGCGGGCGCATGGCGAGCGCCGCGAACTGGCTCTCCACCGATGCCAACCCGGGCAGGTCCTCTTCACTGGTCATGAGGTCCGCGGCATGCTGCAACTGCTCTCGTGCGCGATCATCGCTGTTCTGCCGCAGGGCCACGTAAGCACGGCGCACATGGAGCTCACTTCGCAGACGGGTGGCCTCGAGGCCTTCCAGGGATTCCAGGGCCCTCTCGCCCGCATCGGAAGCGTGCTCCAACTGACCGAGGCGGAGGTACACTTCGAGCAACTCACCGTACAGGCGGGCTCGTTCCGTGCGCACAGAATCGTCCGCCTCGATTCGGTTCAGCAGGTTCAGGGCATCGCTCAGCGCGCGAGCGGCCACATCGGGGTGTCCTGTATCGCGCAGCACGCGCGCCAGGGCAACGAGGACCCGCACATGGTCCTCGGTAGCTTCGCGGCCGTGGTAGCTGAGGCCATCGCTCTTTTCCATGCGTACGGCCAGCTGGCTGAGCACGGCGCCGGCCTTCTGGAGATCGGGAGCGGCCATGAGGGCTTCGGCTTGCTTGAGGGCCAGAGCCACTCCGGCACGAGACCAGGGTTGATCCTGAGGGAGAAGGGCCTCCGCGGCCAAGTTTAGCGCGTCGTTGGCGCGTTTGGTTTCGGCCGCAAGGCCGAGTTCCTTGAGCAGGGAGGAGTATACCCATGCATAGTCCACTGCTTCTGCGACAAGGTTCAGCGCAAGAAGGCTGTTGAGGCCGAGGGCGATGTTACCGAGTTCGCGATAGATCAGCCGTGGACCCGAATCGCGCAACCTGGGCGCGGAGTTGAGTACCCAGGTGATAAAGCCCAGATAGGGGCCGTGTTGAGCGGCGGCGAGCTCGCTGCGGCGAGAACCGGTGAGCTTCCTGGCGCTCCACTGTTGGAGCGCGGGATGTAGCCTGACCCAGGGAATCGTCAATGGATCGAAGGGCTCGTTCCACGTCAGCCCGGCTCGTGATAGCGGCTCCGAGAGCGCCGTCCACTGTTCAGGGGAGAGACCCATGGTCTCCGGCCCAAGATTCTCCACGAACCCGCCAACAAAAAAGGCCAGATCGCCCAGGTGCTCGGCCAGGGGAGGGGCAACGCGTGTGGCGAGATGGTCCAGCGAAATGTCCATCGCACGGTTGCGGAAGCGGGCCTCGCCGGACGAGAGGCCCGGGATCCGGGCGGCGAGCTGCGACGCGACGTCCTGTAACAGAGTCCCCTCTGCGGCCGCCCACAGGCTGCGCAGGGCCAGCGGGTGGCCGCCGAGCCACTGGATCAGTTGACTCCAGGTCTCGCGTGACTGGGCCTCGCTCGCGGATCCGCCAAAGGCCAGGGCGAGCTCGATGGCCTCCTGATCCTGCAGCGGCCCGAGCGCGTACGGCCGCAACCGCGCCAGCCGGCGCGCGCTGGGAGGCAAGGCCGCGCCGTTGGAGATAACACACAGCGCGCTGGGGCTACATGCTGCGATCCGGTTGGCCAGCTGGTACCATGTCACAAGGGCGGACTGCTCCAGGGCGAGCGAGCCGCCATAGAGGATCGCATCCGCATCATCCCAGACCACCAGGGTGGGCACAGCCTGTAGCGCCTGTTCGATCTGGGCCGGGGAGTCCTCCGTCAGCCGGTATCCGGACCCGAAAAGCACCTGGCCGAGATCGTAGAGAACCGAATCCGCCACGCCGGTGCGACCGATGCTCGTGTAGACGATGCGCTCAAACCGGCCGGACTGGAGAAGGCTGCGGGCGACATGGGTGAGCAGAGCGGTCTTGCCGATGCCGTGGTAGCCGGTAACCCACAGGGGGCCCTCATCCGCGGGTGACAGGAGAGACGCGAGCTCGACCGCCTCGGCTCGGCGTCCGATGAGGCCGGTTGAGGGGGCTGGCGGTAGTGCACCGGGTTGGCCGAGTGCGGGCAGTACGTGGTTGCTATCCAACAGGATCCTCCCTAGCACTTGAACGACGACTCTGTCATTCTGCCAAATGGCAACTTTGGCATCTGGAGGGCATTATAGCGTATCGGACGTCTTTTGCTAAAGGCTTCCCTATGCTATATCATTGGCAGCCACGCACTATGCAATAACAAAGGGGTATCTGCCCTATGGCTCAAGAGTTCATGGACAACTCCGGGATGTTCGAGGATTGGCTGGAGGAGGACTTTGAGCGCTTTCAGTCAGAGGAAGAGGACAATCCGGTAGAGATGCCGGTGCTGGCGTTGCGGGACGCCGTGATGTACCCGCATATGATGATTCCTCTGTTGGTGGGCCGGACCAGCTCCCTGAGCGCGGTGGATGCCGCGATGGAGGGAGGCCGGCGCATGATCGCGCTCGCGCAGCGCGAGCAGGACGTGGAGGAACCGGGAGAGCAGGACCTGTACCAGGTTGGTACAGAGATCGTCATCGGACGGCGCCTGCGAATGCCCGATGGCACCGCCAGCATCTGGGTTCAGGGCCAACGACGTGTACGGGTGGAGCGGTATACTCAGCAGTACCCGCATCTGGTGGCGCAGGCCACGGCTCTGGAGGACCGCTGGGAAAAATCGCTTTCGACCGAGGCGCTGATGCGTGCCGTACTGGCGCTGTTCGAGAAAGTCGTTCAGCTGAACCACAACCTGCCGGAAGATGCCTACGTAGCTGCGGTCAACGCCGAAGAGCCGGGTCTCCTCGCGGATCTGGTGGCTTCCATCATCGATCTCGAGGTGCCGCGCCGGCAGGAGCTGCTGGAGGAACTGGATGCCACGAGGCGTCTGGAGCATCTGAGCATTGAGCTCGCGACCGAGCTGGATGTGCTGGAGCTTGAGAACCGGATTCAGTCCCAGGTGCAGGAGGGGATCGACAAGGGACAGCGAGAGTACTTCCTGCGCGAGCAGATCCGCGTCATGCAGGATGAACTGGGGGAGGGCGATCCGTATCTCCAGGAAGTCAAAGACCTGCGCGACCAGATCACCGCACTCAAGCTTCCTGAGGAGATCGAGACTCGTGCGCTGCGAGAGCTTCACCGGCTGGAGGGGCTTCCGGCCGCCTCGCCCGAGACGGGAATAATCCGGACGTATCTGGACTGGATCGTCTCGCTTCCGTGGACCGCTCAGACGGAGGATAGCCTGAATATCGAGGAGGCCGCGCGGATTCTCGATGAATCCCACTTTGGCCTGCCCAAGGCAAAGGAACGCGTCCTCGAGCATATGGCGGTAAGGCATCTGGCCGCGGACAAAATGAAAAGCCCGATCCTGTGTTTTGTTGGGCCTCCGGGGACGGGCAAAACATCTTTGGGCAAGTCGATCGCCAAGGCACTGGGGCGCAACTTTGTGCGCGTGAGCCTGGGGGGAATCCGGGACGAGGCCGAGATCCGCGGGCACCGGCGTACCTACGTTGGCGCACTGCCCGGCCGCGTCATCCAAACCATGCGGCGGGCAGAGACCCGCAACCCGGTCTTTATGCTGGATGAGATCGACAAGGTTGGGACCGATTTTCGGGGGGATCCCTCGGCGGCTCTGCTGGAGGTCCTGGATCCAGAGCAGAACAACGCCTTTTCCGATCACTATCTGGAGCTCCCTTTTGACCTCTCCGGGGTGATGTTCATCACCACAGCCAACATGCTCGACACGATCCCCGATGCCCTGCTGGATCGTATGGAAGTGATCGAGTTCCCCGGCTACCTGGAGGAGGAAAAGATCTCGATTGCACAGCGGTTCATCATCCCGAGGCAACTGGAGCAGAACGGCCTGGCAGATCTCAGCTTTTCTCTGGGGACGCTGCAGACTCTGATTCGCGAGTACACGCAGGAGGCGGGCGTCCGCAATCTGGAGCG
>Ga0123333_10000970_pt1 | contig 30522 bp, 30 predicted proteins | sample BioC12SIPDNA_3_FD_89957 | JGI IMG/M metagenome (GOLD analysis project Ga0123333, IMG submission 89957) | Anaerobic biogas reactor microbial communites from Washington, USA - Biogas_R2_B C12 SIP DNA | ecosystem: Engineered > Bioreactor > Anaerobic > Unclassified | place: Washington, USA... | reverse complement strand
TTGCTGGGGCTGGCGTACTGGGAGGTGCTCATCTCATAGTGGCGCGGGTGCGCGTGCACGGACTGCACCGCCGCGATGTCAAAATCCTGCGTGTCGATGACGGCGTTTACCAGCACCTTGTTGAGCAGGTCCACCGCGGGCGCGGTGATGCCGCCGATGATCCAGCTGATCTTGTAGCCGTATTTGACGAGCATGGGCTCCAGAAAGCGGTTGGCCGCCAGGCTGGGGCCGCCAGCCCCCGTTTGGAAGGAGAAGCCGTCTTTAAAATACGGCGTGGCCTCAATTACCCGGGCGCAGTATTCGGCCATCAGCAGGTCGCGCGGGTCGGTGCTGAAGCGGGCGGCCGAGCTGGCGATCTTGCCTGGGTTGCCGATCTCGTCCACCACGACCACATGATCCACATAGGTAGCCTGGATGGAGGGCGGAAAATTGGGGAAGTCCACCAGGCAATCGGTGATCACCACCACATGATCGGCGTAGCGGGCATCCACCTCGGAGTAGCCCAGCACGCCGCAGTCGGACTTGCCGCCCTTGCCGCGGGCATTGCCCATCACATCGCTGGTGGGCGCGCCGATAAAGGCCACGTCGATGTGCACCTCACCCTGCTCAATGGCGCGCACGCGGCCGCCGTGGCTGCGCAGGATGGCCGGGGTCTTCAATTTGCCGCGGCTCACCACCTCGCCCATTTTACCGCGGATGCCGCTGGTCTGTATGCCGGTCACGATGCCCTGCTCGATGTACTCGGCCACCGGGTCGTGGGCCTGTCCCAGCGAGGAGGCGGCGATGGTGATGTCCTTAAAGCCCATCGCCACGATCTCCTTCATCACCATGTTGACCACGAAATCGCCCTCGCGGAAGTGGTGGTGGAAGGACACCGTCATGCCGTCGCGAAAGCCCACGGCCTGGAGGGCCGCCCGGATGTCGGGCAGCACCTTGCTGTCCTGCCGGTCGGTGCGCAGGCGCGACATGGGCGCGGCCTTTTTGTAGCTTTGTGCATCGCGGTGATTGCTGCCCTGAAACACCTCATACCCATCGCGCAGCAGCTCGTCCGGGATGTTGCGGTTGACTGCGTTTTTCATCTTACAGCTCCCCCTCGTACAGCCCGGAGGCGCGGGCCAGTTCAATCACGCGCTCGGCCCCCGGGATGAACGCGATGTCGATCATCTTGCCGTCCACCTGGAACACGCCGATGCCCTTGGCCTCATTCTCCCGCCAGGCGCGGACGATCTTCTCCGCGTCGCGGATCTCCTTGGCAGTGGGCGAAAAGATCTCGTGCACGATGGCGATCTGCTTGGGGCTGATCAGGGACTTGCCGTCAAAGCCCATCTGCTTGATCATCTGCGTCTCCTGGCGGAAGCCCTCGATGTCGTCCAGGTCGGTAAACACCGTGTCAAAGCACTGCACGCCGGCCGCGCGGGCGGCAATCAGCATGTTGGACCGGCCGCCCAGCATCTCCAGCCCGCCGGGGTAGTAGCGCGTCTGCATGGCCTTGCGGTAATCCCCGCCCGAGATGGCCACGCCGATCATCCGCTCGGGGCTGGCCAGGCATATCTCATACGCGTTGAGGATGCCCAGCGGCGACTCCAGCGCCCCCATCACCAGCGTGCTGCCGATAGGGCGGCCAAACTCGGCCTCGGCACGCTCGATGTGCTCAACCACCGTATGGACATCGTGCGCGGTCTCGCACTTGGCGATGCGGATGCCGTCCGCCCCCGCCGCCACGGCAACACGGATATCCTCCTGCCAGTGGGGGGTATCCAGCCCGTTGATGCGCACCAGGCGCTCCACCCCGCGGTAGTCTACCGTGGTCAACGCATGGTACAGGGAGAAGCGCGCCGCGTCCTTCTGGTTTTCGGCCACGGCGTCCTCCAGATCGAAGATCAGGCTGTCCGGGCGGTAGATGTAGGCATCCTTGATCAGCCCCGGGCGCTGGGCGCTGAGGAACATCATGGAGCGGCGCAGCCGCTTGAGCCGGGTCTGATTGCTCATCGGATGGCACCTCCCCAGGGGTAGCCGCTGTCAATGCCTGCGGCGCGGTAGGCGGCGCAGTTTAAGCGCGCCTTCAGGGTGCACGCCAGCGCGCCCTTGTCCACCACCGTCACGCGGGCATTGTCAATGCCCAGGCGCTCCATGGCCTCCGTGACGGTCGCCCTGATCTGGCGGCCGTACTGGGCCATGACGGTGGAGTGTATCTCTATCTCCAGGCCGGCCTCAAGGGGCTCCAGCTTTACCTGGGCGTCGCTGGATTCCAGGGTGCCGGCGATGGCGGCTTGTTTGAGTTGCATAGGGTCCTCCTTTGCTTGTACAGGAGTGAAGCAGGGATGTGGTAAGCGCCCTATCAGGGCGCAAGCCACAACGATATCACGCGCAGCACGGTGGGAAACAGGGTGATCACCAGCACCAGCCGCATCACCTGCAGCAGGATCAGCTTGACGTTGTATACGCCAAGGTCGGCGGAGATCAGCGCCATATCGCTGGCGCCGGCAGGCGTGGCGGCCAGGTAGCTCTCCCGGCGGGAGAATACATGCTGCCGCTGCAAAAGCCCGCCGATGAGCAAGGCCCCCAAAGTGTAGCAGGCCAGCAGCACCACCGCCGGCCACAGCAGGTACTTGAGGTCAATCAGCTGGCTCATGCCGATGCCCGCACCCACATACGCGCCGGACAGGCACTGGGCCGCCTTGCGCACCGGCTTTTTGAGGCAGGCCTTGGGGTACAGCAGCTTGAAGGCGATGGAGCCCAGTGTGGCAAAGGCCATCGTGCCGCCGGGCACCGGCGACATCCGCCCCAGCAGGCCGAAGGCGGCGGCCACCGCCAGCGTAAGCAGCGTATTGGGCCAATCGCCGGCATGGCGCGCATAGGTGCCGGATTCCGGCTGGTGATGCTCGTCCTCGGGCAGCAGCGCAATCAGGGAGGGGAAGATGGCAATGCCCATCACAAACCGCACCAGCTGCAGCACCAGCACCTTGCTGGCATCCGCGCCCATGTCCGCGGCGATGATCGGGATATCGCTCAGGCCGCCGGGGGCGCAGGCCATGAAGGCCGTCAGCGGGTCCAGGGGGCTGATGCGCCAGATCAGCAGGCCGCTGATCAGGTTGACCACAAAAAGGCAGGCGATGACGATGGCAGCCGTCTTCACAATGGCGCGCATGTGCTTGAGGTCTTCACGCCGCACGCCCACGCCGATGAAGGCGCCGGCGGCGATCTGCGCCGCGGCCTTTGCTGCCGGTGGCATCTCGGCCAGGCCGGTCAGCAGGTTGAGGGCACAGGCCCCCACCACCGACCCCACCATCATGCCGCCGGGCACGTGCAGGCGGTCAAACAGCCAGCCGACGGCAACCGCTGCCAGCAAAGTATACAATACCGTCAATGGGACGTCCTCTCGGGCTTTGAAAGAGGGCGCAGGCACACGCCTGCGCCCTGCGAGGATTACTCCTGGGTCAGTTTAGCCTTTCGGCCAAAGCGCTTCTTCAGGGTTGGCCCGACCAGCGGGTAGATCAGGGCCACAATGCACACCAGCATGATAATGCCGGCGATGGGCTTGTTGAACATCTCAAAGATATTTCCACGGGCAATGGTGTAGGCGCGGGAGAAGTTGCCCTCCACAATGCTGCCCAGCACAAGGCCCAGGATCATAGCGGCGGAGTTAAACTTGAGCACCTTGAACAATACGCCCGCGATGCCTGCGATGGCCATGATTTTGACATCCATAATGCTCATGGATGTGGCGTAGGAGCCGATGACGGCCAGCATGATGATGACAGGCCCCAGAATGGAGTAGGGCACGGACAGAATCTGCGCAAACACCTTGGCAATGGCGATGGCCACAAACACCATGACGATGTTGGCGATGATCATCGAAACAAAGGTGGCCGAAAGGTAGTCAGGCTGGTGGCGAAGCAGCAGCGGGCCCAGCTGCACGCCCTTCAACACCAGGGCGCTCATCATGACTGCCGCGGCGTTGCCGCCGGGTATGCCCAGGCTGAGCAGCGGCACCATGGCGCCGCCGGTGGCCGCGTTGTTTGCCGTCTCCGAGGCAGCGATGCCATCGATGATGCCGGTACCAAACTTCTCCGGGTGCTTGGAGAGCTTGGTCTCCGTGGAGTAGCACAGGAAGGAGGCAATGGTGGCACCGGCGCCGGGCAGGATGCCCACCACCGTACCCACGATGGCGCTGCGCACGATGACCCACTTGATGGACAGCCACTCCGCCCACTTGGGCATTTTGGTGTTCACGCGGCCGCCGTCGATGCCGTCCTCGGCCTTCAGGCGCCTTGTCTCCATGGTCTGGTTGAGCACCTCGGTGACGGCAAAGATACCGATCAGCACGGGGATCATCTCAATGCCGCTGAGCAGCTGCTTGGAGCCGAAGGTGAGGCGCTGCACGCCGTACATGGGGTCCTGCCCGATGGTGGCCAGCAGCAGGCCGAAGAGGCCGGAGATGATGGTGCGCAGCACGTTTTTGCTGTCCAGGCTGGTGAGGATGCTCAGGCCCATGAAGGTGACCGCAAACATCTCGCTGGGGCCAAACCTGAGCGCCGCCTTGGACAGCGGGTCGCTCAGCAGGAACATGGCCAGCGCAGATACCAAGCCGCCGATAGCCGAGGTAACCAGCGAGACACCCAGGGCTTTACCGGCCTCGCCGCGCTGGGCCATGGGGTAGCCGTCAAAGGTGGTAGGCGCGCTGGAAGGCACCCCCGGTATCTTAAAAAGGATAGCGGATATGCTGCCGCCGGTGATGGACGAGCAGTAGATCGCCACCAGAAACACAATCGCCTGGATTGGCTCCATGGTATACGTGAAGGGCAGGCCCAAGGCCACCGCCATGGTGGCGCTGACGCCGGGAAGGGCGCCGAAGATGGTGCCGATAATGACCGCGAACAGCACCATCAGCAGCATGGTCGGCTCAAAGACGATCGCCAGTCCGCTGCCAAGCATTTGTAACATGTTCATGCGCTACCTCCCTTAAAGCAAAGCTTCCAGCCACAGGGCAAAGTCGCGCAGGAAGGGCACCGTGCCGCGCGGCAGATTGACCTGAAGGAGGACGCCAAAGACGATGTACAGGAACAGGGTAATCACAAGGGCCACAATCACCAGCCGGCCGTACTTGCGGTCGCCCAGCAGGTAGCCGAAGGCGACCAGGAACAGGAAGCTGGTTACCATGAAGCCCAGCGGCTCCAGGATGAAGGAAGTGACCAGCACAATCAGCATGCCGAAGAACATCTTGGTCTTAAAGAAGTCGGGCACGCTCTTGCCGAACTGCGCCAGGCTGAACTCCGGTTTGCCCTTGTTCTTTCTGATGATGTTGAAGATGTTGATCAGTATGCACACAATCAGCAGGCCCATGATGACCTGGGGCCACACATTGGGCTGCAGGGCGTAGGGGTTCTTCTGCACCTTTACCGGGACCGCCGCCTCCAGCACATTGAAGGCAAGTGCGTAAATCAAGCCCAGCAGCAGCAGGATGTTGAGGATCAGTTCAAACAAGACAGTCAACTCCTTTTTAGATGGCGAGGAGGGAGAGCGCACTCTCCCTCCTGCCGCTCAGATGGGCTTATTGGGCAGCCAGGTCCGGGTAGGTCTTGGTCAGCACGCCTTCCTCAGACAGGTACTTGGTGAACACCTGGTACTCGTGCTCCATGAGGGCCTTCAGGCCTTCGCCGTTTTCAAAGCCAACGCGTTCGTTGTAGGCGCCCTGGACCAGGAAATCCTGCCAGGCGGGGTCCTGGGTGGCCTTTTCAATGGCGGCAGTCAGGGCGTCAATGGCCTCCTGGGGGGTGCCCTTCTTGGCATAGATGCCGCGCCAGGTGCCGATGTAGGAGTCGATGCCCAGCTCGCCGGTGCACTGCATGTCGGGGTAGAGGTTCATGCGCTTCTCGGCGCAGGCCACCAGCGGGATCACGTCGCCGGATTCGATCAGGCCCTGAATCTCGTCGGTGCCGGTGATCATCATGTCGATGTGGCCGCCCATCAGGCCGGCGCTCATCTCGCTGCCCGAGCCGTAGCTCAGCTCCAGCACGTCCAGGCCGGCCAGCGCCTGCTTGAGGGAGGCGCCGTCAGCGCCGGTGGCGGTCAGCATGCCCACGGTGAGGCCGAAGGGGTTGGCCTTGGCGTATTCGACGGCCTCGGCAAAGTTGGTGATGCCCTTGGCTTCCAGCGCGACCTTGGAGCCGGCGATGATGTTGATGGAGTGCACGAGCTTGGCCACGGGGATGAACTCATAGCGGTAATCCATGGACAGGTTGCCCTGCAGGTCCTGCATGATGAGGCTCTGGGTGCCCAGCATGAAGGTGTAGCCGTCTGCGGGCTGCTTGTAGGTGTACTCGACGCCGTTGACGCCGCCGCCGCCTTCCACGTTCACTACGTCCACCTGCTGGCCGATGATGTCCTTGAGCAGGTTGGCCATGGGGCGGATGGTGCTGTCAGCGCCGCCGCCGATGCCCCACGGGCACACAATGTCGACTTTGCGCTCGAATGTCCATTCGGCGCTGGCTACGGATGCAACGCTCAGAAGCATCAGCATCGCCAGGAGTAAGGCTGTCAGTTTTTTCATGGTGAGTTCCCCCTTTAAGGTTTATATGGATCGGCCAAGGCCGAAAATCCCCAGTGGCGTACCGCTACAAACTAACACAGCAACTTCATAATGATTTGTTGTTGGTATCATAAGATAAAACAATTGATAAGACAATTCCGATTTTTATAATGAGATTCATAAGTATTTACTTATACGCTTTCAATCCTCCATCCATGCCCGGATGTCCGTATGCCGCTGCTTGCCACCGGCACAGGGGTATGCTACACTGGCCTCATCATAAGGTAATCACCATTTATCGCAATATATCAATCACCCTTTGCTTATGAGGTAGCCGCATGAACCAGCAAACAGCCGATGACATCCTCTCCGTGCTTCAGGCGGGCAGCATCACCGCAGCGGCCAAGGCCATGTATATCTCCCAGTCCGCCCTCAGCCAGCGCATCAAGCGGGCAGAGGAGGATTTGGGCACCCCGCTGCTGGACCGGGGCAGCGTGCCCATAGCCCTCACCTATGCCGGCGAGAAATATCTGGAGGCCATGCAGCGGATTGCCGGCATCACCACCACGCTGCTCAACGAGCTGCACGAAATTGAGGAGGAGGAGCGGGGCCGCATGCGCCTGGGCATCTCCCTGCAGCGCGGCATGCAGCTGCTGCCGCTGGTGATCCCGGCCTTTGTGCAGCGCTATCCCCGGGTGCGCATCGACCTGATGGAGCACGGCTCGGCCACGCTGGAGCGCATGCTGCACGACGGATTGTGCGATGTGGCGCTCATCACCACCGAGCCGCGCTACACCGACCTGAAGTACGACCTGCTCGAGACCGAGGAAGTGGTGCTGATTGCATCGGTCAACAGCCCCTTTGCCCAGGCACACGAAGATCAGCAGGAGGTGCCCATCACAGCGGCCAGGGAGGAGCGCTTTGTCTCCCTGCAGCAGGGGCACAGCGTGCGGGCGTTTCAGGACGCGCTGTTTCACCGCCACCAGATGGACCCCCCCATTTTGCTGGAGACAGACAGCCTGGAGGCCGCCAAGCGCCTGGCGGCAGAGGGCGCCGCGCTGATGCTGTGTCCCAACGTATATGTCACCCAGTCGCCGGAGGTGTTCCAACAGGTGCGGTGCTTCCGGGTCAAGGATATCAGCTACCGGCGCCACTTTTATTTCGGCCATCGCAAGGACATGGCGCTTACCCGATTTATGATTGACTTCCGCGATTTGGTGAAGGAAAAGCTGCGCAGCGCAGCCAAGGAGGCCACATGACAGAGGTTCGCCGCATCTACCCCTGGGACAAACTGGGCCTGGCCGAGGTCAAGGCGCTGCTGGCGCGCGAGGGCCTGGGCCTGGATGAACACCTAGACTACACCGCGGGCCTGTGGGAGGGGGAGCAGCTGGTGGCCACCGGCAGCTTCTACCGCAACACCCTGCGCTGCCTAGCCGTCGATCAAGGCTATCAGGGCGAGGGCCTGATGGCCCGCATGGTCAGCCACCTGGTGGACGAGCTGTTTCAGCGCGGGCAGCGGGAGCTGTTCATTTACACCAAAAAGGACGCGGCGAAGAGCTTCACGTCCCTGGGTTTTTATGAAATCGCGGCGCTGGACGAGGTGGTGTTTCTGGAGAGCCGGCGCAACGGCTTTGAAAACTACCTCAAGAGGCTGGAGCGGCCTGATTTGCCCGAAAACGCCCGCATCGGCGCGGTGGTGATGAACGCCAACCCCTTCACGCTGGGCCACCGCTGGCTGGTGGAGCAGGCCGCCCGGCGCTGCGACGCGCTGCACCTGTTCATGGTGTCGGAGGATGTGTCGGCCTTCCCGCGGGCGGTGCGCGACCAGCTCATCCGGGCCGGCACGGCCGATCTACCCCATGTATACTGCCACCCCACCGGGCCTTACCTGGTCAGCAGCGCCACCTTCCCCAGCTACTTCATCCGCGAGTCGGACGCGCTCACCCTGGCGCACGCGCGGCTGGACGCGGCGGTGTTCACCCGCATCGCCCGCGAGCTTCATATCACCGACCGCTTTGTGGGCGAGGAGCCCCTGTCCCCCGCCACGGCGCTGTACAACCGGGCCATGCAGGAGCTGCTGCCCCTGGCCGGCGTGCAGCTGACCATCTTCCCCCGAAAGAGCGACGACGGCACCACGCCCATCAGCGCCTCCCGCGTGCGCGCCTTGCTCAAGGAGGACAATCTGCCCGCCATCCGGCCCCTGGTACCGGAGACGACCTATGCGTTTTTAGAGAGCGAGGAGGGGCAGCGGATCGCGCAAGCGCTGCGAGAAAAGCCGTAACAACCTCTATTGAATGGGTGCTGTTATCACCCTTTGATCTGTCAAACAACCCATCAGCGCCTGCACGCCGGAGGCGTCAGCGCTGACCAGCCGAAAGCAGAGATGCACCTGTGTTTCATCTGACCGGCGGATCTTGTCGATGGTTTCCGCAGGCAGCATCTCTTCATTGAAAAAATCGACCAAATCATCCTGCGCCGTAGACGGTGAGGTTTGTCTGCGCCGCCAGGGCGGCATAATCCAGCGCGAGCGTATCGGCCCGGGATACCTTTATCTCAAGCCACGCGGAGCCATCCAGCGCGATGCCCAGATCGGCAGCCAGGGCCGCGCCGTTGATCTCCACCTCGGGCAGCGGGAAATACTCCGTGTGATAGGTGCCGCGTTCCTTCACCTCGTGCAGGTTGCAGTAGCACAGCCTCGCATCATAGCCCAGCGCCCGCACCGCATTCAGCAGGTCCATCCCCGCCCGGTGAAGCGGCTCGTAGATGTCGTTCAGCTGCCGCCACCCGGTCATTCTCATTCCTCCATCCCGTAGATGTTGGATGCATATTCAATGTCCGTACCACGCTTTTTGAAGCTGCTGTGCTCCTCCACCCGCATGCCCAGCTTCTCCATGACGCGGCAGGAGGCCGCATTGTCGCTGGCCACGGTGCCGCGGAAGCGGCGGATGCCCCGCGCGCGGGCAAAGTCCAGCATGGCGCGGGCCATCTCGGTGGCGAAGCCTCGGCCCCAGCGGTCACGCCGCACACAATAGCCCCAGCCCCAGGCGTCGCCATCGCCCTCCTGCCCCACGCTGCACGTGCCCACGTCTTCACCGGTATCTCTTTCGGCAGCGATAAACATAAACTGGTCCTGCCAGTCATCCATGTCGGCAATCTCGCTTCGCAGGTCATCCCCATCGGCATACAGGCGGTCGGCCAGGTAGCGGCCCACCTCGGGGTCTCCCCAGAGGGCGGCGGCAAAATCCGCATCGGCCAGCCGCATGCGCCGGATGAGCAGGTGCGCGGTGTGTGTCGTCAAAGGATCTCCGCTCATAAAAACAACCTTTTCCTGATCTCCTGCTTCATGCGCTTGTTGCGCTCCACAAACAGCATCATCAGGGCAATCACGTCCAGCGGGATGGTGGCATAGATGCTCCAGGCCAGCCGCACGGGCACGCCGGCATACAGGCTGATGAGCACCTCCAGTAGCAGCAAAAAGATGCCCAATATGGCGCAGCACAACGCCATGCGGTCCAGCAGCGGCCACTCCAGCCGCCGCAGCGCCAAAATGGCGCCCGACAGCGCCGCGCCGCACAGCGCCAGCAGCGGCAGCACCAGCTGCACAAACCAGTTTAGCCCGCCCGTCATGGCGGCGATCAGCAGCAGGTAGGCCCCCAGGGAAATAAAATCCACCGCCACATAGGCATAGGGGCGGGAAAGCTTGAACAGCAGCGGCACCACCACCCAGCAGTAGATCAGCACCAGCGCGCCCACCACATAGGGCGACCAGCGCAGGCCGCCGCCGTCCACCCAGTCCACCAGCAGCACGATCAGCGCGGGCACGGCCATCACCATGGCGACAAGCTGCCGGGCGTAGCGGCGGTCGATGTGGGCGTCCTTTACATCCACGGTTTCCGGGTAGGGCAGCTGCTCGGGCCGCTCCCAGGCGCAGCGCGGGTTCACCACCTCGGTGCCGCACAGGGGGCAATCCCGCTCGCTGACGGCCAGCTCCACGCCGCAGTGTACACAATAGCTCATCCCGTCATCCTCCGGTTGCTCTCCACCACCACATGCAGGCCGTCGCGCACCAGCGCGCTGAACACGCGCTGCTCCAGCGTTGCCTCCCGGATGGTTTTGCTGAAGTTGATAAAGGTGTGCCCGTTCACGCTGACGCAGCCGATGGACACCGGGTTGCTGCGCCCGCCGCCGATGATGAAATCCATGCGCTTCACCCGCCGGGCCATGCCGTCGGGCAGGTTGATCAGGCCCAGGTTGCTCATCACGCTGGTGAAGTATCGCTCCCCAGTCAGCGCGTACATCAGCCGCAGCACCAGCGACTTTAAAAACAGCGGCGCCAGGCGCAGCAGGCGCGACTGCTCGGCGTGCACATTGCCCGAAAAGCGGGCGTTGATCAGCTGCTCGCCCGTCTCGTAGCCCATGTAGTGCTTCACCTGATGGAGGATATCCTCAAAGGTGTACTCGCCGTAGCTTTGGTAGATGGGCATGTTGATGTAGCTTGAAAAGTTGCGCAGCGTGCGCGAGGGGTAGTAGCGCCGCAGGTTGACCGGCATGCTGAGCTTGACCGGCTTTCGGGCGCGGCGGGGGCTTTTGTCCTGCCGGGCGATGTCCACCAGCGCTTGCAGGATATGGGCAGCCAGGTAGGTGTTGACCGACACGCCGTAGCCCCGGGCCCTCTGGGCCAGGGCGGCGGTATCCACCATGCCGGTGACCACCTGCAGGTAGTCCCGCTCGGCCGGGGTGCCACGCAGGGGGTAGGCCGCCTCCTCGCTGCGGGGACGTGCCGCCTGGCGCGCGTACTTGGGAAAGCTGTCCTCCCACTCGGAAGGGTCGGGCTTGTCGCGCAGGTCCAGCACCAGGGCCGTGGCCGGGATGCGCGGCCCGTATCTGAGCCGCAGATATTCGGCCGTTAGCGTCAGCAGAAAGGTCATGGTGCCGGTGGCATCGGCCAGCACGTGGAAAATCTCCACCGCGATGCGCGCGTCGTGCACCCGCACGCGGAACATATGGTGCCCGTCCCGCCCCCGGCTCAGCGGCATGCAGGGGTTGGCCGCGTCATCCTGTATCTGGGGCTGGGTGCTCTGCTGCTCCAGATAAAACCAGAACAGCCCCCGCCGCAGCCGGTAGCCGAAGGTGGGCAGCCGCTTGAGCGTGCTTTGCAGCGCGCGGCCCAGCAGCGCCCGGTCCACCGGCTCGTCCAGCGTGACCGACAGGCGGTAGATGGCCATCCAATCCTGCGAGCGGGTGGCGGGGTAGATCTTGCCGGCGTTGTCCAGCTGCAGCCACTCGGGAGCGCGCAGGCGCCGCTGCCGCGTGCTCACCGCTGCCCGCCCCCATGCTCGGGGGCGTCCTGCGCCAGGTAGTCCACCGTCATGCGCATGGCCTCCTTGGCCTCGGGCACGGGGTAGAGCACATACACATGCCACAGCCCCTCCTCCACATACAGCTGGCAGTCGCACCCGGCCTGGCGCAAGCGCTCGGCCAGCAGGCGGCTGTCGTCCAGCAGTATCTCGTGGCTGCCCGCGATGATCAGCGATGGCGGCAGGCCATGCAGATCGCCAAACAGGGGGGATATCAGGGGGTTTTGCCGGTCATGCCGGCCGGCGTACAGGTGAGCGTAATGGTCCAGCCCCTCGCGGGTGAGCAGGGGGTCCAACTTCTCCAGCTCGGCCACCTCCCGCGACATGGTCAAATCGGTCCAGGGGGATACGGCTACGATGCGGGCGGGCAACTCCATGCCCTGTTCCTTCAGATACAGCGCCAGCGCGTAGCACAGGCCGCCGCCGGCCGATTCGCCCACCAGCGCGATATCCCCGGGCGCGTAGCGCAGCAGGGCCTCGCGGTAGCTGTCCACCGCGTCCTCCAGCGCCGCGGGGTAGGGGTATTCCGGCGCCAGGCGATAGCCCACGCACAGCACCGCCCGGCCCGTGGCCTGGGCCAGCAGCCCGCCAAAGCCCTTTGCGTAGTCCAGCCCGCCTGCGGCATAGGCCCCGCCGTGCAGGTACACGATGGCCTGCGTCACCCGCCCGGCCAGCGGGATGGCCCAGGCCGCGTCAAAGTTGGGCAGGCGCAGGTCATGAAAGGCCACGCTGTTTTCCATCGCCCGGGTGCCCAATTTGGCCAGCGCGTCCTGCCCCTTTCGCGTCTGCTCCAGGGTGGCGCCGGAAATGATGGGGTTGAGCAGTTTAATCTGCCCGCGCAAAATGGTGCTGATCAATGATGGCATATTCCCTCACAGGCGGGGTTTTCCCGCGCGCCCATTGTAACAGATGGCGGGGGCAGGTACAATCACGCCCCGCGGTTGATATCCGCGGGGCGTTGCGAAGGCCTTGAGCAATTATATGGATTCGTCGCGCTGTACATGCCAGCGGTGCCAGATCACCTTGAACAGCGTCAGCGCCCCGGCCAGCATGTAGCAAAAGGCGACGGGCACCACCGCGTCCAGGCCGAGGGCATCCTGCAGCCGGGGGGCCGCGGCAGCCGTCAGCACCACGCCCAGCGCGAAAAACACCAGGCACAGCAGGTGAAACAGGAACAATCGCATATCCTCCCCCGCAAACCGGCGGCTGTGCAGCATGCGCCCCAAGGCCGCGCCGCAGTCCGTCAGGTGGCCGGTCATGTGGGTGGTGCGCGTCAGGATGCCCCGGTAGCGCAGCGCCAGGCCATTTTGCGCGCCCAGCACGCCGGCCGCCGCCACCATGCGCAGCTCATCGGGGAAGGGCAACGACTCCAGCACCAGCAGCAGGCCGCCGCAGGTGAGCAGCACAAAGCCGCTGCGCTGCCACAGCCCCAGGCTGTGGGCCGGAAAGGCATAGCCCGACACCGTGGCCCCCAGGAAGAAAGCTAACAGAAAGCCGCCGATCAGCAGCGCCGGGCCGCCACCCGCCAGCATCAGCCCCAGCTTGGTCAGGTTGCCCGTCATGTGCGACAGCGTCTGCCCAAAGCGAAGCCAGCCCGCGGCATTCAACGCGCCCGCGAGCAGCACCACCATCAGGATCCACAGCGCACCGGCTTCCCGCCGGGCGGCACGCAACCAGCTCATGTTGTGGAGTATATCACAAGAAATGCGGAGGTTCCAGAGCTATCCATCAAGATGCTGTCCACTCCCCGCTGCGGTCGATGGTCTCCAGCAGCTCCTGGGTGAGCAGGCCTTCGGTGCCCGTAGTATCCAAGCCGCCCTTGCCTTGCAGGCTGCGCACCACCAGCTCGATGTAGGGCTGCTGCACATGCGGGATGGGGTCAAAGGTGAGTTGCTCCACCTGGCCGTCACGGCGCAGCTCAATCGGGTCGTTGCTCATGATGGCCAGGCTCAGGCTGCCCCGGGTGCCCGATATCCACAGCCGGTCGGCCTTTTCCGCCGCGCAGAAGGACAGCTGCACGCTGCCCTGCGCGCCCGAGCGGAAGCGCAAAATGGCGCTGTTGATGTCCTCCGGCTTGTCCGCCGTGCCCAGGCTGACCGAGCGGCCCGTGCACAGCACCGGGTCGCCCAGCAAAAACAGCAGCATGTTGATCATGTGGGAGCCCACGTCGTACAGCAGTCCGCCGCCGGCCTGCGCCCTGTCCATCAGCCAGGCGCGGTTGGGGTCCAGCGCGGGCGGATGGTCGGCATACAGGTAATGAAACGAGCGGATGTCCCCCAGCGCGCCTGACGCGATCAGCTCCCTGGCCTTGAGAAACTTGGGCTGGCCCCGCCGGTAATAGGCCACATACAGCGGCACCCCGGCCTCCCGGCAGGCGGCCACCATGCTGCGGCACTCGGCCACCGTGCGCGCCATGGGCTTTTCCACGTAGACGGGCTTTAAGTGGCGGGCCGCCTCCATGGTGTAGAAGGCATGGCTGTCGGGCGGCGTGGCGATGTAGACGGCATCGATATCAGGGTCGCCCAGTAGCGCCAGATAATCCGTGGTATGGCGCGGCACCCCGTGTCGCCGGGCGTAGTCCTGCAGCTTATCGGGGTCGCGCCGCATCACCATCTCAAGGGATGCCCCTTCTATACGGTTAAAGGCCGGGCCGCTCTTTACCTCGGTCACATCGCCGCAGCCGATGATGCCAAAGCGAATCTGTTTCATACTGTGCCTCCAGCAATGCAATTAATGTATGCACAGAGTATAGCATAGCTTGAGGCCGCCTGCAGCATGAGGTGCGCGGGCATTATTGCGCCTGCGGCTTTTTGCGTACATACAGCCAGCCGCACACGGCCGCCGTGATGGGGGCCACGGCCAGCAGGCCGAAGGCGCCCACGATGACGCTCATCAGCTCGGCCGCGATGAACCGATAGCTGAAGATATCCGCCAGCGGCGTGCCTTGCCCCTGATAGTACATCAGCATGGTGAGGAAGTTGCCCGAATAGGCCATCACCAAGGTGGTGGTCATGGTGCCGATGACCGTCCGGCCCACCGAATTGCCCGCCCGGCGCAGCGCCCGGCCGGTAATCTGCGGAGCGTGCACCTGCACCTCGTGGCAGGCGGCGGCGATGTCCATGCCCAGGTCGGTCAGCGCACCCGAGGCGCCGATAAACGTCATCGCCAGGTAGATGCCCCGCATGTCCAGCTGCAGGCTTGATTGGCTGAGCAGCGGCACCAGAAAGGGCAGCGTGGTGCCGTCCAGCCGCAGCCAGCCGGCAAACAGCACCGCCAGCGCCAGCGTGGTCAGCGTGCCCAGCAGCGAGCCGATGACAGCCGACACCGCCAGCCGGCTAAACCCGGCCACCAGAAAGGCGATCACGCAGGTGAGCACCAGCACCAGCAGCAAAGCGCTGGGGATGGGCGACGCGCCGCGCAGCAGCAGCGGGATGTACACCTTCCACATCATCACGGCGCTGGCCGCCAGGCTGACCAGGGCACCCACGCCCGACAGCCCGGCAAAGATGACCAGCAGCGCCATGTACCCCAGCACCATCCAGCCCATTGTGGGGCCGCGATCCAGGTCCACCAGCGTGACGGCCAGCTGCTCGCCCCGGGCGTCCACCATGGCCACCGCCACATCCCCCTCCCGGTACAGCTTGTCCTTCTCCAGGTCGGAGTTGAGGAAGTTGGCCGCCGGCACCTCCTCGCCCCGGTGGGGGCCGGTGAGGATTTCGGCGCGGCACTGCTGCACGCCGGAGTACACGATGCCCAGCGGGTCCAGCATGGAGTTATCCACCGACAGGATGCGCACCTTCTCCCGCGGGATGGCCCCGGCGGCCGTTTCGGGCGATGCATCGGGCAGCAGCAGCATGCCCAGCGTGAGCAGCGCGGCAACAATCACAAACAGCAGGTTCATCTTCTTGGACATGGCATCCTCGCTTCATATCGGCATGCAGGCGTCCTGACGGGCGCCCGCATGCGGTTGGTTATCTATGTTCGGTTGTTGCTTACTTGGCGGCCAGCGCGGGGATCTCCTCGTTGACTTCCAGGCCCATGGCGTTCATGAAGCCGTAGAAGATGTCGGTGTTGTCGTAGGAGCCGGAGAAGTTGTCGGCGCCGGTGCCGTTGGCATACACGGGCAGCTGCAGGCCGGTGTGGGCAAAGCTGGTGTAGGCAAGGCCGGCCTTGTTATTCAGCGCGTGGGTGATGGCCATGGAGAAGGGCTCATACCCGCCGTAGAGGAAGGCTTCCTGCTCGCCGATGATGCGCTGGGCGGCCGGCAACATGCTCAACTCATAAGCACGCTGCAGGGCTTCGCGCTCCTTGGCGGTGAGGGTCAGGTCCTGGCCTTCTTCCAGGGTCAGGCCGAAGTGCTGGGCCACGATGGCCATGGCATCTTCAAAGTTGGTCTTCTCTTCGCGCATCTTGGCAATCTGCTCGTCCAGCTTCACGTAGGACATCTTCTGGCTCTGCAGGTACTGGAAGTGGGTGTCATAGGCCGTGGTGGCAAAGCCGATGGTCAGGCCGCCGGTCTCGTGGTCGCCGGTGACGACGATCAGGGTCTCCTCGGGGTGCTTCTCGGCGAAGGCAACGGCTTCCTTCACGGCATCTTCAAAGGCCAGGGTGTCGTAGATGGCGGTGGTGGCATCGTTGGCGTGGCAGGTCCAGTCGATCTTGCCGCCCTCAACCATCAGGAAGAAGCCATTGTCGTTTTCCAGGTTGCGGATGGCAGCGGCGGTGATGTCGGCCAGGCTCAGGCTGTCTTCGCCGGCGGCGACTTTGGCCAGGCGGTCGATCTCATACTGCATGGAGTCGCTGTCGCCCTTGTCCGGCACGATGGCCAGCGTGCGGCCGCTCTCGGTGATGGCGCGGATGCCTTCGTTGTCGTTCACGTAGTTCCAGCCGTTCTCCTTGGCGATCTCAAACAGGTTCTGGCTGGGGGTATCCTTTTCACCGTCGGGGCGCTTGTAGCCGCCGCCGCCCAGGAAGTCCAGCGTGGTGCCGGTCAGGCCCTGTACGGAGATGTCATAGTACTGGTTGCGGCTGGGCACCTTGGAGTAAAAGGCAGCGGGGGTGGCGTGGTCGATGGACACGCTGGAGATCACGCCCACCTTCATGCCGGCTTCCTTGGCGTACTCGCTGACCAGCTTGAACTGCTTTTCCTTGTTGACGTCGTAATTGATGACGCCCGACAGGGTCTTGGCGCCCGAGGCCATGGAGCTGGCCGTGCTGGCGCTGTCCGGCGCGAAGCTGCTGGCGTCATAGGTGGTCATCAGGCCGGTGTACTTGAACTCGTCAAACACCAGCTTGGCGGGCATGGGATAGGGGCTGTCGGGGTTTTGCTGGGTGCCCACATAGTAGCGGGTGGCGGTGGTCTGGGGGCTGCCCATGCCGTCGCCGACGAAGAAGAACACGTACTTGGCCTTGGGGGCCTCGGCCTCCTGAGCCATGGCGGCGGTCAGGCTCAGCAGCATGATGGCTGCCAGCATCAGGGCGGTGAGTTTCTTCATGGAGTACCTTCCTTTCATCCTCGTCATGTTTTCATAGCGTCGATCTGAGGATAAAGGCTCCATGTAAAAAGGAGGCCAGGAACTATGTAAATTTTCGTGAGATTTGAAAAGCCCCTTGAATGGGGTTCAAGAGGCTGTGCCAATCACTGCGGAAGTGAAGGTCACTATTCTACCGCATCGCCCCGGCAAAATCCGCCGCCACATCCTTAATATCAATCAAATTCTGCTGTTCATTTACCATCGACGCTTTCCTGCGGACAAACGGCCCCTTCATCTTATCCCACCGCTTGCGCCACTTGTCGCGGCGCTGCAATCTCTCGGCCAAATCTCGCGAGCCGATGCCGTACACCAGGTAGAGGATCAGCCCGGACACCAGCATGATGAACACCGTGCTGGCGTTGCGCCGGCCGGTGGCGTTGACGTTGTAGCCGTACAGGCCCTCCTCGCGCGTCATGGATTGCAGCACCATGGCATAGCTGGTGCCATAGCTGCTGGCGAAGGTGGCGGACATATCATACTCGGTAAACAGGGCATTGAAGTTGAGCGCAAACACCGCCAGCACGCTGGGGAGAATGATGGGCAGCTTGACCCGCAAAAAGGTGGTTAGCCCGCCCGCGCCAAGAGAACGCGCCGCATCCTCCAGCTCGCTGTCGATGGCGTAGAAGCTGGCCTTGATCATGCGCAGCGAGAAGGGCAGCTTGACCACCATGTAGGCAATGATGATCAGCAGGCGCACATTCTCCATGTAATACAGGTTCTGGTTGGCCACATACCAGATATCGTTGCTGTTGAAGTAGATGCGATAGGAGTAGCAAATGAGAATCGTGGGCAGCAGCCAGGGAAACAGCAGGCTGTACTCCAGCACCGCGCCGGATCGGCGCAGCTTGCCCTTTTTGTTGCGCTTGAAAATATAGTTGCAGGCGACCACCACAATCACACAGGCCGCGGCCGCCGCCAGCGCCGACAGGATGAAGCTGGTGCGGATGCCGCCCAGCGTGGCCTCGTTGCTGAACACGCCGCTGATGGCCCCCTGGCGCACGCGGTGCACCCCGCGGGAGGTAAGGTAGCTGAAATCCTGCTGGCCCACGTAGTTAATCAGCGTCCAGTTGCTGAAGTCCAGCGTTTTCATCTGGATGGCGCTGTGCGTCTGAAAGGAGAAGATGACGATCATCACCACCGGCGTCATATAGACGACAAACAGCACATAGGCATAGATATGCGCCAGGGCGTTGGCGATGGGGTTGTTGATCTTCTGCTTGACCAGGCGGGCCTTGGTCTTACTGACGGACAGGTAGTGCCCCCGCTTTTCGTAGGCCGACAGGATGGTAAGCAGCCCGATGGTGAACAGCGCCAATATCACGCTCAGCAGCGCGGCCCGCGCCTGGGGAAAGGCCTCATCCGCCACCGAGGAGCCGGCCAGGCGTACGATCTCCGGGTTGATGGAGTCGTACCCCAGCAGCACGGGGGCGGACATGGCGCACAGCCCGGTGATAAAGGTCATCACAGTCAGGGAAAACATGGTGGGCAGCAGCGTGGGGAAGACCACCTTCCACAGCACGCGCAGGGGGCCGGCGCCCAGGTTGCGCGCGGCTTCCACCGTGTTGTAGTCGATGCCTCGGATGGCATTGCGCAAAAACAGCATGTGATTGCTGGTGACGGCAAAGGTCATCGTAAACAGCACCGCCCGAAAGCCGCTGAACCAGTTGGGGTTCATGCCCGGGAAGGCATTGATCAGCAGCGTGGTGATGATGCCGTTGCTGTCGTACAAAAACAGGTAGCCCGTGCCCAGCGCAATGCCGCCGTAGATCAGCGTGGTCATGTAGCCCATGCGCAATATATTGGCGCCCTTGATGTCAAAGTACTCGGTCAGCAGCACCAGGCTGACGCCCACCACGTTGACCGTCACCACAAGCAGCACGGCCAGCTTGACCGAGTTCCACAAATACTTGCTCATGCTGCCCGCCAGGAAAAAGCGGATCACCGCCCACGGGTCGGTGGCGCCGGTGGTCGGGTTTTTCGCGGTGAATATCTGCGTCAATGTGTTGAGGGTGGGCAGCAGCATGAATCCGAAGAACAGGTAGACAAAGAAGCCCACGCCAAACAGCTTGAGCAGAAAGGCAGGCCGCAGGCCGCCGCGCTTTTCCCCCCGGGCACGCATGGCGGTCATGCCGTCACCGCCTTGCCCTGGGCATCGTAGCGCATCAGGTCGCGCGCCATCAGCCCCACGTTCAGCTGCTCCCCCGGCTCGTGGATGTGCACGCCGTCATTCTTCTCGATGGCGCGGATCACCTGGCCGTCCAGGCGGATGCTGTACTTGATATACAGGCCGTAGTACTCACGGCTCTCCACAACACCGGGCAAAATGAGGTCGGCCGAGGCGCTCTCCTCGCCCAGGCTCAGACGCTCCAGCCGCAGGTAGTGGCTGTGCGCCGGGTCCAGCTTCATCCCCTTTTGGCGCAGCGCCGTAACCAGCGGGGCCTCCAGCCGGTTGATATCGCCGATGAAGTTGCACACAAACTCGGTGGCCGAGTGGTTATACACCTCGTTGGGGGTGCCGATCTGCTCGATATACCCCTTGTTGAACACCGCAATGCGGTCGGACAGCGTAAGCGCCTCCTCCTGATCGTGGGTCACGTAGATGGAGGTGATGCCGAAGTTCTTCTGCATGTCTTTCAATTCATTGCGCAGCTGCACGCGCAGCTTGGCATCCAGGTTGGATAGCGGCTCGTCCATGCAGATGATGTCCGGGTCGTTCACCAGCGAGCGGGCGATGGCCACGCGCTGCTGCTGGCCGCCCGACAGCTGGCTGACGGCCTTTTTGAGCTGCTCGTCCGACAGGTCCAGCTTTTTGGCGATGGCGCGCACCTTGCGGTCAATCTCATCCTTCTTCAAGCGGCGTATTTTGAGGCCGAAGGCGATGTTGTCGTACACCGTCATGGTGGGGAACAGCGCATAGCTCTGGAACACAATGGCGATGTTGCGCTCCTCAATGGGCACGCGGGTAATATCCCGCCCGGCCACATGCACGCTGCCCTGCACCGGCTCCACAAAGCCGGTGATGGCGCGCAGTGTGGTGGTCTTGCCGCAGCCAGACGGCCCCAGGAAGGTAAAAAACTCCCCTTCCTTGACGTGCACGTTGATGTTGTGCAGCGCGGTGAAATCTCCAAATTGAACCACAATGTCCTTCAGCTCGATCATGCGGTGTGCTCCTTAGAAGGAAGATGAAAATAACAATCTCTCGATAATAAGCGAGGGCTGCCGCAGTCGCCCGCGGCAGCCCCTTGTTGCGTTGATTACTTGGCAGGCTGGGTCAGGGTGGGCCAGTCCAGGTTGGCCCAGTCCGGCTCCTGCGGCGCGGCGTTCATGTCTGCCCAGTAGAAGCCCAGGTTGGTCATGATGTTGGTCCACTCGGCGGAGTGGGCGCCCACATACTCGGCGTAGGTCATATCGGTGCCCTCCACCTTGCTCAGCGCAAAGTTGGGGATGCTATAGATGGCGGGGGTGCCATCAGGATACAGAATCTTGGCGGCTTCCTGATTGCAGGGGTAGCTGTCAAACTCCTCGCCCCAGGCGGCCTGGGTCTCGGCGCTGCCAAACCACTCGGCAAACGCCTTCACGGCCTCGGTCTGCTCCTCGGTGCGGCCCTCACGGTCCAGGATGCCGATGTACTCGGCGATGTAGTAGGTGCCGTCCTCAATGTCCACCAACGCCCAGTTTTCGGGCTGCAAAGTGCCCTTGAGGGGGGTGGGGCTGCCCTCGGCGGCCACGTCCACCTTGCCGTACAGCGAGGAGGAGTAGAAGGTGCTTACCTGCACGTCGCCGCGGTTGAGCGGGTCAAAGCCGTAGCTGTCGCCCGTGAAGATGCCCTTGGCGCAGTACTGCCACAGCATCTTCCAGCCGTCCAGGCTGATGCCGCCGGCCGGGCTCTGCGGATCCACATAGGGGTACAGCAGGGAGTTGTTGATGTTGCTGTTGGTGGTGCCGCCCACCTTGCCCTGGCGGTACCAGGTGTAGGGGGTGTTGACCAGGTCGGCCCAATGCTTGAAGGTGAGCTTCTCACCCTTGGTGCCCAAATCGTCATTGCGATAGAGCATCAGGATATTCTGGATTACCAGCCCGTAGGCCAGGCCGGGATACTTGTACTCGCCCACCTGATCTGCCCAGGAGGGGGTCCAATCCACTAACTTGAGGTTTTCGTACGTGCCGCCGACCACCTGGCCCCAGCGGGTCTCGTTGAGGCCGAAGAGGATGTCGCCGTCCTTCTTCTCATTGGCGGCCTGAATGGCCGCAGTGTCGCCGGAGATGACCGAGTTGTCATCCATGGAGATGGTGAAGCCCGCTGCCTTGGCCTCGTTTTGCAGCCAGGTGGCGCGCTCGGTGGAGTTGGAGTTGGAGTAGATGCGGATGGTGTAGCCGGAATAGTCCTTCTGCTGAGCCAGGGCGGGCGATGCCGCAGCCAGCAGCATGGTCAGCGCAAGTACTGCCGAAAATAGCTTTCTCATGATGGAATGCCTCCTTATGATGTATGAATGATCTCCATGCAAAGTATATCACACGCGCAAAGGGATGGCAATTGCGTGAAGGAATTGGCAATGAAAAATTTGAGGTTAGGGGTTAGGAGTGAATGGTTGCACCATCGGCGCTGATGAAACGAACCACACTCAACTCCTAACCCCTCACCCCTCACTGTTTAACTTCTACTCACCCCAGCGCCACGTCCAGAATCATCATCACCGTGAAGCCCAGCGCCACGCCAATGGTGCCGATGTTGGAGTGGGTGCCCACCTGCAATTCGGGGATCAGCTCCTCCACCACCACGTAGATCATGGCGCCGGCCGCAAAGGCCAGCAGGTAGGGCAGCACCGGGATCATCAGGTGCGCCAGCGCCACCGTGATGCCGGCGGCAATGGGCTCCACAATGCCCGAGGCCGAGCCCATCAGAAAGGCCTTGCGCTTGCTCACCCCGCCGGAGCGCAGCGGCATGGAGATGATGGCCCCCTCGGGGAAGTTTTGAATCGCGATGCCGATGGACAGCGCCAGGGCGCCCGACAGGCCGATGCTGGTATCGCCCGCGGCCAGCGCCGCATACACCACGCCCACCGCGATGCCCTCGGGGATGTTGTGGATGGTGACGGCCAGCATCAGCATGGTGTTCTTCTTGGCGTGGGTGGGCAGGCCCTCGGGCTCGTCCGCGCCCATGTGCTGATGGGGCATCAGCGTATCCAGCACCAGCAGGAAGAACATGCCCGCCAGAAAGCCAACCGCCGGCGGCATCCAGGCAGGCAGGCCCAGCTGCTCGGCCTTGTCAATGGCGGGCAGCAGCAGCGACCAGACGGACGCCGCCATCATCACGCCCGCGGCAAAGCCGATGAGCATCTTCTGTATCGCCGGGCGGATCTCGCCCTTCATGAAAAACACCATGGCCGAGCCCAGCGTGGTACCGATAAAGGGGATCAGCAGCCCCAGAATGACGTTGCCAGTCATGCGCGCCTCCATCAACAGGTAGTGGCTGAAGTCTACATGAGATTGGGTTTGCGCGCAAGAGCGGCAGGGGCTATACTGGGGGCAATTGCTTACATTTTCGTTTTCGCGTCCGCGCTGACAGCGCAGCGAAACTGCACCCCGGTGCAACACATGGTCTGCACCGATGATAGAAGGAGCGTGAACCCATTGACCGACCGCCTGTACTTTGACGATGCCTATCTGACCGCCTTTGACGCCCGGGTGCTGGACATCCAGCAGCGGGCGGACGGGCCATGGCTGCTGCTGGACCGCAGCGCCTTTTACCCCACCTCGGGCGGGCAGCCCTACGATACCGGCACGCTCAGCGGCCCCGGGGGCGCCGTGCAGGTGCTGGACGTGCAGCAAAACGACGCGGGCGAGGTATGGCACCGGGTGGACAGGCCCCTGCCCCAGGGCGATGCCGTGCACGGGCAGGTTGACTGGGCGCGCCGCCTGGACCACATGCAGCAGCATGGTGGCGAGCACATACTGGCCGGCAGCGTGTGGGCGCTGTTTCAGGGCTACACCCACGGGCTGCACATCGGGGCGGAGGATGCCACCATCGACGTCACCATGCCGGGTGGCCGCACCCGCCTGACCGATCAGGAAATCGCCGAACTGGAGGACCTGGTCAACCGGCGCGTGCAGCAGGACGCGGACATCCGCGCCTGGTTTCCCGATGAGCAGGAGATGGCCGCCCTGCCCCTGCGCAAGGACCCGGCGGTGGAGGGCCATGTGCGGGTCATCGCGGTGGGCGATTTTGAGTACTGCGCCTGCGGCGGCACGCACCCCCGCCGCAGCGGCGAGATCGGGCTGGTCAAGGTGCTGTCCACCGCGCCTGCCCGGGGCAAGATGCGCATCACCTTTTTGTGCGGCATGCGCGCCCTGCGCCACTACCGGCAGGTGCTGCACAGCGCAGGCCAGGCCGGCGCGCTGCTCAGTGCCCCGCCCGAGGGCCTGGCCCAGGCCGTGGAAAGGTTAAAGTTAGATCAATCTAACCTGCGCGAGCAGGTGCGTGCCCTGCGCCTGCAATCGGCCGAGCACACGGCCGATGCCCTGCTGCAATCGGCCGTGCCCCTGCCCGGCGGCGGGCGGCTGTGCCGCGCCCACCTGCCGCTGATGGATATCGAGGGCCTGAAGGCCGTGGCCACCCGCCTGATCGAGCAGCTGGATGTCATCGCGCTGCTCAGCGCGCCCGTGGCCGAGGGGCAGGTGCTGCTGTTCGCCCGGGGCAAGGGGCTGCCACAGGATATGTCCGCGCTGCTTAAGCAAAGCGGCGCGCGCGGCGGCGGCAAGCCCGACTGGGCCCAGGGCAGCGCGCAGGATGAGGGGGCGCTGGACAGGGCACAGCATGCGTTGATATAGCCCTTCTCCGCCGTCAATCCATCCAATCGCCGCCCTATAATCAATAGCCGGCGATTTTTTATCCGGCATTTTTCGCTCTTCATTGGTATCTATGGTGAAGGGAGGCGTGCATGACATATCGGCAGCAGGACATCCCGCTGGATATCGAGGCCCTCTATACGCGCCACGCGGACATGGTCTACCGCGTCTGTTTCTCCTTCCTCAAAAACAAGGCGGATACCGAGGATTCCGTACACGATATCTTCATGCGCTGCATGCGCGCCGCGCCCGCCTTTGAAAATGAGGCACACGAAAAGGGCTGGCTGGTGGTCACAGCGGCCAACCTGTGCCGCAGCCGGCTGCGCCACTGGTGGCAAAAAACCGCCCCGCTGGATGAGGCGGCCCTGACCGGCAGCGAGGGCATGCCCCCGCACGACGATATGCTGGACGCTATCCTGGCCCTGCCCGACCGCTACAAGGTGAGCCTATACCTGCACTACTATGAGGGCTGGCCCGCCGGAGAGATCGCGGCCCTGCTGCGCCGCCCGGCCTCCACCGTGCGCAACCACCTCAGCGAGGCCCGCCGCCTGCTCAAAGAAAGGCTATTGAAAGATGGATATGAATGAACGCATCACCCGGGCGCTGGACGACATGACGCCCGATCATGCCGCCAAAGTGCGCATGCATGAGCGGCTGATGGCCGACGCCAAAGCCGCCCGCCCCTCCCCCTTGCGCCCCGGCCGCAGGCGGCTGGGCATCGCCCTGGCGGTCACTGTCCTGTTTTGCGCGACGGTGTTTGCGGCCACCCAACTCCCCCAATATGTCAACTGGCAGGGAGAGCCGGTGGCAACGCCGGACTTTTTCAGCGGCTTCAGCGGTGAGGAAATTGAACTAATGGAGGAGCGAAGCCAATGGGCGTTGCATGCGTCAAAGTTTATTCCCGCTGCTACATCAAGCGAGCGTTGGGTTGCTTACCGCATTCTGCCGGACGGCACCGTGGATGAGAGCTTGTGGAATAAAAAAGCTATTCATCGCACCTTTGATAGCTTTGAAGCGCTGAATGCAGCCATCCGGGCGGAAGGGGTGCTCCTTCTGCTCGAACAGTTGCCCCCCGGCTATGCGTTTGAGTTTGCTCAGGCAACATACCTGTTGCCACGCGACTTATCCTCTGTGTTGTTAAGTGAAGAACAGGTTGCAGATGATGTGATGCTGCGGTGCTATGCGATGCTTCCGGAAGACCAGTTTTTAACGGAATATACGCTTGCTCTTGCCAAGGGACAGCAGCACCTCAGGATATCAGGCACGTTACATCGATCCACGGTTGACACCCCAGAATACATCCCCCTCGTAGAAAATAACACAGCGCGTCCCATCGCGATTGAAGGGATGGATAAAGCTGTGATTGTCGATGGTGAATTGGCGGCATGGGCCAACCATCCAGCCATGACCACCAGATCACTGGAGACACGGTACAGGAAAATGCTGATAGCACCCGGCGATCGTGGTTCTCGGCCATGGGAGTATCTGCGCATCATGGATCGCATCGACCGGGATGACCCGTCATTTTTCTGGCTATGGAGCACATACAACATTTTCTCAGCCAACGCGCTCCCTGAAAACGACCTCATCGCCCTGGCCAACACCTTCCATTGACAACCCCTGCCCCCCTTGATAGGATATACACGGTATACAAACGCAATGGCGCCATGAAGGCGCCCGGTCTCGGGCATCGGGACCCCATATTTCGCGCGCAGCGCAAGGAGGGTTCCCGATGAAATCCATTGATATCAAGCGCATGGTGTTGGCCGCCCTGTTCGTGGCGATTGGTTTCCTGTTGCCGTTCCTCACCGGGCAGATTGCCCAGATTGGCAGCATGCTCAGCCCCATGCACATCCCGGTGCTGCTGTGCGGCTTTGTGTGCGGGCCGTTCTGGGGCCTGTTGGTGGGGGCGGTCACGCCGCTGCTGCGCTCCCTGACGCTCGGCATGCCGCCGCTGATGCCGGTGGCCGTGGCCATGGCCTTTGAGATGGCCGCCTACGGCCTGGCGGCCGGGCTGCTGTACCGGGCGCTGCCCCGCAGGATGGTCGGCATCTACATCGCGCTGGTGGCGGCTATGCTAATTGGCCGCGTGGTGTGGGGCCTGGCCATGTATGCGCTGACGGGCGGCGCGTTCAGCATGCAGGCCTTTTTGGCCGGTGCCTTTATCAATGCCTGGCCGGGCATCGTGTTGCACATTCTGCTCATCCCGGCCATTGTGATTGCCCTGGAAAAAGCCAAGCTGATTCCCTTGAAGGGATAGCACGCAAGGAGAGCCTTTGCACCCATGAAAATCCTCGTCATCGACGGCCAGGGCGGCGGCTTGGGCCGCGCCATCACGGCAGCGCTGCGTCAGGCGCTGCCTGATTTGGCTTTGATCGCCCTGGGCACCAACGCCATCGCCACCACCGCCATGCTCAAGGCAGGCGCCCAGCAGGGCGCCACCGGCGAGAGCGCCATCCGCTGGCAGTGCCGGGATGCAGGCCTCATCTTGGGCCCCACCGGCCTGCTGACGGCGGGCGCGCTGCTGGGCGAGATCAGCCCGGCCATTGCCGCCGCCGTGGGCGAGAGCCCGGCCAAAAAGCTGCTCATCCCCTCCGACCGCTGCAATGTGCAGGTGATCGGCGTGCGGCCGCAGAGCATGGATGACGCCGTGCGCGAGTTAGTGGCCCGCGTGGCCGAGGCCGCGGGCGCGCCGTGACATTTGCCCGGTGCCTGCTGGCGCAGGCGCGGCTGCACCCCGCCCTGATGCCCCAGGACGCAGTCAAGCTGTGCTACCAGGCCGCCTTTGGGGCGGAGCACCTGGTGATGGATGCGGCAATGGCTACTCAGCGCTTTGAGGCCGAGTACGCCGCCACCCCGGCGGCAGAGGGCCCGCTGTGCGAGCCCATCAGCAGGCAGTACGCCCGCGTCAACCTGGCGGCGTGGAAGCACGCGGGCCTGCCGCCGTCTGACCTGCTCCATGCCTTTTTGCGCACCGCCGCCCAACCGCCCGCCCCGGTCAGCCACCGGCGCTTTCAAGCCATGCTGGCCTGCACCGGCCACCTGGCCGCCCAGGGCAAGCTGCCCTTCTCAGCCCAGGAGTGGCAAGGCTACCTCTGCGGCTATCGGCATGGCCCGGTGCACCACAGCGACCTGTACCGCAGCCGGGAAAAGCCGGCCTATCGGGTGGTGGATGCGGGGTATGTAACAGCGCTCCAGAGCCCGCATTTGTTGTGATACCTTTGGTTTTTATGGTATAATCTGTATCAGGAAAGGAGGCTCAGCATGAACAAGAAAAAGTTAACTGACCATGTTTCCGCCTCCATGCGGATGGAAAGCATGCCGCTGACCCGGGCCGATAAACAGCGCATCGCCCTGTGCCTGAGCGGCAAGGCGTCTTTTCAGGAGAGCATCGAGCGTTTGGTCAAGAAACACGCCCAGCCCAACCCCTCCGGCAAATAATCATCCCACTTCATGCAAACGTATTATGAGTATGAGTGGGATGCGTTTTATTGCTATCCCAACAGCCAGGTGTTGCGCAACAAGCTAAACATCACCCAGGTTGAGCAGTTGCATACCGCAGAGCGCGAAATCACCTCGCTGAGGATGGCCCAGCTATTGCATGATCCGCCCAGCGGGACGCTCGATTTTGAATACCTCAAGCACCTGCATCGCTCCCTATTCGGTGATCTGTACGACTGGGCAGGGCAGACGCGAACCGTCAACATTTCCAAGGGATCCCTGTTTTGCCATGCGCCGTTTATTGATGCGCAGTGCACCGCGCTGTTCCATCAGTTGCAAAGCGAGCACTATCTGGCCCGCATTGACAGCCAAAGTGCATTGGGGCATCGCCTTGCATACTATTTGAGTGAATTGAACGCCATCCACCCCTTTCGCGAGGGCAATGGCCGCACGCAGCGCCTGTTTATCGAAATCCTTTGCCAGCGCATAGGGTACAGCCTTCGCTTTGAGCGAATTACCGGCGAAGAGATGATTGCTGCAAGCCACCTGTCATTCCAGGGGAAGATGGCAGCGATGATTCAGTTGATTGAACAAATATTGGAAAAACTGCCCGAAGAGTAAACAAGGAGGCCCCATGAACGACCTGAGAAGCGAGCTGCGCATGGCGCATCCCCGGCCGGACTTTACGCGCGAACACTGGCACAGCCTGGAGGGCACCTGGGCCTTCGCCTTTGATGATGAGGATGTGGGCCTACGCGAGGGCTGGCAGCACCGGGAGGACGGCTTTCCCATGGAGATCCGCGTGCCCTTTGCCTACCAGAGCGAGCTGAGCGGCATCGGCACGGCGGACTATCACCCCGTGATGTGGTACCAACGGCACTTTGAGGCCCCAGCGCACAGCGAGGGGCAGCGCGTGCTGCTGCACTTCGGCGCGGTGGACTATGCCTGCCGCGTGTTTGTCAATGGGCAGATGGTGGCTCGCCACCGGGGCGGGTACCTGCCGTTTTCGGCCGATATCACGCCCGCGCTGCGCCCCGGCCGCAACAGCCTGAGCCTGCGCGTGGTGGACACCCGCGATACCGCCCAGCCCCGCGGCAAGCAGTACTGGGACGACGGCCTGTTTATCTGCTGGTACACGCCGTGCAGCGGCATCTGGCAGAGCGTCTATATGGAAATCGTGGGCGATACCGCGCTCCGGGCCATCTACGTGACGCCCGATATCGACCGCTGCCTGGCCACGGTGGAGGTCAATGTGGACCGCGCGCCAAAGGGCGACCTGTCCCTCTGCTACGACCTGTATTTTGAGGGGCAGCTGATGCGCAGCCTGACCTCCACTTTGCCCCGCAAGCGCTACGAGCTGGCGCTGGACATGCGCGACGGCTCCCGCCTGGACAGCGTGCGCCTGTGGTCGCCCGATACGCCCCATCTGTACGACCTGGTGGTCACCCTGCGGCGCGGCGAGCAGGTGCTGGACCGCGTGGCCACCTACTTTGGCATGCGCAAGGTGTCCACCCACAGCGGCCATGTGCTGCTCAACAACATGCCCCTTTACCAGCGCCTGGTGTTGGATCAGGGCTACTGGCCCCAGTCCCTCATGACGCCGCCCGACAATCAGGCCCTCAAAAGGGATGTGGAGCTGATACAGGCGCTGGGCTTCAACGGCGTGCGCATGCACCAGAAGATCGAGGACCCGCGCTTTTACTACTGGTGCGACCGCCTGGGCCTGCTGTGCTGGGGCGAGCTGCCCAGCGCGTACGAGTTTTGCCGCGATGAGGTGGTCAACCTGACGGAAACCATGACGGCCTTCATCCAGCGGGATTTCAACCACCCCAGCATCATCACCTGGGTGCCGCTCAACGAATCCTGGGGCGCCCGCGAAATCTACGAAAACAGCCAGCAGCAGCGCCTGAGCAACACCCTGTTCCAGCTGTGCAAGGCCATGGACCCCACCCGCCTGGTCATCGGCAACGACGGCTGGGAGCAGATCTATACCGACATCGTGGCCCTGCACGACTATGCCGCCACCGGCGAACAAATCGCCGCCCACTTTGCCGACCGCGAGCAGATGGAGAAGGGCTTTGCCGATTGGCGCATGACCTATGCCAAAGATTTTGAGCCCGAGGACGGCCCCTATCAGGAGCCCTTCATGATCACCGAGTACGGCGGCATCGCCATGACCATCAAGGGCCGGCAGGGCCAGGTGGGCAATGTGGAGGCCTGGGGCTACAACGACATGGCGGACAGCGAGGAGGCCTTCCTGGCGCGCTTCCGCTCGGTGACGGACGCCATCCGCGCCATCCCCTACTGCCGCGGCTACTGCTACACCCAGCTGACGGATATCCTGCAGGAGATCAACGGCCTGCTGCTGCCCGACCGCACCCCCAAGATCGACCCCGCCCTCTTCGCCCGCTACAATGTGAACCCGGAGGGGTATGGGCGCCCCGGGGCGAGATAGACTCAACTAACTAACCCTGACGGGATAATTCATAAAAGCAAAAAACCACCCGCATCTCCGCAAGCGTCAAACGCCTTTCTTCACCCTGCATTCGACAGCGCAGGCCCAGCCCTTCTTCGCATTTTATTGGCCGTGCGCGCGGTCTGGCCAAAGGCTATGGTAGTAGCGCCCATGCGGATTTCAGGCGCGGCTGACGCCTATTGCTACAGCCCGCTGTGCGAGCAGGTCTGCCGCTTTTCGCTGCTCTTGGTATCAGCTGTAAAGTAAAATAAAAAGAACGTGGCAAGCACGCTTTTCATCGGTATTCATACGAAACTCAAACCTTCACGCTTCGATGGGACTTGCCTTTTTCCGCCTGCG
>Ga0123333_10000969_pt1 | contig 30529 bp, 21 predicted proteins | sample BioC12SIPDNA_3_FD_89957 | JGI IMG/M metagenome (GOLD analysis project Ga0123333, IMG submission 89957) | Anaerobic biogas reactor microbial communites from Washington, USA - Biogas_R2_B C12 SIP DNA | ecosystem: Engineered > Bioreactor > Anaerobic > Unclassified | place: Washington, USA... | reverse complement strand
TACATCATGCTGTTCCTGGTGAACCCCATCGGGATCGTCATCCTGGTCAACTACATCAAGACCCTGCCCAGGGAGCTGGATGAGGCTGCGGCCATGGACGGCTGCAGCTACTTCCGCTTCGTGACCACGATCGTCTTTCCGTTGATCCAGCCGGCAATCGCCACTGTGGCGGTGTTGCATGCCATCGGCATCTGGAACGAGCTGATCCTGCCGACGATCTACCTGACCAACAAGGATTTCTACCCCATCACGCGCGGCATGATCGTGTTCCAGGGAGTCTACGGCAGCAACTGGCCCACGTTGGCGGCCGCGGTCTTGATCATGACACTGCCCATGCTCATCATCTTCCTGGTCCTGCAGCGCTACATCGTGTCTGGCTTGACCGCGGGCGCGGTGAAGGGTTAGCAATGGTTGTCGAAGGAAGCCTGTCGTGACAAAGAAGAGCCTGTGCACAGCACCTCTGCTGGTCATGCTGCTGCTGCTGGCATCCTGCGCAAGGACGCCTCCCATCCCCGCGCCGCCAGGAATGAAGCTGGTCTGGCACGATGAATTCGACGGTAAGGCGGTCGACAAGGCCAACTGGACGTATGATCTCGGCGGCGGAGGATGGGGCAACGGCGAGGCGCAGTTCTACACCGACCGGACCGAAAACGCGCGCGTTGAAAACGGGCTGCTGCTGATCGAGGCCCGGCAGGAGAAGTACGAAGACTCCTACTACACCTCGGCGCGGCTGAAGACCCAGGGGCTGCAGGAATTCCAGTATGGCCGCATCGAGGCGCGCATCAAGGTGCCCGCCGGCGCGGGGCTGTGGCCGGCGTTCTGGATGCTCGGCGCAAGCTTCAACGGCTCAAACTGGCCCGACTGCGGCGAGATCGACATCATGGAATATGTCGGCCGCGAGCCAGATCTGATCCTGGGCACGGCGCATGGGCCCGGCTATTCGGGCGCGCTGGGCATCAGCCAATGGAACCGCCAGGAATACAACATTGCCGACGAATTCCACACCTATGCCATCGAATGGGAGGCCGGCCAGATCCGCTGGTACTACGATGGCGACCACTATTTCACGTTGAACCGGGCCGATGTGGGTGATCGGGAGTGGGTCTTCGACCGGCCCTTCTTCATGATCCTCAACCTGGCCATCGGCGGCACGCTGGGTGGCGTCATCGGCCTGGATACGGCCTTCCCGTCTCAAGTTCAGGTGGACTATGTGCGGGTGTTCCAGGCTGCCAATCCTTAGAACCGTGTGCCTGGATAGGAATGAGGAGCCGAGATGAAACACAGAAGCCTGCTAATCGTCGTCTTGCTTATCGCCAGCATCGTGTCTCAATTCGCGATGCTTCCGTCGTTCGCGGCCCCGGCGGCTGCCGCAGCCCTGCCCCTGGTGGACGACTTCGAGGCTGGGCTGCCGGCCGGGCTGGATGGTGCGGTCCCCATCGGGTTCAACACCTTCGCGGACCCGAACAGCAGCGCCGCGATCTCGACCACGGATGCGGATCCGGCGTCGACGCTGCCGGGCCACGGCGCCGGGAATCACGTCCTGAAGCTGGATCTCAATGTCATCTCGTGGGCCGGCGTCACCCACGCCTTCGAGGATGCCGCAGCCGCGACCTGGGTGACCCAGGACTGGAGCGCCTACGAGGGCATCTCCTTCTACCTCTACGGGACGGGCGCCGGCACTGACCTGTTCATGGACGTGCTCGACAATCGCAACCCGGGTTCGACAAAAGATGACGCCGAGCGTTGGACTGTGGCTTTCAAGGACGACTTCACCGGCTGGAAGCTGATCGAGATCCCGTTCGCCAGCATGACCCGCAAAGAGATTGGCAACGGCGCGCCCAACGACGGCTTCGGGCTGACCGAGGTGCACGGCTGGGGCTTCGGCACGCTGGGCACAGGCGGCGCGAAGAGCTACTACCTGGACGATGTGTCGGTCTACGGCGTCGCACCGGTCAAGCCGCTGACCGTCGGCTTCAACACGCTCAACTACCCGGTCACCGAGGGCGGCACGGCCACCGTCACGGCTAAGCTCAGCAAACCCTCCGCCGGTGAGGTGACGGTCGATTATGCGACGACGTTTGGCCTGGCGGTCACGGATCGCGACTACATCCCGACCTCCGGCACGCTGACCTTCCCGCCCAATGTGACCGAGCAATCGTTCACGGTGGTGACGATTGACGACGCCAAGTTCCAGGGCGAGCGCAGCGTGCTGGTCGAGCTGTCCAACCCGACCGGCGGCCTGGAGATGGGCATCCCGCCCCTGGCGCGGGTGAACATCCTCGACAACGAGCTGTACTACCCGCCGCTGCTCGACGACTTCGAGACCTATCCTTACCTCTGGTCGGCCGACAAGAAGGCTAAGCTCAGCAACCCGGAGATCGCCGCGGGCGCCCCGTTGGCACTGCCCGGCCAGGGCGCTTTCGAGCATGTCCTCCGGGTCGAGCAAAAGAACGGCAAGGGCACCTACGAGTTTGGCCGTACATTCCCGGAGGGCCAGGACTGGAGCGACGCAGCCGGACTGAGCTTCTGGTACTACGGCCAGAACAGCGGCAAGGACATCACGGTAAAGCTCGCCAACAACCAGGCCAACACCAGCAACCCGGCGCAATGGGAGCTTGTCTGGAACGACGAGTTCAACTCCCGGCCCGGCGTTGCACCGAACCCAAGCATCTGGGGGAACGAGGTCGGCGACGGCACCGTCTACGGCATCCCCGGCTGGGGCAACGACGAGCTGGAGTATTACACCCCCGGCGGCGAAAACGCATCCACCGACGGCCAGGGCAACCTGGTGATCACCACTGAAGCGGCTGACGGATCGCTGCAGTGCTACTACGGCCCATGCAAGTACACCTCCGCACGGTTGCTGACCAAGAACCGGTTCGAGGTCGCCTACGGCCGGGTCGAAGCACGTGTCAAGGTGCCGGTCGGCGCAGGGCTGTGGCCGGCGTTCTGGATGCTCGGCACCGACATCGACCGGGTCGGCTGGCCGGTGACCGGCGAGATCGACATCATGGAGCACGTGGGTCGCCTGCCCAACGAGATCTTCGGCACCCTGCACGGCCCGGGCTATTCGGGCGGCAACAGCTACGGCAAGGTCGTTGATCTGGGCAAACCGGTTGCGGACGACTTCCATACCTTCGCGGTAGAATGGCAGCCGGATAAGATCACCTGGTTCCTCGACGGCGCCCCCTACTTCACGGCAACCCCGGCCGATCCGTTCCTGGCCGGCAAGCAGTGGGTCTTCAACCACCCGTTCTACATGCTGCTGAACGTGGCGGTCGGCGGTAATTTCGGCGGCACGGTCGGCTCCGATACGACCTTCCCGCAGCAGACCCTGGTGGACTATGTGCGCCTCTACCAGGCAAAGCCGCGCCTGGTCACCTTCAGCACCTCTTTCCCCGACAACTTCAAAGGCTGGCAAGAGGTGACCGTCCCGTTCTCCGCCTTCCGGGGGAACCGGGGCGCCAGGCCGGATCTGGCAAAGATTGCGGGCATCAGCGTCCAAGTGCCGGCGGGCCTGCGCGGCCCGGTGCTGCTCGACCAGGTGCGCCTGGAGTACGACGACACCACGCCGCCGGCGGTGGAAATTACCAGCAGTGCGGCCGGCGAGACGGCGACGGGCCCGGTCACGTTCACCTTCACCTTCAGTGAGGACGTGGGCACGAGCTTCACCGCCGACGATATCGCCGTCGCCGGGGGCACGGCCGGTGCGTTCACGCGCGTCAGCGGCACGCTGGCGACGCTGGTCGTGACGCCGCCTGCCAACGCGGCCGGCACGATGACCGTCAGTGTCGCTGCAGGCAAGTTCTACGACGCTGCCTACAATGCCAACACGGCCGCGGCCTCTCTCGATCAGGCCTACGACACGACCACCGTTGTGCTCCCCGGTCTGCCGGTCACGTTCGACGACCCGGCGGTGACGTACACGCTGACAGGCTTCGGCGGCGCCGAGGCGGCGGCTGTGGTGGCCGATCCGGCCGGCGGCGCGAACAAAGTGGCCGAGGTCACCAAGTCGGCCACGGCCGAGCTCTGGGCCGGCGTCACCGTCTCCACCGCGCCCAACAATACGATCGCGCCGATCCCGTTCTCGGACACAGCCAAGACGATCACCGTACGGGTGTGGTCCCCGGCGGCGGGCGTCCCGATCCGGCTGAAGGTGGAGGATGCCGCGGACGGCAGCAAGAGCTGCGAGACCGAGGCGACCACCACCCTGGCCAACGCCTGGGAGACGCTGACCTTCGACTTCGCCAACCCGGCCGCGGGCACCCAGCCGCTGAACCTGGCGACCACCTACAACCGCATGTCGGTGTTCCCGAACTTCGGCCAGACCGGCGCACAGATCGGCGGACCGTCCACCTACTACTTCGATGACTTCACCTTCGGGCCTTGAGCGGGGCCCAGACGCACGGGCTTGGCCGGCAGAAGCGGCAATCGCCACGACTGCCGGCCAGCAACCACCGCCTGGCGCCTTTATCACCGGGCGGTGGTGCGGCAGCGAGATGATTGCTGTTGCAAGGCCAAATTCCTAAGCCCATGACGGGCAGGCGGTCACCGATGGCGGGGATGTGGGCCGTTACCCGGATATAGCGAGGTCATTCATCGATGCTATTTCAACACTTTTGCACTGCCCAACACACCTCCTATCGCCTGGCCGAACTGCCACCCCCTGCCCTGGGCAGCGTTGAGAAAGCGCCGGCATCTGTCTTCATCGACCCCGGCGTGCGCTACCAGGAGATCGAAGGCTTCGGTGGCGCGTTCACGGAAGCCGCGGCGCACACTTTCTACCGCCTGCCTCCGGAGCGCCAGGCCGAGGTGCTCAAGGCCTGCTTCGACCCTGTCGCGGGCCTGGGCTACACCCTCTGCCGCACCCACATCAACAGTTGTGACTTCTCACTGGGCACCTACGCGTACGACGAGGTGGACGGCGACGTTGAGCTGCGACACTTCTCGATTGCACGCGATCGCCAGGCGCTGATCCCGCTGATTCGCGCCGCACAGCAGGCCGCAGGCCGGCCGGTCCGGCTGCTCGCCTCCCCCTGGAGCCCGCCCGCCTGGATGAAGACCAACGGCGACATGTGCCACGGCGGCAAGCTCAAGCCGGAATACCGCGCCGCCTGGGCAGCCTATTACGTGCGCTACATCCGCGAATACGAACGCGAAGGCATTCCCATCTGGGGCCTCACCGTCCAGAACGAACCGCTGGCGGTCCAGGTCTGGGAATCATGCATCTATACCGCGGAGGAGGAGCGCGACTTCGTGCGCGACTACCTGGGGCCGGCCCTGGTCGACGCGGGGCTGGGCCACGTGCGTCTGATGATCTGGGACCATAACCGCGACCTGATGGTGGAGCGCGCCAGGACGGTGCTCGGTGATCCCCAGGCGGCGGACTACATCTGGGGCATCGGATTTCACTGGTACGTTCACGATCGCTTCGACAACGTACAGTTGACGCACGACGCTTTTGGGGATAAGAAGCTCATCTTCACGGAGGGTTGCCAGGAGGGGGGGCCACATCTGGGCGAGTGGCAGGTGGGCGAACGCTACGCGCACTCGATGATCAACGACCTCAACCGCTGGACGGCCGGCTGGATCGACTGGAACCTGCTGCTGGACGAGACCGGCGGCCCCAACCATGTCGGGAACTTCTGCAGTGCGCCGGTCCTCGCTGACACGCGAACGGGCAAGCTGCATTATCAGAGTTCCTACTACTACATCGGACACTTCGCCCGTTTCGTTCAGCCAGGCGCACGTCGTATACTATGTGCAACCTCGCATGATGGGTTGGAAGCGGTCGCGTTTCTGAACCCGAATGGACAGCTGGTTGCGATCGTGCTGAACCGGTCGGATGAGGCGATCCCATTCGCTTTGCAGACGCCGGGTGCAGCAGGAGACGCCGTAAGCCTCGCACACTCGATCGGAACCTATCTATTCAGGATGAACTAAAACGGCCTGCCATGGGTTAGCCGGACGCCGGCGGCAGGAGAGGACAATGTGTTGATGGGCCAATTCCACCTGGATCCTCAGAATCGCGTGGTCATCGACGATTACGATGCACTGCCGCCATTTGCCAGCTTCCTGCCGGGCATCGCCGGGCCGTTGGGCATCCCGATGTGGGCGTTCTACGTAAACCGGGGCCAGGCGATTGCCAGTTTCGGCGTCGAGAGCAAGGACGCGCCGATCATGGAGTTCCAGCCGGCCAACAAGGCTTACCAGACCGTGGCGTACACCGGGTTTCGCACGTTCATCAAGATGCGCGACGCCGCGGGGGAACGCTACTACGAGCCGTTTTCGGCGGGGGCGCCCTCCTCATCACCCGCCCCACTCCTTCATGGGCAAGGGACTGAACTGAGCAGGTCGCGCCGGATGATCATCACGGCCAACGAGCTGGAGTTGGAAGAAACCAGCGCGGTGCACGGTGTACGTACGAACGTCCTCTACTTCACCCTGCCGGGCGAACCCTTCGCGGCCCTGGTGCGCCAGGTGACGGTGACCAACACAGGGACAGGACCCATAACGCTCGAACTTCTGGACGGCCTGCCCTGTATCGTCCCCTTCGGCATCAACGACGACCTGCTCAAAAAAATGAGCCGGACCGCCGAGGCATGGATGTCGGTGACCAACCTGGAACACGGCATCCCATTCTACCGGGTGCAGGCCAGTGTCGACGATGAAGCCGAGGTGGGTTCGGTCGAGGCAGGAAACTTCTACCTGGCGCATCGTGAACAACCAGGACCAACCAGTCTCATGATGTTCGTTGACCCGACCTGCGTGTTCGGGACCAACACTGCGCTCTCCCTCCCCGACCGATTCCTGGCGCAGCCGCTGGCCGAATTGCAGGCCCTGCGCCAGATCACCGTGGGACGAACACCTTGCGGCATGTGCGGTACGACGGCTGCGCTGGCGCCCGGTGAGACCGTGACACTCCGGGCAATCACCGGCCACGCCAGCGATGTTGCGATCGTCAATCGGGAGGCCGCGCGCCTGGCGCAGGGCGCCACCCTCGCGGCCAAGCGCGCAGAGGCGCAGGCCCTGGCACTCGAGCTCACCGGGCCCATTGCCACGCAGACCGCCATTCCCCGCTTCGACGCCTACTGCCGCCAGAGCCTGCTGGACAACACGCTGCGCGGCGGCTGGCCGGTGCAGCTCGACGGGCAGATCTACCACCTCTACGGTCGCAAACATGGCGACCTGGAGCGGGACTACAACGCGTTCTACCTGGCGCCCGAATTCTACTCCCAGGGCAACGCCAACTACCGCGATGTCGCCCAGAACCGGCGCAGCGATGTGCTGCTGAACCCGGCCGTCGGCGATTTCGACGTGCTGGCCTTCCTGGGGCTGATCCAGGCCGATGGCTATAACCCGCTGGTGGTCAACGGCAGCCGCTTCACCGTGCCGGCCGGCAGGCAGGCCAGCCTCCTGGCCCTGGTTGACCGGCCGGAGGCGCTGAGCCCGCTGCTGTCCCAGCCGTTCACCCCGGGCGCGCTGCTGAAGGGCATCGCCAAGGGGGAGATGCGGCTCGCCGTCTCGCCGCAGGAGTTCATCGGGAACGTTCTGACCCAGGCCGAGGCAACCTTCGAGGCAACCTTCGGCGAGGGCTACTGGGTGGATCACTGGATCTACAACCTGGATCTGCTCGACGCGTACCTGGCCGTCTTCCCCGATCGCAAGGACGAGCTACTTTACGGCCGGCCGGTGATCCCCTATTTCGACAGCCCCGCGTTCGTCCAGCCCCGCAGGCTCAAGACCGTGCTGGCCGGCCCTGGCAAGGTGCGCCAGTACGGCGCAGTGATCGTCGACGAGGAGAAGGCCGCGCTGATCGCCTCCCGTCGCGAAATGCCCAACCTGGCTCGAACCGCGCAGGGCCACGGCGAGGTCTTCCGGACGACCGTGTTCGGTAAGCTGCTGGGGCTGGCGCTGATCAAGTTCGCCACGCTCGATCCACTGGGCATGGGGATCGAGATGGAGGCGGGCAAACCGGGCTGGTGCGACGCGCTCAACGGCCTGCCGGGGCTGTTCGGCTCCTCCATGTCCGAGACGTACGAGCTGCTCCGGCTGCTCGATTTCCTGCTGTCAGAAGTGACGATCGGGAAAGAAGATGCAGCGCCAGTTGGCAACCTTCCCCGCAGAACAGTCAGTCTGCCGGTGGAGCTGGCCGACCTGTTGCGGCAGCTGGTCGCTCAGCTCACCGCCTATCATGCTGCGTTCGACGCAGAGCGCGACTTCCGCTATTGGGGGGCGGTGGCGGATGCGCGCGAAGCCTACCGGGATCGCGTGCGCCTGGGCTTCGACGGGCGCACCGAGACGATCGCCTTCGTCACGTTGGCGCCGGTCCTGCGGGCGTTTCGCGATAAGGTGGCTGCAGGCATCGCCATGGCCGAGGCGCTCACCGGCGACGTGCCGCCCACTTACTTCACCTATGAAGTCCAGGACTATGAGACCCTGCTCGACGCCAACGGACAACCGCTCCCTGACGCGCACGGCCGGCCGGCCGTGCGCGTGAAGCGCTTCAGCCAACACGTCCTGCCCGCCTTCCTGGAAGGCCCGATGCACGCCCTGAAGACACGCAGGGACCTCGCGGGCGCACGCGCGCTCCACCAGCGCATCAGGGCCAGCGCGCTGTACGACCCCAAGCTGGGCATGTACAAGACGAATGCGCCGCTGGCCGCCTGCTCGCCGGAGATCGGCCGGCTGCGCGCCTTCACGCCGGGCTGGCTGGAGAACGAGTCCGTGTTCCTGCACATGGCCTACAAGTATCTGCTGGAGATGCTGCGCGCGGGGCTGCACGATGAATTCTTTACGGACCTGCGCAGCGGCCTCATACCGTTTCTCGATCCCCAAACCTACGGGCGCAGCCCGTTGGAAAACTCATCCTTCCTCGTCAGCAGCGCCCATCCCGATGACACGCTCCACGGCCGCGGCTTCGTCGCTCGCCTCACGGGCGCTGCCGCCGAATTGCTCAGCCTGTGGTCGCTGATGATGGCCGGCCCGCAGCCGTTCACGGTGCACGCCGGTGAGTTGTGCCTGGCCTTCAAGCCCACGCTGCCCGGCTGGCTCTTCCGCGAGGATGGCACGTTGACCTTCACTTTCCTGGGGCAATGCCAGGTCACATATCACAAGTCCCAACCGCTCGAGGACGGGGGGCAGGTGGCCGCGGCGACCCTGCACCTGGCAGATGGCGACCGACTCAGCCTGCCGGGCAGCGTGATCGGTGCGCCCTACGCGGCCATGATCCGCAACGGCGAGATCCGGCGGATCGAGATGGATCTGGAGTAGAACGGAGCAACCATGACCCAAGACACGATAACCGGCTGGCGCTTCATCGACGATGATGGCACGTTTTGCCTGGACGCGCCGCACCGGACGAGCTATCTTTACTTCCCGCTGGTCAACGAAGCGGGCATGATGTCGGCCGTGACACCAACGCTGCACGGCAACACCAAGACGGGGCAAAACACCTTCCTGACGCTGCCGGTCTCCGTCGAGGATCTCCACAACTCGCGCTCGGCGCGCAACTTCTGGGTGCACATCGCGGGGCACGGGCCGTGGTCAGCCACGGGGAACTCGGCCCGGCAGCTGGCAGCGCGGCTGACAGACGCGGACGAGACCGTCCTGCTGGAGGCCGGGCTGCTGTGGCACAAGGTGACGCGCGAGCACCGGGGCGCGGGTCTGCGGGCCGAGGTGACGAACATCGTTCCCGCCGGTCCCGACCAGGTTGAATTGATGCAGGTCACCCTGACCAACACGGGCGCTGTGCCGCTCAGCCTCACACCTACCGCAGCCATCCCCATCTATGGGCGCTCGGCCGACGCCCTGCGGGACCACCGGCACGTCACCTCGCTGCTGCACCGCACCCGAACCGTCCGCCACGGCGTGACCGTGCAGCCAACACTCACCTTTGACGAGCGCGGCCACCGGCCCAACCGCATGACCTATGCCGTGCTGGGCGCGGATGGGAATGGGGCGCCGCCGGTAAGTTTCTTCCCCGCGGTCGAGGACTTCATCGGAGAGGGCGGCAACCTGGAATGGCCCGCGGCAGTGGTGGCGGGTGAGGGCATCGAGGGGACGCCTGAGGGGAGCGGGACGGACGGGTACGAGACAATCGGCGCATTACGCTTCGCGGATGTCACGCTGGCGCCCGGCGAGTCACGCGCCTACGTGTTGATCCTCGCCGTGATCGCGGATGGCCTGGCAGTCGAGGCGCTGGTCGAGCGCTACGGGAGCACCGCACGCTTCGAGCATTGGCTGGAGGTCACGCGTGCCTACTGGCAGGCCAGGGTGGCGCCTCTGGCCTTTCATACCGCGGACCCCCGCTTCGATGGGTGGCTGAAGTGGGTGACCGTGCAGCCGTTCCTGCGCCGCCTGTTCGGCAACTCTTTCCTGCCCTATCACGACTACGGCCGCGGCGGTCGCGGCTGGCGCGATCTTTGGCAGGACTGCCTGGCGCTGCTCATGCTGGAGCCCGAACCGGTGCGTGACCTGCTGTTCAGCAGCTTCGCCGGCGTGCGGATCGACGGCAGCAACGCCACCATCATCGGCGGCCAGCCCGGCGAATTCCTGGCCGATCGCAACAACATCCCGCGCGTCTGGATGGACCACGGCGCATGGCCCTACCTGACCACCCGCCTCTACCTCGACCGCACCGGCGACCTGGGCTTCCTGCTCCAGGAGCAGGCCTACTTCAAAGATGCGCACATCAGCCGGTGCCAGGCCACAGATGAAGCCTGGTCGCCGGAACAGGGCATCCAGCTGCGGACGACCGCGGGCGAGACTGTTCGCGGCACCGTGCTCGAACACCTGCTGGTGCAGCACCTGACTGCGTACTTCAACGTAGGCGCGGCCGGCAACATCCTGCTGGAGGGCGCAGACTGGAACGATGGCATGGACATGGCCCGCCAACGAGGAGAGAGCGTGGCGTTCACCGCGCTTTACGCGAGCAACCTGGCGGACCTGAGCAAGCTGGTGTTGGCGCTGGACCGGCTGGGCGTGGCCGAGGTCGAGCTGGCTGCCGAGCTGCTCCCCCTGCTCGACACCCTGGCCGAACCGGTCGCCGCCACTAGTGGCGCCGCCAAACATGGCCGCCTGGACCAGTACTTCGCATCGTGCACCCATGCCATCTCGGGCGAAAAGATCAAGGTCAGCCTGGCAGACCTGAGCCGCGATCTGGCCGCCAAGGCCGGCCGGCTGGCAGCACACCTGCGCGAGAACGAATGGATCACCGATCGCGCGGGCATGAGCTGGTTCAACGGCTATTACGATAACGACGGCCTCCGCGTCGAAGGGGATGGTCCTCACGGTGTCCGCATGACGCTGACCGGCCAGGTCTTCGCGCTCATGGGCGGCATCGCCACTGACGCGCAGGCGCAGGAGATCGTCCGCTCTGCCAACCGCTACCTCTACGAAGCGCGCCTCGGCGGCTACCGGCTCAACACCGACTTCGGCGACGTTCAGCTCAATCTCGGCCGCTGCTTCGGGTTCGCTTTCGGCCACAAAGAGAACGGCGCCATGTTCAGTCACATGGCGGTGATGTACGCCAACGCGCTCTACCAGCGCGGCCTGGTGCGTGAAGGCTTCACCGTGCTGGACGAGATGTACCGGCACTGTGCCGGCTTCGCAACCTCACGCATGTACCCCGGCCTGCCGGAGTATATCAGCGAGCGAGGCCGCGGCATGTACCCGTGGCTGACCGGCTCGGCAAGCTGGTTCCTGCTGACGCTTCTGAATGAAGCCTTTGGCGTGCGGGGCGACCTGGGCGACCTGGTCCTCGCACCGAAGCTGGTTGCCAGCCAGTTCGATGACCGGGACGAGGCTGCTGTCCGCACGCAGTTCGCCGGGCAAGACCTGGAGATCATCTATCACAATCCATCCCGGCTCGAATGCGGCGCGTATGCAGTCCAGCGGGTTGTCCTCGACGGCGTCGACCTGCCGGTGGCGAGCCAAGGTCGATATGCGCATCTTGGGGGAATCCGCATCGCCAGGGAAATCATCGCGGGCCTCCAAGATGAAGGGACGCATCGCCTCGACGTGGAACTCGGCTGATGAAGATGCCTCCGCGCATGCTGCAGATCGAAGAGCTGGCTTCGCTGTACGAATCGATCCGCCCGCGTTACCCCGAGCTGGCAGGCCAGGTGGCCGTCGTGACCGGTTCCAGCCGCGGCATTGGCCTGGGCATCGCCCTGCGCCTGGCGCGGGAAGGCATGCAGGTGGTCGTCAACAGCCGGTCAGCGGCGGACACCGAAAGTACGGCGGCGGCATTGCGTTCGCTCGGGGCAACTGCCCTGGCCGTTCCGGCCGACGTCGGGCGCACATCCGATGTCGACCGCCTTTTTGACGCTACCCTGCAGGCCTTCGGCCGCGTCGATCTGCTGATCAACAACGCGGCCGACCTGCGCCGCCGTCGCTTCTTTGAAGTCGACGAGGCGCTGCTCGATGCGCAGCTCGCCAGCAACATTCGCGGCCCCTATCTGTGTTCCCATCGCGCGGCTGAGATCATGCGCCAGACCGGCGGCGGCAACATCATCCACATCAGCTCCGTCGGCGGCCTGCGCGCGCACTGGCCGGGCCTGCCCTACGATATGACCAAGGGCGCCATCGACGCCATGACCCGCGCGATGTCCCTCGAATTAGCGAGCTTCGGCATCCGGGTCAACTCCATCGCTCCCGGTCCGATATACAATCGTGGTGGCGATCCGGCGCTGGGTCCCTGGGCCGCGGCTGCCAGGAAGCGCGTGCCCCTGGCCCGGCTCGGCACGACGCTCGAGATCGGCGCGGTTGCAGCATTTCTGGCCTCGCCTGACTCGAGCTACATCACCGGGCAGATCATTTATGTCGATGGCGGACTCACCGCCCAACTCACGCCGGCCGGCCAGCCGGTCTGAAAGGCCGGACGCACCGGCACTTTCCACCAAAGAGGCAATCCCAATGGCGCCACCCGTTACGATACGCGACATCAAGGTTATCGCGACCCAGCCCGAGCGATCGCATCTGATCGTGGTCAAGGTCATCACCTCCGAGCCCGGGTTGGTTGGCCTGGGCTGCGCCACCTTCACGCAACGCCAACATGCCGTGATCGCGGCCATCGAGAAGCACATCGGGCCCTTCATGCTGGGGCGCGATGTCTCGCGGATCGAAGAGACCTGGCAGATGGCCATGGTGCATGGTTACTGGCGCAACGGCCCGGTGCTCAACAATGCGATCTCCGGCGTTGACATGGCTCTGTGGGACATCAAGGGCAAGCAGGCCGGCATGCCGGTTTACCAGCTTCTTGGCGGCAGATGCCGCGAGGGCGCGGCCGTCTATGCCCATGCCGATGGTCGCGACCCGCAGGAGGTCGAGGAAAACGTCCGCAAATTCGTCGCCGAAGGCTACCGTTATGTTCGCATCCAGATGGGGGGATACGGCGGCCGGGATGTGCTAACCCCGCGGCCCGAGGGCGCGCCCGATGGCGCGTACTACGACCCGCGCGACTACATGCGCAAGACGCTGCGGATGATGGAACACGTGCGCTCCGCGGTGGGCGAAGAAATCGAGCTGATCCACGACGTGCACGAACGCCTCAGCCCGATCGATGCCGTCCGGTTTGCCAAAGATGTCGAGCGCTTCAGGCTCTTCTTCCTGGAAGACGCGCTGGCGCCCGAGGACATCGCCTGGTTTGCGCGCATCCGCGAACAGAGCGCCACGCCGCTGGCCATGGGAGAGCTCTTCAACAACCCTCACGAATGGCAGCCGCTGATCGCCGGCCGGCTGATCGACTTCATACGCATGCATGTCAGCCAGATGGGCGGGCTGACCCCGGCTTATCGCGTGGCCGCATTCGCCAACATGTTCGGCGTGCGCACGGCCTGGCACGGTCCCGGTGATGTCTCGCCCGTCGGCCACGCGGCCAACCTGCACCTGGACCTGTGGGCGCCCAACTTCGGCATCCAGGAGTGGTGCCGCTTCTCCGATCTGGTTTACGAGATGTTCCCCGGCACGCCAGAGGTGCGCAACGGGTACATGGTTCCCAATGACCGGCCCGGCCTGGGCATCGATATCGACGAGAAGCTCGCCGCAAAGTATCCGCTGGTCGATGAGGTCGAGTGGTGGACCCAGGCGCGGCTGCCCGACGGTACGCCCGCAAGGCCATGACCTCTGCCGGTTGAGTCACTGCTCAGCGTTACCCTTGGCACGGTGTGGCATGGTCACGCCACGACCTATGATGAAAAGCAAGCCTTCGAGTGATTGGCGCACCTCGGCCAGCCTGCCCCTACCTGGGCCGCACGCGCTCTCAACCCCTTTACTGCATATTGGATGAGCACGACTTGTTGCTTTTACGGTCGAAATTGGCTGTTGTATTCGGCAAAAAGAGTGGTATAGTGGAATATATGTAGAAGCGCGCGAATCATGAGGCGCGGCTAAGCTGGATGAGATTGAGCGGATTCTTGGTAGATAGACCCAGAGCCTGCACATCCCCAACCGCCAGTTCGTTGGAAGGAGGTCGAACCCATGTTACGCAAGCTGCTGATACTATCCTTGTTCATGGCCGGCGTGACGGCTTGCGTCTCTGTCACGCCACCATCTTCGGTCACTGTGACGCCACAAGCTCGAAATGAAGCGCCTGTCGCTCAACTCCCGTCAACGGAAGCCCCACCGGTGACAACCCCTACCTTGGAGGCCACGGCGATTGGGGACGTGGAACTGACCATCCTATTCGATAACACCGCCATCGATTCGCAGTTGAAATCGGGCTGGGGTTTCGCCGCTTTGGTAGAATACGGTGGCCATACGCTGTTGTTCGACACCGGAGCAGACGGTTCCATTCTCCTGGACAACATGCGACAACTGGGTGTCGAACCCCAATCCATCGAAGCGGTCATCCTTTCCCATGAGCACAGCGACCACACCGGCGGCCTGCCGGCTCTGCTAGATACGGGAATTCAACCTACGATCTACGCGCCGTCCGCGTTTCCAGATGCCTTCAAGGAGTGGATGCGCGCCCAAACAGAGCTGATCGAGGTCACCGATGCGCTGACGATCCTGCCTGGCATGCACCTGACTCGCCCGATAGGTTCCATCGTCGAGGAAGCCCTGGTCGTGGAGACGCGGAATGGGACTGTGGTGATTACCGGGTGTGCACATCCGGGTCTTACGAATATGGTCCGCCAAGCGCAAGAGGTTGTGCCGGGAAAGGTTTCCTTACTGGCTGGTGGATTCCATCTCGGGTACATAGCCAACAAGGATCAGCTACAACCCATCATTACCGAGTTGCGCGAGTTGGGTGTCGAGCGAATCTTGCCGACCCATTGCACGGGCGACACAGCAATGGGTCTGTTCCGCGCCGAGTTCGGTGAGGCCTACCGTGAGGGTGGCGTTGGACGCACGGTAGTTTCCTCGGCAAAGTAGCCAGACCGGGGCGAAGGCCGACCGCATGTCTGCCAAGGAGTCCCTTGTCGCGGGCAATGGCGAGGCGTCTCAATGACTTGCGCCAGCGCTCTTGCAGACAGCGTCGCGCGAGCGCCGGCAACCTCTGCGCGGCAGCGATCTTCTGTGCCGGCACGTCCCCAGCTTTTGGGCGACCGGTCTGTGCTCCTGCCAGTGCGCGTCGACTACAGCCCTGTTCGCAGGTATGGTATCATGCACGATCGAACTGAAGCTATCTCCAATCGGGAGTCACGTGCATGACGGACGCAATCCGCGCCATTCTTTTCGACCTCGACGGCACGCTGCTCGACAGCAGCATGGACAAGTTCCTTCCGATCTACCTGAAGGCGCTGTCCGGCCGCGTGGCGCATCTTTTCGAGCCGAAGGTCTTCATCGCACACCTGCTGGAGGCCACCGAACAGATGGTTGCCAACGACGGCCGCGCAACGAATGCCGAGGTGTTCGCCCGGGCCTTCTACCCGTTCGGCGGCCACAGCCGGGCCGAGCTGGAGCCGATCTTCGATGCCTTCTACGCAGAAGACTTTCCCAAGCTCCAGGCGGTGACCCGGCGCAAGCCTGAGGCGCGGCACGTCGTCGAGCTCGCGATCAGCCTGGGCTATGACGTGGCGATCGTCACCAACCCGCTCTTCCCCGAGACCGCCATCCGCCAGCGGATGCAATGGGCCGGCGTCCATGACCTGCCCTTCAAGTGGGTGACGACCTACGAGAACAGCCGCTATGCCAAGCCGAACCTGTGCTACTTCGACGATGCCTGCGCGCACGTCGGCCACCCGCCGGAGAAGTGCCTGGTCGTCGGAGACGAGCACATGGACATGGTCGCCAGGCATATCGGGTGCGAGACGTTCCTGGTCGAAGGGCCGGCCACCGCGCTGAGGCCCGAGACGCCCGAGCCGACCTACCGCGGCACCTTGCTGGACCTCGCGGCCATGCTGGACCGGTAGCCCCGGGCTGGAGGAGACCGCATGATCCGCGAGAATATGGCCTTCGGCGAAGTCGGCGTGCTGCATCCCCACGACATTCGCTATGATCCCGGTAACCGCGCGTTCTGCAACCCGCTGCCCGGGGGCGCAGTGCAGTTCCGGCTTTGGACCGAGCCACAGTTCAGCGAGGCCCTGATCGTGTACAACGACGGCCAGCCGGCCGCGGTCGAAATGGCCCGCAGCGGCGGTGACGGCCGCTTCGCCTACTGGGAAGCCGTCATCCGGCCCCGAAACCCCTGGCTGACGTACTCGTTCGCCTTCCGCACGCGCGATGGCAAGATCGTGTACTTCACAGAGCATGGCATCGAGCACACCGTCGAGGAGATGGACCGCTGGTCGCTGGACCTCACCGCGCACACGCCCCACGAGGTTCCCGCATGGGCGCAAGGTGCGGTGATCTACCAGATCTTCCCCGACCGGTTCCGCAACGGCAACCCCGCGAACGATCCCCGGGGCGCCGCACCGTGGGGAACCGCGCCGCGCTGGCGGGATTTCCAGGGCGGCGACCTGGCCGGCATTACGGAAAAAGTGCCTTACCTGGCCGATCTCGGGGTCGACATCGTCTACCTGAACCCGATCTTCACCAGCCCGTCGACGCACAAGTACGACTGCGCGGACTACCTGCACGTCGATCCCGGCTTCGGGGGCAACGCCGCGCTGCATGAGCTGGTCGACGCGCTGCACGGTCGCGGGATGAAGCTCATCCTGGATGCGTCGTTCAACCACTGCAGCCCGCGCTTCTTTGCGTTCCAGGACCTGCTGAAGCACGGCCCGTCGTCGCGCTACCGGGACTGGTTCACCGTCCGCGAGTGGCCGGTCCATGTGAAGTACCGGCCCCACCTGGCGCCGGACTTCTCGGACGATGCGACCCGCGCGGCGTACACCGCGTGGCGGCTGGAGCTGCCCCAACGCACCGGCGTGCCCGTGGTGGAGGTCGCGGACAGCGACGGCCCGTTCCTCGACCCGACCTACCTGGCGTGGATGGGCGTGCTCGACATGCCCAAGCTCAACCAGCACAACCCCGAGACGCGGCAATACTTCCTCGATGTGGCCCGGTACTGGCTGCGTGAGTTCGGTATCGACGGCTGGCGCATGGATGTGGCGCGGCACGTGACGCCGGACTTCTGGCTCGACTTCCGCGCGGCCTGTCGCTCGGTGCGGCCCGACGCGTACCTGATCGCGGAGATCTGGGGGAACACCGCGCCCTGGCTGCAGGGCGACCGGTTCGACGCGACGATGAATTACTTCTTCCAGGACCTGTGCACCGGATATTTTGCGAAGGCAGACCTGGACACACCCTCTTTCGTCGACGGCATCGAGCAGATGCTGGCCATGTACTCTTCCCAGGTGACATCTGCCAATCACAACCTGCTCTCGTCGCACGACGTGCCGCGCTTCCGCCACGAGGCGGGGGAAGACGCGGCCCGCCTGCGGCTGGCGACGTTTTTCCAGCTCACGCTGCCCGGCGCGCCGGGCCTGTACTACGGTGATGAGATCGGCATGACGGGCGCGGACGACCCGGACTGCCGCCGCGCGTTCCCCTGGGATGCCCCGGAGACGTGGGACCGGGCGATGCTCGGGTCGGTGCGTGCGCTGACGCGGCTGCGCAAGGCCCATGGGAGCCTGCGGCTGGGCGACTGGCGCGCGGTCTGGCAGGGAGGAGATGCGTTTGCGTTCGTGCGCACGCACGCAGACGAGCGCGTCCTGGTGGTGGTGAACCGGGGGCAGGCGATCGAGCGGCTCGTCCTGCCGGTCCGGGCCGGCAATGCGAGGCTGTTGTTCGGACAGGCTGGGGTGATGGCGGACGCGAACGGGGTCCTCGTGACGGGCGTGCCAGCCATGGACGGAGTCGTAATCCGTCTTTCGTGACCTCGCCGTCACCGCGAGAACTCTGATCATTAGGTGCCCGGCACCTTCGAGGTGCCGGGCACCTGGGCCGCGCGAGAACTCGGTCATTAGGTGCCGGGCACTTTCGAAGTGCCCGGCACCTGAGCCCACCTGGGCCGCGCCACCTCAAAGCGGCGATCCTGGCTCCCCACCCCTAAATCGCGTGCGTCTTCACCTGCCCGCGCAGGAGCGCCAGCAGCCGGTCGCGGTCGCAGTAGGGCAGGATCTGGCTGGCGCGCTGCAAGCGGCCGCGGCGCAGATATGCCAGCAGCTCTTCCTCCAGCCAGGGCACGCGGATGCTGGCGCCGTCCAGCTCGACCGTGGTCTCCGTCAGCGACATCGTGGGCACCCAGCTATCGTCTTCGCGGCGATGCAGGTCGCCCATGATCTCCACGTCGACGCCGTCGAAGTTGAACCGCGCGAAGTGCGACCGGTAGACGCCATTGTCGCTGTGTGTCACCGGCCCGAGGAGCTGTGCGGCGAACAACTCCGCGCAGCGGTACACCCCGGCGACGTCCGTCTCGATGTCGATATCCTTCACCTTGAGGGGAACGCCGTGGAGCATCGCGGACGCGCCCGCGATGACCTTGCAGGGGATGCCTGCCTCCGCCATCCGCCGGACCACGCGGACCAACACGCTGCGCCACGCCGGGTTGCGCGCCACGACGAGCAGGTGCTCCGCCGCGCCCCGCAACGCGGGCTCGTGAGCCCCGCGCCAGTTTGCCTCCAGCCACCAATCCCACTCCGGCCCGGTCAGCACATTGACGCCCTGTTCCTCGATGATGCTCACGAACCCTTCGACGCCCAGGATCTCGTCCACCTCCAGACCCGCGCGGCGCATCAACGGCTCGACCTCGTCCGGGTGGGCGAAGTAGGCCACGAAGCCGCCGCCTTCCCTCGGCGGCAGTTGGCCGGTCTGCTCGATGGTCTCGTATAGGCCGGGCAGTGCGAGCGGTTCCGTGAAGTAGTGCGCGGCAGCGTCGCGATGGACGGCGAAGCGGGTGATGAACGCGGCGAAGAGCGGGCCGCCCGGCTTCACCACCCGCCGCGCCTCCGACAGTGCCCGGAGCCGCTCCTCCTCCTCGAGTAGGTGGTAGAGGGGACCCATGAGGAGGACCGCGTCGAAGCTGCCATCCCCGTAGCGGGACAGGTCCAGCGCCGTCCCCTGGTCGAACGCGGCCAGGGCCACGCCCGCCTCCTCAGGCCGCATGGCGACCTCCGGCTGCACCTCCGCCTCACGCCGCAACGCGACCTCCGGCTGCGACGCAGCCGCCTTCGCTTGCGCCAGCGCCAGGTTGCCAGCGGAAAGGTCGAACAGCGTCACCTCGTAGCCCAGCCGCGCCAGCTCGATCGCGTAGCGCCCCGGCCCGCCTCCGCAGTCGAGCACGCGGCAGGGAGCGGGCGGCAGGTGCTGCAGCAGGGCGCGCACGGTGATCGCGAACTCCGTGCGATGGCGCTCCGCGCGCTCCCACTCGCGCTGCGGGTTGCTGTCGTAGAGCTTCTCGACTGCGGCTCGCATCTCCGCGTTTTCGGTCGACATGTTCACACCGTCAGCCTGGCCTCACGCCCTTTCGACGACCACCGCGGTGCCGTATGCCAACACCTCGGTCATGCTCTCGCCCATCTCGGTCGCGTCATAGCGCACGCAGATGATGGCATTGGCGCCCTTCTCCGTGGCGTGCTGCATCATCAGGTCGAACGCCTCCTCGCGCGCTTCCTCGCAGACCGCGACGTACTCGTGGATCTTGCCGCCCACCATGCTGCGAATTCCGGCGGCAAACTGGCCTGCCAGCCCGCGGGAGCGGACCGTGATCCCGCGCACGACACCCAGGGGGCGTACGACGCGATAGCCGTGCAGTTCATTAGCGGTTGTCGTCATGCTGATGTCCATCGTAAAGCTGCCTTTCGTGTGTTAGCCGGTCGCATCCAGACCATAGATGCGCCACAGATCCTCCGTGTGAGCCCGATCGTGGTCGATGACCATGTAAAACCAGTTGTAGGGCGTGCCGCCGAGGGGACCTTCGAACGGGGTGTTGAGCGCGTCATCGTCCAGGGTTCGGAGCATCGCCAGCAGATCGCGGCGCGCGGCCAGCAGGCCGGCCCACGTCTTTTCCCACGGCTCGCCCGCACGCGCCGCGGCCTTCTCAGCGTTCCACCGGTCAAGTTCCCACCCAGACTCGGTCACGGGTTCCTGCCGGGCCAGTATGGCGCGGATGAACACCAGCCCTTGCACCTCCCAGTCTGCGACGTGACCGGCGAGGTCCTTGAGCGTCCATGCCCCGACGACCGGCAGCGTCTCTTGCTCCTGGGGAGGCACAAACGCCATGTGCGCCAACAGCGCCTCGCGGCGCGCGATGAGCGCAGCAGCAAGGACAGAGCCGGGGCCCGTCGAATGCCAGGTTTCCTGCGCGGCCTCGCCCAGCTTGGTGCGCCACTCGCGAAGGTGTGCGGCGTGCTCCGCATCGTGTTCGATGCAGATTTCGATCCAGCGCGCGACGGTCGGCTGTCCCCAGGGCACATCGATGACCGTGTGCAGCGATTCGGGAGGGATGTCGTTGAACGCCGCGAGAAGGTCTGCCCGCGCCGCGCCGAGCGCAGCAAGCGAGCGGTCCAGCGTCCAGTGCCGCCGCTGCCGGTGGGTGAACGCGTTGCGCTCGTCTATGGCCGTAGCCTCATCGGCCGGCTGGATCGCCGCACCGCGGCCCGCGAGCACTTCCTCCAGCCGCGCGGCAAAGAACTCGTCCCAACTGGCGATGTGGGCCAGGATGTTGGCCGCCGTCGAATCGTCGAACACAGGCCTGCCGGTCAGCGTCTCCGCGGGGAGGCCGGTCAGGTGATCGAACAAGCCGGCGCGCCCGCGTAGCAGCCGGGCGATCAGGCGCATGCGCTCGGCCGAAAGGATTTCCAGGTCAGTTTCTGGGTGCGACATGGGCTTCCTGCTCTATGAGCAGCCTCCTTCACCATAACCGGGCTGCCGGCGCCGCCAAGCACGGCGGTCGCCGTTACACGAACAGATTCTTAACGTTCATGATCGCCGGGCGGCGGTGGGGTGGCCGGCCGCGCAACGACCCGCCCGATCGTTCAACGCCCGCCCATGCCGCTGAGCGTGATTCCCTCGACAAAGGTCTTCTGAGCGAAGAGGTAGAGCAGAAGGACGGGCAGCAATGCGAGCACCGAACCCGCCATCAACAGGTTCCAGGCCGTGCTGTACTGGCCAACGAAGAAAGAGAGTCCGATGGGGATCGTGCGCATCTTCTCCGAACCGGTGACGACCAGCGGCCACAGAAAATCGTTCCAGGTGGCCTGGAATGTGAAGACGGCGAGCGCGGCCATGACCGGCCGGCTGAGCGGCAGGATGATCTGCCACCAGATGCGCAGGCTGGACGCACCGTCGATGCGCGCCGCGTCGTCCAATTCGAGCGGAATGCTGCGGTAGTACTGGCGCATCAGGAAGGTGCTGAGCGCACTGAAGAGGCTGGGCGCGATCAGCGCGATCAGCGTATCATACCAGCCCAGGCTCCTGATGATCAGAAAGTTCGGGATCAGCGTGACCTGCGACGGGATCATGAGCGTGGCGAGGTACAGCAGGAAGATTGCCTCGCGACCGCGAAAGCGCAGCCGGGCAAATGCGAAGGCGGCCAGCGAGGAAATCACGAGCTGCAAGGCGGTCGCGGTCACCGTGACGATCGCGCTGTTCATGAAATAGCGGCCGAAGGGGATCACCCGGAACGTCTCGAAGTACGCGCTGAGAGTGATTTGGTCGAGCTGAAAGCGCCGCGCCACCACCGCCTCGTTGGGCCACAGGGAGAACACGAGCATGATCACAAAGGGCGCGATCATGATCAAGCTGCCCAGGATCAATACCGCATACAGGCCAACCGTTCCCAACAGGCTCCGCCGGGCTTCACTCTGCTTCATAATGCACCCACCGGCGTTGCATGCGGTTCTGGATCAAGGTGAACCCGAAGATGAAGATGAAGAGGAACCAGGCGATGGCCGACGCCTTGCCCATCCGCGTGTAGCGGAACGCGTTGAGGTAGATGTACTGCACGATCGGCATGGAAGACTGGGCCGGACCGCCGTTCGTCATGACGAACGGCTCGGTGAAGAGCTGGAACGCGCCCACGGTCTGCAGGATGAAGAGGAAAAAGGTGGTAGGGCTGATCAGCGGAATGGTCACGTTGCGCAGCCGCTGCCACGCGCCCGCGCCGTCCACGTGCGCGGCGTCGTACAGCTCGCGGGGCACGCCCTGCAAGGCTGCCAGGTACACGACCATGGTGAACCCGGTGTTCTTCCAGAGCGTCAGGAGCACCACCGACCACTTCGAATACCGCGTACTGGCAAGCAGGTCGGGCAGGCTCAGCGGCAGTTTGAGCAGCCTGCCGAGACCCGAGACCACATCTGCCAGGGGGCCGTTGCGCGCGAGCAGGATGCGGAACACGATCGCGCCCGCGACGATCGCGGTGACGACGGGCAGGAAGTAGACCATCCGGAAGAACTCGGTCCCGCGGATCGCCTGGTTGAGCGCCAGCGCCATCAGCAGCCCGAGGCCAAGCTGCAGGGGCACGATCGTGACGATATAAAACAGGGTGTTGGTGCACGCCCGCCAGAAGACCGGGTCGCGTAACATCTCTCGGTAGTTGGCCAGTCCGGCGAAACCCTTGGAGCCGGTCAGCCCCCAATCGAGGAAGCTGATGCCCAAGGAGGCGCCGACCGCCAGGAAGACGAAGACTGCAAAGCCGAGCAGGCTGGGCAGGATGAACAGATAGCCCTCCCACTGCTGGTCGGTGCGCCAGCGGAAGGGGCTGCGCCGGGTGGGAGCGGCTGGAGCTGTCATGGCGGCCTTAGTGTTATGGGGGTGCAGGCGCCGGCAGATGAACGTTCACTACATCATGGGCGTTACCTGCACCCCTGCGATACTACATCTACTGCTTCGGGAAGCCGTTGTCCTTCAGGAACTGGTCCACCTGCTCGCAGAGCGCGGGCAGCGCGTCCGCGGCCTGCACCTCGCCGGTCCAGATGCGATCCAGGCCGGGCTGGATGATGGAGCCGTTCAGCTCATCCCACTCGGGGAAGTAGCCGAAGGTGCCCACGCCCGAGGCCGCAGCCTCATCGATGATGGCCTGCTTGTTGGCCGGCGGCTGCTCGGTCATGAAGGCCGGCGACTTGGCCAGTGACTGGAGCGCGGGGAAGATCTCGCCACGCTCGAGATACAGCTTCTCGCCGCCATCCGCACTTTGCAGCCAGCTCAGGAAGGTCCAGGCTGCATCCTTGTTGTCGCTCTTGGCGCTCATCACCCACGCTGCGCCGCCAGCAGGATTGTACCGCTTGCCGCCCTCGGGGATCGGCACGACCGCCACGTCGTATTTCATGTTAGCGGTGTTGAAGGCAGAGACGCGGCTGGTGTTCTGAATGATCATGGCCGCCTGGCCGCTCTGGAACGCGCCGGCATCGCCGCCCGCCTGGTTGATGTCCGCATCGCGCATGGCGTAGCCCTTGGCCAGCATGTCTGCAAAGAACGCGACCGCTTCCACCGACTTCGGGTCGGCCAGCGCGCACTTGCTCGGGTTGCGCATGTCGTCGAGGATTCCGCCGCCGTTCTGGTTCACCCACTTGTCGTACTTGCCGTTGTTCTCCATGGCCAGTGCGTACTGGGTGGTCTTGCCGCCGGCATCCTTGACCGTCAGCTTCTCCGCCGCGGCGACCAGGTCATCCCAGGTCCAATCCGCATCCGGGTACTCGACGTTCGCTTTGTCAAAGAGATCCTTGTTGTAGTACAGGATGTTGGCTTCGATGTCGCGCGGCAGACCGTAGACACTGCCGTCGTACTTCGCCGATTCCAGCAGCCCCGGCCAGTAGTCGTCCAGGTTGTAGCCGGTCTTCTCGATGTAGGGGTCCAGGTTCTCGAGCACGCCCTCGGCCGCATACTTGGGCGTCGGCCACAGGAACGCAATGTCGGGGATCGTCTTTGAATCGCCGCTGGCCCACAAGGCCTGGATCTTGGTAAAGTAGTTGTCCCAGGGCTCGTTCCAGGTTTCGACCTTGATCTCCGGATGCACCTTCATGAAGGCATCCGCGACCTGCTTGTGACTGACCGCCTCCTCAGGGCTGCCCCAGAAGGCCCAGGTCAGGGTCACCTGCTCTGCAGCAGGCTCGGCCGCGCCGGCGGCCGGCGCCTCGGTGGGCTGGGCGGCCGGCTGCGCGGGCATTGGAGCGCAGGCCGACACCACCAGCATCAGGACGACCAGCGCACTGATGACGTACCAGAATTTGCCGAACATATTCTTCTCCTTTCGATTTCGTCTCGGTCCTATTTTGCCAGTTCATCGAAGAGCGGAATCTCCCCGCTCCTGACCGCATGGTATGCGTAGATGTACATCCCGGCCGACCAGGCCTGAAACGGATAGCCCATCGGGTGGCCGCTTTCGCCGTGAAGCCACTCGTTGAACTCCCATTCCTCGTGCACGCCGAGCCGGTTCGCCGCGGCGAGATCGCCCAACAGATTGGTTGCCTCGGTCATCCAGCCCATTCTGACGAGCGCGGCGACATGGAAGCCGCCGACGAAGGGCCAGATCCCGCCGTTATGATACTGGTGGGGCAGGTTGAGGTTGCGGCTGCGGTAATACTCGCGCCAATCCGGATTGCCCGGGTAGATCGGTGGGTAGATTGCCTTGCTCGGCGCGGGGTGCGCCATGCCCACCTGGTAGAGATAGCGCATGATGTGATCGGCCCGGTGCTCGTCGGCCAGGCCGGTCAGCACTGCCAGAAGGTTGCCCAGGGTATCGCAGTAGTCGCCAAACTCGCGAAACGCGACGTAAGGCAGATAGAATGGGCGGCTGGAGATAGTGCCCACGTTGTGATAGAGCATGTACCATTCCAGGCGCATCGCTTCGAGCCGCTCCAGGTGTTCGGCGAAGTGCGCCGGAACCCAACAGCGATCGATCCACATGAGCAGGTTGATCCGCTCGAACACATCGGCGCCGCAGTGGTCTCCAAGTCGCAAATCCTCCGAGGTCGCACCAAGCGCCGGTTGGCCTGAGACTGCGAAGGCCTGGTCGCCACTTTCGCGGCATGCCTGGGCCATCGCGTCCATGGCCTTCAGAGCCGCACCGTACAGCACATTGTCGTAAAGGACGTTATAGCGCACCGCGAGCAGGTCCATCCAGTCGCCGGCCTCGGGCACCTCGAGCAGGCCGCAGTCGTTCATGTCCTGGTAACGCAGCCAGAGCGTTGCCAGCTCGAGGCGGCGCCAGTTGGCCCGGAGATACGCCAGGTCGCCCGTGCGCAGAGTGTGATAGTAGTGGCCGAGGATGAACCAGAGATTCGCATCCACCGCGCCCGCGTTCTCCGTCGAACATTCGCCGGTCTCCGGGTGCACGTTCAGGGGAATCAGGCCCAGCTCAGATTGGTGCGAGCCGAGGGTGTCGAGTGATGCGCGAAAGGCAGCGAGGAGCTCCGCTTCGCCGCTCAGCACCGCGCCCAGGCCGGTAATCATGCTGTCGCGGGCCCATACCTGGGGATAGCCTGGCAACAACCCGGACGCCCGAAAACCATGGGGTGTGACGCACCGTCGCAGGATCTCCAGCGCGTGGCCGTATGCCTCTTCGATCAGGGGGTCGAATCTCTGCATTCCATCGCTCTCATCATGCGGCAGTATAGCGGGGCTGACAGGCTGCGTCAAATGATCGCTGCGCTTGCGGCCCATTCGCGGGTATAATCACGCCATGACCGTGACGCAACACAGTGCAACCATCATCGAGCGGCGAACGGCCGGCCCGGCGGTGGAGCTGGTGCTGGCCGAACCGGAGCTAAGTCGCCTGCTCCGTCCGGGCCAGCCCGTGCTCGTCAAGGCCGGCCCGGGGATCGCGCCCTACCTCCGCCGCACGCTGTATCCCATTGCGCTGGATGAGGAAAGCTTCACGCTGCGCATCCCGCCGTCCGCGGATTGGGGCGATGCCTGGCTGCGGACCGCACCCGTGGACGCGACCGTCGACTGCCTCGGCCCGGTCGGCGTGGGGTTCAGCCTCGATCCTCGCGTGCGCAACCTGCTCTGCGTGGGAGAGGGCGAAGCCGCCTGGCGCCTGCTGCCGGTGGTGCAATGGGCCGACGCTGCCGGCCTGTCCGTAACCCTGGTTGTGGCCGCGAAGAGCATGCGCGGCGCGCTGCCGGCAGGGCGGCTGCCGGCCGGGGTTGAATACCAGGTGGTCACGAGCGACGGCCGGCCGGATGTGGTGCATCCGCTTATGTCAACTTTATCCGACCTGCTGCCGTGGGCGGAAGCCATGTGCGCGGCCGCGTCCCTCGAAGCCTACGGTCCGCTTGCCGAGACCGTGGCAGCCGCGCGTTTCACGTTGGCGCGCGGCTTTGCCCAGGTCATCTATCCCATGCAGTTCCTGTGCGGCACGGGCGCGTGCCAGGCGTGCGTGGCAGACGTGGCAGGTGGCCGGCGCCGCGTCTGCCTGCGCGGGCCGGTGTTCGACCTGGTGGATTTGAAGGGGTAAGATCCGGGATCTCAGCCCCAGCTCGCCAGCTAACGATCGTGCGCCAGGGCAACCTGCCGCTCGATCCACGGGTAGGTCTCCGCGATCCCGTCCCGCAGCGAATAGCGTGCGCGCCAGCCCAGCGAGTAGATGCGCGCGTTGCTGAAGTTGCGCGACTGCACGCCCACCGGGCCAGGGATGTATTCGACGTTGATCTTCTTGCCGGCCACGCCGGCCACGATGTCGATCAGCTCCCGGACCGAGTAGTACTCGGGGCAGCCGATGTTCACCGCGCCTTCGAGATCGGAGTGCATGAGCCGGTAGATGCCGTCGACCATGTCGTTGACATACGTGTACGAGCGGATGGCCGTCCCGTCGCCCCACGCCTGGATCGTGCTCCCATCGGGCGCCTCAGCCACCTTGCGGCACATCGCAGCAGGCGCCTTCTCGCGGCCCCCGGTCCAGGTGCCCTCCGGGCCGTAGCAGTTCTGGAAGCGGGCAATCCGCACCTGCATGCCATGGTGCCGTCCGTACGCCTGCAACATGCGCTCCGAATAGAGCTTCTCCCACCCATATTCGTTGTCCGGGTTTGCGGGCACTGCCTCGGCCTCGGTCATCTCCGGCTCGCCGGGCTTCATGTCCCGGTAGACGCAGACCGACGACGAGAAGAAGTAGCGCGGCACGCCCAGCTCGGCTGCCGCGTGCGTCATGTGAACGTTGATCAGCACGCTGTTGTGCATGATCTCGCACTCGGCCGAGTGGATGAATCCCATCCCGCCCATGTCCGCGGCCAGCTGGTACACCTCGTCGAACGTGCCGTCGCCCAGCGTCAATGCCGCGCGGCAGTTCGCCGGCTCACGCAGGTCCAGCACACAGAACTCGTCGGCCGCGGACGGGGCAAACTCGTGCTCCTTGATATCCACGCCGCGCACCCAATAGCCCTCAGCCTTCAGCTTCTTGACCAGGTGTCCGCCGATGAAACCACCCGCTCCACCTACGATTGCTTTTTTCATGCATTTCTCTCCGCGCGTGCGATAGCCAACGCAATGGCTGCTGCTGTCAGAACCATGTCGACCTGCTCGTCCTTCATCGTGGGATACAACGGCAGGGTCGCCTCCCGGGCCGCCAATCTCTCGGTGACCGGCAGAGACACGCCGGGATAGCGGCCCCGATAGTAGGTGAACTGATGGACCGGCGGGTAGTGGATGCTCGTCTGAATCCCCGCATCGCGCATCGCATCCATGAACGCCTGGCGGTCCGCATCCTCCGGAAGCAGGATTGGCAGAATATGGTGAGAGGATTCTCCCGGAGCACGGACAAAGGGCAGTTCGATACCTCGAAGGCCGGCGCCGGTCAATCCCCGCCAATAGCGGCCGGTCAGGGCGCGGCGGCGGGCGTTGCCCTGCGAAAGCTTGCCAAGCTGCACCAGCCCCAGCGCCGAACGAATCTCGTCGATGCGGTAATTATATCCAAGTTCCACCACATCGTAGGTGGAGGCGTGCCCGCGATGGCGATCCCAGGTGAGCGTGGTCATGCCATGAGACCGCAGCAGCTTGATCTTCTCTGCGATCTCGGCCCGGTTGGTGACCACCATCCCGCCCTCTCCCGTGGCCAGGTTCTTGTTGGAGAAGAAGCTGAAGCAGCCAACGTCGCCCCACGTGCCCAGCGCCCGCCCCTCGAGCGTCGCTCCGGGTGCGTGCGCAGCATCTTCGATCACCGCCAGCCCGTGACGCGCGGCAATGTCGAGGATCTCGGGCATGGAGCAGGGATAGCCGCCGTAGTGAACCACGATGATGGCCCTGGTGCGGGGCGTGATCTGCCTTTCGATGTCCTCCGGCGAAATGTTCAAGTCGCGGGGACCGGTGATGTCGGCGAAGCGCACCCCGGCATTCGCGTACAGCACGGCATTCGCGGTGGCGACGAACGTCAGCGAGGGGACGATCACCTCGTCTCCCGGTCCGATCCCGAGCGCCAGGCACGCCAGGTGGAGCGCCTCGGTCGCGTTGGAGACGGCCAGCGCGTGCCGGGCGCCGGTAAACCGGGCAAACGCGGCCTCGAACTCCTGGGTCACCGCACCCATCGTCAGCCAGCGGCGCCGGATCACATCGAGCACGGCTGCCTGTTCATCCGGGCCGTAATCCAGGTCTGCCAGCGGAACTCGCCACTTCATAGTGCCCTCATTTCCTCATGTGTCGCTCACGGTTGAATGTTCTTCAGCGCACTTGGCTCGTAACAGACGCCGGTTTCCAACCGGCGGCGACAGGGCGGGCGGTTACTGCACCCCCAGGAGCAAGGGCTTCAGCTGCTCGAAGTCCTTCACCGCCTGCTCGTAGTCCTCGAACCGGCCCAGGTCCATCCAGTAGCCGTCGAACGGATAGCTCATGACCTTCTCCTCCGCGCCGACCAACCTCAGCACGAGGTCCGGGAAGTCCAGGTGCTCGCGGTATCCGATGCGGGAGAGGACGCGGGGCTCAAAGACATAGATGCCCATGCTCACGGTGAACTCGTAGGTGGGCTTCTCCATGTACCCGACGACCTCGCGTTCGCTGCTCGTGCGCAGGACGCCAAGATCGATCTTCACCTTCTTGACGTAGGATGCGATCGTTGCGGCCGCGCGGCTGTTGCGATGGCTCTCGATCAGGTCCGGAAAGTGCAGCGAAGTCAGGACATCGCCGTTCATGACCAGGAAGGTGTCATCCAGGCCGTCCAGGAGCGAAAGCGGCCCCGCGGTGCCGAGCGGCTGGTCCTCGAAGCTGTAGGAGATGTTCAGTCCCAGCCGGCTGCCGTCCTGGAAGAACGCCTGGAGCAGCCCGGCCGAATACCCCACAGCCAGGGTCACCTCATCGACGCCGTATCGCTTCAATTGCCTGAGCAGGATCTCCAGGATCGGCATATCGTCGCCGATCGGCATGAGCGGCTTGGGCAAGACCTTCGTGTATGGAGCCAGGCGGCTCCCCTTTCCGCCTGCCAGTATGACCGCCTTCATCAGATGCCTCCCCTACAGTTGGTATTGCTCAGGTCGATACAGGCTCAAATGCGCGGAGATCCACTCGATCGTCTCCCCGAGCCCCTGCCGCAGGCTGACGCGCGGGGACCAACCGAGGCGATCGCGCGCGCGGCTGTTGTCCGAAAGCAGGCGCTGCACCTCGCTCTTGCCGGGCCGCAGGCGCACCGGCGCCACCTCGATCTCCTTCTGGATGCGGAGCAGGGAGAGGATTTCGGCCGCCAGGTCCCCGATGGAGATTTCGCTTCCCACGCCCAGGTTGAACGTCTCCCCCTCCACGCCGGGCGCCTGCGCTGCGGCCAGGAAGCCAGCAACGGTATCCGCAACATACGTGAAGTCGCGCCGCGCATGGAGGTTGCCCAGGCGGATCACATCCTGGGTCAGCGCCTGCGTGATGATGGTCGGGATCACTGCCCGCGCAGATTGGCGCGGGCCATAGGTGTTGAACGGGCGCACGGTGACCGCGGGCAGATCGAACGCGCAGTAGAAGCTCTCCACTAGCTTGTCCGCGCCGATCTTGCTGGCCGAATAGGGCGACTGCCCCTGGAGCGGGTGGCTCTCGTCGATCGGCACCCTCAGCGCGGTGCCGTACACCTCGCTGGTGGACGTGTGCACGATGCGGCGCACACCGTTCTCGCGGCCGGCCAGCATGACGTTCAAGGTGCCCAGCACATTCGACTGCACCACTTCCACCGGATGCACGTAGGAGTAGGGTATCGCGATCAGGGCGCCCAGGTGAAAGATGGTGTCGACGCCCTGGC